>Ga0335395_10000139_pt1 | contig 45991 bp, 32 predicted proteins | sample MAT02_FD_205744 | JGI IMG/M metagenome (GOLD analysis project Ga0335395, IMG submission 205744) | Freshwater microbial communities from Lake Fryxell liftoff mats and glacier meltwater in Antarctica - MAT-02 (spades assembly) (version 2) ... | reverse complement strand
CTTAACCCAATTATTAGAGGATGGGCAAACTACTACTCAACTTTTGTAAGTAATCAGACTTATAATGCAATACGGTTTACTTAAGGCTTTTTGACGAATTTCTTAAGTCAACCATATTGCGGTAGGGACGGCTTGGGCTCAGAATTTATCATATAATCGACTGTATCAAGGTAAAACCCGCCCTATAGTAGTAAACCGTATTGACTTATAATGAACAAGACCACTTAATGTTTCAAAAACTTAAGGCTTGGGCAAAACGTCGCCATCCTCAAAAGGCTATCCAGTGGATTATTAATAAATACTGGAAGATCATTGGCGGTAATAACTGGGTATTCGCAACCAGTGCAAAGGGTAAAAACCTGATGCGGTTACGGACACATAGCCAGACTCCCGTAGTCCGTCATGTGAAAGTTAAAGGCGAATCGTCACCATACGACGGCAACCTGGTTTATGGGAGTTCAAGAAAGGGAAAACACCCTGAAATCTCAACAAAAGAAGCAGTTCTGTTGAAGAGACAAAAGGGTAAGATTCAGTTGACAATTGACAGTTAACAGTTGACAGCTACCTCTACCTAGAAGGAAGAGGATTGGAGTAATGAATAGTCTGATTTTAATTTCTCCCTGATCAGGATTCCGGCTTTAAACCAATTCTTTCTGGTAACTACTACGAACTGATGTTTCTAGATGGAGATATATGGGAAATAGACCATATCATCCCTCGCTCAAAAGGCGACAAGGATGAATACAACAATCTCCAGCTTTTACCAAAAACATTGTCACGATTTAAAAACAGCCAATGATGGTTCGGCTGGAGGTAGTAATGTTAATTTACCCAAGTTACTGAGAAGCCCGATAAGGTGAAAGTCTCACGTCCGGTTTTGTAGGCGAGGCAGGAAGGCGACTTCCTGAACTTAGCCAGCAGAGTGTCAAAATGTTAAGTCGCTAATTATTTTATAGAGGAGATTATGCAAGTTAACTTCGATCGAATAGAACCAGGCCCCGGTCAAGAATCTGTCTGGGATTACCCACGTCCCCCTCGCCTTGAGGAATTGACCAAACACATACAGATAGTTTTTAATGGGGTAACGATCGCCGATACGCATCGCCCTCAGCGGATATTGGAGACAAGTCACCCTCCTGTTTACTATATCTCCCCCGAGGACATCCAAATGCAATATTTGCACAAAACTTCACAGGGTTCTTGGTGCGAGTGGAAGGGACAAGCTGGTTATTACACTGTGATGGTAGAGTCCAAGGAAGTGGTAAATGCTGCTTGGTTTTATCCTAACCCTAATCCGGTTTTTGCAGCTATTAAGGATTATGTGGCTGTTTATCCGAGCCAGATGGATGCCTGTTATGTGGATGGGGAATTAGTGCAATCTCAACCAGGAGATTTTTACGGCGGCTGGATTACCAAAGATATTGTCGGCCCGTTTAAGGGAGGAATTGGAACTTGGGGTTGGTGAGGGCATTGCCAGGTTTTTTGTTCCTCGCCACGCTTCAGGGTTTTGCATTTTGAATTCAGGGACTGGCGCAGAAAACTCGTTTTTTATGCAAAACCTCGTTCTCTCATTATATGGTTTACGGTTGTTTCTGAATGATCTTAAACCGCAGAGACCGCAGAGGACACAGAGAAAGAGTAGGGCAAACAGGGCATTGGGCATTGGGCATTGGGCATACCTCACTTTTTTGAGAACTGCTATAGCGGTTCTTAACAAAGTGTCCTATGCCCTGTTTGCCCTGTTTGCCCTGTTTGCCGGATAGTACCTCATCTTTCTGAGAAACGCTATATCTGGTTTGAAATTAGGGTTTATTTAGTTTATGTACGCCGCGAATGAGTTGAGGAATGGCTGAAAAACAGGGGGTTTTTGGAATAAAAAAACTCCCGATTAAAAAATAGATAATTGTTCGACAAGTTTATAATTAAATGAGGATGAATTAATGTAATATACTCAAGGTATAAACTAACGCAACTTAGTTAAATAGCAATCGACAAGATGGTTAGCACTCAGTGCATCGAATTGGGGAAAACTAAAAATATTGCTACTGCATTTTTCTTCTTTCTTCTTCCTTCTGCTTTCTTCCTTGTTCTTTTTTCCTTCTGCTATGAACAGTGTAGTTAATAATACAACCATAGTCGATGGAGAAATGTTAATATAAGTTAAGGGTAACACTAGATTTTTTGCTGCTGTATTGTTCATTCGGAGCTGTCCTGTGTCTGTTGAATTTATTACACCATCTAATTTTCCTGAAAAACCACCCGAAAATCTAACTTTAGAGTCTACTCTTAAGGAGCTAGCTGTATTCAATTTTCAGGTTGAATCGTCATATCTCGCCAAAGATGTAGCTCGGTTATTTCAAGCTCACCCGCTGCTTCCGGGAGTTATCTTGACGAAAAATGGGGATTTTTTAGGAATGATATCGCGTAGGCGCTTTATGGAACGTATGAGCCGCCCTTACGGAGTAGATATATTTGCTTGCCGACCAATTATGGCTTTGTATCAAATTGCTAAAACCGATATTTTGATCTTACCAGGAGTAGCCTTAATTGTCATGGCAGCTCAGCGAGCTGTACAGCGACCACCGGAACAGCTTTACGAGCCGATTGTTGTGCAGCTAGAACCTCAAGTTTACCGATTGTTAGATGTGCATCAAGTGTTAGTAGCTTTGTCGCAAATTCACCAACAAGCTACTTGGTATATTAGCGAGCTTTATTATAATTTATCTGTCACACAATCCGAGTTAGAAGCAGCTAATTCTCAATTACAATCAGCTAATTCGGAATTGTATCGCCTTGCCAACTCAGATGGATTAACTCAGGTGGCTAACCGCCGATGCTTTAACGAGTATTTAGAGAAAAAATGGCAGGAATTGGCAGAAAATTCAGCAGAACTATCTTTGATCTTATGCGATATTGACTTTTTTAAGAAATACAATGATACTTATGGACATCAGGCGGGAGATGCTTGTTTGCAAAGGGTAGCTAAAACTATTGTTGAGGCTGTAAATTGCTCAGCAGGCGATGCTTCGGGAGAGCCGTTGGTAGCACGTTACGGTGGTGAAGAATTTGCGATTGTTTTGCCTCACACCAAACCTGAGACTGCTGTCTATATCGCTGAACAAGTTCGAGTTTGGGTAAAAAAGTTAGCAGTTGAACATCTGCAATCGGAGGTTGGTTGCGTGACGCTGAGTTTGGGGGTAGCGAGTACCTTTTCTCGATCGCACATTGCTCAGAAAGATTTGATTGCAGCAGCAGACCGTGCACTATATCAGGCAAAAGACCAAGGGCGCGATCGAGTTACTCTAGATTTAGGATTTTAAATTTTAGATTGGACGCCAGTTAAGGTCGATCGCACCTTTACCTTTCTACAAAGTCTCGCACCAAGCACGTTCAGCCGTCCAGTGTCTGTCCGAAGATTCATAAATCCTCAACCCATCCAACCCGGCATTTTGCACTATTGTCTCAATTTCATCCAGAGTAAAAGCCGCTTGTAGCGAATCACTGAATAACTGTTGCTGATGTGCGTTACAATCTCCGGCATACAGTTTGACTAAATTATCCCTGATTTCCAGTGTTTCCGGCCGGAATAAATCCCGCAAAAAAATCGCTCCCTGCGGTTTCAGCACCCGCCGGACTTCTTGCAAAAACGTCACAGGATCTGGCAAATGGTGGATAATGCTATTGGAAATCACCATGTCAAAATAATTGTCAGGATAAGGCATTTCCTTAGCATCGATCAATTCGAGACTAATTTGCGATCGCGCATCGGCCCTTTCCACATTCTGTGCCGCCACTTTCAGCATATTTGCGGATAAATCGATGCAAGTCAATTTCCATTGTGGTCGAATTGCACTCATAGCGATCGGAATCCTAGCAGTACCCGTCCCAGCATCCAAAACGTTTGCAAAAACCGGCCCCAAAGCAGCCGCACTCCTAGCAAAAGCAGAATTAACCTCAGTAAAGTCCATCGAATCGTATTCGATCGCCTCGGACAACGAATCCATCACTTCCGACTCCAAAACTCGCTGCATAAAATTTATCTCGTCATTTGGCATTTCCATATAGGAACCCAGTTTCGCCTGCAAAAGCTCGACTAACTCCGGTTCCATATATTGGTAATTATCCGGGATTTGCAGACAAATAAGCTTTTTCCCTTCCAGACTTTCGGGGAATTTGCTGCGAAGTCGATCGGCGTGCTTCTTTTCCATCACAAATATCCAATCCGCCCAACCGACAAGACCCTCCGTGACTATGATTCTTGCAGCTTTTTCCGTTCCAGCCGATCGCACGCTGTAGCCCCTAACTTTCTCACATATCTTCTCGGCAGTCAGACTTCTCCACTTATTCCGGCTGCACACAAACAATATTTTTGTTTTGTCCATCACCAAAAAGTAAACGTTACTTGTATTTTAGCCACGTAATATCTGCGGTTAAAACTAGATTCACTCTCTTATCTGCGTTTATCTGTGTTTATCTGCCCATATCTGCGGTTAACTTCTCAATCAAAGATTGATGCAAATCAGCCCGCACCTCTCCAATACACAAAAGCTGTAATTTGTCAAACTTGCCCCAAAACCCGTTACAATTCTTATTAATCGATTATGCGTGTTTTGCATAAATATTTTGAGGATTTGCATAGAGAGAGTTGGCAGATTGGACGATTTTAAAAGGTTTCAGGCAAAAAAATCAAAATTAGTCAGAGTACCGGCGGAGTATGAAAATCGTACCACAGACCTCAAACAAAGTAAATACGTTAAATAATTGAGAATGAAGTCAATAAGTTTTGCCGATTTAAGATTCTCTTAAGATTTGAGGGCCTAAATCAGATACAACATTTAAAACTAAATAGAGTTTGCGATTGTCTTTGCTTATCAAACGGGCGGAAGTTGTCGCAAAGCTCGATCGACCTTGAAAAATAGTAGACTTATTGCATAAATATTGGATTGATCGAGGAACCGCAGATATAGGCAGATTAACGCCGATCAACGCAGATGTATTTCAAGTCTTGAGAGCGAATAAATGCAATTGCTCGTCTAAGAGTCAGTACGATCGATCGCACCATAGAATCAACCCAAAGTCGATCGAACTCGGCTAACATAAATAAAACGAAGTCGTTTTGACACTCCCCGCCGTAAAACGGACGGGGATTCTCAAGAACACAAAGCCTCAGTAGACTCTGATTCGTAACGGCTGCGCCAAACAGCCTCTAGACAGTCCGGTAAAACCATCCTGCTTACTTTTTCGACCAATATTCACAGCCCCATTGCAATCAGCGTTAATCAAATGTCCATCCTTGCTCCGATACAAACCCCGCTTAACCCGCTTACCAGAGAATTGGTAAGTAGCTGGTTGATCGGCATTGTAAACGGGCAACTCATCGCCATCCAAAGCACTGGCTTTGCTGGTATAAGATTCTTCTTGTTCCTGACAGGTCAAGCCGTAACGCTCACAAAGCGCTTTCAGCTTACCTCTGAGGCTGTACAGAGGCATTTGAACAAAGTTCTGATTGTTGCGGCTACCAATATTGATTTCTTGCTTCATTCCCAAATTGAACCCCACAATCACGCGCTCAATTTTATGAGCGATGCAGTGGTCAATAATCAGTCTTGCTGTCTTATTCAGATAGTCTCTGACGAAGTTGTTGCGATTAACCAACAATCGAGCTTGAGCAAGCGTGAGACGTTCAATGCCCTGCCTGTCTTTAATCGATTGCAATCGAGCGTTTTCTTTGTTGTACCACTGGTTAATAGATTTGATTTTGCGACCATCCACAATAAAGGATGCCCCATTGGTATCAACGCAGGTTGCAAGATTGTCCAATCCCAAGTCAATCGCAATAGCACTTCGGGCAATAGTTTCAATAGGCTCAGTTTCCACCAGGGAAACAAACTCAACTTCAAAGAATCGAGCATCGTATTTAGGGTGAACGCGAACTTCTTTAAGCTTTGCCGGATCGAGTCTTTCTGGGAATGGGATGGATACCTCTCCAAACTGCTTTTTGAAGGCAACAGACATCGGGAGTTTAAACTTTCCCTCTTTCACCTTGATTCGAGGAATTATCAGAACGAAGTAGCCATCCTTGTGCAAGTAGTGAGGCAGTTTTACTTTTTGGGTGTAAGTGCCAGACTTGAGCGCCGCAATCAACCCGTAGAAGCTGTGAAACTTTCTGTCTACGACTTTGAGTGTTTGCTGAGCTATGTCGGTATTGAGAAGTTGATAGTTCTCATTGCCTTTGCACAAGTGGTAGACAGACTCATAGCGCAAGTGCTGATGTTCCTGAAAATAGTGCTGTCGAACAGTGTAAAGTCCTACATTGTAGAGGTTTTTACTGAGTCGGCACAATTCTCGCAGAGCCAAAAACTCAGTCTTATTCAGAGCGCGAATTTGGTTCTTTTGAGTCAGGTACATAGTATTTTTTTGGCTGTATATCTAATTTTAGAGCGAAAATGTACTGTTTTCCAGAGAGTTTTGTAAAGCCGTCCTAGAAGGACGGGGTTTCCACCCACATTTTTTGATGAGTTCAAATAAATAACTATGACCGAACAAACCGTAGAAAATCTAGTAATTATCGGCTCAGGCCCTGCTGGTTACACAGCCGCCATCTACGCCGGGAGAGCAAACCTCAAACCCGTCGTCTTTGAGGGCTATCAAATGGGAGGCATCCCCGGTGGTCAACTGATGACCACTACAGAAGTAGAAAATTTTCCCGGTTTCCCCGAAGGTATCACCGGGCCGGAACTAATGGATCGGATGAAAGCTCAAGCCGTGCGTTGGGGTGCAGAATTATACACAGAAGATGTAATTTCGGTGGATTTGAGTCAACGGCCGTTTACAGTGCGATCGGAAGATAGGGAAATAAAAACCCACACCATAGTAATAGCTACAGGCGCAACAGCGAAAAGACTACATCTACCGAGTGAAGAGAAATACTGGAATTTAGGAATATCTGCCTGTGCGATTTGCGACGGGGCGACACCGATATTCAAAAATGTAGAATTAGCAGTTATCGGTGGCGGTGACACAGCAGCAGAAGAAGGAGTTTATCTAACTAAATATGGTTCTCGCGTTCATATGTTGGTGCGTTCATCATCCATGCGGGCCAGCAAAGCCATGCAAGACCGGGTTTTGAACAATCCCAAAATTACTGTGCACTGGAATACAGAGCCTGTGGATGTTTACGGCAATGGCAAACTCGCAGGGATTCAACTCAGGAATACTGAAACTGGCGCAGAAAGCAATTTGCCGGTCAGCGGGTTGTTTTATGCGATCGGTCATACTCCCAATACAGTCTTATTCCAAGGTCAATTAGAACTCGACCAAATCGGTTACATTGCTCCCAAACATGGTTCCGTAGAAACTAGCGTCGAGGGAGTTTACGCCGTCGGCGATGTCCAAGACCACGAGTTTCGCCAAGCAATCACTGCTGCTGGTAGCGGTTGTATGGGTGCGATGTTGGCAGAGCGTTGGCTCTCGGCGAATGGTTTAACTCAGGAATTCCATCAAACTGAGGAATCCCAGAAACCCGCCGCAGCGCCAGAAACTCCAAAAGTGCGTGCTACGAGCGAAAATTTTGATATCAAAGAAACGCGACATGAAGGAGGTTATGCTTTGCGGAAATTGTTCCACGATAGCGATCGGCTGATTGTCGTCAAATATTCCGCTCCGACTTGCGGCCCTTGTCACAGCCTCAGACCGATTTTGAGCAAGGTAGTAGATGAGTTTGATGGCAAAATTCACTACGTGGAAATTGATATCGAAGAAGATCCAGAAATTGCTGAAAATGCTGGTGTTACCGGTACGCCGACGATTCAGTATTTCAAGGATCAGGCTTTGGTGACTGAGCTCAAGGGAGTTAAGCCGAAAAGTCAGTACCGCGAGTTAATTGCCAGCAATTTGTAGGACTTACTCGCGGGTTGCCAGAAACCGGGTTTTTCACGAAAAGACGTGTTGTAGCTGGATAACTCACAAAAAACCCGGTTTCTTGAGTCGCAGCAGGTGCTTAGTAAGCTGTCGCGCATTTAAATTGCATATTCGGGACGGGCTAGAAGCCCATCCCACAAGAGTTTTATTGATTTTTGACACACAATTTAAATGTAGAACAGCTTATTCGGCGACTAAGGGAAAGAATTTTTGACTGTTGCGGGTTTTTTCGCCTAGGTGCTACTAAAATCGAAAAGTCTCATATTGGTCGATCGCAATTATGGCAACAGCGCCCGACGCTTAGAACATTCTTAATTCCTAAAACCTCTTCTATCCGTTAAATCCGTTACACAATCCGTTGCCGAACTTCCTTCATAAATATGACTCAAAGCCGCCTCCGACTACCAAAATTTCTCAACCTTGCCGCACCGTCAAACCTCTCAATGCAAATGATGTGGGCGGGTTTGACGATAACTGCTGTGTTTGTATTTGTAGCCACTTTGTCTCCAGCGATGGAAGCCTGGGGATGGTTGCAAAATCCTACAGATGCTTTAATTAACCCGATCCATGAACCGCCATCGGGGAGTTACTGGTTTGGTACTAGCCGCAGTGGCTATGATGTTTTTTCTCGCACGCTGTTTGCTTCTCGCGCCGCTTGGCAAGTGGTGATTTTAGCGACAACTTTGAGTTTATTTATCGGTGTACCGCTGGGATTGGTTAGCGGTTATTTGGGCGGTAAGCTCGATCGTGTGTTGTTATTTGTAATGGATACCATTTATACTTTGCCGGGATTGCTGCTGTCTTTGACACTGGCGTTTGTAGTGGGAAGAGGAGTTTTCAATGCTGCGATCGCCCTGAGCATTTCCTACATCCCTCAATACTACCGCGTTGTCAGAAATCACACCGTCAGCGTCAAAACTGAACTGTTTGTCGAAGCCGCACGAGCAATGGGTGCTGATACTTGGACAGTGCTTTCGCGCTACTTATTTCTAAATGTCATTCAGAGCGTACCAGTGTTGTTCGCACTTAACGCCGCCGATGCAATTTTAACTTTGGGAGGTTTAGGATTTCTCGGTTTAGGACTTCCCGAAGAAACTCCAGAATGGGGACATGATTTGCGTTTAGCCTTAGATGCGCTACCTACCGGCATTTGGTGGACGGCTTTGTTTCCCGGTTTGGCGATGACTTTGATGGTAGTCGGATTGTCCTTGGTGGGAGAAGGATTAAATGAGTTTGTCAATCCCAAACTGCGAAATCAGTAATAGTTGTTTCTAGAACAACCTAAAAAAACAAATACCTAGATTCCCGACTGCTTGAAGAAGTCGGGAATCTAACAGAATACTTATTAAAGAAACAGACACTATCATTCAGGAGGTAAAATGATGAAACCTATTCCCCGTATAGAATATCTTAAAGTCGAAAATTACCGAGCCTTACACAATCTCGAACTCAAAAAAATTACCCCCTTAACTGTCTTCCTCGGCCCCAATGGTAGCGGAAAATCAACTATTTTCGATGTCTTCGCTTTCCTGTCCGAATGTTTTACTGAAAGCCTCAGAAAAGCATGGGATAGGCGAGGCAGATTTCGAGAATTACGCACCAGAGACAGCGAAGGCTGCATTATCATTGAATTAAAATATAAAGAAACATCCAAATCTCCTTTAATTACCTATCATCTCGCCATTGACGAAGAAAATAATCGCCCTTTTATAGCTGAAGAATGGTTGCAGTGGCGACGCGGACAATATGGAAAACCCTTTCGCTTTTTAGACTTCAAAAAAGGGGAAGGACAAGTGATTAGTGGTGAAAGTCCTGATGAAGAAGGTGAAAGAATTACCGAACAATTAGCATCACCGGAATTGTTAGCCGTAAATACATTAGGACAATTTGCCAAACATCCCCGCGTTAGTGCTTTAAGAGGTTTTATTACAGGCTGGTATTTATCATATTTAACCGCAGATCATACCCGCAGCCTTCCCGAAGCAGGCGCACAGGAAAGATTGTCCGCCACAGGGGATAATTTACCCAATGTTATCCAATACCTCAAGGAACAGCATCCCCAACTTTTAGAAGAAATACTAAAAACCCTGTCGCTGCGTATTCCCAAACTCGAAAAAGTCGAAGCATCAATTATGCAGGATGGCAGACTTTTATTGCAAATTAAAGATGCTCCTTTTTCTCATCCGATTCTGGCAAAATTCGCTTCGGATGGTACATTAAAACTCTTAGCTTATCTAACAGTATTATACGATCCTAGTCCCCCGCAATTAGTAGGTATAGAAGAACCAGAAAATCATTTACATCCGCGTTTGTTGCCACAACTAGCAGAAGAATGTCGTGCTGCTTCTGCTAATACTCAATTAATGGTAACAACCCATTCACCCTTCTTTGTAGATAGTTTAAGACCCGAAGAATTATGGGTTTTATATCGAGATGAAAAAGGTTTTACTCAAGCAAAACGAACCGCCGATATGCAGGGAGTTAAACAATTTATGGAACACGGTGCATTACTGGGTTCGCTGTGGATGGAAGATTACTTTGATGTGGGAAATCCACTAAAAAATGCTGGTGCACCTCAATAATATTAAACTTAAAATAAAGAGAAGGTGAGCATTTTGCATTTTGAAGTTTTAGTAGAAGAACCATCTATAGAATCAGCTTTGACCCAGATTTTACCCAAAATTTTACCATCAAGTTTTACGTTTAAAATTCATGGATTCCGATGTAAAACGGATTTACTTGCTAAATTGCCTAACCGTTTAAAAGGTTATCAAGCATGGCTTCCGCCTGATTGGAAAATTGTTATTTTAATAGATGAAGATAGAGAGGATTGTCGAGAGTTAAAACAGAAGTTAGAAAGAATGGCAATATCGGCAGGCTTAATTACTAAATCTTCTTGTCAAAAAGGCAAATCTTTTCAAGTCTTAAATCGAATTGTGATTGAAGAACTAGAAGCATGGTTTTTCGGCGATGTTGAAGCAATTCACCAAGCTTATCCTAAAGTCTCTCCCAATTTAGCACATCAACAACAGTTTCGCGATCCTGATGCTATTAAAGGGGGCACATGGGAGGCTTTAGAAAGAGTTCTGCGAAAAGCTGGATATCATCAGGGAGGATTAGAAAAATACAAAGCTGCTAGCGAAATTTCTCAATATATGAATCCTGAATTAAATCGCTCTAAAAGCTTCCAAGTCTTTTGTAGAGGTTTATTGGAAAGTATCGATAGTCAGCAGGTGTAAGTAGGTCATTGCGAAAAAACAATAGTATTTTGTAGGGGCGGGTTTAGCTAAGAATCTATGATACCAGCCAGTTTTTGAAGGCAAAACCCGCCCGACCCATCTGCTAAGAATCTATGATACCAGCCAGTTTTTGAAGGCAAAACCCGCCCTCCCCATCTGCTTTATAGAAAAATTTTAATCTCATCATTGCTGACCTAGGAGTGCGATGGCGTTCCGCCCGCAAGCTACGATTATTTAGAGGTCAAGCTTTTGCAGAACACGCTGTAAAAAAACGTAATATAAATCTCATCGATCGCTCAACATCCTTAACCTTATCCAAGAGCCAGTGATGAGTCTACTTTACCAAGAGAGCGATCTGATTCCAGACGATTCAGCAATTTTACTTAAAATTGAATGAATAACTTTATTAAATCTTCACACTGTAACGATATATTTAAAGCAAGAATGAAGTTACTGCTGCTGGAGATGGCGGAACTGTGTTGCTTCTGATCAGGTACGATCGCGCGAGTGCAAGGCAAAGCCAACAAAGTTTAGAGAAATTTGCAGCCGGGAGTTGCGTGTCGGATTAACTCTCTGTACAATTTATCCTGATGGTTTTTTGCCACTGACGCGACAAATTCGTGTTGAACTGCTTAAATAAGAATGTGACGTTAAGAACTTAATGTGATTTAACGTCAAAATTAAACCCAATTTCTGAGATTTGAGCTAACTTAAAAATGAAAGCCCCCTGTTGCACTACTAAACCCGCAACGCTTCATTTGGGGTCATCGTCGGTCTCCAATCCAGAGTTGCCGACTTACAACTAAAGCTCGTAAGCTTTATTCAATCACAGATTGCCTAACATTTAATTCAGGGAAACAGGGTAAAGATGGGTGCATCTCCACGGATTGTATTGGTCGGAATTCCGACAAGTAAAAAATTGTCTGCGAACTGTCTGGCCAACTACGCCGCAGCCGTTCACCCAGATATTCGCAGAAAACAGCGCCGTTCGATTCGATCGTGGGTGGCAAACTTTTTGCGGCCCCTTCTCAGGATTTAGCAGAACCCGACATAGCGTGAGTATTGTCAAGCTAAGCTGACAAAGTTTTCCTAGTTCTTGACAAAAAACGGAAAACAACTTCCATTTTTTGTGAGAACGGCTACAATCGGGAAGGTCTTTGCAAGAAGATCCGATTCTCACTGTTTGGTGCTCTGACTCTCTGCTGTATTTGTTGGAAGCAGCAGATCAGTATCCAAGGTATGGGAAACTTGCCTTGCAACTGTGATGTCTGACAACCAGAGTAAAAGTAGCAGGCAGATCAAAAGTTCGACGCCTTGAATACAAAAGTTACAGGGTTCCGTGCCCGAAAACTGGTACGGGTAAAAGATCGAAATACCAAGTAAAACAGTCAGTATTTATTGATGAGGTGCGATCGATCGCATCTCGCTGGAAAAGTTTCTCTGACCAAAGGTATCGCAAATAATGCGGTAACTCACGGCGCAAGAGCCAGCCACGCACTCAATTCTATGTCGCGACATTAAAGTCTGCGATCGATTGAATACGATCGTTAGTTCAAACTAGAACTCGAAATTTGACTCGTACAACTGGTACTCAGTTGGCAGACCAAAAATCCCATTATTTTTTCCTGCGGGAATCTCAATACTGGGTAACTTGTCTAAACTACAAACAGACACTATTCCACTGTTATCTATTCTTTAATTCAGGAGCATGAGGAAGGCGGCATGATCCAGGCTAACACCGTACTTGAAACCACAATCAAACCCGAAATGGAAACAATGGAGTTGCTTCTGAACGCCAAAAGCGTTCTACCTGAGACCGAGTTGGAACTCTTTATCGACGAAGAAGACGATAGAGAAGACTTTGTAGACAATCCATCTGAGGAAGACGACACTAAGTCTACCAAAGGCGCCAAAGCCCGCCGTCGAGCTCAGGCAAAGAAAAAGCATTATACAGAAGACTCTATTCGTCTTTATCTGCAAGAAATCGGTCGGATTCGGCTGCTGCGAGCCGATGAAGAGATTGAACTCGCCCGCAAGATTGCAGATTTGCTCGAATTAGAGCGAGTTCGAGAACAACTGCTGGAAGAGTTAGACCGGGAGCCCAAAGACAACGAATGGGCTAATGCTGTAGATATGGCGCTACCTGCATTTCGTCACCGACTTCATGTGGGACGACGAGCCAAGGAAAAGATGGTACAGTCAAACCTGCGTTTGGTGGTGTCGATCGCCAAAAAATACATGAATCGCGGTTTGTCTTTCCAAGATTTGATTCAAGAAGGCTCTTTGGGCTTAATTCGGGCTGCTGAAAAATTTGACCACGAAAAAGGTTATAAATTCTCAACTTACGCAACTTGGTGGATTCGTCAAGCTATTACGCGGGCCATTGCGGATCAATCCCGCACTATCCGGCTACCGGTTCACCTTTACGAAACCATCTCTCGGATTAAGAAAACCACCAAACTGCTTTCTCAGGAAATGGGCCGCAAGCCTACGGAAGAAGAAATCGCCACTAAAATGGAGATGACGATCGAGAAGTTGCGGTTTATTGCTAAGTCCGCACAGTTGCCTATTTCTCTAGAAACTCCGATCGGCAAAGAGGAAGACTCGCGTCTGGGAGACTTTATTGAATCTGACGGGGAAACGCCAGAAGATCAAGTCTCGAAAAACTTGCTCAGGGAAGACTTGGAAAGCGTTTTAGACACTCTCAGTCCCCGAGAACGGGATGTACTGCGGCTGCGTTACGGCTTAGATGACGGACGGATGAAGACCTTGGAGGAAATTGGTCAAATCTTTAACGTCACTCGCGAGCGGATTCGTCAAATCGAAGCTAAAGCTCTGCGGAAGTTGCGACATCCAAACCGTAACAGCATCTTGAAAGAATATATCCGCTAGAGTAATTCTCTAGCATCACCCAAAAGAGTGATTAGGATTTTGGTTGTCAGTCAACGGTTAACTGTTGACTGTTGTCAGTTGACTGTTGACTCGAAAATCGCTACAAAAGTTTGGGAGTCCCCAAAGGAACTCCCAAACTTTGTAGTCTCTAAAAAGTCTTAACTAGAAAATTAGATCAGGCCCCAGAAGTGAAGCACGCCTTGACCGGAAACCAATTCGATAATCACAGCGGCAGAGAAACCAATCATTGCTAAACGACCGTTCCAATTTTCAGCTCCTTCGCTGAAGCCCCAGTTCCAAGCGTTGCGTTTTTGTTCTTGCATGGTATGAACTCCCTTCGTTAACTTTTGTAAGGCTTATGTAAATTAATATAACATTCACTTGAAAAAAGCGCAAGTGTGTGGTTTGTGATATCGGTCACAAAGAAAAAGGGAGAAAGTGTCAAGAGCGGAAAATTGGGGAAATTTTCCTTCTTCCTTCTTTTTACTCGATCGTGAATCCGCTATAGCCCAATACGGTTTACTCCTATAGGGCGGGTTTTGCCTTGATACAGTCGATTATTTCATAAATTCTGAGCCCAAGCCGCCCCTACCGCAATATGGTTGACTTAAGAAATTCGTCAAAAAGCCTTAAGTAAACCGTATTGCGCTATAACCTTCTTCCCTCTTCCCTCCATCCGTTAAATCCGTTACATAATCTGTTGCCGAACTTCCTTCTGTCACTAACGAGGAAAAATAGCCAACTCGGTATCCGGGTCAAACAAGTGAATCTTATCATGGGCGATCGCCAGCCAAAGCTCCTCGCCGACACGAATCGATCGCTCAGGAGGAACCCGCACCTGCATCCGCACGGCTGGAGCATCCGTCAAACATACCCGCAAATAAGTTTCGTGTCCCAAAGCCTCCACAACTTCCACTTGTACCGACAGATTTTTGGTAGCCGGAGGGTGAATACTCAGATGTTCCGGCCGGATGCCCAAAATCAGCCCTCGCCCGTCATATTGTTGTAGATTTTTCGCCCAAATATCAGGTAAAGTAAAGCGAAATTGCGGGTGAGAAATCAACAGCGGGGCGGTAAATTGCACCGGAAAAAAATTCATCGGCGGAGAACCGATAAACTCAGCCACAAACAGATTAGCCGGCTTGTTGTAAAGCTCTAGAGGTTGAGCTACTTGCTGAAGCTGACCAGCATTCATAATAGCAATGCGATCGCCCATAGTCATCGCCTCAGTCTGGTCGTGAGTCACATAAATAGTTGTAGTACCCAACTGTCGCTGCAACTGCACAATTTGCGATCGAGTTTCCGCCCTCAATTTCGCATCAAGATTTGATAGCGGTTCGTCCATCAAAAACACTTCAGGATTTCGAGCCATCGCCCTACCCAAAGCTACTCGCTGCTTTTGTCCTCCCGAAAGTTGTTTCGGCAAGCGATTTAAAAGCGGTTCTATTTGCAATAATTGAGCTACCTTCAGGACTCTTTTGCCGACAGCCTTTTCCCGTTCCGACAAATAGCGCAAACCCGGAGGAAGCTTGCGAGTCGCTCCCACTAAAAAGTCCTCCCCTAAAGTATATATTCGCTCTTTGTTTACAGTATTAGAAGCTAAATAATTAATCACCTCTTTTACCTGATTTTTGATTTTTTCTGCCTGAACCCTGCTGCTTTTTTCTGTCTCTGTCTCTGTCTCTGTCTCTTCTTCCCTCTTCCTTCTTCCCTCTTCCTTCTTCCCTCTTCCTTCTTCCTTCTTCCTTCTTCCTTCTTCCTTCTTCCCTCTTATTTCTTCCTTCTGTGAGCGACGCAATCCAAAGGCGAGATTATCGTAAACTGTTAAGTGAGGATAGAGAGCATAATTTTGAAATACCATAGCGATATCTCGGTCTTTAGGAGGCAAATCGTTAACCAACCGATCGCCAATCCAAATATTGCCGGCAGTCAAAACTTCCAAACCGGCGATCGATCGCAGTAAAGTGCTTTTTCCACAGCCAGAAGGCCCCACCAGCACCATAAATTCCCCATCTTCGACAGTCAGATTAATCCGTCGCAAAACGCTGTTAGATGTTGAGCCAGGAGCCTCTGGCGAGACACTTTCTGCGACGTTGTTTGCTGCTTTTTCCTGTTCTCCTTGGCGGAGTGGAAAACTTTTGTAGATATTTTCTAATACAACTTGCGCCATCAAACAATTTTAGATTTTAGATTTGGAGGAAGGAAGAAGGAAGAAGGAAGAAGGAAGAGGGAAGAGGGAAGAATAATGGGAGAATCTCATTTTGGTAAAAAGAATTTTTTCTTTTAGTGCTGTCCCCGCTCGCTTGCTGATCTAACCAAGCGAGCGGGGACAGCACTATAAAAACAAAACTGAGATGCTCCCAGAATCATTCCCAATTCGCCATTCCCAATGACTAATGACTATTGACCAATGACCAATGACCAATGACCAATGACTATTGACTATTGACTACTAACAACTTTGATAATTTTCTCACCCGGATTGAGGTCAAAAACCCGATCGCCCGCAGCATCTTTCCCCCAAAAAGCTATAGAATCAATAGTCGATCGCAGAAAGCGGCCGCTGGTAGTAAAAAGTTTAACATCCGTACCCGGAACAGCCCGTAACAATCCAACCAAAGAATCAGACGGCTCTGCGAAGCGAAAAGCTTGAGTCCCAATTTCGCCACGGTTAGTAAGTCTGACAGAACCCGCAGGCATTCGTTTAGCCCAACCCAACTCCGAAAATAGCACTAGACTGTCCTCCGAGTCGAGAGTGACGCAACCCACCAACTGTTCCTGCTTCCGCAACCTAGTGACTTGAGAACCCTGGGCGGTGCGCCCCATTGGCGGCAATTGTTCGTCATCGACATCAAATCGGAGGACTCGACCTCCCGAAGTTGCAACAGCCACTTGCTCGCCAACTTTGCTGAGACTCGCGCTGCGCAGTCGATCGTCCTCCTTGAGTTTAACAACAGTAATGCCACGATTAGTCAACTCAGCAAATTCCTGCATCGGCAAGCGCTTAATTTTTCCTTGCTGAGTCAGAGTTACCAAATCTCCCCCTTCCGAATTTTCTGGCAAAATAAAGTGTGCAACTGTGATTTCCGAGAAAGCACGTCCTGCACTTTCTTTAGTAGCACTGGGCGACAACAAACCAATAATCGGCGTTCCCCGTTCTTTTGGGCTACTACTAGGAATATCAGCCACTTTCAGCGGGTAAGCTTTGCCATTAGGAGTTAAGACTACCAAAGTGCGATCGGTTTTCGTCAGGTTTGAAGTAACAATAAAATCTTCATTTTTTTCTAAAGATGAAACCGATTTTTCACGACTTCTCGATCGCGGACGTTCCCCAGGCGCCAGCCGCCGCACGTAATGTTTATGGGTAAATTCAACAATAGTTTCCTCTGGCTCTATAACGGGCAGTAATTTAGGCGAAATTGTTTCTGGTAACAACGGCTTCACGCCAGAATTTTTCTTACTAGAAACTTGTGGTTCAGAGTTTTTTCCGCGTCCTGTTTCCCTAGCGAATTTAGTGCGACGGGGGTCAGCATACTTACGTTTCAGCGATCGAAATTCCTTCTTTAAAGCCTTCAAAAGTTCGCGCCTGTCGCTCAACAACCGCTGTAATTCTTGAATATTCCCCATCAACTCATCCAACTCAGACTGCAAATTTTGCCTTTCCATACCAGTCAGCCTGCGCATCGGCATCGCCAAAATCGCATCTGATTGACTTTCGCTCAGATTAAGGCGAACTTGGAAAGTTTGCTTAGCAGTAGTCCCGTCAGGAGAATTTCTGAGAATGTCGATCGCAGTATCGAGATTTGTCAAAGCCAACATTAATCCTTCGAGAATGTGACAGCGACGTTGCGCTGCCTGCAACTCGTAATTGTAGCGGCGGGTAAGAGTTAGTTCCCGAAAATCCAGAAATTCTTGCAACAATTGTCTAAGGGTCAACTGTCGGGGTTGACCGTTGACAATTGCCAACAAAATCGCCCCAAAATTTGTTTGCAGGTCAGTTTGTTGGTAAAGACGAGCCAGAACCGCTTCTGGAGTAAATTCCCGCTTTAATTCAATCACAACTCGAATGCCATCGCGATCGCTCTCGTCGCGCAAATCAGAAATACCATCGAGGCGGCCGGCATTCACCAACTCCGCCACCTTTTCAATCCAACCCGCCTTATTTACCTGAAACGGAAACTCCGTCACCACGATCGCCGTTTTAGTACGAAATTTGCGATTTCCAGGCACTTCTTCCACCCCAGCCACACCCCTGACGGCAATGCTACCTTTACCCTTAGTGTAGGCATCAAAAATACCCTCTGTAGCCACGATTTCCCCTCCGGTCGGGAAATCCGGGCCCGGAATCAGTTCCATCAACTTCTCATCCGAGAGTTCTGGGTTTTCAATCAAAGCAATTAAACCATCTACCACCTCCCCCAAATTGTGAGGCGGAATATTAGTTGCCATCCCCACAGCAATCCCAGTACAGCCGTTGAGCAACAGAAACGGCAACTGAGCAGGTAGCGCCGTCGGTTCCTGCTGCGAACTGTCAAAGTTATCAGCAAAATCAACAGTTGCATCGCCAACTTGGGTTAGCATGGCTTCGTGGGCGATCGGTGCCAGCCGAGTTTCCGTGTAGCGCATAGCAGCAGCCGGGTCATTGTCCACCGAACCGAAATTGCCATGACCAGCCAGCAAAGGATAGCGGCTCGAAAACTCCTGAACCATGCGCACCAGAGCGTCGTAAACCGATTGGTCGCCGTGGGGGTGATATTTCCCCAAAACATCTCCAACTACCCGAGCGCACTTGCGGTAAGGTCGGTCTGGCGTTAAACCGAGTTCGTGCATCGCGAACAAAATTCGACGGTGAACCGGTTTTAAACCGTCGCGGACATCGGGCAAAGCTCGCCCGACGATCACACTCATGGCATATTCGAGGTACGATTGCTGCATCTCGGCGTGCAGAGGCGTAGAAATTACTTGCCCGGAAAGTAGGTTGAGTTGCTTAGCCATGAGTCCTTGTGTCCGTTAATTCCTGAATAAAGACAGCCCCTGTCAATCATCCCGAGGTTGCCTGTCTCAAGTGAACAGTGTTTGCCGCAGGAGAACCAAAAGTTCGACAAAACCGCGAGCGCGGCGAGAGGATAAAAATCAACTTAACTTGTCAAAGAAGAATCAGAGTGCCGAAGACGGGGAACACTTGCCTCTTAACTCTCTACTCTTACACTAACGTCTATGTTGCCGACCTTTGCGCTTACCTGTCTATTTACCCGATCGCGCGTAGGCTGATTCACACTCATGCTTTTTCTGATAATCGCCCACAAAACCGATAGTTAAGAATTCAGGAGTCAAAAGCTCTCCTAGTCTGACTACAGCTTGATGAACGGAAGCATCTACCTTTTTAGCTGCCTCAATCGCTCAAAATTGAGAATTCGGAATCCCCAATAATCCCCAGCCATGTTCCCTACTCCGAATGCTTCGGTGGGAGTATGCAAATAAATATCGCTTTATTCTAAGAGCAGGAAAGAAAAGAATTATCACCTATTCCCAAGTCTCTCGTCACAATACTTCGGACAGTTTTTTAACGGCCCTGTAAGCCTTACGGAGTAAGCCCTACCATTTTTTACGCATTTTCTGAAACTTAGGGCTGAACTTAAACATTGAAAAAATAGTCCAGCATATAGCCAGCAAAGGTTTCGGAGACTCGACTATATCTAAAACTGTCCGAAGTATTGTCGTCAGAGGCTTAACCGAAAGAGAGGAGACTACAAACCGGCTACCCCGGAATCTCAAGACTATCGCCAGTGTCAGGTCTAGTTCTAAAAAAAACAATTAAACTGTCTGTGTGTAGTAGTCTAAGTGGTGGTACCGAATGCTTGTCAGGAACTCAGGTCTAAAGACACGCTCGCTTGGTCACGAGAAATCACTCACAAGCTATTCTGACCAGCTATAGTCTTAACTGACTACGTTATTTGAGTCATGACACCGGGCGAATGCTCTCGCTAGTTAAGAGCTCTGTCGCTTGTGATTAAACAGTTCTAAAGTCACTCTTTACAGTGTTGCAAGCCCAACAAGCCCTGATAACATTGACCGACAAGCTAACATCACCCCGCAAGGCTTGCCTTGAGCGTAGCCGAAAGGGAGGCCCAACAAAGGCAACCATTATGCGTACAGGATTGTGAAGCTTGAAATGGTAATTGTCAAGAGTGAAAGTACATTACAAAAGTACACAAGAGTCAAACAATCCCAAGGCGGTAATGGAAAGATTCACGGTGGTTAAAACCACCCGCGTTGTTTCCCACGAGCGGGCCGGGGCCACTGAGTTTCCCACTTACCGAGTTTTTTTATGAGCATCTGTATACCCTCTCACAGTTAGTGGATCAAGGATATACATACATACATACGGGTTTTGCAGGGTTCCCGGCTGATGGCGATAAAAACTCTGCATTTTTAACGGGGAATGTATTCCCCGTGCAGTGTTCCTCTTTGGACTAAAGTCGCAAAGTTTCTATACTTCCCATATTTATTTATGAAAACCGTTCTGATTGTAGAGGACGATTTGGTTAATGCTCGGGTTTTTTCCAAAATTCTGACTAAGCGGGGGGGCTTAGCCGTGAAACACACGGAAAATGTTGAAGAGGTGATGCAGATTGCTGCGAATGGTGAAGCTGATTTGATTTTAATGGATGTGTCTCTTTCGCGTAGCGTGTACCAGGGAAAAGCAGTAGACGGTATTAAGATTACTCAACTGCTTAAAGCTGATCCGCAAACGGCCTCGCTGCCAATTATTTTGGTGACTGCTCACGCGATGGCCGGTGATAGAGAAACTTTTCTGGATCAAAGCGGTGCCGACGGTTATATATCTAAACCCGTAGTAGATCATCAAGAGTTTGTCGATCAGATCAAGGCTTTGCTTCCTGACTGACTTAACGCTCGCTGTGAAGGCTTCCGAAGGAAGAAGGAATAAGGAATAAGGAAGAAAGAATAAGGAATAAGGAAGAAAGAATAAGGAAGAAAGAATTTTTTGTTTAAACTAACAAACAATTAAAACTCTTGAATTATAAATTTTTCTTGAATTATAACCAATGCCTTCTAACCAATGCCTTCTGCTTTCTTCCTTCTTTAATTTGGATGTACCGCAAAATACTATGAATTTTTATATCAATTCTAGTTGTACTCAGAGAGATATAGCCGAGTCTCAGAAAGATGAGGTACGCGAATGGCATAGGGCGAATGGCATAGGGCATAGGGCATAGGGCATACCTCACCACGCTTGAGAACCGCTATAATTGTTAACAGTTAACAGTTAACTGTAAGTATAAAAAATTACCGATTGCGCTGAATTTTTGATAATAATATGACTCTACTTTACTATTCCAATGAAGCTCGAATTTGATCGGATTTCTAAGTTTGAGGAAATATAACAACTGCATCCGACTGCTATGAATTTCTTAATTGTTGTGACTCCATTTCCTTTCTTTCTTCTTTCTTTTTCTTTGTGCTGTGAGTTTAATATTTTTTAACTCATATAGCTAGCGTGCGATCGACTCCTATACCCAATGAATCCCCTCTGGTGCAAAGAGAGCGAGAGCTCCTACGAATATATTTACAAAAATGAGATGCACCCAATACCATCTCTCTTTGCACCTGATGTTGTTGTCAGGGTGTCCTTCTGGAACCAAAAAAATGCCGCGCAGGGCTCGGAAGCTGGCTGCGCGGCGTCTTCTCACAACATGAGATTATTCTTCATCTTCGTCGAAGTCATAACCGATATCATCATCAGCGACTTCCTCTAAGGAATCATCATCAGTTTCAGGGACAAAATCGTCCTCATCAACCTCAACTTCCTCAAAATCTTCATCAGGCTCAATGTCAGGGGCGCGGATGACATCATCGAAACTGCTCTCGTTAGCGGAGCCCTCGGAGAGGATCGTATATTTGCGACGCGCAGTTCGATCGTCCAACACGACATCCTCTTGCAAATCGTGGATTTCATCATCAAACACACCATCAACAGCCGAATCTGACATACCCTGCTCCTCATAAGCAGTGAACCCAGTTCCGGCGGGAATCAAGCGCCCGATAATCACATTTTCCTTGAGACCCCGCAGCCAATCGGACTTACCCTCGATCGCAGCTTCAGTTAGCACCCGCGTCGTTTCTTGGAAAGAAGCAGCAGAAATAAAGCTATCGGTGTTGAGCGAAGCCTTCGTAATCCCCAGTAGCACCGGAGTATAATCCGCTGGCGCACCACCAGTAATCGACATCGCCTCGTTCACCTGCTCTACTTGCCGCAGTTCTACCAACTCACCAGGGAGCATGGTAGTATCGCCGCCATCCTCCATCCTGACTTTGTTGGTCATTTGCCGCACAATCACTTCAATGTGTTTGTCAGAAATATCTACGCCTTGAGACTGATAGACAGACTGCACTTCGTTCACCAAGAAAGTCTGCACCTGTTGGAAACTTTCCAAAGCCGCCTCAAAAGTAGGCTGGCGTTCTTTGAGTACCTGGAAAAACACTTCCAGAATTTCATGAGGATTTGCAGGGCCGTCTGTCAAAGCTTCGGCAACACCAACGCGCTGTCCATCGGAAACGATCGGGTTTTGACCAGGCAATAAAGGATACTCCTCAATCCGGCCATCATCCTCAATCACCGCCAATTCGACAACATCGTCATCGGTGACTACGCGAGCTGTCCCCGGCCGCTTGGCGAGGATGCAAGCTTCCTTGGGCTTCCGCCCTTCCAGCAATTCCTCAATCCGTGGCAAACCTTGAATGATATCCCCAGTTTTGGCGCGCTCGAAGACCAGAATCACTAAGTTGTCGCCCCGTTGCACCAAGTCGCCGTCGTCTACGTGCAGCACTGCACCACCGGAAACCCGGTAAGGGCGGGCTATCCGCAGCACAATCTTGGCGAGTTCGGCTGATGTGGCGGGTATAACTTTCACTACTTGCCCTGACTCTTCTAAAAGAATTCCGGGAGCTACTTCTGTACCGGCAACTACCAATTGACCAGGGCTGACATTGGGCGTACCTGCGACTGAGACTGAAATAGAATCGGCATCACGCATCACTAGCAAGCGACGCACGGGTTCGCCCTGTCTTTCGCGGATGCCTCGAACGATGCCCGCTTCTTTGCAGAGAATCTCGGTGCGAGCCACAACGGCCCCAGGAGCGATCGACTGTCCATCTTCTACCAACAGGCGCGTGTTGGTGCTACCTTGAGTCGGATCTGCCGACACATCGCGGCGAATTACTAGGGATTCCAAAATCACTAACTGCAAGCGGAAAGTGCGACAAGTTCGATCGGTCTCATCGTCGTCAGCCAGAGCCAATTCTTGTGACACGACAACCGGATCTGTGGAACTCCAAGCAGGCCCAGAACCATCGGCTCCAAAAGCTGTAGCATCTCCGTCATCCGGCAGCAGTTCGATATCCGCAGCCAGTTGCGGAGCACCGGAACCAATTTCCAAAATAAGCTGAGTCCGTAGCAGTTCTAAGCCCTCAACAGATTTGACACGCTCTCCATCCTTGTAAGGCAGTCGTTGCACTGCTTTGAGGGATATCGACTCATTCAGCGCTGTCTGAGAAGGTACGGGCGGCTTATCTGGTACCGGAAACTCCACGACGGGGCGCAACAGTAAAGCTGGGCCTTCGGGAGTTTCGATATATTCGGCATAGCCCAACTCTTCGGCAATCAAGCCAGGGAAAATCTCTTGACCTGCGTTGACAATTTGACCTTCCCCAAAAGTGAGTGGCGGGCGGTCAACGGCGTGGAGTGTCCCCGGCTTAATCACAATTTCCCGCAGGATGTCATTTTTCTGGGTTACTTCGACTGCGCCGCTGGTTTGGCAGAAAATATCTTTGACTACTTCAGTGCCCGCCTCGACATACTGGCCGTCTTCCACCAGTAGCAGCGAAATATCTTTGTTAACTTCGTGGGACTCTTCGGGTATCCACAGCATAGTCCCGCCCTTGACGACTTCGTAGCCAAGTTTTGCTTTGCCGCGTTTGTGAACTTCGACCCCGGCGTATTTGACAATCCCACCCGTGGCCGTACGGTAGCTGTCATCGAGGAGTTCTGCTACGACTTCGCCGTTGATGACTTTGCTGCCAGGAGCTGTTTTCAGCAAAAAGCGCTGCTTAGAAGCTGTTTCGATCGTATAGTGCTCGCGGCCACCGGCGCTTTCGGCCCGAACAACGGCTTGGTCGAGTAGCACTTGCGCGGTGATGATTTCGATTTCTCGCTCGTCGGCGATGCGGACTACACCGCCATGTTCGGAGACGAGTTTGGTTTCGGCGATGACGCTTTCTGCCACGATGCGATCGCCATTTTTGACTGCTGGTTCTGCACCCGGTGGTAAGTTGTACACTTCACCAGACAGAATCCAAATTAGCCCGCCTCTGCTCGCCGTGCGGGTTGTGTTGCCTTGACGGTCAGTTTTTTCTTCTGGCACCAAGTCGGCAAATTTAGCTTCTCCCGCCAAATCCGAAGCCACGTCTGTCGTCACCTTTTCGGTAGTTTTGCGGGCGGCGCGTCCGACGATCGGCACTTCTGCCAAAACTTGACCCAAGACTGCACGCTGTCCGTCTTTGACCATCAGAGTCGAACCTTGGGCAATCGCCAGTTCAATTTTCAGTTTTTGATTCTTGGCCCCCGATTTCCCTTCTTCGTAGCCGTCGCCCTCGAATACGAGTTTGCCGTTGTTTTCTGCCACCAGCGCTTCTTCACCGTGTCTGGTGCGGAATCCGCGAGTGCGCAAATTCTTAAACTTTGCCACGCCGGGAAATGGTGCACGTTCTTGTTTGGCGACTTCCCCGGTAAATACGCCGCCGGTGTGGAAAGTCCGCATGGTGAGTTGGGTTCCTGGTTCTCCGATCGACTGGGCGGCAATAATCCCGATCGCCTCTCCCATGTCTACCATCTTCAAGTGGGCGAGACTCCAGCCATAGCATTGCTGACAAACCGATCGTGTAGATTCGCAGGTCAAGGGCGATCGTAAATAAACTTCTGCCACCCCAGCCTTACCAATTTCCCCAGCCAGCTCCTCAGTAATCGTCTGGTTTCGCAGGGCTTTTTCGCTGCCGTAGGACACGATTTCCCCAGTTTTGGGGTGCACCGCATCTCGGGCAAAAACGCGGCCTAGCAGCCTGTCTTTCAGGGGAATCAACACGGTAGCACCGTCGGTCATCGGTCGCACCCGAATCCCGCGCTGAGTGCCGCAGTCTGTTTCCCGCACAATCACATCTTGGGATACGTCCACTAGCCGACGTGTTAGATAGCCAGAGTCGGCGGTGCGGAGGGCTGTATCTACTAAGCCTTTGCGGGCTCCATAGGACGAAATAATGTACTCGGTAACGGTTAGTCCTTCGCGGAAGTTGGTTTTAATTGGCAGGTCGATAATTTCCCCTTGCGGGTCAGCCATCAATCCGCGCATTCCTACGAGTTGGCGCACTTGGGAGATATTACCCCGCGCGCCGGAGAAGGCCATCATGTAGACGGAATTGAGCGGGTCAGTGGCGCGGAAGTTTTTAACTACTTCGTCTTTGAGGTCTTCTGAGGTGCTGTTCCAGGTGTCGATTACTTTTTGGAAGCGTTCGACTTCGGTGATTTCGCCTCTGGTGTATTTTTGTTCTGTAATCCGAATTTCTTCTTCGGCTGCATCGAGCAGTTGTCGTTTGATTGGTGGCACTTGCAGGTCGTCTACGCTAATCGATACTCCAGCTTTGGTGGCGTAACGGAAACCCAAATCTTTGAGTTTGTCTGCCATTTGCGCTGTGCGGGCAGTTCCACAGTTCATGAATGACCAAGAGATTAATTTTTTGAGCTGACCTTTGTCAACAACTCGATTGCGAAAAACAATTTCCTTATTTTCTGTCATTTTTCTGCTGTTAAGAATTGGGAATTGGGAATTAGGAATTGGGAATTAGGAATTGGGAATTAGGAATTAGGAATTAGGAATTAGGAATTGGGCATTGGGCATTGCGAATTGGGCATCGGTAATGTGGAATTCTTAGTCATAAAAGAAAGGAGTATTGAATAACTAATCAGGGTAGAAACTACTAGCCATTAACCCTTAATTATTACTCATGCTCTTGGGTTCATTACCTATTACCAAAGCACAGGGTATTTAAGCCCCCACCTTTAGGTGAATTGTTTTTAAGCAGGGGCTTAAATCCCCTGCCTAAAAACTTCGCTGTCAACTGTCAACTGTCAACTGTCAACTGTTACCGATTACCCAGTTCCTAGTTGTTAATTACCGATTCGATAGTTTGGTGATAGATAATCCGACCAGGAGTAGTGCGAATGAACTGAGTAATCAACTTGCCCTCCGCATCTTCCCGAACCCGGCGGAACTTGTATTCTTTCGTCACTACTGTACCGTCTGCCGATCGCTCCATCTTCAGCGGTTCCCCTTCCGGTTCTGTGTTTTCGATCGCGCCTTGAAATCTCACCCACACATAAGAGTGCAAGTTAATGACTCCTTGTTCGTAAGCTACAACCGCATCGGTAAAGCTAGAGAAATAGTGACCCGCTCCTTTTTGAGCATCAAGATTCTCGGCTGTCAAATAATAGCAACCGAGTACCATATCTTGAGAAGGAGTGACGATCGGTCTTCCCGTTGCTGGCGACATAATGTTATTAGAAGCCAGCATCAGCAAGCGGGCTTCCGCCTGAGATTCCAGAGACAAAGGCACGTGCACGGCCATTTGGTCGCCGTCAAAGTCAGCGTTAAAAGCCGGACAGACTAGCGGGTGAAGTTGAATCGCCCTCCCGTCCACCAAAATCGGCTCAAAGGCTTGAATCCCCAAACGGTGCAGCGTGGGTGCACGGTTCAGCATAACTGGGTGTCCTTCAATCACCTCCTGAAGCACATCCCAAACGCTGGGATCGTTGCGCTGAATCAGTTTTTTTGCAGCTTTGATGTTGTTGACCAATCCTTGGCGGATCAAGCGGTGGATGACGAAAGGCTGGAAAAGCTCGATCGCCATTTCCCTCGGTAAACCGCACTGATGAATCTTCAGTTTCGGCCCCACAACAATTACCGAACGTCCAGAATAGTCAACCCGTTTACCCAGCAAGTTTTGCCGGAAACGACCTTGTTTCCCTTCAATAATGTCTGACAACGACTTCAGGGGACGGTTGTTTGCGCCCACGACAGTCCGGCCCCGACGGCCGTTATCAATCAGCGCATCCACGGCTTCTTGTAACATCCGCTTTTCGTTGCGAATGATAATTTCCGGCGCCAGAATTTCTTGCAATCTGGCCAAGCGATTATTGCGGTTAATAACTCTCCGATAAAGGTCATTAAGGTCACTCGTTGCAAAACGTCCACCGTCTAGCTGTACCATCGGCCGCAAGTCCGGCGGAATCACCGGAATCACATTGAGCACCATCCAATCTGGATGAGAACCCGTAGCGATAAAGTTGTCAATTACCCGCAAACGTTTAATTAACTTCGCGCGTTTTTGACCTTTAGCATTAGCAATATCTTCCCGCAGCTTTTCCGCTTCACTTTCTAGCGGAATATTTTGCAGCAAAACTTGCAAAGCTTCAGCACCGATTCCTACTTCTACGCCCGTCAGGGTGGAATCTTCGCTGTAAAGTTCATCTTCTATTTCCAGCCAAGCATCTTCGGTGAGTAATTGCTTGTATTGCAGCTTTTCAGCATTACCAGCATTCAACACAACATAGGCATTGAAATAGACAATTTGTTCGACATCTCGCAAGGGCATATCTAACAGAATCGCCATGTAACTGGGGATGCCTTTGAGATACCAAACGTGAGCTACTGGAGCTGCTAATTTGATAAATCCCATCCTGTGACGGCGGACACGAGATTCTGTTACTTCAACACCGCATCTCTCGCAAACAATGCCTCTATGACGAACTCTTTTGTACTTGCCACAATGACATTCCCAATCTTTTGCAGGCCCAAAAATTCGCTCGCAAAACAACCCGTCCATTTCCGGCTTTAGTGTTCTGTAGTTTATCGTTTCAGGTTTCAAAACTTCGCCAACAATCTGACCATTGGGCAAAGTTCTCTCTCCCCATTGTCGAATTCTTTCTGGTGAAGCTAACCCAATCTTTACATAATCAAATCGTTGTTCTATCTTAGCCATTCTTGACTCCAATCAATGATTTACTTGAAATTATTGGCTGTAATTTATCTTTTTTGATTGATTCTTTGGGGATTAAATCAATGTCAGACTCCTTTATATGTGACATTATTTTTAATGTCATAAATGACACTTTTCGATACTCCAAAGTCCCTAGCAATTTTAGCAAGGGATTCTCCGGCTTTAATTCGTTCTCGCACATCCTCTGCTTGAGCAAAAGTCAGTTTGCGATCGAGATATCCACCCATGCGAGGAATCGGAATCTCTTCGCCTGCTTCCTTCCATGTCAGGTGATACTTAATATTGTATATAGTTATCGGATTTACGCTGTATGCTTCAGCTAGATCCTTCATTCTCTCTCCTGCTGCTAGTTTTTGCCGGATTTCTCGCACCTTCTCCCAGTCTAATTTTGCATTGGAAAGGGGATGACTTTTTCCTTGGGTGCGTCCTTTTTTTGAAGCATCTAATAAATTCTGAGTGCGAGTACCAGCCCAGAGGTGTTCTGGATTAATACAACTGGGAGTATCGCAGGTATGGCAAGCATCCATATAAGTTGGAAGTTCATATCCTAATTTCTCTGCTAAAACAGCACGAGTCACTGTTGCCTGTTTTCCATCTTTTGTAACATACTTGCCATAGCCGGCACCGTCTTTTGCGCCTTGAAAAATTATGCAGCCGTTGTCTTGAATTTCTCCTACAAAGCGTGGGGAAACTGTGGTGAAGTTATCGGGGATATTTGCCTGAACGATCTTAGTAATAGTTTCATTGTGTACCCCATACTCTCGTGCTAGGTGGTTCTTGGCTGTTCCAGATAAATATTTAGTCTGAATTTCTCGCAGTTGTTGGATAGACAATTTACCACTTCCCGGAATACTTTTGCGTCTGGGAGTTTGGCAAAAGCGCCCCATCATCTGTCCCGTGTTCTCAGCGGCAGACCCCGCTATGAGATGTTCCGGGTTGATGCAGCTTCGGTTATCGCAGGTGTGGCAAGCAAAATAACCGGAATCGAGGAATCCTGCTATTTTTGATTCGAGGACTAATCGGTGGACTAATACCGTTTTGCCATCGAGCCACTTACGCCCGTAACCGTTACCAAACTTACTGCCTTGCCAGTTAATACAGCCTGTCTCCCGATCGAATTTTCCTTCAATTCCGGGGATAACTGTTACAATAATCATGTCAGCGTCTCTCCTTGTTAGAGCGTTGATGCGCCTCAGAAGTGTTGATACCACTGCTGAGGCATTTTCATTTGAGATTGTCGATTAAAGATTTTAGATTAAATGTTGCCAAGAAATCTAAAATCTTTAATCCCTAATCCTCGTCTTCGTCGCGAGAAAGCGATTCGTAGGTAGGCCTGGAGGGCGATCGCTTGCCCCCAACATCCGCCATCAAATCTACCTCAACGTGTTCGCTGCCTTCGTCGTTCGTATTCACCTTGTGCACGGCAATATCCAAGCACAAAGACTGTAACTCCCGCATTAGCACCTTGAAGGATTCTGGAGTACCGGGGCGCGGAATAGCTTTACCTTTGACGATCGCATTTAAAGCCTCATTTCTACCCTGCATATCATCCGACTTCACAGTCAGCAGTTCTTGCAAGGTGTAGGCACAGCCAAAGGCTTCCAGAGCCCAAACTTCCATTTCCCCGAACCGTTGTCCACCCTGCTGCGCTTTGCCGCCCAGAGGCTGCTGCGTTACCAGCGAGTAAGGCCCCGTGCTCCGGGCGTGAATTTTGTCATCTACCAAGTGGACGAGTTTGAGCATATAGGCGATGCCGACGGTGATCGGGCGATCGAACGGTTCCCCAGTTCTGCCATCGTAGACAATAGTCTTGCCTGGGTGTTTTTCGTTAAATATCCACGGTTTACCCGTTTTTTCGCGCGCCTCCTCCAACTTACCGTGAACGGTTTCCCGCGACTTTTCAGCACCGTGCATTTCATCAAAAGGCACCATCTTGAACCGCATCGACAGATTTTCGCCTGCCCAGCCCAGCAAACACTCGAAGATTTGACCCACGTTCATCCGTGACGGTACACCCAAGGGATTGAGCACGATGTCAACCGGGGTGCCATCAGGCAAATAAGGCATATCCTCCATCGGTAGAATCCGGGACACAATACCCTTATTTCCGTGGCGGCCGGCCATTTTGTCACCGACTTGAATTTTCCGTTTTTGAGCTACATAGACGCGGACGACCATGTTTGCGCCTGGGGGTAATTCATCACCTTGTTCGCGAGTAAATACCCGCACGTCCACCACACGGCCTTTTTCGCCGTTAGGAACGCGGAGGGAGTTGTCGCGCACGTCGCGGGCTTTTTCGCCGAAGATTGCTCTGAGCAGTTTTTCTTCGGGCGGTTGGTCGGATTCGCCTTTGGGAGTGACTTTGCCGACCAAAATATCGCTAGCTTCTACCCAAGCACCCTTGCGGATAATGCCCTGTTCGTCTAGCTGGCGCAGTGCGTCTTCGCCGACGTTCGGAATTTCGCGAGTGATTTCTTCGGGGCCGAGTTTAGTTTGGCGGGCTTCGATTTCGTACTTTTCAATGTGGATGCTGGTGTACACATCCTCGTACACCAAACGCTCGCTAATCAGTATCCCATCTTCGTAGTTGTAGCCTTCCCAGGGCATATAAGCTGCGATGATGTTCTGACCCAGAGCCAGTTCTGCCCCTTCGGTGGAAGAACCGTCGGCGAGGACTTGACCTGCAACTACTCGATCGCCCTCATAAATCAAAGGACGCTGGTTTAAGCAAGTATCCTGGTTAGAGCGCTGATATTTTTGCAGTTCGTGTTCGATACAGCCAGCATATTTTTGCTTCCAAACCGAGGGTTGTTTGTACTTGAGTTCGTCATATTCCCGAATCAGGAAACTTTCCTCGCTGGAAGTCGATTCGACATCTGCCGCCAGGGGTTTGACAATAATCCGGGTAGCGTCGATGTAAATCACTTCGCCGTTGACCTTGGAAACCACAACCATCCCGGAATCTCGGGCTGCTTGAGCTTCTAGCCCTGTACCTACGAGGGGACGTTCGGGTTTGAGTAGCGGCACAGCTTGCCGTTGCATATTCGAGCCCATCAGAGCTCGGTTAGCATCGTCATGTTCCAGGAAGGGAATCAGCGATGTGGCGACGGAGACGATTTGGACTGGCGAAATTGCCATGTAGTCCACCTGCATCGGCGTAGTCGTCGTAAATTCTTGGCGGTAGCGGACGGCTACGGTTTCGCCCAAGAGGTTGTTATTTTCGTCGAGGCTAATGTCCCCTGGTGCGACGCGCAAATCATCTTCTTCATCGGCTGTCATGTAAACAGGAGCTTTGTCCCGCAATACTTGTCCTTTTTCTACTGGATAAAAAGGAGTTTCAATGAAGCCGTAGGAGTTGACGCGGGCGTGGGTTGCTAAGGAACCGATTAAACCGGCGTTGGGGCCTTCTGGTGTTTCGATCGGGCAAATGCGGCCATAGTGGGATGGGTGAATGTCTCGCACTGCAAACCCGGCGCGTTCGCGAGTCAAACCTCCAGGGCCAAGGGCGGAGAGTCGGCGTTTGTGGGTCAGTTCTGCTAAAGGATTGGTTTGATCCATGAACTGGGATAGCTGGGAGGAACCGAAGAATTCCTTAATTGCTGCTACCAGCGGTTTGGGGTTGACCAGAGAAGCGGGGCTGAGGGAGTCGGCATCGGAGACTGTCATCCGTTCGCGGATAATCCGTTCTAAGCGGTTGAGTCCGACTCGGACTTGATTTTGCAGCAGTTCTCCGACACTACGGACGCGACGGTTGCCTAAGTGGTCGATGTCATCCGTTGAGCCGATGTCGAATTCGAGGTTAATTAAATAGTCGATCGCCGTCAAGATATCTTGGGAGGTCAACACCCGCGTCGTATCTGGGATAGACAGATGCAACTTCTTGTTCAATTTGTAGCGACCAACCCGACCCAAATCATAGCGTTTGGGGTCGAAAAAACGGGAGTTAAGCAGTTGTTCGCCCCCTGCTACGGTGGGGGGTTCACCTGGACGTAGCTTGCGGTACAGCTCCATCAGAGCTTCTTCTTCGCCGAATTGTCCTTCTTTCTCGATCGTCTTTTGGAAGTATTCGGGATGGCGCAAACTGTCGTAGATTTCGCCGTCTGTGAGTCCGAGGGCTTTTAGTAGGACTTGAGCGCTGAGTTTGCGGGTTTTGTCGATTCTGACCCAGACTAAATCGTTTTTGTCTGTTTCAAATTTCAGCCATGCGCCACGGTTGGGGATTAGAGATGCGTTGTAGGAACGGCGGCCATTTTTGTCAGTTTCCGATTTGTAGTAGACGCCTGGGGAACGAACAATTTGATTAACAATGACCCGTTCGGCCCCATTGATGATGAAAGTGCCTCGTTCCGTCATCAATGGCAAATCGCCGATGAAGACTTCTTGTTCTTTGATTTCCCCGGTTTCTTTGTTAATCAGGCGGGTAGGAACGTACATTTGCACCGAGTAAGTGCTGTCGCGCCGTTTTGCTTCGTCTACGTCGTATTTTGGGCGCTTCAGTTTGAAGTCTTTGCCCATGAAGTGCAGTTCCAGCTTGCCCGTATAATCTGTAATCGGGGAGAAACTGTCTAGTTCTTCGATCAGTCCTGATTCTAGAAACCAGCGAAAACTTGCCCGCTGGATTTCGATCAGGTCGGGCAAGGTGAAGGCAAATTCTGTGTAATCTTTAGTGGTCATTGGTGTCCTTTCTCCGCAGTGGCTCTAGCTTTTTACATGGCGCCAAGGCTTGGCTTTTTTACCTTGTTGCGTTTTTTTGATGAATTGTGTGAGAGAATTTATATGATGTTTTCGATCGCTTGCCAATTGCTACAACGGTTATTTGTGCTGGTTGCTCGCAGTAGTTTTTTGCGGATTTTGGATTCTATCGAGATGCTTTTAGCTCCGATATCTTGGTGTCGAGGGCAAAACTCCCTAGACATTTGACTTCTAAAATTGACTTGACAGCTATTGCCAAATTGCTGAGGTTCCAAGTTTCTTCAGATGTGTAAGTTTGAGGTATTGCTTGATTTTTTTAGCCTGTCCCGAAGGTTAGTGTGTTCGGGTTGTGTTGGCGTCAATGGTGAGCCAACGCTCGATCAGTTGGTTCTTTTTATTATAGGACGCAAATCCGATCGAAGCAGGCGTAAGGCTAAAAAATCTGAACTGAAATAAAGGATAAATCCGGTTCTTAGGGCAGAATATAGATCAGATTATCTCTATGGCTTGCCTCTAATTCGATTTGTTTTCGTCGTTTATGGGTTCTAGCTCAAGTGAAAAACCGAATAGCTTACAGGCATTTTCTGTTGTCTGGTGAGACAAAGTTAAGAGAGAAACTCCTCTCAATTTAGCAACTTGCTCGGCCACGTGGTAGACGTAAGCTGGTTCGTTGCGTTTTCCCCGCTGGGGTACAGGGGCGAGAAAAGGGCAATCTGTCTCGACTAGGATGCGATCGCTATTTACCATACAGGCTGATTCTTGTATCTGCAAGGCTTTTTTAAATGTGACTGTTCCGCTAAAACTGATGTAAAAACCCAGGTCTAAAAACCACTGGGTTTCTTCGGGTGTACCTCCCCAGCAGTGCATGACACCACGTACCGGGCCGCGCGTTTGCCAAAACTTCCGCAGCATTTCGGCCATTGGGGCGGCAGCGTCGCGACAGTGGATAATGACTGGTTTGTCAAGTTGCTGGGCGATTTCAAGCTGTGCCTCAAACACTTTAAACTGGAGTTCAGGGTCATCACCTTTATGAAAGTCTAGTCCGGTTTCGCCGATCGCCACTACCCTAGAGTCCGAACTTGCCTTATCCCTAATCTGGCTCGCAGTCTCGTTATTCCACTTACCGGCATCTAGGGGATGAAGCCCAACCGCAAAGGATACTTCTGCGAATCGATCGGCAATTGCTTGAATTCCGGCAAACTCTTCTGGCTCTACACAAGAATGAACCAGTCGAACTACGCCAGCTTCGCGCCAGCGTTCTCGAATGGCTTCTAACTCAGATTTGTAGGTTTCAAAGTTGATATGAACGTGAGTGTCGATGAGCTGCATGGGCGAATGGGAGAGGGGAAGAGGGGGAGAGGGGGAGAATCGGGAGAGTGGGAAAATCTTCCCTCTTCCTTCTTCCATCCATCCGTTAAATCCGTTACACAATCCGTTGCCGAACTTCCTTCTGTCTTAGGATGCTACTTGTGTTTCGTGTGGCTTGAGTGTTCTTGCCAAGCGGGACTTTTTGCGATCGCCGTTGTTACGATGTAGTACACCCTTTTTGACAGCTTTATCAATTTTGCTGTAGGCCTCTGACATCCGTTGCTGCACTTCTTGCATTAATTCGGGTGTCGGAGATGCGGCGTACTTCTCAACGGTCACGAAATACTTCTTCATCAGGGTTTTGACGGCTGACTTGTAAGATTTGTTGTACAAGCGGTTGCGTTCGGCGATTTTGACTCGTTTGACGGCGGACTTAATATTTGCCATAGTTCTGCTGATGGAAGTAGGTATTCATTGATACTCCGTAGTCTCAAGACAGTCTCAAGACACGGAAATTTTGAAGCACAACCTTTTCGGGGTCTATCCACAAAAAGCTTGATTTTTAAAGGCTGAGTCATACAGTAACTACCACTCGCTCAGATTGAGCTGAGTTTTTGGCTACTTTTAGGCGACGATCATCCATCGCGCACTAATTTTTGACTGACTCATTTAACTGCCTATTTTTTACCTCTGACGATACCCAAAGGTATGACACGGGTGTGACGGAGGCGTGTTGCGGGGTTTCCACCCTCACGAGTTAAAGTTACGGTTTCTGGCGTGCAGCTTTCAACTATACAATATTTTGGCGTTTTTTTATAAAAAAAATTATTAGGTGTCAGAAAAAACAATATAGCATTTATTCTGAACAAAATCCGATTCCCCGAAAAATCTAAGTTAAGCTATAACAAAGAGTATAGATTATTTTGGCTTCGCCAAGAAGCACTTAAGGAAAATAAAAGCCAGAAGGCAGAAGGTAGAAGGCAGAAGCAGCCGGATCAGAAAGTAGAAGGCAGAATCAAAATTCTCTCACTAGGGCACTCTCCCTTTGGGATTGAACTCTCTTCCTGGGCACTTGATCGGCTGGGTGGGCAATTCAAGAGAAAAGGCTGTGACTTGTCCGATCGTGTTGCAAAATCCTTGACAGAGATTTAAGCGCAGCACTGAAGCCTTTGAAAATACCGCGAGTCTCGCGGTTGAGCTTGTGGACTGGTGGTGGCCTACTTCTCCAGAATATCCCCACAAAAATCCCAAATTGTCAAATAAATGTTAGTGAATTTTATAGACGGCATTCCGAATCTCCATGCTGCGAATCATTACTCAGTGGGTTGAGGCACAAGCTGAACTGCGACGAATCTGCGATCGCACCCATGACGAACTCATCGTTCACAAAGAAGCCACCGTGCGCGAGGTGCTGCAAGCTGTAAGGCGTAAAGGCGATCAGGCTGTGCTGCAATATACTGCTGAATTTGACCGCATCACCCTAAATGCGGAAGAGTTGCGCGTGAGTGGCGCCGAATTGGATGCTGCTTATCAGCAAATATCGAAAGAATTATTAAATGCCATCCGGTTGGCTTGCAAACAGGTAGAGGCGTTTCACCGACAGCGTGTGCCCAAATCTTGGGTGCAGTTTGGTGATGACGAGATTGTTTTGGGTAAGCGGTACACGCCGGTCGATCGCGCGGGAATTTACATTCCTGGCGGTCAGGCATCCTATCCAAGCTCGGTAATCATGAATGCGGTTCCTGCGAAGGTCGCCAAGGTTCCGAGACTGGTGATGTGTACTCCCCCCGGACAAGAGAAAAAAATGAATCCTGCGGTGCTCGTAGCGGCTCAGGAAGCGGGAGTTGATGAGATTTATCGGGTAGGTGGGGCTCAGGCGATCGCAGCTTTGGCCTACGGTACGGAAACTATTCCCAAGGTAGATTTAATTACTGGGCCGGGGAATATTTACGTCACGCTGGCGAAAAAACTGGTTTACGGAACTGTGGGGATCGATTCTCTGGCGGGGCCGTCGGAGGTGCTGATTATTGCTGATGCTTCGGCGAATCCCGTACACGTAGCTGCGGATATGTTGGCTCAAGCTGAGCACGATTCGATGGCCGCGGCGATTTTGCTGACGGCGGATTCGGTGTTGGCTAGGAAGGTGGTGGCTGAAGTAGAAAGACAATTAGTAAATCACCCGCGCCGGATTTTGACTGAAAAGGCGATCGCCAATTATGGTTTAGTGGTAGTGGTGGATTCTCTGAAAGCGGCGGCGGAACTCTCTAATGAGTTTGCTCCCGAACACTTGGAATTGCAAGTAGAAGATCCCTGGGCCTTGGTGGAGCAAATTCGTCATGCTGGGGCGATTTTCTTGGGCTATTCAACACCGGAAGCGGTGGGTGATTATTTGGCTGGCCCTAATCACACTTTGCCGACTTCTGGAGCTCCGCGCTATGCTTCGCCGCTGGGGGTGGAAACTTTTATGAAGCATTCGAGTTTGATTCAATATTCGCCGGCTGCACTTAGGAAGGTGAGTAGGGCGATTAATGTTTTGGCGGAAGCTGAGGGTTTGCCTTCTCACGCTGATTCGGTGCGGCTACGCACTGAGACAGAGGGGGATGATCAATTTTAGATGGTAGGTTTGAGTTTGGCGATCGAGATTTACGCATTTCGGGCTTGAGAAACCCGGTTTCTTCCAATATCTTGCTTAAATTACGCAATTATGTTAAGAAACCGGGTTTCTGTGTAGTAATGATGATTTTGGTGGGAAGCGCGAAATTTGGGAAAGTAGGCGAGATTTAACTAGAATTTTCAAGTCTAATATCTGAGATTTAAAGGTGCATTATATTGAATACTGTTTTGGTGGCGATCGACAATTCTGAGTTTGCAGCACAGGTTTTGCAAGCTGTGGGGCAGTTTAAGCTAGAACCGACGGCTAAGGTGATTCTAGTTCATGTTGTGAGTTCTGGTATGTCGGATTTTGATGCGGTGGTCGATCGACCTCACGCTCAGGGAAATGAGATTGCTTACCGAGAAGTGGAGAAGTTGCTGCAATCTTATCAGGAAATGTTGCCTTGCCAGAGCGAGTTGGAGATTGTTTCGGGGGAACCGGCGCAGGAGATTGTGCGTTTGGCGAATATTTATAAAGTAGACTTAATTGCGATCGGCTGTCGGGGTTTGACTGGTTTGAAGCGGATTTTGGAGGGTTCGGTAAGCGCTGAGGTTGTGGCTGAGGCTCCTTGTTCGGTGCTGGTTGTGCGGGCTAAGTAAGGGGAATTGAACCGCAGAGAGTTACAGTGCGATCGGCTGATTGATATTTTACTAAATTTCTTTCTGGATCAAGCCTTCCATAGAATAATTATGAGCGTGACTCTTAAAATCCCTACAATCAATGATAATCTGAAGGATTTTGACAATCTGTTTCAGCTTTTGGAGCAACTAAATGAGGATTGCTCAGAAGTAATTATTGACTTTTCTAAATGTTTTTTTCTCAGACAAAATGCCGTAGCTTTTCTGGGAGGATTAATTCGTCTTATTCAATCCCGCTCGATAAAATTAAACATTAATTGGGATAGTCTTCATAAGAACATAAAAATGAATCTTGAACAAAATGGATTCATGTATGTTTTTTGTGAGAATAAAGAACCTTGGCAGGGTAATTCTATCCCTTATCGAGAAGATAAAAAACAAGATAAAGATGGTTTGGTTGACTACCTAGCAGAAAAATGGCTAGGACGAGACTGGGTTGATCTAAGTCAAACATTGCAAAACGTCATCGTAGGAACCGTTTGGGAGATCTACGCTAACGCCTTTGAGCATGGTCAAACAGAAATCGGAGTCTTTAGCTGTGGACAGCACTACCCTAAAAAAAAGGAACTAAAACTGACTGTGGTTGACTTCGGTGTTGGGATTCCCCAAAATGTCCGCCTATTCCAAAATCTCCCTGATTTACCAGCAGACGAAGCCCTAAAATGGGCATTTGAAGCCGGAAATACCACCAGACGCGGTAATGTAACTGGGGGCGTTGGACTTGACTATCTGAAAAGATTTGTAAAGATGAATAGAGGAAAGTTGGAGTTTTTCAGTCACAATGGGTATGTCCTGATTAACAAAGATGAGGAAACTTACCAAAAGCGCCCAACCTTTTTCGGAGGGACACTGGTTAACATTACTCTCCAATGTGATGAAGCCATTTATGTGCTGGCTTCTGACACCGACGGCGACGCCCCACTTTTTTGAGGGAACTTCTGAAATATGAAATCTTACAAGATTGGCACTTTGATTGGGAAAACTTGCATGACACCCGATGACGGTATGAATGTGTATGAGTTGACATACCCCGAACTACGGGCAGAGCACGCTGTGGAGCTTGACTTTGCTGGTGTAGAGATTTTTGCATCTCCGTTCTTCAATTTTGCCATTGGACAGCTACTTAGGGATATCTCCCCAGACACTTTAAACCGTCTGCTGACATTTTCTCATCTTAATGGTGTAGGCAATCAAATACTCAAACAGGTGATTAAGAACTCAAAACGCTACTACGCAGCAGATGATGCAACCCGCAATGCAATCAATGAAATTGTCAGCCAACAGGTGGGAAATGTATAATGGCAGTCCAATATGCAGTCAAGGCTGAGGTAGTTAATATCCAGTTTGACACACCTCAAAAAGATGACATTTTTCTGGTAGATACTAATGTCTGGTACTGGCTGACTTACACTCAAGCCAGTACCTCTGCGAGGAGCTATCAAATAAATGATTATCCTGCTTATTTAACAAAAATTATTTCTGCTCAAGGATTGCTTTTATATTGTGGGCTTTCTTTGGCAGAGTTAGCACATAATATTGAACAAGCGGAACGAGCAATTTTTTCGACTACATTAAACACAAAAGAATATCGCCATAACGAGCCAACAGAAAGAGCTAACGTAGTAGCTGAAGTTCTAGCTGCTTGGGGTCAGGTAACATCTATTGCTGTATCGACTGATGTAACTATTGATGAAATTACAACTAACGCATCTTTAACCCGATTTCAAACTCAACTTTTAGATGGCTATGATCTGCTATTTCTGGAAGCAATGGATAAAGCAGGGGTAGTTCAAGTAATTACTGATGATGGTGATTATGTGACGGTTCCTGGCATCAAAGTTTTTACTGCTAACCGCAATGTAATTACGGCCGCAAGAAATCAAGGTAAGCTGATTACTAGATAAGAAATAAGACCAAATGCTTCATCAGTAATCAACACGCGATCGCAGCAGATATACTGTCTCTATTAAGCTTGCCAATTCGTCAGCGGCAATTAAGCTACATTTTCGCCGTCTTTGTAAGTAAGGGGAATTAATTGTAGGGTGCGTCAGCCAAGAGTTATTGAATCTGCATACAATATAACGCGATCTGACGCACCGTACTACTTTGGTAGAAGTGCGTCTAGGGGCGATCGGGCGCTGAGGCAGTGCGGGCTAGGTAGGTAGGGGGGTAAATCAAAGAGTCGATCGCATTTACCCACACTAAAATAGCTATTAAAATCATAAATTTTGAAACTCTTGTGCGGGTAAGCCGATCGCCTGCCCCAAAGATGCAAGTTATATGTTTGAGAATTTATTGCTGCTCCTCGTATTGCAAGACCTCTGGGTTAAGCACAAAATTACAGGATTTAATCTCCTGAAATACTTGTAAACTCATTAGCGATTGTTAAGCAAAGTTCCTTAACCGAGAGGTATTGCTAGTGGAGATTCGTTGAGCGAAGGATTCTCAGGTGTTGCAGGCTCTAATCGGGGAGGGCTATTTTCAGAATTAACGGCTGGTTTTCGAGTTGTTTTTTTACACATATTGCTCAGATCCAAAGTTATGCCACCTCTTGTCTGCATATAGCAAATTGGCAATGAGTCGTCGGATTGGGAGACGATCGGGTAGTCGGAATTGACTGGTTGCGGATTGCTGATGGCAATTTCAGTCGTAAATTGGATAAGGGCAGCAGATAGAGCAGCTATCCGATATAAGGTTTGGAGCATATAATTATTTGTTTGTAAATTCGCTCCGAGCGATCGCCTGACTCAGCCTGAAAATAATCAACTAAATGAGAATGTTCAGGCTGTTTTAGTTTTTATCGCCGCCTTAATTCCCAGTAATTTTTCAGTGGGTTAAAGGTGCGCTGGCGAAACTGATCTTTAGTCCGTGCAGCAGGTGTTGTTAAAGCGCCAAGCTGAAAACCAGGCCGCGCAACTTCATAGTGCAAATGCGGTGGAAAGGCGTTTCGATTGCCACCTCCCATAGCCCCAGTTCTTCCGACGACCATGCCTTTCCTTACCTGCTGATTCTGAGTAACCCTAATTTCACTCAAGTGCATATAGATGTAATTACTACCGTCGGCAGCTCTGATGGTCAGAATTCCATCCTGATTGCTGCTGCCATTAGGGTTGCGCTGGGAAACTACAACTGTTCCGTCTACCATAGATTTAACTTCGATACCTACTGGAGTACCGATATCTATGGCTCCATGAAAGCCGAAAGCACCGCGAGTTGCTCGGAAATAGTCATCAGAAACGTAGGCTCCTGTCATTGGAAAATACCGACCAAATAAGTCATTGGATAAATCCCTGTAAATGCGTCCGATATCAGAAGTGGGGGGATTATTGTTGACGGAGTTGAGGGCGCTGGCACTGTTGATGGCATTCTCCCACTGCGTATCGCTCCAAGAAGCTAAGTTGTTAAAATAGCCGCCGCGAGAGGGAGTACAAGTTGGAGTAGAGTTAGGGGCATTGCCAATTACTACAGCACTGGCGACCCATTGATTTTGACCTGCCAATTTATACCACCGCGCATCGGGTCGCGGAGGGTTAAATCCTGCATCCATAACGGTATCGCCGTGAGCCCATCCGTCAAAGCGAAAAGTTTGATTGGGAGCCAATGTTCTAACGGTGGATGCGCTTAAAGAAGGCCCGGAACGAACGTTTACTGCGCGGGACCCTGTGGTCGCTGTAAACGCGGGTGTGACAGAAGCAAAGTTAATGCAAGAATTACCTTGAGCGATTAGCTGGGGCTGGCTGTTTGCTTTCAGGGTTTGGTTGGTTGTTGTGCGATCGATCTGTGCTGCATTTAGGGGCAGCCCCGTGCTGCTAAGACAAACATATCCGGCTATTGCCACGAGTATCGACTTGGTAGTAGTCATAGTTACGCCGTAATTAATCAGGGTTGAAAGTCGGATAATCCAAGTATTGCTAATGTTTTAAGCGTTTGTCGGCCGGATCTAGCTGGGTGTTTGAAGTCAAGTCGGTCGGAAAAAGTCGGGTTTAGCTGAATCGGTCGGCAAAAGCGGGCAAAATTCAGATTAGACTAGAGAGGGACTCTTACATCTGCCCAAACGATGGACGTTAAAGCTCCGTTAGAATGTGTCAACGAGTTGGTTCTTGCCCAGACAGGAAAACCGCTCAACGATCTGCAAACACTGATAGTTTCCGGTGCTTGGCAAGGTAGTAGCTACCAGAAAATTCACGAGAATGACCCCCACAATAATTACTCTCATCTCAAGGAGGTGGGTTCTCGGTTGTGGAAGATCCTCTCGAAAGCTTTAGGGGAACCAGTCGAAAAAAAGAGTTTTAGGGCGACACTAGAGCGGTACTCGCGACGGCAACCGTCAGCTATTGAAAGTTTCGCGGTAGAAGAACCAGCGATCGCAGCTAACAATCGCGGCTTTGACTACTATAATAAGGGTGACTTAACTCAAGCCAAAAAAGAGTTCGATTTAGCAATGAAAATCCAACCAGATCATGCCGCAAGTTACTACAATATGGCATGGAGTTACGAACGATTTGGAGATTTTAACCACGCTATAAAGCTCTATCGTAAAGCTGCCTTGCATGGTTTTGCGGCTGCTTACTGTAACTTGGTTCGCTTGCACATCATTGAAGATAAAAAGTATGACTTGGCTGTTGATATCTGTGGGCAAGGTTTAAAATTGGTAAAAGAAGATACCGTTGAAACCGACAAAATTGTCAAAGCAGCATTGTTGACTTACCTCTCTTGGGCTTGGATAGAACTAGGACTCTATGAAGAAGCTTTGGAAAAGCTACAAGAAGCTTTAGAGTTAGATAGCGATCGCGCTTCTACTCACGCTCTCCTGGCACAAGCTCTAGAAAACCTGGGACACCGTACTGAGGCTGCGGAAGCTTGGAAAAATTACGTTAACAAATATCCCAAGTGCGATAGCCGAGACAAAGGTGTTTGGATGGGGATGGCACGAAAACGCCTGAAGGAACCGTCCTGCACATCGCCCACCAATGGTAATCTAGATTAATTAAGGACAGTGATATTTGTTACCATCCGTGTCTATGCAAATCTTTGGAGCCACGCTATTCTTCAACAATGTCTCAGTTTTCACTGTTGGGTTAGTTGACGTGCTGGCAACTGCCCCCAATGCCAAAGTCGAAGGGGCGATCGCACATATTAGTATGAACAAGGGGGAAATCAAGACTTTGCAATTCATTCTCGTGTCTCCTAGTCAAGTTTTTGATTAGGGAACCAACGAGTTAGCGCTAACTGCTGTCTCCATACTTCCAGCATGAGGCAGGCAGAAAAGCTTTCAGGGTCACATCTGGGTCATTATTTGGTCATTTTGAGGACTAGATTAAGTGAACCAAAACTGAACCAATCAAAAACATAAGTAGAAAATCATTTATGGCTGCGACTCTCAGAGCTTCTGACAAGGGGTTAAAAATTATTGATCGGCTTAGGATTAAAAAAGGCTGGTCAAAAAGAGAAAAGGCTTGGTATGAGTTGGCATATATTTCAGAATCAACCTTAAAGAGATTTTGGAAAAAAGAGTCTATTTCCTATAAAATTTTTGTCAAGATTTGTACAGTTATAGAGGCAAACTGGGAAGATATTATTGACGAAGGCGACCCTCAAATTGAGGAACAAACTCCGCAATCTCAACTAACTACCTACCAAAACATTCCTTACACGGGTGCTATTAAATTTGTAGGAAGACAGACGCAACTAGAAACCCTGCACCAACAATTGCAACAGCAAGATCGGATTGCCATTGTTGCTGTTGCTGGCATGGGCGGAATGGGAAAAACAGAATTGGCTGTGCAATATGCCTATCAGCATTTAACTGACTACCCAGACGGTATTTGCTGGTTGGAAACCGGAGCAAAACAGAACATTTACGAGCAAATTATATATTTTTTCCAAATTTATCTACATTTAGAAGTGCCGCAAGAGCTAGGCGGGAAACAACTGAATTTCAAGCAACAAGTAGATTGGTGCTGGCAGAACTGGCCAGGAGCGGGATCTGTGCTAGTTGTAATAGATGATGTTGCGGAATTCCCCGAAATCAAGCCTTACTTACCGCCTGCTAAATCCCGTTTTAAAGTGCTGATGACAACCCGGCTTAAGTTGACCAACATTCAGAATTTAAGTTTGGATGTGTTGACTTTAACAGCATCTTTAGAACTCTTAGAATCAGAACATCTAGTTGGCAAAGCTCGGATCGAACAAGAACCAGAAACTGCTAATGTTCTCTGTGAGTGGTTGGGATATCTGCCATTAGGGTTAGAATTGGTGGGAAAGTATCTAAATCAAGTGCCGGATTTATCCTTATCAGTGATGCTATTCCGGTTGCAAGAAAAATCACTAGAACATCGCTCGCTCATCCGCAAACAAAATGATCCATTTTGGGATTTGACTGCTCAACGAGGAGTAGCAGCAGCTTTTGAGTTGAGTTGGGAAAAATTAGATGGCGACACCAAATGCTTAGGCAAGTTGCTAAGTCTGTTTGCTTCAACTCTCATTCCTTGGCATTTAGTTGAGAGTGTAGAACAGCAACGCTGTCAGCGTTCCCCAAAAGGTGAAAAGTTCAACCCAGAGAATTTGGAAGAAGCTAGAATGAATTTAATCAGCTTCCATTTGATTCAATACAATGGGGAACAAAGCTATCGTTTGCATTCACTAATCATGGAATTTTTCAAAAGTAAGTTAGAGGAATAAAAATATGCAAATAACTGAACTAAAGCAATTAACTGAAGCTGAAGAACTCAAATATGCTTTTGCAGAAGCAATGGCAGAGGAAGCTAAAAAAGTGCCTCTGTCAGCTAGCGAGAATCACCCTCAGTTTATGGCAGCAATGACTCTCAGCATACCTCATATAGCAGAAGCGGCAACGTACCTAACAGATTTTCTTGAAGGCGATCGTTTAATGTGGCTGTTTGTCGGCTTAGAAAGGTTTGACCGCATTCGAGGGTTTTATAAACAAGCAGGGCGTTGGTCTGAAGAATGTTTATTCGTTACTAAAGCTCGTTTCGGTGAATCTCATCCCTTTGTAGCGCACAGTCTCGGTAATTTGGGATTGAACTATAAAAAGCAAGGCAGGTATCAAGAAGCCGAAAAATTCTATTTGGAAGCTTTAGAAATGAGCAAACACGAACTGGGAGAAACTCATCTTGATGTGTCAGGAAGCTTAAATAATTTGGGAACGCTTTATAATTATCTAGGGCAAACCAAGGAAGCCGAAACCATGCTTTTAGAAGCTTTAGGAATTAGAAAACTGAGGCTAGAGGAAAAGCATGAAGATTTAGGAGATAGCTTGCACAATTTAGGAGAATGCTACAGGCTTCAGAAACGCTATGTTGAAGCAGAACAATTTTACGATATAGCTCTGAAAATGAGAAAAGAATTATTTGGGGAAGAGCATTCTGATGTAGCAGATACTCTCAATGGATTAGGATTGCTTTATCACGATTGGGAACGTTACAGCGACGCTGTACCGATTTTGTCACAAAGCGTTGCACTGTATCAGCGCTTATTCGGAGAAGAACACCCCGATCACACTTCTAGTCTAAATAACTTGGCAATGGTTTATCATGGTTTAGAACGTTATGAAGAGGCAGAATTAAATTATTTAAAAGCCTTGGAACTAAATAGGAAACTTTTAGGTTCAGATCATCCAACTGTAGCCATTACCCTCAATAATTTAGCAGCATTATACAGAGATTTAAAACGGTACACCAAAGCAGAAAGCCGATATTTAGAAGCGATTAAGATATGCGAGCGCCGTTTAGGGTATTCTCATTCTGACACTATTTACTACCGCGAAAAACTTGAACTTCTCCGTAGCGTAGTCAAAGGTGCTAGCTAAGTACAGGACAAAAAACTTGATATTGCCTGATGCAGATACTTTAAATCGCCTGCGCCTGCGCGTCATCGTAGAAAATGGCAATCTTGAAGCTCGATTTGCCAACCAACAATTTTTTAGACAAACACCTAGACCTGATAGCAGTTATAATATTCCATTGCAGACTATCCGCACAACTATTTTGGAGAAGGAAGCATGACAATTATTCAAAATAATTTCGATAAACTTTATACAATCGCCAGTGATTACGAGCAGCCGATCGCTCTAGATGATAAAATGGTGATTCCTACGCGCAATCTCGGCGTAATTCCAGGACATCCGCTGAATCCTACGCCGACAGAAACTATTTTTCTACCCAAATGCTACTTAGTTTTTGAGGGAGTCAAAAAATCGATTCGCGAACTGTGGCATTATGTTGCCGAACCCGCTGAATCGGGTCACTTCAGAACCGTGGAATCTTCAATTTCGATCGTCGATGGCCCGTTTCCCGATATCGTTGAACCAGTACAGTCTTTTTTAATAGAAGGAGTAATGCTAGTTCCCCATGCTTGGGTTAGTTGGGATATTGAGAGTGTGTCGTTTTACCTAGAATTGGACAGTACAAATCAAGCTAATTTAATTGAAAAAGACTTGATTCAGGTGAATTAGCTCTAAATATTATGTCAAATCAAAAAATCAACTCACCTCTTGCTTTTGA
>Ga0335395_10000137_pt1 | contig 46157 bp, 28 predicted proteins | sample MAT02_FD_205744 | JGI IMG/M metagenome (GOLD analysis project Ga0335395, IMG submission 205744) | Freshwater microbial communities from Lake Fryxell liftoff mats and glacier meltwater in Antarctica - MAT-02 (spades assembly) (version 2) ... | reverse complement strand
CTAGTATTCCAAGCACTGGAGGAACCGTCGGAGAAAATTTGAAGGCCAGTGGGGTATCCGAAATGGATGGAGCTGGTCGCCGCATCGGTTACCGAGTAGGTGGCTGAATTGCCGTAATCAGTAGCTATGATGCGGGAGATTCCCCCGCCGTTGATATTGGAGCGAGTTACCAAACCAACACCCGCAAAGGTGCCGCTGGTAAAACGCGAGATCATACCGACTTCGCTGAGGCGGCCCGAGCCGCCTACCAAGCTGAAGCTGGTGCCTCCGTTGGTGGAGACGTAGAGGCCGTCGTCCGAACCTACCCAGATCTGGTTGGCATAGGTGGAAACGTTATGCAGAGTACGAGCTTTGTTGCTGTCAAAGTTTGTGCCGCCGGCCTTGGCCCAAGATGTTCCGCCATTCGTAGACCTCCAAAGCCAGCCTGTTTGTCCCTTACGTGGACCAGCAAACCAGATTTCATTGGGATCATTAGAACGAATCAAAATCGGAGAGGTGCCACGAAACCTAGGCGTATTGTCGCCAATATCGGTTAGCAACGCAATCCAAGAGTCGCCGCCGTTTGTAGACTTCCAAAGTGCATCACTGGTTGAATAGTAAACAACATCGGCGTTGTTTTTCTGAACAGCCATACCGAGACCGACGATATCGCCATCCGGGATGCTCCAGTTCAGGTAGCTCCAGTTGGAGCCGCCATCGTCGCTGCGCCATGCACCGAAAACGTCACCATAACCGTACAAACGGCCATTGTCGGCTTGCGCAAAGCCACTAAAGTGGCCGCCACAATCGAAAGGCATAGCTTTTAAGGTTTGGGCTTGTGCACCAGTGTGTAACAAAGTGGTACTTGCAAAAATTGCGAGAGCTACCATTAACTGATACATTTTTTGTGTATTAGAACGTAATGAATGGGTAATTTTAGCAAAAGCTTTTCCCGTAAGCAATAATAGTGAGAGTTTCATTCTCATATTGTTATAGCGATTAATTATAAATTAGTTTTTTTGGTTTATAACAGGCAATAATAAGCTTGCCGAAATATTTTCAATTATTAGTAAATATATTGTAACAAACTTGATACTTATACAAGTATTTTAGCTAAAATTTGTTTTATATTGTCATTTTTTTGAAATGTAAATTAAAGTTGTTTTAAACTTATTTAAAATTTATGCTCAGTTTTGTGCTGTATATTTTCCCTATCCAACATTTAGTATTAGTTTTATAATTGTGAAAAAAACAAAATCCTACTTTGCCTCCGATTTCCATTTGGGGGCGCCATCTTATATTTTAGGCAGAGAACGAGAAAAAAGAATTGTGCAATGGCTTGATGCAATTAAATCTGATGCTTCCGAAATTTTTTTAATGGGCGATATTTTTGATTTTTGGTTCGAGTATAAAACCGTAGTACCGAAAGGTTATATTAGGTTATTGGGCAAATTAGCCGAGTTAAGTGATGCAGGTATTCAGTTTTATTTTTTTAAAGGAAACCACGATATGTGGGTTTTTGATTATTTTGAGAAAGAGTTTAATATGAAAATAATTGATAATGAATTAGAAATAGTGCGCAATGGTAAAAGCTTTTATTTACACCATGGCGATGGAGTAGGTAATGGAGATGATGGATATAAGTTATTAAAAAAAGTTTTTAGAAGTAAGTTTTGCCAGTGGTTATTTGCTATTAATCACCCAAATATAGGGGTTGGTTTAGCCAATTACTGGAGCAGTAAAAGCAAATTGGCAAAGCGCAATGAAAGAAAATTTGAAACCACCGAACTAGCTTGGATTACTGAATTTAACGAACATCTTATTACTACCAAAAAAAAATATGACTATATAATAATGGGCCACAGGCATTTCCCAATAGATGTTACTTTGCAACAAAATACACGATACATTAATTTAGGCGAATGGATAAATTTTGACACTTATGCTGTATTTGACGGCATTGAACTTAAATTAATGAAATGGGGAAGTTAAGATTACACGCTTATTTTAATACTGTATTTATTTAATAGCCAAAGTATAAAGTACCATATTAATACAAAACTTATGGCTCCTAGCAACGAAGCTAAGTATGGGTTGTTTATAATACTTACAAACAGCATTTGGTAAAGCCATGTTTTAATACCCACAACATCAGCACCCATGCTTATAAACTTTATATTAAACAGTTTGGCAACAACAGCCGAACCAAAAAATACAGTTATTGCATTTTTACTGTAAACCAAGAAAAAGTTAATCCCATTTTTATTGTTTTTAGCATCAATAAAATAATAAATAAACGAAAATGTTATGCAGGCTAAACCACCAGTTACTAAAACGAAAGAACTTGTCCATAATGATTTATTTAAAGGAAATATATAAGAAAAAAATAGTCCAGCTATAAATGTTACTACACCAAAGTAAAATATTTGCAATGCAGTTTTACCATTATATTTTGGTGTTTTTATAAGTATATATCCAATTAACATCCCAAATAAACCAGTAGCTATGGCAGGTAAAGTAGTTAAAACTCCTTCGGGATCCCAAGTAATTGTTTGTTTCCAAGTGTGATTTTGGGTAATTATTAACCTATCTACCCAAGCCGATAAATTAGTTTCGGGATTTAAATTTGCAGGCCCAAAATTAGGCACTGGCACATACACCATTAGCGAATAATAAGCAATTAAAATCATCCCAAATAAAAAAAACTGGGTAAGCCTATTGGTTTTTAAAAATAAAATAGCGCATATTATATAAACAATTCCTATACGCTGCAATACACCTGGAATACGTACATGGCTAAAATCGAAATAAGGAAATAAGTTTAAAAATAAACCTAAACCAATTAAAATAGCGCCTCTTTTAACTATTTTTTTTAAAAGTATGCGGTGGGACACAGTTGTTTTTTTGGTATAAAAAGCCAGTACTATTGATACCCCTACAATAAATAAAAAAAATGGAAATATTAGGTCGGTGGGAGTGCAGCCATTCCAATTAGCATGTTTTAAAGGTGCGTAAATATGTCCCCAATCTCCAGGATTATTTACCAATATCATGGCTGCTACTGTTATACCTCTAAAAACATCGAGCGAAATTAACCTATGGTAGGTATTATTAGTATTCATAAACTAAAAAATAATTAAGAGAAAAATAGTTTAATTAATTTTTAATATTACACAATTTATTGATTGGATAGCAGACTTAGATAGAACTATGGATATTTTTTTATCAATAATTAATTTTTGCAATATTTTCGATAACCTACATTTGTGATAGGCTAAAAACTAATGAAATAAAATTTAAGTTTGTTTAATTTTTTGCCACTAAAAATTACAACATTATAAAAAATAACAATTTAATAGAAAGGTGGTAAAGAATAAAAAGTATTTAGATGCCTCTTAACAGTTAATCTATAATAAAAAACTCAATCATATATGCACAACATACCACAACTACAAAAAATTATAGAGAACGCAGTAAAAGAAACACAATACCCCAACCATCCAAAAGAGTTGTACCAACCTATTGCATATTTAATGGGTTTGGGCGGTAAACGCCTTCGCCCCGCCTTATTGTTAATGGCTACCGATTTGTTTGCTGGGGATATTAAAAAAGCTATAAGTCCGGCTATGGCTATAGAAACGTTTCATAATTTTACGCTTATGCATGATGATATTATGGATAAAGCCCCATTGCGTCGAGGCCAGCCGACTGTACACGCTAAGTGGAGCGAATCGGTAGCAATATTAGCTGGCGATGTGATGTTTGTAGAAGCTTTTAAATTGATGATACAGGTTGATGCCCATATACTTCCCAAAGTTTTGAGTGTTTTTAATGATACAGCCGTGGGTGTGTGCGAAGGCCAACAAATAGATATGAACTTTGAAACCGCAAGCAAAGTTACTATTGCCGATTATTTAGAAATGATACGCCTAAAAACCGCCGTTTTATTGGGCGGTGCATTAAAAATTGGTGCTTTAATAGGCAATGCAAACATAGCCGATGCCGACAAATTATACGATTTTGGATTAAACTTAGGTATTGCATTTCAACTCCAAGATGATATTTTAGATGTTTACGGCGACCCCGAAAAATTTGGTAAACAAGTAGGCGGAGATATTATTTCGAACAAAAAAACATTTTTATTGATAAAAGCCCTCGAACTTGCCGATGCGCAAACGCTAAGCGAATTAAATAGTTATTTAGAAAACCACACAATCAGTCCTAGCGAAAAAGTTATTGCCGTAACCGCAATATTTAACAAGCTTAATATTAAAACCATTGCCGAAGCACAAATGATGAAATATGCAGAAACTAGCCTAAAAGCTTTAAATGATATTAAGGTAAAGGAGGATAGGAAACTAATTTTAAAAGATTTTGCAGAGAGGTTGATAGAAAGAGAGAATTGATTTAAAAACTCATTTAAAGTTAAATTAACTACGCAATTTTAATATACCTTAACTTTATTTTAAAACAAAAACCACAATTACATTACACAAAATTTACCCGCAGTTAATGCTTGCACAATAATTTCGTAATCTTAAACACAAAACAATTTTAAGGATTATGAAAAAAACTTTACTCGCATTTGCTGTATTATTTTATGCAAATATTGCAGCCAACGCACAAACCCTATTACATAGCTGGAATTTTAACAATTCTACCTCATTACCCACTTTACTTGCACCCAATACCGCACTTATTGCTGGTGCTAGCATTACACATAACATTATAACCAATAGTGAAATACCTATAACTGGTAATAGTACTGGACAAGGTTTTGAAACAACCAACCCTAATGCCCGCAACAGTGATGAAGCGGGTACGCATTTACGTTTTAACAATCCTTTAGGTGGAAATTTGGTTTTTGCTTTACCTACAACAGGCTATAAAGATGTGGTTGTTAAGTATGCTACCCGACGGTCGACCAGTGGTGCTTTTAACCAAATAATTGATTATAGCATTGATGGTACAACTTTTATAAATTTTACCACCATAATGCCAGTAGGTGCCGACCCAACCCTGCAAACTTTAGATTTTAGTTCGATTTTAACTGCCAACAACAATCCCAACTTTAAAATAAAAATTAGTTTTACACAAGGTGCTAGCGGTTTAGCGGGTAATAACCGTTTCGATAACTTTACTTTAGAAGGTAATACTGCTTACGCGGATGCTTTATTGCATTATTGGAATTTTAATATTGCAACATCAATAACAACAATTACAACCCCTACCCTTTCATTAATTCCAAACAGTAGTTTAACACATATTGCGGGCGGTACTAGTGCAATTAACTTTGCAGGTGGCACTGGGCAAAACTTTGATATAAATAATTTTAATACCCGTAATTCAGATGTTGCTGGTAACCATTTACGTTTCGATAGCCCAATTGGTGGAACTTTAGTATATGCTTTGCCTACTACAAACTCTAAAGACATTATTGTAAAATATGTAGCCCGCCGCTCGACCCAAGGTGCTGGCACACACGTTGTAGAATACAGTACTGATGGCACAAACTACATGGCATTTAGCAACCAAGCCATTACCGAAGTACCCGTTTTACAAACTTTAGATTTTAGTGCAATTACTACAGTAAATAATAACCCTAATTTCAAAATCAAATTTACCTTTACCGCTGTTGGTGGCGGAATAGGAGGCAATACCCGTTTCGATAACTTTACTGTTGATGGTAAAACCCTAATTTTGGATATTGTTGCACCTGCTTTAGTTTTTGCACCGTTAAACAACGTAATTAATGCTTTAATTACAACCCAACCTAAATTTACTTTTAACGAAGATATTAGGTTAATTAACAACGATGCCATTACCAATATTAACGTTGGTAATTTAATTGAATTAAAATTAAATAATGCCCAAGGTGCAGATGTGCCTTTTGTTGCTACTATTACTGGTAAAGTAATTACCCTTTTACCAACAGCAATTTTAATTAACAATCAGGTTTACTATTTAGCGCTTAAACCAAACGTTATAGAAGATTTAAACGATAACGCAATAATTACAACTTTATCTTCGGTTTTTACAACAGCACCAAACCAAATTTCATTTAGAAATACTTTTTTATCGGTTAATGAAGCAGATGGTGCTGTTGATGTAGTTTTAACTTTATCAGACCCAACCATAAGCAGTGCTAAATTGGTTTTAAAAGGTTCGCCGTTTAGCAATATCAGCGCAAGCGACATAACTTACGCAACTCAAGTTTTAAACTTTACAGCAGCAAGTGGTACATCGCAAACCATTACTATTCCTATCAATGATGATATGTTATCAGAAATGGACGAGTATTTTGTATTATCGTTAGAAGATTTAAACGGTGTTAGCTTAACCAGAAAACAATTTTCTACAATTTACATCCGCGATAACGACCGAACTGCACCAGTTGCTACCCAAGAACTTACTTTGAATTACACCAGTAGTTTTAAACCCAATACCCTGGTAGGTAGCACAACCGAAATTGTTGTACACGATGCCACAAGCCAACGATTATTTATAACAAGCTCTGAACAAAATAGGCTAGATATTGCTAATTTTACAAACCCAGCTGCCATCGCTTTGATTAAATCAATTAATATGGCTCCTTATGGTGGCATTACTAGTGTAGCAGTAAAAAATGGAGTGGTAGCCGTGGCTTGCCCAAATGCAAACGAGCAGTTAGATGGTTCGGTGGTGTTTTTTACTACCGATGGCGATTTTATAAAACAAGTTACCGTAGGTGCCTTACCCGATATGATTACTTTTTCGCCCGATGGCAATAAAATATTTACAGCCAACGAAGGTCAGCCAAATACAACTTATACTGTAGACCCCGAAGGTTCGGTAAGTATTATTGATATTTCGGGTGGTATAGCTTCGGTTAATCAAACTAAAGTAAACACTTTACTTTTAACAGGTTTTAATGCAAATGAAACTGCTTTAATAGCATCGGGTGTTCGTAAAACAAGGTCAAGTTCTACGCTTTCGCAAGATTTCGAACCAGAATATGTAACTGTATCGGCCGATAGTAAAAAAGCTTGGGTAGTGTTACAAGAAAATAATGCTATTGTAGAAATTGATTTAACCACCAACACCTACACCAGTATTTGGGCGTTAGGTAAAAAAGATTTCAATGTAAATGGTAGCGGCTTAGATGCATCAGATAATAGCGGCCAAATTCATATTTCTAATTTTCCAGTAAAATCATACTTTATGCCCGATGGTATTGCAAATTATACTATAAATGGCAAAACATATTTGGTAACTGCAAACGAAGGCGACGAAAAAGAATATGGCACATTTGTAGAACGTACTACCGTTGGTGCAGTAACCTTAGACCCTACCGTTTTCCCTAATGCCGAAGTGTTAAAAGAAACCCATAATTTGGGACGTTTACGTATTTCAAGCTTTAATGGCGATACCGATAACGATGGCGATTACGACGAATTAATAATGGTGGGATCTAGATCGTTTTCGATTTTTGATACCGATGCCAAAAACATAGTTTACGATAGTAAAGACGATATGGAGTTGTTTACTTCAAAATCGCCAATTACCGCAGCATTTTTTAATGCGGATAACGATAACAATACACTTAAAAACCGTAGCCGTAGTAAAGGCCCCGAACCAGAAGGTGTAACCCTAGCAACAATTGCAGGACAAGTGTATGCTTTTATAGGTTTAGAGCGTGTGGGTGGTATAATGGTTTACAACATTACCGACCCAACAAACGTAAAATTTGTGGATTATAAGAACAACCGTACAACAAATTTAGCTACCAGCGATTTAGGCCCCGAAGGCATAATATATATATCAGCTATTGATAGCCCCACCGGCAAACCTTATGTTATGATAGCTAACGAAACAAGTGGAAATATATCGGTTTTTGAAATACAAGGTAGTGTACTTCCTGTTAAACTGAGCGGTTATAATGCCAAACTAGCACCTAACGGTAACGTAGTTTTAAATTGGCGTACAGCATCTGAAACTAATAATAACTATTTTACTTTAGAGCGTAGTATTGATGGTAAAATTTTCGAGTTTTTAACACAAGTGCCCACCAAAGGCAATGGAAACAATCCTCAAGCTTATTCTTTTGTTGATAATTCCCCAGCCAATGGCGTAAATTACTACCGTTTAAGTCAAACTGATTTTAATGGAAATAAAGAAAATGTGGGATTGCAGAATATAAACGTAGGCTTAACTGGCAACGATGATTGGACAACCTACCCTAACCCTGTAACTGAGAATAGTATTTTTGTTATCTCAAATAAAATAAACCTTAAAACTGTTGATGTTAAATTATTTAGTTTACACGGATTGTTAATATATAAAGGAAAACAGGTAGTAAACAATGGTAAATTTGAAATAAAATTAAGCGAAAAACCTGCTTCGGGTTTGTACATTTTAAATGTAGATGGCTTAGGTACGCAACAATTGCTTGTTAAATAATAAAAAAAAAAATTCTTAAATTATCAAAGAGAGTGGCTTAATGGCTGCTCTCTTTTTTTTGTGGGATAATTTAAAAAATTTTGTTACGTTTATTCAAAAACATTCAACATTAAAAAAGTAAATCATAATTCACACATCCTCAAACAAAAACCCCACACATGGCAAACCATTATTACAACTCCGAAGACTTAGGTAAATTTGGCAACATTGGCGAATTTCAAAAACCGTTGGCCGATAAATTTTTTGATTACTATGGCGAGGTATTTAAAGACGCGGCATTAACTGCCAAAGAAAAATCGTTAATTGCTTTAGCTGTTGCCCACGCCGTACAATGCCCGTATTGTATTGATGCTTACAGTGCCGATGCTTACGTAAAAGGGTATAGTAAACAACAAATGATGGAAGCCGTACATGTTGCCGCTGCTATAAAAGGTGGTGCATTGTTGGTACATGGCGTACAAATGATGAACAAAGTAAACGAAATTGCAATGTAAATTTTGGGCATGATAAAATCGTTAAAAGTATTAAACCATAACCTAGCAAACACTGATAACCAATTGGCAGTTTTAGAAAACGGCTTAGTTGGACAGCCTGCATTTAGCGATAAAATTGCTGAGTTTGGTTATGCAACTTTACAACCAACGGGCATCGAAATATTTCAGGTAAACGTAGGTAAAATGTGCAACCAAGTGTGCAAGCATTGCCATGTAGATGCTGGGCCCGATCGTAAGGAGATTATGACTTTAGAAACCATGCAACTGTGCTTAGTGGCCATACAAAATCCCACCATAAAAATAGTAGATTTAACGGGTGGCGCACCCGAACTTAACCCTAATTTTAGGTGGTTTGTACAAGAAATAAAAAAACTAGGCAAACACATAATTGTACGGTGCAACCTTACCATTATTTTAGCTAATAAAAAATATAACGATTTGCCCGAGTTTTTTAAATTACACGAAATAGAAGTAGTATCATCGTTACCTAGTTTTACACCCGAACGTACTGATAGTCAGCGTGGAGATGGGGTTTTTGAGGATTCGATAAAAGCTTTACAAATGCTTAATGCGGTAGGTTATGGGGTGTTAAATTCGGGCTTAATATTAAACTTGGTTTATAACCCCGCTGGAGCTTTTTTACCACCCTCGCAAGCTGCGTTACAAGCCGAGTATAAAACCGAACTCTTAAAAAACTACGGCATTACCTTTAACAACCTTTTTGCCATTACCAATATGCCCATAAGTAGGTATTTAGATTATTTGTTGGTAACAGGTAATTATCAAAAATACATGGATAAACTTATTGCAGCATTTAACCCATCGGCAGTTAATAATTTAATGTGCAGAAACACCATTTCGGTAAGCTGGGATGGTTTTTTGTATGATTGCGATTTTAACCAAATGTTAGATTTGCTGGTAAGCCCTAAAACAAGCCAACACTTATCCAATTTTAATTTAGATACTTTAAACGGCCGTAATATTGTTTTAAAACAACATTGTTATGGGTGTACCGCTGGGGCGGGATCAAGCTGTGGCGGAGCTGTTGCGGTTTAATATATTTTTTGAATAGCTTTAATAATAAGATAGATAACTGTTTGGTTTTAAAAAAACATAAAGAAACCTATAATTGTATTAGCTAAACATTTTGTAAATACAATATTTACAACCTAATTTTATTATCACAATTAAATTTTTTAAATTTAAAGCCAAAACCAAAACCAATTTTTTTAATTTAAACATGAATATAAAATTCATGTATGTAAACTTATAATGGAATCAAATCGAAGAAATTTTATAAAAACTGTTGGTACAGCAAGTATTGTAACTGCTATTAGTCCAACAATTTGGGCAAAGCCTTTTGGAAAAACAAATGAAGTTATACTTGGCCATAATTCATATAGATATAAGGTAATTGAAGGTTGGGGTATGCTAGATGCTGGTAAAAACCCAGTAAACGATTGCCACGAAATGGTTGAAGATGCCAAAGGCCGTTTAATAATGATTACTAATGAAACCAAGAATAATATTTTAATATATGATAAGTCGGGCAAACTATTAGAATCGTGGGGGAACAGCTATCCGGGAGGCCACGGATTAACAATTGCCAATGAAGGAGGCGAACAATTTTTATTTATAACAGATACCAATAGAAGCCAAGTTATCAAAACTGATTTAAAAGGCCGCGAAATTTTAAAATTAGATTATCCTAAAGAAACGGGTGTATATGCATACCCAGGGCAATTTACCCCCACCGAAACTGCTATAAACCCTTATAATGGAGATATATATGTTGCTGACGGTTATGGATTAAATTATATTACACAATACAACATCAAAGGCGAGTACATAAGGCATTTTGGTGGCCGTGGGCAAGATGATAGTCAGTTTGCTTGCTGTCATGGAATAATAATTGATACACGAAACAAAGAAAATCCCACATTAATAATCACCGATCGCTCTCACACAAGCTTAAAAAGATTTACTTTAGAAGGCAAATATATTTCAACAATTCCCGTACCTGGTTCTTTTATATGCAGGCCAGTAATAAAAGGAAAAAATATGTATGCAGCAGTATTTAGAAGCACATCGGAGAATATTGAAAATTCAGGTTATATTACCATTTTCGATAAAAACGATAAAGTGATATCCACTCCCGGAGGTACAAAACCTGAATACAAAGACGGAAAATTAGAAACCCAACAAAAAGATACTTCATTTACAGGATTTATGCACCCGCATGATGTTTGTGTTGATGCTGATGATAATATTTATGTTCCACAATGGCAATCTAAAAAAACTTATCCTATTAAATTAGAGAGAATTTAAAACTATTAATGGAAAATTTAATTGAATTAATCGGACGTTTCCATCCGTTGGTAGTTCATTTACCAATAGGCATTATTATGCTGGCTATTTCTATTGAATTTTATATTAAATTTAATAAGGATAGTAATTTAGTTGCGTTTGTGCCTTTGCTATGGGCCGTAGGGTTTGGTACTGCAATACTTGCTTGTTTTATGGGCTATATGTTAAAATTAGGCGGTGGCTTTAATGAAAGTGCTATAAATTTGCACCAAAATTTCGGCATTGCTTTAGCACTTATTACAGGCATTGTTTACCTTTCAATAAAGTTTGCTTTTTTAAAGCGTTTTAAATTTCCTTTAATACTTTTTAGCACTTTCCTGCTTATAGGTACTGGCCATTTAGGGGGTAATCTTACTCATGGCGACGATTATCTTACCCAACCATTGCTGGCTTTGCTAGGTAAAGAACCCATAAGAGTAGTTAGAAAACCTATTAAAAACATAAATGAAGCTGTGGTTTACCTTGACTTGGTTGAACCAATACTTTATAATAAATGCCAAAAATGTCATAGTTCGTCTAAGAAAAAAGGTGATTTAAGGTTAGATATACCCGAGTTAATTTTAAAAGGTGGCGAACACGGACCAGTAATAGTAGCGGGCAAGGCCTCAACAAGTGAATTATATACCCGTCTTTTACTTCCTGAAGACGATGATAAACGCATGCCGCCAAAGGGCAAAACAGAAATTTCGGAAGAAGAAATACAAATTATTAAATGGTGGATTGATGAGGGGAAAGCTGATTTTAACGTAAAAGTTGCCCAACTTAACAAATCAGAAGTGGTAAATTTAGCCTTAGCAAAATTAGTTAAAGGAGAACCAAGCAACCAATTAAGTAATGATAAGGAAAATACCGAAATTCCCACTATTAAAGTTTCAATACCTAATACAGCTGATTTAGCAGTATTAGAGAAACAAGGAATAGTTTTTAGTGCATTAACACCCGAAAAAACTTTTTTAGCCGTTAATTTGGTAAACAATCCTAATTTTTCTGATGCCCAAATGGAGAAACTTTTAAAGTTTAAGAATCAGATTTTATGGCTTGATTTATCTGACACTAAAATCACTGATAAATCGCTTAAACATATTGCAGCGTTTAAAAATCTTACACGCCTCAGCCTTGATAATACTTTAATTACAGATGCTGGTTTGGATTATATTAAAACATTGCCTCATTTACGCAATTTGAATTTATATAATACCAATATTTCAGATACCGGCTTAAAGGCACTTGGTAATTGTAAATCGCTCGTAACACTTCACCTGTGGGAAACCAAAGTTACAACAAGCGGTATTGTAAATTTGAAGAAAAGTTTAGGTGATAAAATTGATATTAGTTATGAAAGTGGATTATAAATTATTAAGTCATATCAAACCATTGCATACTGCAGTTGCAATTTGTTTGTTCGCTATTGTAATGATAGGTTCTTGCTCTTCGGATTCAGAACTTCCGAAAGACATACAATCGGCTATGGCAAATGTTCCAGAAAAACTTGATTTTAATATTGATGTAAAGCCCATTTTATCTGATAGATGCTTTGCATGCCATGGGCCCGATAAGAACAAACAAAAAGGTGGGCTAAGGTTAGATTTAGCAATAGCTTACGATAAAGTTACCGAAAGTGGCCGCAAAGCAATAGTTCCTGGAAATCTTGAAAAGAGTGAAATGTTTCACCGACTTATTAGTAACGACCCAGAGGTAATGATGCCAACGCCCGAATCTCATTTAACCTTAACAGCAGAAGAAAAAGCAATTTTGATAAAGTGGATTAAAGATGGTGCCGAATACAAGCCTCATTGGTCATTAGTGGCGCCACAACAAGCACAAGTTCCTGAAGTAAAAAATAATCAATGGGGTAAAAACCCCATAGATAACTTTGTATTGGCAAAATTAGAAGCTAAAGGTTTGAAACCTAATAAAGAAGCTACTAAAGAAACATTAATTCGTCGCTTAAGTTTCGACCTTACTGGTTTACCACCAAGCCTAAAAGATATTGACGCTTTCCTTGCCGATAATTCTCCAAAAGCCTATGAAAAGGTAGTTAACAGACTTTTAAGTTCGCCACATTTTGGCGAGCGTATGGCAGTTGATTGGATGGATTTGGCAAGTTATGCCGATACGCATGGCTATCAGGATGACGGGATGCGAAATGTTTATCCTTGGCGAGATTGGGTGATTGCTTCGTTTAACAGAAATCTGGCCTATGATAAATTCATAACATGGCAATTAGCCGGCGATTTAGTTCCTAATCCTTCAAAAGAACAAATTTTAGCAACTTGTTTTTTACGTAATCATTCTCAAAGTCAGGAGGGGGGAATTATTGATGAAGAATACCGTACAGAGTATGTGGCTGATAGGGTAAGTACATTTGGTAAAGCATTTATTGGGCTAAGTATAGAGTGTGCAAGATGTCACGATCATAAATACGACCCTATAACTCAAAAGAATTTTTACGAACTATTTGCATTTTTTAACAACAATAACGAATCAGGTGAAATTCCTTATGCGGGTGAAGCCAGCCCGTCGCTGATATTAACAAAACCTGAAACCAATAAAATATTGAATTACATAAACAAGATTGAAATATTACCTGCTGAAAAACAATTAACAAATAGAAACCAGTATAGAGAAGGGTTTGAAATATGGCTTGATGGTGCTAGAAAACAAACTGAGCGCTATTCGGCAATTACACAAGGTATAATTGGTCACTTTGCATTCGACCAAAAGCTTTTGAAAAATTTAATTTCTGATTCTTTGGCTTGCGAAACTAAAATTGAAGGAAACAAAGGCCCTTTACAGGTGGAGGGTAAGTTTAACAAAGGGTTAAAAGTTACAGGTGATATGTCGGTTGCGTTTAATAAATTTTTAAACTTTGAGAGGAATCAGCCTTTTAGTATTAGTTTATGGGTTAATGTAGATAAACTTGGAGAGAAAGGACCAATTTTTAGTAGAACGAGTGGAGAGTTATATAATTGGCGTGGTTATTTATGTGATTTGAATAAAGATGGTACCCTAACTATTGGCTTCAACCATGTTATTCCAGATAATTGCATAACCATAAAAACCGTTGAAAAACTTACTTATAAAAAATGGAATAATTTAACGCTTACTTATGATGGAAGTAGTAAAGCAGCAGGAATAAAATTATACATTAATGGTAAACAAACACATGTAAATGTTATTAACGACAACTTAAAACAAAGTATAATTTCATCACCAGGGCAAGAAGCCTGGGCACTTATAGGTTTAAAACTGGGTCAGGCGGCTGGCAAATCTATTTCAAATGTTAGTTACGATGAATTAAAAGCATATAATCGAGAATTATCAATACTTGAAGTGAGACAATTAGGACAGAATTACGATTTAATTCCACGTTTATTAAAAGTTGCATCGGCTAAATTAAAAGCTGTTCATAAAGAGCAACTACTTGATTTCTATTTATCTGCATTTAACAAAAACTATCATTCAAATATCCAAAAACTTGCTGAGGCGAAAGGCAAAGTAAATAAAATACTTACTGCCGAAGAGTCTATAATGGTTTATAGGGAGCTTAAAACACCAAGACCTACTTTTATACTCGACCGTGGTATTTATGATTCTCCAACTACTAAAGTAGAGCCAAACACACCAGAAAGTGTACTACCTTTCGATAAAAATTTTCCTAAAAACCGACTAGGGCTTGCCCAATGGTTAACTGATGAAAAACAACCTTTATTTAGTAGGGTTGCTGTAAACCGTTTTTGGCAATTGTGTTTTGGACAGGGAATTGTACGTTCATCAGAAAACTTTGGTAATCAAGGTGAATTACCAACACATTTAGAACTTTTGGATTGGTTAGCTTGTAGTTTTAGAAAAGAAGGTTGGAATGTAAAAGGGGTTATGAAGATGATAGTAATGTCGGCAACGTATCGTCAATCATCTTTAGCAAACAATAAAATAATTAATTCAGATCCCGATAACAAATTCTTTACTAGGGCACCATCTTACCGAATGTCATCAGAAATGATAAGAGATAATGCATTGGCCTCAAGTGGCTTGCTTGTCCAAAAAATAGGAGGGAAAAGTGCATATCCTTACCAGCCAGCAGGACTTTGGGAAGCATTGGCAACAAGAAATGTTATTTCATATCCTCAAGGACATGGTGATGACTTATACCGAAGAAGTATTTATACGGTTTGGAAACGAAGCTCTCCACACCCAGCAATGCTTAATTTTGATGTTCCCGATAGATATTCATGTACTGTAAAACGACAAAAAACCAGCACACCCTTGCAATCGCTTGTATTGTTAAATGATGTTCAGTATGTGGAAGCATCGCGGATACTTGCAGAAAAGATGATTAAAAATGGAGGAAACTCTCCTGATAATCGAATTATATATGCATTTAGATTGCTTACCAGTAGATATCCCCGTAAGGAAGAATTAAATATTTTATTAAGCCTTTATAAAGACGAGTTAAAAGATTTTACCAATAATCCTAAAAAAACCACAAGTTTGTTGAAAGAAGGCGAGTTTCCGTACAATAAAACTTTAAATAGTAATGAAATTGCGGCTTGCACAATAGTTGCCAACACATTGATGAATTTCGATGAGTTTATTGTTAAACGATAAATAATTAAGATATGCACCATTCACACGATGAAGATATTGCTTCTCAAATGAGTAGAAGAGATTTCCTGTCCCGTACAAGCTTAGCTGGAGTAGGGTTAGCAGCATTATCAACCTTATTACCTCAAGAATTATTTGGCGAAACTAATCCCAAACCAATTCTCCCACATTTTGCGCCAAAGGCAAAACGAATAATATATTTGTTTCAAAGTGGTGGCCCTTCTCAATTAGAGCTTTTTGATTATAAGCCAAAGTTATCAGAAATGTTTGGAAAGGAATTGCCTCCTTCCATTCGGGGTAATCAACGCTTAACGGGGATGAGTTCTAATCAGAAATCTTTTCTTCTGGCTATGGGCAAATATGAGTTTAAGCAATATGGCAAAAGCCGAGCCTGGGTGTCGGATTTAATGCCTCATACAGCTAAAGTGGTAGATGAACTATGTTTTATAAAATCAATGCACACCGATGCTATTAATCACGATCCTGCTATTACGTTCTTTCAAACAGGAAGTCAACAGGCAGGCAGACCCAGCTTTGGTTCTTGGCTTAGTTACGGCTTAGGGAGCGAGAATAAAAATCTTCCATCGTTTGTAGTTCTTCTCTCGCGTGGTCTTCAAGGCGATCAACCTTTATATTCCAAACTTTGGGGAAATGGTTTTTTACCTTCTGAGCATCAAGGCGTAATATTCAAATCGGGTTTAAACCCAGTATATTACTTGAATAATCCGGGTGGTGTTGATAAGTTTAGCCGAAGAAGGGTTTTAGATAAATTAGCCCAATTACATAAATTGCAGTATAAAAGTGTTTTTGACGAAGAAATAAATTCCCGAATTTCGCAATACGAAATGGCGTATCGAATGCAGACTTCGGTACCCGAAACACTAGATACCTCTAAGGAGCCACAATATATTTACGATATGTATGGCGAAGATTCCAAAAAACCCGGCACTTTTGCAGCTAATTGCCTTCTTGCTCGTCGTTTAATTGAAAAAGATGTAAGGTTTGTACAGCTCTACCATCAAGGTTGGGATCACCATAGTGACTTACCCGGCAAAATTAAGCCTATGGCTAAATCTGTTGATCAGGCATCAGCCGCATTAATTAAAGACCTTAAACAGCGTGGTTTATTAGACGAAACGCTGGTAATATGGGGAGGAGAATTTGGACGTACAAATTATTCACAGGGAAAATTAGAGATTGATAACTATGGCCGCGATCATCACCCAAGGTGCTTTACCATTTTTATGGCAGGTGCAGGTGTTAAAAAAGGAATATCGTATGGAGAAACCGATGACTTCGGGTATAATATTGTAAAAAATGGTGTGCATGTGCATGATTTTCAGGCAACAGTTCTCCATTTATTAGGCATTGATCACGAAAAATTGATATTTAAGCATCAAGGGCGCAGATACCGATTAACCGATGTATCTGGAAAAGTAATAAATAGTATTTTAACTTAAATATTTATTTAAGTTAAGTCTTACAAAGTTTTTGATATAAGTTAATCAAACTTGTTCTTAAAATCGGTATTCCTAGCGTTAAAATATTTAAACAGTTAAATAATTAAAACTATGCTTAACTTAAAACCACTATTTATAAAAGATGCCAATGGTTACACTATCTGCTAAAGAATTTGAAGCTATTATAGAAGAACTTGAGGATAATGAAGATGTTCGCCTATATGATGAAGCTAAAAAAAATGATATTGGCAAACATATTCCATTTTCTGATTACTTGAAAACCAAAAACTTAAAAAATGCCTAGTTTTACTGCTGTCTTACCTAAAAAAGCGCAAAAACAATTAAACAAATTTTCTAAAATTAATATATAATCAATTTTTGATTGAGTAGCAAGTTAGACGAATTTTACCGTTTAGTTAAAGGGGAAAGATTTTATTTTCTTTCTCTCCTTTATGAAAATACTATTTGATGTAACCTTTCAACCTAAAATTGAAAAGTTGCATTTATTATTTTGAAACTTAGTTTAAAAATTAAATAGATAATTTATTAAGATTAAAACCATTCAATTTACCTTTCTAACTTCCGAATAATTAAAAGATTAGTCCATAAATTTTAGATAAGGAACAATAGGTATTTTAAACTTCAAAACATAATCCCGATACATTTCCAAAGAAAATATTAGCAATCCTTAGTAAAAAAACCAAATTTTCTGATTTTTTGGAAATTAAAGTGCCGAAACCTTCAAAATTTCATTCTTACATTAATGATTACTAATTATAGTTAGGTAGATTGATATGTAAAATAAAAAGGGTTTTTTTCAAAATATTATAATATTAATTAGTATTACGTTAGTTAACATTTAAATTTTTTAATATTTATTGGAGTTTTTTGATTAAAATATTAATTTATCAAGACATTTTGAATAAATTAGTTAAATAAATTTACTTTATTATCAAACACTTACGATTTATTTGATGAATAAATCGCAAAAAAGTAACTTTTTTCTATAAAAAATTATAAAAATTAATTTCTGTGTTATATATTTGAGGAATATTCAAAGAAACAACATATTATTGACGAATAATAGTTGAATTATTAATCATTACTAATCAAAATTGTAAAAAAAACATGAAAAAATTATCCAAATTCAAACCTACGGGTTCAAAAACAATGATGTTTACTTTGCTTTTATTTTTATTTGCAATAAACACGTCAAAAGCACAAGACGAAAAAAAGTTTGACTTTGCGGTGGGTGTAAATACCGATCAATTCTTTGGTTTGTACACAACCTTTCAAGGTTCTTATGGTGCTCCTGGAAAAACAGCCTTTACATTCTACGGTACACATTGGGCCGGTGGAGCTGGACAAGCTTGGGGTAACTGGACAGAGTTTGGAGCAGGGCTTAACTTTAATGTGGCAAAAGGCTTAACGGTAAACCCTCAAATTGGTATTTTAAGTGGTAACCTTTTAAGCTCTGGGACAGCAGGTCCTCCGATTTTAGGTGATGGTTTTGTACCTAGCTTAACGGTAAACTTATTAAGAGATAAAATTGAAGGACAAGGTTATTTTGGATACTATGCTCCATTAAGAGATAAGGCTCCAACTCCAGGAACTACTTTAGCTTATGTACACTATTGGGGTACTGTAGGCTACAGAGCGACTAACTTCTTATCTTTCGGAGTTTTATACGAAGAACTAATCAACTCAGGTGGTTCAAACGTAGCAGCTTCATCTAGTGTTTATCAATGGTTAGGCCCATACATTCAGTTCACAAAACCAACAGGCGGTTTATTTGCCCGTTTTTCTTTCGGAGATGACCTGACAGCAGGAAAAGATTCATTCTACAAAATGACGACTGGCTTTAGTTTCTAATACAATATTGGGTTAGAATTAAAATCATTAGGTTATAAAATAACCACTAAATTTAAAAAACACCACAGGAAAGCATATATCTTTCCTGAGGTGTTTTTTTATAATCAAAATCTTGAATGGTATTTTAAATAAAAATTCTTAAAGTTAATCTGTACATTTAAGTATTAAATTCTACGTTAGCGAAATCATCTAATTCTTAGACAAAATTAGATTTGATTTTTTTACCCAATTTTTCTTATTAGTTGTTTTAAATATTTTATCTTTTCTATTAGCTCAAATATTACATTAAATTTGTTTTATCCTTTAAGCTTTGCTCGAACTAAACATTTAAACAACTAAATAATTAATACTATGCTAACCTTAAAACCACAATTTATAAAAGATGCCAATGGTTATTCTTTCTGCTAAAGAATTTGAAGCTTATTGTAGAAGAACTTGAGGATAACGAAGATGTTCGGCTATATAATGAATCTAAAAAAATGACACTGGTGAACGTAATCCGTTTTCTGATTACTTAAAAAACAGAAAACTAAAAAATTCCTAATTATACTATTGTCATATCTAAGAAAGCAGAAAAACAATTAGACAAACTTTCTGATAATATTGCCGAACCCATTCTTAAAACTATTGGCATGTTAGAAATAAACCCAAGACCACAAGGTTATAAAAAATTAATAGGTCTTGCTGGTTATAGAATAAGAATTAAACTATCGTGTTATCTACGATATTTATGAAAAAGAACTTGTTATAGAAATTGTTATTTTAGGACATAGAAAAGATATTTACAGTTAGCAGAATGCAAAACCTAAAATAAAATTTTACATTTTCGAATTCTGAATAACCGTCTTAATTTTAGGAAAACCCTAAAAGTCAATAATTTAAAATACAACACTCTATAAAAAAGTACTGAATTAAAATTTTATTTTTTTACTGGGATAATTGCTGAAGGTGTAGCATTTGTTTTGCTTAATACCGAAGTAATACTTGAAATTACACCTGCAATATCAGATAAATCGGCAGGAACAATCATGGTATTGTTAGTTTTGGCCAATTTACCAAACTCGTTCAAATACTGTTCGGCAACTCTTAGGTTTACTGCATTCATACCGCCTTCTGTATTTATTGATTTTGCAATTTCGGTAATACCTTTAGCTGTTGCTATTGCAACCATTTCAATTTCGGATGCTGTACCACTTGCCTCGTTTATTTTACGTTGTTTTTCACCTTCCGATCGGGCAATCATTTCCTGTTTATCTCCTTCTGCTCGGTTTATCTTAGCCATTTTATCACCTTCCGACTCTGCAATTACAGCTCTTTTTTCTCTTTCGGCTCGCATTTGTTTTTCCATCGCATCTCTAATACTTTGCGGTGGCGAAATATTTTTAACCTCATAACGAGATACTTTAATGCCCCATGGTTCGCTTGCCTTATCTACAGCACTTACAATGGTTCCGTTTACAGTTTCTCTTTCTTCAAAAGTTTTATCTAATTCCATTTTACCTATCACACTTCTCATAGTGGTTTGCGAAATCTGTATCACAGCAAAACGATAATTATCAATCCCGTAAGATGCTTTTTGAGGATCCATCACTTGTAAATACAAAACTCCATCAACCTCTACTGCGATGTTATCCTTTGTAATACATATTTGAGATGCAACATCAATGGCTTGTTCTTTAAGATTTTGCTTATAAGATATTTTATCAATAAAGGGGATAAGGATATGAAAGCCTGCCTCTAATGAGCGGCTATATTTACCCAAGCGTTCTACAATAAATACAGATCGTTGTGGTACTATTTTAAATGTGGATATAAACGCAATAAACACAAAAATAATTACAAAAATTAAAATAATAGTTGAAGTTGTCATAAGGATATAGATTTTACAATTAATAATATACTTCTTGTTTCGATAATTTCGACTTTTTGGCCAGCAATAATGTTTTCATCAGATTTAGCATCCCAACTGGCTCCTTTAAATTCCACTTTGCCATTTTCAGCAGGAGTAATTGCAGTTTCTGCCAAAGCAATTTTTCCAATATACTCATCTTCGAGTACTTTAGTTCCTTCTTGATTCATGCCAAGTTTATCTTTCAATAATTTTCTAAATAATACTACCGACAATATTGCGGTTATTAAAAAGATGATTAATTGTGTGTTTAATGCAATATCCGTAAAAAGAGTAATTATAGCAACCAGCCAGGCAGCAACTCCAAAAAAGAATAAAATAAAGCCAGGAATTAAAAATTCAAGTAAAAAGAGCGCAAAGCCTACTTTGAACCATATTACCGAAACGTTCAAAAATTCTTCCATAGCTACAATATTTATTGTTGGTAATTTAACTAAAAATTTTGTATTTCATAAAATCAATAACACAAAATTTAAACAAAAAAATATCTAAGCTCTTCTAATAGCCTAAATACTAGTAAACCATACATTATATGTTTCAATAATTAAATTTTACAAATTAAAGGCAGTAAAAAAGAAAAATTCCTACGCTTTTGCAAGTTTAGCGCAGCGTAACTTGTGAGTTCAAATAATTAAAGTTTTCAACTTTAAAATAAAAATCATAAATACAAAATATCTAACAAACCCTTAGCATCTCTATAATCAATAGCACTACTGTATATCCAATGTTCTGGCTCTGTTACGAAACTAGCTATACCCGGATTTTTATGTATGTAATCTGATTTTTGTTGTATAACATCGTGACTCCAAAGTTCAATTGGTTTGTTATCTTGACGCCAAAATTGATAGTTTATATTGTTAGAATTATATTCTCCACTAGATTTAAAAATAGCTAGCATCCATTCTTTTCGAGATTCTTGCTCATTTTATTGAATAGCTTCTATTGTTTTTTTGCTCGTAAATTTTTTGAAATCTCGCATTATACCAGATACTGAATATCCTTCTTTGGCTCTTATAATTAAATGAGCATGATTGGTCATTATACACCAAGCATAAATTTCTAAACCCTACTTTCTTGACAATATTTTAAACTTTCAATAAAAATGTTTTTATACATTTCTCTTGTAAATACATCAATCCAACCTAGTGTGGCAAAGTTTACGAAATATAAACCAGCTGGATTGTTAAATTTATAGGCTCTACTCATATTTGCTTATTTTAAAAAGCAAAATACTAAGTTTTTTAAAATCTAAAGATTCTGGAGCTAATTTGCTTTACAAAGTTTAAAACTTTGTTTATTTATCCTCACAAGTGATGCTGAAAAAGCTTAACACTTGCGAGTGCGGCGGAGATAACTTTATTTAATAATTAAAGAATCTATTTTTTCTCGTTTATAAATTATGGTTGATTTATCAGTTCTATTGAATAAAAATAAATTCGATTGTGTTTCTCCAATTAAAATCAGGTTTGTATTTGTTTCTATTTTTTGATTATTATAATTAAATGATAATTGAACACAGCTGATTCCATTCTTAATTTGTTCAGCCTCCCGTTGTCTGTAATTGCCAATTTGAGTTCCAATAAAAATTATTATTGAAGCTGAAATTATATATGAGAATTTATTTAAAAATTCAAATTCGTATCTTTTAAGTATAAAATAATAAAAAACTGGAACCGTAAAGGAAGTTAACAAATAAAAAATTTTTAATTCATAATCCTTGTAATCGAGGAAGTATGTGAAAAATCCGCCCATTATTAAAAAAAGTAGATAAATAAATAAACAAAGGAAAATTGGGTTTTTTATAAATAAAATAAAGGATTTTGGTTTTGATTTCACTTTTTGGCTATCCTCTGAGTAATTTATTCTATTTAATTTATCTACCTCACCTTGTTTAAAACCAATTATGAATGAAATAAATATAGTTCCAATTGCAGTAGAAATAATAACTATTGTTGGCAAAAAAGAAAGTAAAATTTCAGAATTTGATATGTAATTATAAATCTCAATTTTAAACGATTTGAAATATATATACAAATTGCAATAACCAAAATAAATTAAGATTATGGAAAGTAAAGGAAGGTTTTCTGAAATTCTTTTCGTCATTTTAAAATATTTATTTTTAAATTTTAGATTTTAAGATAATTAATTTTTGACTTTTATTATTTTCCTAACGAGTGTCGCTGAAAAAATTTCACATTAGTGAAAATGAAGTGGAATCTCCCTAATTCACATACCCAATCTATTTTACCTCGCTCTAGCAATTTTAGCGCAGCGTAACTTGTGAGCACAAATAAATAAAGTTTTCAAATTTACACATCAAAAATTAATTCATAGATTCTTTTAAAATTCATATACTCTCCAAACCCTATCCATTTCACAAATCAAAAAAGCCGCTCAATCTAAACTGAGTGGCTTTTCTAATTATATAGCTTGACCTCTAGCTATTTTTTCTTTTCGGCCATCAAGCCATAAATAGTGCAAAAGCGTGTTTAAAACTACCACATTCCATTCATTATAGATATTCATTTTAGTTTTAATTTTTCTATCGGTTTTGCTTTCAATATGTAAATAACCATTTTCTACATAATAGTTGCTTTCAGCCCATGTTACGTTTCTTGTTTTGTTTTTTCCCAAAAACCAAGATTTATAAGGCATTATAAACCCTGTGTTATTTACTTCTATGTTGGCAATAGTAAACGATTGCGCTTTGTTGAGCTTATCTATAAACTTACTTATAAGTTGTTTTTTAACGTACTGCCACAGACCGGCAAGTATGTAGAAGTAAGTAGAATCTTCGGCCAATAAATACTGTAAATTGTTACTGCTAAAGTTTATACTAAGTTGCTCGCCTGTGTAGCTTTTAATATCGATAGAATATTTTTTATTTGTTGGTTTATTTTTGCTAAATACCATAGAAACACCATATTTGATTGCTTCAACATTATTGCAAAAAATTTTTTTTTGATTAACTTCAACAAAATCTTTATTAATTTTTACGTTTTGATTAGTTGATAAAAGCTGAATATCTACATCAAAATTAAGGTTATTCATAAATTTTTAAAAAATTTAATTTAAAAAAGCGTTGCACCACCCATTTTTATTTTACCTAAATGCTTGTAGGCTGCCTCGGTAGCTTCTCGCCCTCGCGATGTACGCATAAGGTAACCTTCTTGTATTAAAAAAGGCTCATAAACTTCTTCAATAGTTCCCTCCTCTTCACCTACAGCAGTAGCTATGGTTTTTAAACCTACTGGCCCACCTTTAAATTTATCAATAATGGTTGATAAAATTTTGTTATCCATTTCATCCAGCCCATGTTCATCCACATTTAAAGCATTAAGTGCGTAGCGAGCTATTTCAGTTTCTATATTTCCATTCCCTTTTATTTGCGCAAAATCTCGGGTACGCCTTAACAAAGCATTGGCAATACGTGGTGTGCCTCGGCTTCGTCGGGCAATTTCATACGCACCTTCATCGGTTATTTGGGTTTTTAATATTTCTGATGAGCGTAATACAATAGTAGTTAAAAACTTAGCATCGTAATATTGTAAACGTGAGTTAATGCCAAATCTGGCCCTTAGCGGGGATGTTAATAAACCCGACCTTGTGGTTGCCCCAATTAATGTAAAAGGATTTAACGTAATTTGTACCGAACGGGCATTAGGTCCTGATTCTAGCATAATATCAATTTTAAAATCCTCCATAGCTGAATATAAATATTCTTCTACTAAAGGACTTAACCTATGTATTTCATCAATAAACAAAATATCACCAGTTTCTAAATTGGTTAGCAAGCCTGCCAAATCTCCCGGTTTATCTAAAACAGGGCCACTTGTTACTTTAAACCCTACCCCCATTTCGTTGGCAATAATATTTGATAATGTGGTTTTACCCAAACCTGGCGGGCCATGCAAAAGCACATGATCTAAAGCTTCGCCTCGCAACCTTGCTGCTTGTACAAATATTTTTAGGTTCTCTAAAATTTTTTCTTGTCCCGTAAAATCCTCAAAAACCTGCGGACGTAATACCTTTTCAATTTCTTTTTCGGTAGTATTTAATTTCTCGAAGCTTGGGTCCAAGTTGTCGTTCATAATGTGAATATAGTAAAATCAATTTTTTAACAAAAGCTTGTAAAATATTTATCTGTGCTAGCTTTTTAAAATGTGTTTTAAATAATCAATTAATAAATGTAAAGGCATTAGAAATTATATGTTAAATTTAAAAACTGTTAGTTAAACTTATATTTTGAAACACCTATTTGTTTTAACTCTTCAATAAAATGATTAGATGGATTTATTTTTACAATATTTGATGCTAAAGTTAAATTAATTTTGTTCGCATCGTCTAAAACTTCAAAACTTAATTTGCAATTTTTTTGTGTATGATTTGTATTGTTTAAACTTACCAAAGCTTGCAAATTTTGTATAAACTTTTCATTTATTAATTGATAAGGGAGTTCAATAGTTATACTTTTTAACATTTTATCTCTTAAATCTGACAATAAATTTATACTACCAATTTTAAACTCCCATTGTCCAGCTTGCCTAAATCGCTCTTCTACCTTCCCTTTTATAAAAAGGAAATAACCTTCTTTTAAAAAATTTTGTTGCTTTACATAATCATCGCCAAACAAAGCCATCTCAAACGATTCTTTGTAATCTTCTATTTTAATAATTCCAAAAGGTTTTCCTGTTTTTGTAAAGCGATGGTTGGTCATAGTTACCAAGCCTCCAATACAAATATCAAGATTTAACAGTTTATCAAAATCTTTTTGTTGCTGTTCGGTAACTTCTTCTTTGTTTTTAATTTTATCAATCAGTTTTAAATCGTTTAAATTTCTGTTACAAAAAGTATCCATTTCTAATTTGTAAATATCTAACGGATGACCGGTTAGGTAAATACCAATCATTTCTTTTTCCAATTTTAGTTTTTCTATAACGCCAAACTCTTCACTTTCGGGAGCAGTGGGTTCAACAATATCGGCGTCGGCAGTGCCACCAAATAACGATATTTTGGCCATATTGGCAACGTTTTCAAAATCGGTAGTGTATTTATTTAAACGTTCGATATAGTTTTGGTTGGTGTTGGGCATTAAGGTAAAAAACTGCTTTCGGTTTAAGCCAAAACAATCGAAACTCCCACTATAAACTAAGTATTCGTACACTTTTTTACTTACTGTTCGTGGGTTGCTACGTCGGGCAAAATCGCTTATAGTTTTATAAATTCCGTTTGCATTACGTTCTTCTACCATACTTTCTATGGCTTTTTCCCCTACGCCTTTTATGCCTTTCATCCCAAACCGTATTTCGCCTTTTTTATTCACGGCAAAACTAAAGTTAGATTCATTAACATCGGGACCTAAAACCTTTAAACCCATTGCTTGACATTCTTCCATAAAAAAAGAAACTTTTTCTATATTATTTTGATTATTAAGTACAGCTGCCATATACTCGGCTGGGTAATGTGCTTTAAGATAAGCAGTTTGGTAAGCCACAAAAGCATAACAAGTTGAGTGCGATTTATTAAAAGCATATTCAGCAAACGATTCCCAATCTGTCCATACTTTTTCTAGTTTTTTTGCATCATGCCCTTTTAAAGAAGCATTTTCCATAAAAAGTGGTTTCAACTTATCTAGCGTTTTACGGTCTTTTTTTCCCATTGCTTTACGCAAGGTATCGGCTTCGCCACGGGTAAAATTGGCTAACTTTTGCGATAGCAACATTACCTGTTCTTGGTAAACGGTAATACCATACGTATCGCTAAGGTATTCCTCCATATCATCCAAATCGTAATTTACCACCTCTAAGCCGTGTTTACGTTTTATATAATTAGGAATATATGCCATTGGACCTGGGCGATAAAGCGCATTCATGGCAATTAAATCTTCGAACTTATCGGGTTTTAAATCTCGTAAATGGGTTTGCATACCATCACTCTCAAACTGAAAAGTACCATTGGTATCGCCCAGTTGGTATAAAGCAAAAGTTTTTTCGTCATTTAATGGGATATCGTCAATTACAATATCTACATCGTAATTTTCTTTTATCAGCCGCAAGGCATCCCGCATAATGGTAAGGGTTTTTAAGCCCAAAAAATCCATTTTTATAACCCCCGCATCTTCAATAACTTTACCATCGTACTGGGTTACCAGCAGGGCATTATCTTTTACCATTGCCACGGGTACAATGTTGGTTAAATCCTCTGGGGCAATAATAATGGCCGATGCGTGTATGCCCGTATTGCGTACCGAGCCTTCTAATTTTATAGCTTCTCTTAAAACTGTTGCCTGTAAATCTTTCCCCGCTCCTATTAAACGCATTTTTTTTACATTTTCTAAATCATCGCCACCTAAACCCTCTTTTTCGGTTAACGATTTTTCGCCAGTTAAAGGCGCCAACATTACTCGGTTTAGGGTTACACCTACTTTATCGGGTACTAATTTGGCTAAGGCGTTGGCTTCGGAAAGTGGCAAATCCATTACACGAGCAACATCTTTAATGCTCGATTTTGCCGCCATAGAACCGTAAGTAACAATTTGTGCCACTTGGTTTTTGCCGTATTTATCTACCACATATTCAATCACTTTTTGGCGGCCTTCGTCATCAAAATCGGTATCAATATCAGGCATACTGTTACGATCGGGGTTTAAAAAACGTTCGAAAAGTAGGTTGTACTTTATAGGGTCAATATTGGTAATGCCCACACAATACGCAATTGCCGAACCCGCCGCCGAGCCCCTACCAGGGCCTATAAATACGCCAATTTCTCGGCCGTGTTTTATAAAATCGGCAACAATTAAAAAATAGCCTGCAAAACCCATACTTTTCACGGTAAACAACTCAAAATCTAAGCGTTCTTGTATCGCAGGCGTAATGGTTTCGTAACGTTTATGCGCACCTTCCATAGTTAAATGGTGTAAATATTCCCATTGGTTTAAGGTGTCTTCTGCGTGAACTTTAAAACTTTCGGGTATCGGGAAGTTTGGCAACAAAATATCACGTTTGAGTTGCAAATGCTCCACTTTGTCCACAATTTCGCCCGTGTTAAATAAAGCTTCGGGAATATCACTGAAAAGCTTTCCCATTTCGGCCTGCGTTTTAAAATAAAACTGGTCGTTAGGGAAACCAAAACGGTATCCTTTACCACCTTCTTCGTCGGTTGCTTTGGGTTTACTTTGCAAATCGCCAGTGTTTACGCAAAGCAAAATATCGTGAGCGTTGGCATCTTCTTGGTCTACGTAATGCGAATCGTTACTGCAAATAACTTTTACATCATACTTTTTTGCAAAGCGCAAAAGTACCTCGTTTACAATGTTTTGTTCTTTAATTTCGTGGCGTTGCAGCTCAATATAAAAATCGTCGCCAAACAAATCCAGCCACCATTTAAACTCCGTTTCGGCCGCAGCCTCGCCGTGTTTTAAAATAGCTTGGGGCACACTTGCACCAATGCAACAAGTAGTAGCAATTAAGCCTTTACGATATTTTAAAATCAGTTCTTTATCAATTCGTGGCCATTTAGAGTACAAGCCTTCCATATAACCAGCCGAGCAAAGTTTAATTAAGTTGCGGTAACCTTCTGGGTTTTTGGCCAAAAATAATTGGTGGCAACGCACATCTTTAGCGTCTTTTGTAAATGCTTTTTTATGCCTATCGTTTACCACATAAAACTCGCAACCTACAATAGGTTTTACGTTGTGGTTTGCTGCTTCGGCCACAAATTTAAAAACGCCAAACATATTGCCATGGTCGGTAATGGCCATAGCTTTCATGTTATCGGCAGCAGCTTTTGCAAACATTTTTTTAATATCGGCAGCACCATCCAATAAACTGTATTGCGTATGTACATGTAAATGAGCGAAATCCGACATAGAAAAATTATAAGACGTTAAACATCAAATTTATTAAAATTAGCCGTGTGCTTATACAATGTGAATAAAAAAAAGGAAGTTTATTTTGAAAAATTAGAACACAACGCAGGGTCCTCTGCGAGAGACCCTGCTAGGACGTAAAGACGTTAAACATCAAATTTATTAAAATTAGCCGTTTGCTTATACAATGTGAATAAAAAAAGGAAGTTTATTTTGAAAAATTAGAACACATCGCAGGGTCCTCTGCGAGAGACCCTGCTAGTACGTAAGGAAGTTTATTTTGAAAAATTAGAACACAATTGGTTTCAGATTTACCTGCAAAATTCTTGACGAAAAGAGGTTTTTTTTAGTTATAATTTATTCTTAGCCATTGACTATTTTGTATTTCAATTTTTTGAGTTGAATCTTTTTTTTGGTTTACATTACTGTTTTGGCGGTAAACCACTTGGTTCTAAAATTAAAGCAAAAGTTAGATTTTGAGAATGATTTTTAGAGAGGAATTCGGATAACATTATCATGCAAATCTCTATCGAAAAATAAACAAATACAATTAGAGTGTTAAATCTCTAACAGACAACCTTAACTTGCCAAGTGCTTTGCGCATGTGTTGTTCAACAGTATTTACAGAAATATTTAAAACATTAGCAATTTCTTTGTTAGAAAGGTGTTCTCTCCTGCTTAACAAAAACACATTTTTACACTTTGTCGGAAGCTTTTCAATTTCCAAGTCCAATTGTGCTAATAAATCTTTTGATTCCAAATCTTCGGTAAGGCTTTGGTCTAGTTCGGTGCTATTGTCCTTTACAAAAGTTTCATATTTATCTCTAACTAATTTGTTCCTATACTGGTTTAAAGTCTCATTTTTAAAAACCATAAATAAATAACCGAATATGGGTTGATCCGCAACTATTGAAGCTTTTTTCTGATAAAGTTTTAAAAAAGAATTTTGAACCAGTTCCTCAGCATCTTCTCTGCAAGTAGATTTAGCTACTGCTTTTGCCATTAATTTGAGAGCGTGTCGTCGGTAAATTTCAGAAAATGCCATTTCTTCCCCGTTTTTCCAAAGGGATATCAAATCTTGGTCTGTATGATGGTTAAGGTGTTTGATATGATTAAAATTGGTTGGTGTAAATATGTAAATTATTATTTAATCTTTTAAAAGAAATTTTAAGCGCAATAAAACACTGGAGCGTAAAAAATATTTTATTTAGAACTAACGGCTGTGCAGTGCTTTGGTGTGTTATAAATTGTAGGGCTATACTAAACAGTTTTACCAAAACCAATTATATTCAAATTTTCATGGAAAAAGACAGACTGTCGTATCTTTTAAATTTACGCAATAAAAATTTGCTTACTCCTGCTCAATCGCAAGAGTTAGAAGAGTGGGTAAATTTATTGGATTTAAAGGAAGTGACCCTTGAAGATTGGGTTAAAGAGAAAGGTGGCGAAGCGGGGTTTGTGAAATATCTTCAAACAAATTTTGAATATGCCCATTACAACATCAAAGTCCGTAAAATCAAATTATGGAAAAAAATATCTATAGCCGCATCAATCAGTATTATTGCAAGTGTTGGATTTTACTACTATAAATCCAAAGAAGCTGAGCAAACAAAGATAGAAACACTAGCAAAAATAGAAGCGCAAATTTTACCTGGAACATCTAAGGCAACTTTAATTTTAAGTGACGGCGCAAAAGTAGATTTAGGCACTTCAGACAAAATGGAGTTTATTGAGCAATCTGCCAACACAATTGCCAAAACACAATCAGGAAAGCTAGATTATCAAACAAAAAATAATTCTTTAAACGATAATTCCAGCAATACGGTAATTGTTCCAAACGGTGGCGATTATCAAATTGTATTGTCTGATGGTACTGCCGTTTGGTTGAACGCCGCAAGTAAGCTTACTTTCCCCGTAAAATTTACCAGTAAAGAACGGAGGGTAAAGCTCAGCGGCGAAGCATATTTTGAAGTTGCACACAATAAAAATTCTCCCTTCTTGGTAGAAACGAACAATCAAACGGTTAAAGTACTGGGTACTCATTTCAATATAAACGCATATAATGATGAGAATTATACCAAAACTACTTTAATTGAAGGGAGCGTAAAAGTACAATCAGCCACAAATCTTAAACCTGCTACTCTGTTGCCCGGCGAACAAGCCACACTCGGAAACAACACTTTGGTTAAAAATACGGTGGATACAAAAGAAGTGCTGGCATGGAAAAACAAGATGTTCAGAATCTATGATCAGGATCTGTATTCAATTATGAAACAAATTGGCCGGTGGTACAATGTGGATGTTGAATATAGGGGCAATTTATCTGATTTAAGATTTGGCTTGTACATATCAAAGAAAAGAAATATAGAACAGGTATTAGAATTAATGGAGGTAACAAAGACCGTAAAATTTAAGATAGAAGGGAGGAAAGTTATTGTAATTAAATAAACCTTACCCTAAAAATACAATTTGAGGGGCTGAGAACGCCCCAAATTGGCCATCTCGGCAAGAAACCGGGATGTTAAATTAATCGATTCTACAATTAAATTTAATAAACCAAATGTATAAAAAATGTTTGACATGCGATTTTTACATCGCAAAGCTAAATTGGGCTAAATTCTTTATCGTCATGAAACTTATTGCAATTTTAACTTTTGCGTGTATTTTACAAGTAAGTGCTGATACTTTTGCGCAAAAAGTCAGTCTTAACGTTAAAAACGTTAGTCTGAAAGAAGTTTTTAAACTCCTGACGGATCAAAGCGATTATGACTTTGTTTTTAGCACCACCATGTTGAGTGACAACAACAATATTACCATCAGCACTAAAAATGAACCTATACTAAGTGTCCTTAGCAAAGTCTTAGAAGGTCAGAATTTAAGCTATGTTGTTAAAGACAAAGCCATAATTGTGATTAAGAAAGAACAGACTTTCGCTAAAACAATATTTAAACTATTCCCCATTAAAGGTAAAGTTGTTGATTCAGAAAATGGAAGCCCCTTATTGGCCATTACTGTAAAATCGAAAACAAGTTCTACCCAAACAGACAAAGACGGAAATTTTAGTATTAATGTTGAAGATGGCGATGTGTTGACTTTTTCATCTATAGGTTTTGAAACAAACCAAGTTACAGTAACCGGGTCTGAGTTTATTACGGTAATGTTAAAAACTTCAAATACCTTATTAGACAATGTGGTGGTGGTTGGTTATGGCTCGCAAAAAAAAGAAAATCTTTCCAGCTCAGTTGTTTCTATAAAAACCAAGGATTTGAACATGGTTAATGCCGTATCCGTTGATAATTTGTTACAAGGTAGGGTTGCGGGGTTAAATGTATCGACCTACACGGCTCAGCCGGGTGGAGGCATAGCGGTAAATATTAGAGGTTCAATTTCGCCGCTAGGTGGTAGCAACCCGCTGTATGTATTAGATGGGGTTCCGCTTACAAATAATTCATCAACAGATTTTACGCCGAGCGGTGGAACCGCAATGCGAGGTTTTGTAGATAGAAATCCGTTAAACAACATCAATCCCAACGATATTGAATCTATCACGGTGCTTAAAGATGCGAGTGCAACGGCAATTTACGGTTCTGCAGCTGCTAATGGTGTTATCTTGATAACCACTAAAAAAGGGGTAGATGGTAAAGTGCAAGTAAGCTATAACGCGTCTCATGCAATCCAAAATATGGCGCCTTACATTGAACAGTTTGATGCAGAACAATTTATGATTAATGCAAACAGGTTTGGGGCAGAAAGAAGATTGTTTGATAATAATTATGCGCCATTTTACGGTACTGTTCAAGACAATGGTTTAAATCCACATGTTCCACAGTTTAGCGCACAAGATATTAGTGCTGCGGGGCGGGGTTTTAATTGGATTGATCACATTACAAGAACTGGTTCTATAGCTGACCATAATATTTCTATAAATGGTGGTAATAAAAACACCAAAGTATTTTCTTCCCTTAATTATTTTGACCAAAATGCGTTACTTGAAAATTCTGGAATGCGTCGAATAGTAGGTCGTGTAAATTTAAACCAGCAGATTGGCAAAATTGTAACGTTTGATTTGGCTTTAAGCTACTCGCAAATCAACAATGATAACGTAGCGACAGGAAACCAAGGGGGGACGCAAACAAATTCGCCAACATTATTAAGATCTGCTATGGCATTTGCACCCACTTTTACCCCATATAACGATAGAGGAGAGCTCAATTTTAGCTATGACAGACGTATAAACAACCCTGAAGGTTATTCTTTAATGACCAATACTTCACAAAATAAAAGACTTTTTGCGGCTCCAAAATTAGAAGTTAGGATTAGCCCGGCATTGAAAGCAAGTGTGATAGGTGGTATAGATCAAACCTCTACCACTGCAGAATTTTTTGTCCCACGGAGAGCAAATTTTGACCAAGCACCAACTGGAAATGCCGAAGTAGGCTATGCGGCAGTGAATAACTACAGCACAGAAGCATTCCTTAATTACGATAAGTCATTTCGTGACGGCCGACATAAGATATCTGCACTATTAGGTGGTGGTTATTACAGCGCCACCGGAAACTACTTTGGTTCAGTTGCGGTAGGTTTTCCTACAGATCAATTTGGTACAGCAAACCTTGCAATTGCATCTAACCGGTTATTGGGCCAATCTAATTCTTCCGTAAATCAGCCGATAAGAAAACTATCACAATTCACTCGGTTGAATTATACGTTTGCAAACAAATACATTGTAGATGTTACTGCAAGAAGAGACGGTTCTAGCCAATTTGGTGAAAATAACAGATATGGAATTTTCCCTGGGGCATCTTTTGCTTGGAAGATAAACAACGAAACTTTTTTTGATAACATCAAAGAAACCGTTAATGAATTAAAATTTAGAACCAGTTACGGAAGTTCAGGAAACGATAACATTAGAGGCAATCAATCAATGAGCTTATATGGGCCAGGTTTTGCTACTGCACCATGGAATTTTTTATTTGGAAATGAAATTAACACCGGTGTATTACAGACCCAACTAGGCAACCCTAACATATCATGGGAAACCAACGTTACTTTTAACATCGGTTTGGATTTTGGACTGTTCAATAATCGAATTACAGGCTCTGTTGAATATTTTAACAGAACTGCAAATGATTTACTAGACTTTGGTATATTAAACATCAACTCACCAGTATCTCGTATCGGCTTAAACATCGGTTCAACCAGAAGCCAAGGATTTGAATTTGCCATAAATACGCAAAACATAACTACAAAAAACTTTAGTTGGGCCAGTAATATAAACTTGGGAACATTTAAAGCAACATGGGTAAGCAGAAATCCGGATGTGCCTTTGCTTTCTTACGTAGGCGAAAAAGACGCAATTAATTCTGTTTATGGTTGGAAAACCAATGGTATTTTAAGAACACCGCAGGATTTACTGGCCGTAAGTACTACACAACCAAATGCCGTATTGGGCAATTTAAGGTATGTAGACAATAATAACGATGGGCAGTTAGATGTAAAGGACGTTGTAAACCTGGGCGATTTTAATCCGAAAGGAACATTTGGAATTAATAACATATTTAGGTACAAGAATCTGGATTTAGCAGTATTTATATACGGTAATTACGGCGGTTTAGGTTGGGATGGTTGGCAGGCTTTTAATAGACCTTTTGATTTAGGTGCACCAACGCCGCTAAACAGCAGTGTTAGAACTGTAGATGTGTTTACTTCTTTCAATACTGATGGGATATATCCAAGTTACGCACTAAACGTTGCGGATGGCGCAAACCCTTCCGGTGGAAACGATTTTACAATGCAGAGCATCTATTTCGCTAGGCTTAAAAATGTAACTTTAGGTTACACCTTGCCAAACAAGTTTTTAGGCGCAAAAAAAGTATTACAATCGGCAAAACTGTTTGTTGATTTTGGAAATCTGGGTGTTATCACAAACTTTAACGGTTTGGACCCTGAAATGGAACGTAACAATGGTCCTTATCCAATAGCTCGCACAATATCCTTTGGTTTTAACACAAAATTTTAAAATTATGAAAACTAAATTTGTTTATGTTCTTACGCTCTTTTTTACGCTTACAGCTTGTAAAAAAGATTTATTGGTAACTGAAGTAAAAGATCAGTTTACAGAAAATAATTTTCTGAAAACTGAGGCAGATATTAAATCTGCACTTACGCCTTTTTATTCGTTATTCGGAACGGATTGGGGTGCAGCCGATGTTGCGACAGGAAATTATATCGGTTCATTTAATGTCGCTTTAGGTGGTATTGACTTTATCACTTCTAAAATGACAGATGATATGTTTGACGTTTGGAAAGATCCAGATTTGGGTTCATTTGCCTTTGGAGCCGCAACATTTAACTCCAATACGCAATCCGTGTTTTTTTCAAGGATACAATTTGTTGCAAGAGCTACCCAATTGATAGATAGACTGGAAAAGATTGAAGGTGTTTCTGATGCAGTAAAAAATCAATACTTAGGAGAAATGTATTGCATGCGTGGTTGGCTTTTGTGGATTTTGTATGATTTATATGGCCCGTTAAACCCAATATTGGACGCTAGTCAACTTTCTAATAAAGAGATGCAACCCAGGATGACGGCTGAAGCATACCTTGCTGCCACAGAAGCTGATTTGATAAAAGCGATTGGTTTAATGCCAACAGTAAGATATAATGGCAATTTAAACAATTGGGGAAGAGTATCTAAATCAACCGCTTCCATGATTTTATTAAAGCTATACGTTAATACCGCAAAAACACCTGCAGATTGGGAAAAAGCAAAAGTAATAGGAACTAACCTTATGGGGATGGGTTTCTCGATTAATAATTCTTACAGAAATGTTTTTTTAGAACCAGCCAACAATGAAATAATATATGCCGTTCCGGGTAATGCAGGCACTTTTAATTGGTGGTTTAAGTTGGTACTACCTAGTGATGCAGTTATAGTTAATACTATTACTGTTAGGCCTGGATGGGGAGGTATGGGTATGAATTGGGCGTTTTTTGACAAATATACCCCCGGTGATAGAAGGCTCGAAACAATTGCTAGCAGTTACAGAAGAGACAACGGCGGAATTAGAAATAGATCTAATGGTTTACAATACGCTATTCCTATGAAATATATGCGTTTTGTACCAACTGACCAAGGTTTTGATTGGGTTATGTTTAGGTACGCAGACGTTTTGCTTTACATGGCAGAAATTACCAATGAGCTAGGTTCTGGTGCACCAAACAATACAACTATTGACTACTTAAAACAAGTTACAGATAGAGCTAATGTAACTATCCCAGCTTCAGCTCTTTTATCAAAACAAGCATTTAAAGACTACGTTTTTGAAGAGCGAGCCAAAGAATTGTATTTTGAAAATGGCAACAGAAGGCAAGATATGATTAGGCAAGGCACTTTTATAAGTAATGCAATAGCGAGGGGGAAACCATTAGCAACGGCTAAAAACTTAGTCTTTCCAATACCTGCCAATGTTATAGAAACATCTAAGGGAGTATTAACACAAAATAACGGTTACAACTAAAAAATAAATAAGATGAAAAAGAACATATTTTTAACAATCGCACTGCTTACCATTACCTTGTTAGGCTACGCACAAAATCAAACATATCATATCAACGGAAATACGCCTGCAGACGGTGGTGGGAACGATTCAAACTCTGGACTTAGCCCAACCACTGCTTGGGCAAGCATCGGTAAAGCAAATAATATGAATTTACAACCTGGCGATAAGATTCTTTTATTTTCTGCAGGCGCCTGGAACAACGGAAGTTTTTACTTTGATCAAAATGATGTTGGAATTCCGGCCAACCCTATTACAATATCTAGCTATGGCCCCAACCCAACTGCAAATGTATGGGCAGGTGGCATTCAAGGCTTCTATGGAGAAAATACCGGTTCAGTAAAAATTGAAAACATCAATTTTTACGGTGAACGTACGTGGGGAGGTGCTAATACCGGCACTGGTATAAATTTTTATACTCAAGGCGGATCAACGCATCGTCCTTATATTTTCATTAACAACTGCAGAATAGAAGGCTTTGGGCAAGCTGGTATTTTTATATCTTCATTGCATAACAATTCTTCGCAACTGAAAGGTTTTTCAGACATCACTATTAAAAATACAGCTGTAACCAATTGTGGAAATGCTGGCGTTCAAATTTTTGCTTTTGGGGACGATGCTCTCATATCCAGTAACTATGTACATAGAAATATTCTGATAGAAAACGTACGAGCAAACCGTAACGCAGGAAATATGGCCACAACCACGTTCGCTACGGGTAACGGGATTATAGTTTCTTCGGCAGAAGATGTAGTTATTGACAAGTGTGTAGCGGATGAAAATGGTGCATTGAGTAATTTTGCAACCGCCGGTATTGCAGGTATTTGGTATTATGATGTAAAGAACGGAATAATTAAAAATTCAGAAGCCTTTAAAAATTATTCTGGTTTAACTGGCATAGATGGAAATGGATTTGGTATAGATGGTGGTTGCCAAAATGTTATTATCGAACATTGTTATAGCCATAATAATGAAGGTGCCGGTTACGGCGTATTTGAATTTGGAAGCCCTAACCGTCATGAAAACAACACCGTAAGATACAATATTAGCCAAAACGATGGCAGGGCAAATAACTTTGGTGCTTTAGTATTTTGGGGGGTTGATGCACTGCATAGAGTTAACGACGTTAATGTTTATAATAATACGATTTATCTTAACGCCGCCAATTTAGCTAACACCGCAAATTTACCAGTAGGGTTAAAGGTTTTAGGTAACAATTTTACAAATGTTAAGGTTGCAAACAACATCTTTCACCTCTCAGATGCCAGCTTGTCTTTTACCCGTACCGTAAGTTTAACCAACCAGCCCATTAATGTTTTACCAGCTGAAGTATTAATGATGAATAATTTGTACTATAACGCCGCTGGACCGGGCAATTTTAATTGGGGTGCAAATTACGGCACTTTGGCAGCATGGCGAACGGCTACTGATCAAGAAAAATTTAACACTACAGATTACGGGCTTGTTGCCAACCCAATGTTAACTGATCCAGGTGCAGGAGGCCAAGTAGCTGTTGTAGTTGCAGACCAACCTAATTATGATATTGGTACTGGGAGGAGCGCCGGAAGTCCAAGTCCTAACAATCAGCCGGTTAGTGCTAATGGCAATATCAAAACAATTACCCAATACCAAACTACAACAAATTCGCCAGCAAGAGAGGCAGGAGCTAACTTAAACACTTTGTTTAATGTTAACATGGGCAATAGTGATTACTATGGATTTTCATTAAGTGCGAGTTTGTTAGATATTGGCGCTCACCAATCAAACACCCCACTGCCATTGTCGTCTTTAAAATCTTTTACTTTATCGAAGCAAACAAACGGCAACAAGCTAATGTGGGCGATGACCGAAGTTGAAAAAATAAGCGGTTTTAGTTTAGAGTATAGTACAGATGGCAAATTATTTAAAGACCTAAGTGGCTTCATTTCTACTAACAAAAACTTATCGTATTCCTTTGTAGATTTCACACCGTCTGCTACGATAACCTATTACAGACTAAAAGGTGTAGATTTTAACTGGGAAACTTGGTACTCAAACATTTTGGTAGCCAGAAATGAATTGAGTAAAGCAGATTTTTCTATCTACCCTGTACCGCTAAATAACTCAAGCATTGTGTTTGACTGGGAAATTACAGAAAAAACCTCTATTAACGTGAGTGATTTAAGCGGAAGAATAGTTTTTAGTAAATTATTGGTTGCTAGCGCAGGTAAAAACCAAGTAGAATTAAGTGAGCTTGACAATTTGCCAAAAGGCGTTTATGTAATCAACATTGTTGGTGCAAGTAAAAAATCTTTTAGCAGACGGGTTGTTAAATAGCCTAAAGCAAAACACACATTACGGCGTTACATTAATCACCAATTATTAACTAAATGGTAAAGTTACTGTTTCAAGTATTCCTATTATTCGCACTGGTTTCCTGTACAAAAGGAAACCAGCGCAATAATAATACAGATGCCCCTGTAAAAACTGAAATCTTTGAAATAACGGTTGATGCCAGCAATACTATAAGACTGTTAACCGGGATAGAAGCCGGTATAAACATCAACTATTTAATGGATGATGCTGTTTTGCCCGGACAAAGTTTGGCAACTATGGCGCAATCCGTTAAAAAGCTGGGAGCTAAATTTTTAAGGTATCCCGGCGGAGAAAAATCAGATAATTATTTGTTTAGTAGCCCACCTTATTCTAAAGCAGCGCCCCAAGCGGCTTATTGTAATTTTCCAGCACAGGACTTGCGGTTTTTTAATGGAGATTTATCTGCAAAAGGCGCTGTTTTAGATTTTGACGAATTTATGGAATTATGCCAAAAAACGGGAGCTACGCCGTTTATTGTTGTCGCTTATGATTCCATGTATAGTACCCATACGTGTGGACCTAAACCAACTCGCGAGAAATTGATTACCAATGCAAAAGAATGGGTTAGGTATGCAAACATTACCAAAGGATACAATATAAAGTATTGGATGATTGGTAACGAAAGCTGGAACAATCCAAACTATCACGGACAGGTTAGTCCGCTAGTTTACGCTAATGACGTTGGCGTTTTTGCAGATGAAATGCGTTCCGTTGATGCCTCAATAAAAATTATAGCAAATGGCAGAAGTAATTGGTGGCAAACTTTGCTACAAAGCAGTGCCGCCGCCAAAATAGATTTTTTAGCGGCTAGCAATTACCTGCCCGATGGATTTACTGGCTATAACTTTTACAGCAATTTTAACGGCGATTTAAATGGAGAACTTACTCAGGCCGTATCAGCAATAAACACTTATGCAACGGCGGCCGATAAAAACCGTGTTGGCGTAATTATTAGTGAGTATAATTCTATTGAATATTTTAATCGTGGCTGGAAAAATGAAAATGATTTGGGGCATGGCTTGGCTAATTTTCAGATGCTTGGTGACGCAATTTTGCAACCGAAATTACTTTCTGCTTGCCTTTGGAATACGCGTTGGATAGGCAACGCCGAACAAAGCAACAGTTTATTTGATGCGCTTGCGGCAAACGGAGAATTGAATACTACAGGAACAGCGCTCGGGATATTCGGAAATAATCTTCTTAGTAAAATGGTGCAAAGCAACAGTTCTACCCAAAACATTAAGGCCTATGCAACTTATGATGGGGATAAAAAACTGAATATCTTTTTGCTCAACAAAGCGGAAAGCACAAAAACCGTTCATTTAAATACGCTAAAATATATCAATAACTTTAATTTTCAGAAATGGGAATTTAAAGGTGCCAACGTAAAAGACCCCGCTCCTACTTGGTCTAAAACAGGTTCAGTCAAATCGGGAAATCCAAAAATAAAGCTTACACTACCTGCAAATTCAGTAACTATGATTGAGATGCGAAATTCCGAGGGATTTTGACAAAACTCAATTTAAAAATTTTTAAAAACAAGGCCTGTGAATAGTAGCAAGCAATAATCAGTATTTGGATTAATGCTGATATACAATCCTGACAGTTTTGCCCAAGCTATTCTAGAACGTGAAATTGACAAACCATGTTAAACGAGAGTGAACAAGACAAACAGAAACAACAAAAAACTTTTAAGACTTAATTTGCAATGAGAACTAAAAATTTATTAACTGCCGTAATAGCAATAATTATACTTACAACCACTTTGCAGGCGCAAACCATCAACTTTGACAATGACTGGCGGTTCCATCGGGGAGCTATGTTTGGCGCTCAAAAAACAAACATTGATGACAGCAAATGGAGGACGGTGGATTTACCACACGATTGGAGTATTGAAGACCAACCCGCTACAAAATCTCCGTTCAGTCAAACAGCAATTAGCCAAGTAAACGGTGGCTTCACTTTACAGGGCACTTCTTGGTACCGTAAAACCTTTGATGTGCCACAAACAGATAAAGGGAAACAAATTGTGATCCAGTTTGACGGCGTTTACATGAATGCTGATGTGTATGTAAACGGAGAGCATTTGGGCAAACATCCTTATGGTTACACCAGCTTTTACTATAACATTACCGATAAATTAAAATTTGGCGGAAAGAACACCATAGCGGTGGAAGTCAAAAATGAAGGAGCAAACAGCCGTTGGTACAGCGGTTCTGGAATTTACAGACATGTTTGGTTAAAAACCCTAGCGCCGATACACATTGCACAATGGGGTACTTTTATTACCACGCCAGAAGTGAATGTATCATCTGCCAGCGTTAACGTTAAAACCAAGCTGGAGAATAAAGGAACGGCAGATGCAAACGTAAAAGTGATTACTACAATCATCGCCCCAGACGGTAAAAAAACGTTACTCAAAAATTCAGAATCAACAGTAAAAGCCGGTCTTACAGCAGAGCTGGAGAATACGGTTAGTGTCAAAAATCCGAAGTTATGGTCTTTAAATTCTCCATCACTTTATGAAGCCACAACAGATGTTTATCAGGATGATAAATTGGTAAGTTCCGAAAAAACAAAATTCGGTATTCGTAAAATATCTTTTGACGTTGAAAAAGGTTTCCAGTTAAACGATGTAAGCCTTAAATTAAAAGGCGGTTGCATTCACCATGATAATGGACCATTAGGCGCAAAAGCGTACGACCGAGCCGAAGAACGTAAGGTCGAGATTTTAAAAGCGAACGGTTATAATGCAGTCCGCATATCGCACAACCCGCCAAGCCCAGCTTTTTTGGATGCCTGCGATAAATTAGGGTTGCTTGTGATTAATGAAGCTTTTGATATGTGGAACGTTGCTAAAAACCCCTACGATTACCATTTATATTTTAAAGATTGGTGGAAAAAAGACATTACCAGTATGGTTGCCAGAGATAGAAACCACCCAAGTGTAATTATGTGGAGCATTGGAAACGAAATTCCGGAAAGAGCCGATACATTGGGCATCAACACGTCTAAAGAGATGGTGAAATTTGTTAAGGATCTAGATAACACCAGACCCGTAACCGCAGGGGTTCATCAGCTACAGCCAGATAAAGACCCCTATTTTGCAACGCTTGATGTTGCCGGCTATAACTACGGCGCAGGTGGAGACCACCTAAAAGACGATATTTACGCCATCGACCACCAACGCGTACCCAGCCGAATCATGTTTGGAAGCGAATCTTACCCATTAGAAGCATTTAGTTCTTGGATGGCGATTGAGGAAAAGCCGTATTTAATAGGCGATTTTGTTTGGACCGCTTGGGATTATATTGGCGAGGCAGGCATTGGTTGGGTAGGCTATCCGCAAAAAGCGGAATTTTACCCGTGGAATTTAGCCTTCAACGGCGACATAGATGTATGTGGCTGGAAACGTCCACAATCTTACTACCGTGATGTGCTTTGGAAAAAAGACCAACTTTCTTTATTTGTGAAACCGCCGGTCGCTTCGTTCAAAAGCAACCCAGATTTAGAATCATGGTCTAAATGGAACTGGTTTGATGTACTTTCTGATTGGAATTGGGCTGGATATGAGAACACCCCACTTGAAGTGAGCGTTTACTCCACATACGAAAAGATTGAACTTTTTTTGAACGGAAAATCCTTGGGGACCAAGACTTCCAACAAAGCCAATAAGTTTATCTCAAACTGGAACGTTCCCTACCAGGCCGGCGAACTGAAAGCGGTAGGCTACGTAGGCAAAAAGATTGGCAGTACAAGTGTGCTGCGTACCGCAAACGCAGCAAGCAAAATAAGATTAACGGCAGACAGATCAAAGCTGAAGGCTGATAATCAGGACCTTTCTTATATCACCGTAGAAATAATTGACAGCAATGGCTTGTTGAATCCAAAAGCTGAGGACTTTATTCAATTTACCATTGAGGGCGATGCACAGATTGTAGGCGTTGGTAACGGCAACCCCATGAGCTTAGAAAGCTTGACTTTACCGGAAAGAAAAGCTTGGAAAGGCAAATGTTTGGTAATTGTTAAAGTCGGCAAAACAGGTGGTAACATTAGTTTAACCGCAACAGCAAAAGGCTTTGAGCCCGTAAAAGTAAGTTTAGAGGCAGTGGATTAATTTTGAATCAATTAATAATTTATTGCTGAAATATTCACCGTTAAAATAAATATGCTTTGAATATGGGCAGATAGAAAAAGAAGTTTTCTGATTGATATCATTGATAATTTATCAAGCTTCGAATGGATATTTTAACCTAAAATCAAACATGAATTACATCTAATAATGATAGTGGGTAAAAAGAATATCTTAAATCACTCAAAATAAAAAAATCCTTATGATAAAAAATAAGCTCCAATTTGATAAATACTGTGTTGTATTTATTGCTTTTTTCCTTTGTTCAAACAGTTCTATTGCTCAAAATTTATATCAGAATAAAAAGGCAACTACAGAAGCTAGAATAAAAGATCTTTTAAAGCGAATGACTTTAAAAGAGAAAGTCCTCCAGTTAAACCAATACACTTTGGGCATCAATAATAATATAAATAACATTGGGCAGGAAATTAAATCCTTACCTCCAGAAATTGGTTCACTCATTTATTTCAGTAGTGATCCTTTGCTCAGAAATCAGATACAGAAGAAAGCTATGGAGCAATCCAGACTTGGTATTCCCATTCTTTTTGGCTTTGATGTGATCCATGGTTTCAGAACGGTTTATCCTATTTCCTTAGCTCAGGCTTGTTCATGGAACCCAAAACTTGTAGAACAATTATGTGCTGTTGCTGCCAGAGAAGCTAAGCTTTCGGGCGTCGACTGGACATTTTCGCCCATGATAGATGTTGCAAGGGATGCCAGATGGGGAAGGGTTTCCGAAGGATATGGTGAAGATACTTATGCCAATTCAGTTTTTGGAGTTGCATCCGTTAAAGGCTATCAGGGTAAAAGCTTATCAGATCCATTTTCTATTGCAGCCTGTTTAAAACATTATGTCGGCTACGGAGAAAGTGAGGGCGGCAGAGATTATAATTACACTGATATTTCTCCGCAAGCTTTATGGGAAACTTATTTGCCTCCGTACAAAGCGGGTGTTGATGCTGGTGCAGCCACTTTAATGAGTAGTTTTAATGATATTAGTGGAATTCCCGCAACGGTAAACCATTATCTTTTAACAACTATTCTTAAAAAGAAATGGGCACATGATGGTTTTGTAGTATCTGATTGGAACGCCATTGAACAATTAATTGACCAAGGTGTAGCCAAAGACCGTAAAGAAGCAGGTTTAAAAGCTTTTAAGGCCGGAGTAGAAATGGATATGAAGGACAATGTCTATTTCGAATTTATGGAGGAATTGGTCAAAGAAAACAAAATTTCAATCGCCATGATTGATGATGCCGTTTCCAGGGTTTTAAGAGTAAAATTTAGACTGGGTTTATTTGACAAGCCTTATACCGATATAACCGATGAAAAGGTTAGGTATTTGAATGCCGAAGATGTTGAACTCGCCAAAAAGTTAGCTGCAGAAAGCATGGTCTTGTTGAAAAACAAGCAGATTTTACCGCTAGGCAAACAAACTAAAATTGCTTTGATAGGCCCAATGGCAAAGGATAAAACAAATTTATTGGGCTCGTGGTCTTTTAATGGGAAAGATGCAGATGTAGAATCATTATTTGAAGGATTGCAAAAGGAATTTACTGCAACAGATCAAATAATTTATGCCAAAGGATGTGATTTTGATAAAGATGACGAAAGTGGTTTTGAGGAAGCTTTAACGGCAGCTAAAAAAGCAGAAGTGGTGGTACTTTGCTTAGGCGAATTGAAAACGTGGAGCGGGGAAAACGCATCAAGATCAACCATTGCTTTACCAGCAATTCAGGAAAGACTAATTACAGAAATAAAAAAGACAGGAAAGCCAATTGTGTTGGTTTTATCTAACGGCAGACCATTAGAACTGCAAAGAATAGAACCTTTAGCAGATGCTATTTTAGAAATATGGCAACCTGGCATTGCAGGCGGTAGTGCATTTGCAGGCATAATTTCTGGGAGAATTAACCCATCTGGAAAATTAGCGATTACCTTTCCACTAACAACTGGGCAAATTCCTATTTATTACAATATGCGCCAAAGCGCTAGGCCAGATCAAGGGAAATATCAGGATATTTCTACCGAACCTTTGTATTGGTTTGGACATGGTTTAAGCTATACCAATTATAATTATGATTCTTTAACGGTTTCTAAATCCAAATTCACGGCAAAAGATAAAATCAAGGTTAGTGTAACGGTTAGCAATACCGGAAAAATGAACGGTGAAGAAACAGTGATATGGTACATTGCTGATCCTGTAGCTACAATATCAAGACCCATGAAAGAGCTTAAACATTTTGAAAAGAAAGCAATAAAAACTGGTGAAAAAGTAACTTATCAGTTTGAGATTGATCCAATGAAAGATTTAAGTTATAGTGACGCAAATGGAAACCGGATTCTAGAAGAAGGCGATTTTTACATATACGCAGGTGATAAAAAATTGAAGATTGAGCTGATTAAATAATTGAATATAAATTATCATTCGATTTTTTTGAATACACTTTTGGGCCTGAGCCCAACTAAAAAACTAAGACATGACCTATTAAAAAATACTTTTTACATTAACTTTTTTAGGCTTTAATAATTTTGCTTTTGTGCAAGGCGATGTGAAAACACCACAACTTACATTGCTTAGCCGAAATCTGTAATAACTGTCAGGAGTAAAGGTACTGAAAGAATTAGATGGGGTTTTGATGCCATTTATGTTGAAAAAAAATTTAGAAATAAATACAAATTAATAAATGTAAAAAAAAATGGCGAAATTCACAGGAACAGCGGATGAATTTTAAAAGTTTTTATTTCGACGAGCATAAAAAAATGGTTGTTTTTACCAGAATTGTTCACAATAAAAAAACGACCTAAATTTTAAATAATTTAGGTTGGGTAAACTACATTATTAAAGAGGAAGTCTTCCCTTGGTGGGAAGACTTCCTTTTATTGATACTGGCTAAATATGAAGCAGATGTATAAACTTTTTTTTCAATTTACGATTCTTGGTAATTAACGGTAATGGCTTTGGTTCATAATAAGGACAAATGGGCGTTAAGACACCATAGTTGTTAACTTAGCGGCCAACTAATTTACTTTCAATTAGTTGCAAAAAATACTGCCAATTGGACGTAATTACCCCTTGATGGGGGTATCATTATTTTTTAATTTTTCTCCTGAAAAAG
>Ga0335395_10000136_pt1 | contig 46255 bp, 64 predicted proteins | sample MAT02_FD_205744 | JGI IMG/M metagenome (GOLD analysis project Ga0335395, IMG submission 205744) | Freshwater microbial communities from Lake Fryxell liftoff mats and glacier meltwater in Antarctica - MAT-02 (spades assembly) (version 2) ... | reverse complement strand
GGTTTTGTTTTTTGGCGTGGTTTGCGCTTTGCGAAGGGGATGATGGATGTCTGAGCGGTTTGTGACGCCCCGGGGGAACCGGATGTACATTCCGGACGGTTCGGTCTTGGAGCGATACCTTTGGGATCGGTCGAAGCTGTCGGTGATCCAGGGGCCGATCGGTTCGGGGACATCGACGTGTTCGATTCAGCGGATGTGGTTGTTGGCGAATGAGCAGTTGCCGGATTTTGACGGTGTTCGCCGGACTTCGTGGCTGGTGACGCGGGAGACGTATCCGCTGTTGCGGGAGAGCATTTTGCGGACGACGTGGCCGCAGTGGTTTCCTGAGGAGGAGTGGGGTCAGATGGTTCGGACGGAGCCGATGAGCCACATGTTGAGCAAGCCGCACTGGTCTGGGGACGGGACGACGACGGAGGCGCGTGTGACGTTTCTGGCGTTGGAGCACGAGGAGGCTGCGGAGCGGATATTGCCTTCGATGGAGATCACGGGTTTTTTCATGAACGAGGGCCAGTTCACGTCGCTGGCTGTGGTTGTGATGCTGTTGTCGCGGACGGGGCGTTACCCTGCGAAGAAGGACGGACCCGGGCCGACGTGGTTTGGTGGGTTCATTGATTTGAACGCGCCGGAGGAGGGGCACTGGATTCCGTACATGCGCGGGGACATTCCTGTTCCGCCGGATTGGCCGGAGGACATGCGCCGGCAGTTTCAGAAGCCGCGCGACTGGACTTTTCATGTGCAGCCGCCCGGGCTGATCGAGAAGATGGTGGATGGCCGGATTGCCTATGAGGCGAACCCTGCGGCGGAAAACCTGAAATGGCTGGCGGAGCCGTACCTTGGGAAGATCGAGGGCTGGGACAAGGGCCGGATCGACCGGTTGGTGCTGAACAAGGTCGGCCTGACGCGGCGGGGCAAGCCGGTGTATCCGACGTTTCTGTCGCATGACCATGTGCTGTCGGATGACATGCCGGCGCATGTCGGGATTCCGATTGTCGTCGGGATGGATTTCGGGCGCGACCCTGCGGCGTGTTTTTGCCAGCTTCGCGGCGAGACCTGGCATGTGCTGTCGGAGGTGATCGGCGACAACGAAAGCGCGGAACGGTTCGCGCCTCGCGTTGCCCGGCACATCGCGCAGCGGTATCCCGGGTTTCAGGTGGACTTCTGGGGCGATCCGCGCGGGGCCGACGGCAATCAGGCGACCGAAGTGACGGCCTACGACATTTTCCACGCCCGGGGCATGAAGGTGCTTCCCGCGACGAACGACAACAACCCGGAAATGCGCCGCTCGACGCTGGAACGGGTGCTGAACCGGCGATACGGGCTGCAAATCAACCGGACCTGCCTGACGCTGAAAATGGGGCTCGCCGGCGGCTACCATTACCGCGCGATCAAGGGCGTGAACGGGATGTTCACCGAAAAGCCGGTCAAGAACGGCTACTCCCACATCGTTGAAGCCCTGGAAAACGCCGTGCTGGGCGGGGGCGAAGGCCGCGCGCTGATCCGCGCCAGCAATATCGTGCCGCTGCATGTCGGGAAGGCCCCGCCGCGAAGGGTGCAATGGCGATGATCCTGTTTTTCGGCTTTCACCCGACCAGCACCTGGCGCGAAGCCCTCCGCCGCCGCGACTGGTCGATGTTCACCCACGTCGAAGTCTGGGGCATCGCCGAAACGGGCCTGTTCTTCTTTCTCGACCCCCGATGCGACCGGACACGCCTGCACCTGACCGCCGATCCCGCCGACTTTGACGAACGCCACGCACGGCGACTGGAAGTCTGCCGCTCAGTGCTGCGCTACAGGCCCAACGAGGCGCGTGTGGGCCTGCCGCTGCACCTGACCATGAACTGCGCCGCGATCTGCGGACACGTCGCTGGGCACCGTGCATACACGCCGCGCGCCCTTCATCGCATCTTGCTGGCCAACGGAGCGATGGAGCGCAGCCCGAATGGCACCCAAGGAAGATCCCGAAGCGAAGCGATCCAGGCTGCGTGAGCGCAAACTGGCCTCGCAGGAACGCACCGACAGCACCGAAGAACTCGCCGCGGGCATGACCTCCGATATCGGACGCCTCTATGGCCCGCGCTTCTCCATGTTCGGAATGCGATGAAACCGTCGAAGGAATACCAGACACGCCATCAGGCCGCCAAACAGTGGCGCGATGAAGTGCGCCCGCTGCTGCGCGAGTTTTATTCGTTTGCCGCCCCGGGCCGCGAAGATGAGTTTGAACGCCAGAAACGCCGCAACAACGACGAAACCACCCGGTTCCACTCGCTCGGCGAAGAATGCGCCCAGGACCTCGCGGGCGATCTGGTGAACTACTTCACCCCGCCGGAAGCTCGCTGGTTTCAGGCGGAAATCGTCACGCCGGTTCCCGAACAATTCGCCCGGATGGCCATCGAACTGGCGGAACAACGCGAAAACGACATCGCATCCGCCATCGCCGCGTCGAACTACTACGACATCGCGCCGCAGATCACCTTCGAGGCAACCCACGGCACCGCCGCCGTCTGGGTCCAGCAAGCCCACATGGCGCAGCCGATCTTCTTTGAAACCGTGCCGCCGGCCGAACTGCTCATCACGCCAGGACACCTCGGCCTGCTCGACAGGTTCCGCGAACAATGGGTCCAGAGCTCGACCATCGAAACCCTGCTCAACGGCTACGATGTCACGCTCTCGGACAAGATCAAGCGCCGCATGGACCAGCCATCCGCAACGTCGCAATGCACATGGGCCTTCTGGCTGAACTGGACCGACCCGGGCCGACCGGTCTGGAATATGGAAATCGTGGTGGACGGCGAGCGCGTCACCGAAGAAAACCTGATCCTCGGCGATATCGTCGGAGCCTGCCCCCTGCTCGTCGGGCGGTTCAACCCGCAGCCGCGCAAGCCGTGGGGCCGGGGCCCGGGCCTCAAATCGCTGCCCGACATGCGCGTCCTCGACAAGGTGGAGGAAATCGTCCTGCTCGGCGCAGAAGATGCGATGAAAACGACCCTGATCTATTCCGGCGATGCAGGGCTCGACCTGTCCGAAGGCATCACGCCCGGCAACACCTATCCCGCAGACCGCCGGTTCACACGCGACCAAATCTACGAACTGAACAAGTCAACGAACATCGACGTGGGATTCTACACCCGCGCCGAACTGGAAGGCCGCATCCGCCAGGCGTTCTTTCAGGACGGGCCCCGCCAGCGCGGCGATACCCCGCCAACGGCAACCCAATGGCAAGACGAACGCCGCCGCGTCCAGCAACGCCTCGGCAAGCCATCAGCGCCGCTGTGGAGCGAACTGTACGGCCCCCTTCTCCAAAGGGTCGAATACCTCGCAGCCCTGACAGGCCTTATCGAGCCGGTTCTGATGCTGGACGGAAAAGCCGTCATTACCCGCCCGATCAGCCCGCTTCAAAAGGCGCAGAACCTGGACGACGTGATGATCGCCCGGGCGAACCTCGAACTGGCCGCCGGCGCATCCGCAGGCATGGAAGGCGGACCCGCCGCATTTGTCGATCTGCGTGCCACCTTCACCAATATCGTCAGCGCATCCGGTGACCGCCTGACCGTCATCGCAGAGGAACAAGCCCCTGAGCAACCTGCCCCAGCGCCTGTGTGAAGCAGGCCCCGTCATCGGATATCTGAACTGGCTGGCCACAGTAAGCGAAGCCCACGCCGCAACAGCGCGCGAAACCACCCGCGTCATCCAACGCCTCATGGCAACGCCAGATGGCGCTATCCTGTTGGATTTGCTGGATAAAGCGACAGTGCAATTCGTGCTGCCGCCCGATGCAGACATTCGTGCATGTGACGCTTTGAACGCGCAGCGTCAAATCCCGCTCGATCTGAAACGCATCGCGAGCAACCATGTTCAAAATACTGCGCGACCCCCGCCTATGGGCACCAAACGATGACAGCGGCGCACAAGCGCCAGCCGATCATGCGCCCGCTGCCGCGCCGACCACCGATTTTTCGTGGATACCCGAAACCTACGTGAAAGACGGCCAGCCCGATCTGGACGCCTTCAAAGGCCACTATTCCGACCTGCTGGCCGACCACACCCGCCGCAGTGAAGCCCCCGCGGCCCCGGAATCCTACGACTTCAAGCTGCCCGAGGATTTCTCGTTCGGCGAAATGACCCTGCCGGAAGGCTACCAGGCCGCCAGCCTCGCCGACGATCCCGACTTCGCCCCGATCTTCGATGAGGTCGGCACGTTCCTGAAAGAACAGGGCCTGCCACAATCCGCCGCCACCGGCCTTGCCGCCGTGATGGCCCGCGCCCAAGCCACATCGCAATCCAAAGCCTACAAGGCCGCGGTGGCCGATTTCGCGACGCTGGGCCAGACGCCCGCCGCCCGCGATGCCCGCGTCAACAAGGTCGCAGCGGCCATCCAATCCCGACTCTCTCCCGATGAAGCCAAAGCCATCATGGCCACCACCACAACCGCAGCCGGGCTCAAAGCCCTCGAACGCCTGATGTCGCACAACCTGGGGCCAGCCGCCGCTGTGCCGCAAAACTCCAACCACCGTTTCCAGGGAATGCGCGGGTCGGACCTACTCAACGCCTACTTCAACAGCCGGGCAAAAGGATAACAAATCATGCCGATGACCTACATTGAATATGCCAAAGGCGTGGAAGATCCTTTCCGTCGCGGCGTGATCGAACTGTGGCCTGAAATGGTCGATTTCTTCGGCGCGCTGCCGTTTGAAACCGCGCCGGGCGGAAGCCTGCGCTACATGGAAGAAGGCGCACTCGCCAACAACGTGGCCTTCCGGGGCATCAACGAAGTCCCGGCGGAAGGCTCCGGCCTGCTGCTGGATCGCGTCGAACAAGTGTTCCCGCTGGCGGGCAACCTCGACGTCGATCGGGTCTTGATCTCGCGCCACGGGCCCGAAGCCAAAACCCGCCGGATCGCGATGGCCCTCAAGGCAAAGGCCATTATCTGGGCCAACACCTTCATGTACGGCAACAACCAGACCAACCCGCGCGAATACAACGGGTTGCGCGGTCGCCTGCGCGCGGTTGCCGGATCGATCGACGGAACCAACTTCCGCTCGCGCATCATGACCAACAACAACGCCTCGGGTGGCGGCCCCCTTTCGTTGGCCCAACTCGACCGCGCCATCGGCCTGACGGAAATGCCGAACGCACTGATCATGCCGAAGATGCTGCTGGACCGTTTTGCCGCCGCACAGCGCGACACGGCCATCGGCGGATTTGTCAGTGTCGCCGAAAATGACATGGGCAAAGTCGTGACACGCTACAACGGCCTGCCGATCTACACCGGCTATGGCGTCACGAACCTGGGCGAGTTCCTGCCGTTCAACGAAGTCGGCTCCGGCGGCGGCGGGGCGGTCACATCCTCGATCTACATCGTCCGCCTCGGCAACGACGGCGTGGTCGGCCTGGAAACGCGCCCGATGGAAGTCACCGAAATGGGCATGATCGACAATGGCGTCCACTACCGCGTGAACATCGAACATGATGTCGGCATGGCCGTCCTCGATCCGTTCTCCGCGATGCGCCTGTCGTCCATCACCAACGCCCCCATTATCAAGTAAGGGAACCCAGCCATGACAAGCCAAGTATTCGAGTTCGACGCCGCACCCGGACTGGTCAAACGCGAGGTCGGTCTGGCCGCCGTGACCACTACCGGCTACATCGGAACCCAGTGGGATCAAGGCGGCGCGGTGTTTTCCGACGTGGCCGCCATCGTGAACGTCGCAGCCTGCAAGATCAGCGCGGGCAACGAAACCTACACCTTTCGCATCACCGGATCGAACGCGGTCAACCGTTCGGATGCCCAGGTGCTGGACATGATGGTGATCGGCCACGCCGGAACGATCACCATCGAAACCCGCGACACCCTGGCCGGAGATCAATTCGTCATGCGCTCGCGCACCGAGCGGACTGCTACGGCGTTTCGCTACATCGACCTGCATCTGACCGTTGCGGGAACCGCGCCGTCGGTCACGTTCGGCGCGCACTTTGCGAAGGTGAAATGATGCCGAACATGGCAAAGATCGTTTACGATCCGGCATTCGTAGCGCAGACCCAAACCGATGACGCCGCCGTCACTGTCGCCAAGGCGCAAGGCGAGATTGATGCGGTCTACGATGTCGCGCTGGACAACATCCGCATGTCCAGAGGCCTCTACCGCCTCGTCGTTGATGCGCCAAAAGCGGCATTGCCGCCCCCGGCATCGCTGGAAAGCATGAGCGTCGAACAGTTGAAGATCCTCGCGGCAGGGCAAGGCATCGTTCTGGAAGGCAAGATCAAGAAGACCGATCTGGTCGCCCTGATCGCCGCCAAGCTGGCCTCCGTAGAGGTGGAATAGGCCCGGCTACGCCATAAAGGCTACTGGACCGAGGACGGGGCCGGGGGAAACCTCGGCCCCGTCATTTTGGTGCATATCGCCTGCGCACCGCGCCCGCCGATGGTCGGATGCACCAAAAGAAACGGGGCCGGGGCTTACATCCCCGACCCCGTCACTTTTAGCAGCCTTCTCAAGCTGAACCAAAAACGCGACCCCTTCACTGGTGCGTGCTGAAACGATAGCGCGTCCGGCCCGGTCGTTCAAGCCTTTTGGTTTTTGGTGCATGTGGCCTGCGCAGCGCGCCCGCGCATGGTCAGGCCATGTCACACCAGTATTCCATGCTCAGCATCATGAACACGGCCCTCGTCTCGCGGGGCTGGGATGAAATCACGTCGGAAAACGATGGCACGGCAGAGTTTCGCGTGATGATGCGCAACTGGCCCAGCATCGTTGAGGCGGAATTGGAGGGGGGCAAATATGAGTTCAGCAAGGCCCAGGCCTCCCTTGTCACCCGCATCGAAGGCCGCTTTGGCAAGCGCGACGGCTTCCTGATCCCCAATGACGCGCTGACCGTGCGCCACCTGTGGCTCGCCGGATCGGGGGCCCGCAACTTTGTGGACTGGGTTGCAGATGGCGAGGCAGTCTATGTGGACAGCCCCAGCGGATGCCATATCGAATACCTGACCGTTCCTGACCCCTCCATCTGGTCGGCGAACTTTTCGAGAGGCGTCCAGCATCGTCTTGAGGCAGTGCTGATCCGCGCGCTTGAAGGCGAGGCGCGAGAAGCCCAAGAGGCGGAAATGATGGCAGAAATAGCGTTCCAGACAGCCCGGACGCTGGCTTCGCAGCAACGCGCCGCCCGACCGCTCCTGCGGAAAAGCGCGTTTGCCATGGCGAGGTTCGACAGTGGCTCGTATTAAGCAGGCCGTCACCCAGCGCGACTTTTCCGGTGGCGAACTGTCCGCCGACTTCCTCGAACGCGACGACACCGAACTGCGGGGCCGCGCCTTGCAGACCGCAGCGAACGTGCGCCTGCTGACCGCCGGGGGGCTGGAACAACGCCCCGGAACGCGCTGGGTGGGCAATGGCGATTATGTGCGCCTGCTGGACGCCACGCTGGCCGGGCAAACCTACGCGCTGCTGCTCACGGACCAAGCCCTCATCGTGATGAACCAGGATGGCAGCATCGCGTTCCAGCAATCGTCAGATGGCTTCTGGACCGACGCATCGGCGCTGTGGGTCCAGATCATCGAGGGATGGGCCATCATCGGGGATCCGCGCGGCGACGTTTTCGGCCTGCGCCGCAGTCCGTCCGGGTCATGGCGCATGGGCGGATTTACTTTCGATGGCTTCGGGACCGACACGGCGCGCCAACCCTATTGGGCCTTTGAAACAGGCAGGACGATCACGCCGTCAGGCCGCACCGGCATCGTCACCGTGACCGCCGACGCAGACGTTTTCGGCGTAACGCAGCCGGGAACCATCATCCGGTATGTCGGGCAGGAAATCGTCGTCCTCAGCTATGACTCGCCGACGCAGGTGACGGGCGAAGTCAGAAGCAGTCTGCCGCCTTCGTTCGACATCCAGGTTGCTTCGACCGCAGAGTTTGCCGTCGGTCAGGTCGTCATCGGGCAGGACAGCGGCTTTACCGGCATCATCGCGGAAATCGACTCGGCCACCATCCTCAAGGTGCTGACGACAGAAAACTTCGACGGCCCCGATGTCGCCGAAAAGCTGTCAGGCCCGAACGCCACGCAGGATGTGGTCGCGAAAACACCGATTGCGCCATTGCCCAGCATCATCTGGGATGAACAGATGATCTCGCTGCATCGTGGCGGACCACGGGCGGCCTGCGCCGTGGCGGGGCGGCTGTGCTTTCTGGACTTTCCGCAAGCCCCTGACGCGATAGCGATTTCCTCGGCACGGTCGTTCCGCGACTTTCAGGTGGGCACGGCAGACGACGACGCCATCGTGCGCCGCATGGGCGACAATGGCCCCCGGTTCCGGCACGGCGTTTCGGCTGGCGACCTGCTGCTGTTCTCGGACAAGGGCACCTACGTTCAGGACTTGCGGGACGCGCTGCTGACGCCCTCCACCTTCTCGCCGGTTCTGGTGGACGCCCGAGCCTGTAGCGGGGTCAGCCCGGCTGTCGTGGCGGATGGGGTCGTATTCGTTGGCAGCGACGAGCAAACTATCCTGGCGGCGCTGCTGGACGGGAACATCTACCTGAAATGGTCGGTGCGCCCGCTCAACCTTCTGGCCCGGTCGCGCGACAAGAAGGTGCAGTTCCTCTGCGGCCCGTCCCTGGCGGCAACTCAGCCGGAAAGCTATCTGCTTGCGCTGCACAATGACGGCACAGTGTCGGCCATGTCCTGGTCCCAGACGGGTGAGCAAACGACGCCCGGCTTTGTCACATGGCAGACCAATGGGTTCTTTGTCACCATCGCGCCGATTTTCGGAAGCTACTGGTTTCTGGTGGACCGGATCATCGGCGATGAAAACGTGCGCAGCATCGAATGGCTGGATTACAGCGCGACGCTCGACTGTTCGGTGTTTGCCGATCCCAACGCCCCGGGCGCGGCAGACCATCTTGAAGGGTCAACCGTTGCGGTAACGTGGCAAGGCAGGTTCGTTGGTTTGGGGCTGGTCGATCTGGGTGCCGTCGCGGGAATGCAGGATGTGCAGGGGGAAGCCGAAATCGGCCTGCCGTTCAACTGCCTGGTGAGGCCGTGGCCGGTCGAACTGATCGAAAGCCCCTACGCCGGCCTAAAGCAGGTCCGCACCTTCCGCGTCGGGGTTTCGGTCCAGCACACCGGGCCGTTTCAAATCTCCTGCAATTTCCAGTCGCGAACCGTCGGGGGCTACGCTTTCAATGAGGACTGGTCCCAGCCGCCGCCCTTGCGGGAAGGGGTTTTCATCGTGCCGGTCACCGGCCGGCCCCGGCACAACGACATCATCGTCAAGCGCGACGACCCGGGCGCTTGGCGGATTCTGGCTCTTACTCAAGAGGTTCAAGGATGATCCCATTCGCTCTCGGCCTGCGCGCCGCATCCGGGGCCTTCGGGTTCCTGAGCGGCCTTTCCCAAGCCCGCGCCGCCAGACAGCAATCACAGATCAATTCCTACATCTCCGGGACGCGGGCGATCCAGACGCAGACCAGTGCCAACCTCGGGCTGGCTGACGAACTGGCAACGCTGCGCGCCACCTTCGCTGCGAACGGTCAGGGCGGTGGTTCGGAGTTTTTTCAGGAATTGCGCAAACTGCGGCAGCGTCAGGCGCGCGTTGCAGTGGCAAACGAGCGACAGCTTGGGGCCGACTACCGCTCGCAAGGCGCGGCACAGTCGGCGTCGGCCATCGGCAGGTCTTTGGAGCCGCTGGCGACCTTCGGCACGTCCATGTTCAGCCTGGCGGGCTTCAACGCAATCCAGCGCGGGCCGTCCGACAGCCCGTCGCCCGTGAGCGGCTTTCTGCGAGGGGGCCGGTAATGGCTGTCATTCGCAAGATCGACCGCAGCGGCGGCGGGCTTTCCAACTTCCGGCAGGACACGGCGACCGGCGGTTCGGCTTTTGCCGTTCTGGCAGAGGCCGCGGGGCAGGCATATCAGGCCATCGCGCCGCTGGCGGTCGAGGAAGCCGCGCAACTGAGCGACGAGGCAGGCCGCGCGATTGGACGGCAGATCGCAGCCGACACCCGCCTTGCCCTGCCGCCCGGACTGCAACCCGGGACGCAACCCGGGATGCAGGGCGGGACGCAGTACGAGTGGCAGACCGGCTTGATGAATACGGGTGCGCCGCGCGACCCGAACGAGGCCCCGGCCACGGCAATGACCGCCCCGCTGCAAGTCAACATGAGCCCGTTGCCCGCATCGCTGGTGACGAGCGAAAGCGGCGGCAATCTGGGGCTGGTGAACACCCTCGGATACGGCGGCAGAGGGCAATTCGGCACGGCCAGGCTGCAAGAGGCGTTCGAGGCCGGGGTTCTTCCCAGCGCGATGACGGGTGCCCAATACGCGCAACAGCCGCTGGAAGTGCAGGCGCGTGTCGAGCAGTGGCAGATTGATTCAATCGGTCAGTTCGCGCGCGACAACGACCTCATGCGTTTTATCGGCACCACCATCGGCGGCGTAACCGTCACCCCAAACGGCATGATGGCGGTGGCGCATCTGGGCGGCAATGCCGGTCTGCGGCGCTTCCTGACATCGGGGGGGCGAGAGGACCGCACCGACGCTTACGGCACCAGCCTTTCGGACTATCTTGCGCGCCATCAAGGCGACGACGTGGCATGGGGCGGTGCAGGCAGCGACCGCATTGCAGCCCCCCGGTCAGAGTTTGACCGCGACGGCGTGACGCCTGCCGCTGTGGGCGCGCTGGCACGGCTGGAACAGTCGTCCGGGATGACGTTCGATATCAATTCGGCGCATCGCACGGCAGGCGAGAACACCTCTGCGGGCGGGGCGCGGCAATCGCAACACATTCACGGCAATGCGTTCGACATCAACGTGTCTGGGATGAGCGAGCCGGATCGTGTCGCCCTGATCCGTCAGGCGCGGGCGGCGGGGTTCGGCGGCGTGGGTGTCTACGCCAATACGCTGCACTTCGACGTGGGGCCCACGCGGCATTGGGGCTCGGACTACAGTTCCAGCAGTCTGCCGAGTTGGGCCGCAGAAGCCGTCGGTGCGCCGCGCGGCACCGACACGCTGATCGGCGGTCCTGCGCAGGATACCCTTGGCACGTCGATTCCGTCCCGGGCCCCGTCAGGCGGCTTTGCCGATACCACCCTTGGCGCTGACGTGCGCAGCGCGCTGTTTCCGCCGCCTGTGGCCGCGCCCGCCCCGGTGACGCCGCAGATGACCCAACCGTCCTTCCCGGTCCCTGCGCAGGCCCCCAACGCCCCTGCGCCCACGATGGTACGCGATTCCAGCGGGAGGCTGCGACAGGCCCATATGTGGCTGGGGCTGACCGAGATCGGCCAAGCCTACAACGCGGGCCTGCGCGTCGCGGTGCTCTCGGAAACATCGCTGGCGGTGCGGACGAACATGATGGCGCTGTCCGAACAATTCGTCGGCGACCCGGAAGGGTTTCAACAGGCGGCGCAGGAATACGGCGATCAACTGGTGCGCGATCTGGACCCGATGCTGGTGCGCGATGTGCGTCAGCAAGTCGGACAGGAATCCGAGCGGCGCTTTCTTGGCATGGTCGAGGAACGCTATGCCGAAACGCGGCAGCGCGCAGAAAACTCGTCGGCGGCACTGATCGAGCGGTGGGCGCAGGACTATGCCGAGGCGCTTGTGACCGGGGACCAGGCAGAGATCGGAGCGGCGCAAACGCGGCTGGAACAGGTTCTTGTTGCGCGCGAAAGCCTGCCCGGTCTGGCCTGGACGCGCGAACAGTCACAGAATGTCCTGTTGGCAGCACACGATTCAGCGCAACGTCTGGCCGGAACGCAAGCCGACGCGCGATCCGCCGAACTGAAACAGCAGTTGCAGACGGCGATTGCCGCTCGCGAGCAAGGCATGATCGGAGCCGATGAGGCAATCCTGAACGATGCGGCGACGTGGGAATTGCAGCCCGAACTGGCACAGGAACTGATGCAATGGACGGAGTTTCGCGCACAGTTTCCGGGCTTTGAGGCATTGCCGCCACCGGCGCAGCAGGCCGAAATCGACCAGATGCGCGCCAGTGGAATCACGGACCAGTATCAACTGACGATGGTGCGCACGGCAGAGCAGGCCGCAGCGCGGGCGCGTGAGGCATGGGCGAGTGATCCGATGGCACAGGCAGAGGCCGTGTTGCCGGTTCCGCCGCCGGTCCTGCCACTATACGACATCGACAACCCGCAGCCGTTTATTGATGGCCTGAACGCGCGGCGCGATTACGGGATGGCGCTGGCGGGGGCGGGCTACGTGACGCAGCCGGTGTTCTTCTCGAACGAGGAGGCCGATGAACTTGCAATGGCGATGGCAACGGATGTTGCCCCCGAAGCGCGGCTGGCCGTGGCGGCGGCTCTGAACGCCGGTTTTGAAGGCCAGGCAGCAGCGGTGTTTCGCCAGATCGGCGCAGATGATCCGGTGATCCAGTTCGCCGGAATCATGGGCGGCGAGCGCGCGACCTACGCGCTGGGGCTGGAAGCCATGCGCGGCCAGACAGCACTTGCCTCCGGTCAGGCGCGCGCCCCATCGGCCATCGTGCCCACAGCGGACATGAGCGTCGTCCTGACGGGCCTGACGCAGGATCAGCGCCACAGTGTCACGGAAGTCGCAAGGGGCTTGCTGGCGGCCCGTGTGCCCGCTGGCGACCCAACGCCTGAGCAGATGGCAGTGGCGATGCAATCGGCAATGGGCCAGACCACCCGTGCCAGCGACGGGCAGTTGATCGGCGGCGTCCAGACCGTACTTGGCGCACCGTTGTTTCTGCCCGCCAATGTGAACGGGCGCGACTTGGACCGGGCCTTGCGGCAAAGCATGGGTTTGCAATCGCGCGTCACAAACCGGGGTGAGCAGATCGTCACGGGCATACGTGGCGTCTTTGGTTTCGGCGACGTGAACAATCCCCGGCCCAATCCCTGGATGACGGCCAGCACCTTCCCCGACTTCAACCTGGCCGGTTCGATGCCCTATGTGAACGGCGAACCCATGCCATCGTCGGTGCTCAACGATGGCACCCTGCGCCTTGTGCCGCGCGGCGACGGGTTGTTCGAGGCTGATGTCCATCTGGCTGGCCGACCCGAGCCTGTCGAGCGCGCGGGCGGCGGGCGTCTGATAATCGACCTGACCCGCTTTATGGGCGCGACGCAGTGACCTATTTCCTGAACGCGCCGCAAGACCCGTCCCCCGGGCCCCCGTCTGGCCGCACCGGAGGCATTTCGTCCAGCGCCGACAGCTTCTGGTCGCAATGGGATTTGGGTTATCTGCAACAAGGCTTTCTGAACTTTGAAGATCGCAGGGTCGAAGATGCGATCATGACCGAACTGGGCCGGGAGGCAGAATCCAGACTGCCGCCACGGGGCATCGGCGGCGGCCTGCCCGGCACCGATATGTATTATGCCGGTATTGTCTACGAGGCGCGCCGTGCCGCGGCTCTGGACCCCGATTCATGGGCCGATCTGGACGTTTCCGAGACGTTCGTGTTCACCGAAACGCAAGCCCGCCTGAACGCACAGCGCGACACGCTGCTTGCAGACATCGCCGCCGCCCCGGAATCGTCGGTAGTGGCAGAACTCGGGGCCTCCTTCGGAGCGGCCATATTCAACTGGAAAACGCTGCCGTTCCTGATGCTTGGCGGGCCAGGCGGATCGTTCTTGAAGGTCGCAGCCCGCGAAGCCTCCATCAATGTGGCCATCGAAACGTCCCTCATGCCCGCCCAATTCCGCGCGCACCGCATGTTCGGCATGGAGGATCCCAACGTCGCCCGGGAACTGGTCATCGCAGCGGCTTTCGGCGCGGCTTTCGGTGTCGGCTTTGAAGCCCTGGGCCGCGGCCTGTCCTACGCCGCTGGCATGAGGGCACCCCGTCCGCCCGGCCACACGCGCCAGACGGCGGAAATGGAAACCGAACGCGCCGCCGGAATCCTGAACACCAGCGACGACCCCGTGACCGATCTGCGCAACGCCGCCCCGATCGACTTTGAACCTGACCTGCCGCCGCTGATCAACGAGCCACCGCCGCCGCGAGACCCTTCCGACTTCGACGTGCCCGATCCCGGCCCGAGGCCAGACGGCGGGCCGACATCCGGCCTTTCATCGGCCCGCGAGGAAGTCCAAGCCGACCTTCGCGCAGACATGCAGCGCGCAGCCGACGAGGAACGCGCATCGCTGGAACGCGACTATGGCCCATGGATGACAGGGCGGATGCCTTTTGCGCGAATGATCCGCAACATGGGCGGCATTCAGTCATCGCGCATGGTGCAGGGAAACCGTGTCCAAAGCTATCTGGCCGGTGAACTGGCCGCGCGCGACATCACGCCCCGCACCCTGCCGTGGCTTTTCAATAACAGGACCGGCGTTGAGAACTTTGACGAACTCACCTTTGAAAGTTCGATGCTCGACATCATCGGGAGACGCCAAGAGGTCGATGGCGAGATATTGCAGGGTTCCGGCTTTGGTAACCCCGACAACATCCTCGACCTGATCACGCGAGAGTTTGCCGGAGAACGCATCCCGAACAGCCTCGACATGCAGCAGCGGCTCAACGCACTGGAACGGTTCGAGAGCGAAATCGGCGCGCAGATGGATTTCCTTGGCGGCGCATACGCGGGGGATAACGGCTTCTTTGTCGATCCCGTCGTCTATGCCGGGGACGAAGGCTCGATGCGGTTGGGCCGCGAGTTTGACGAATGGCTGGTTGCGCGCGACTATGAGTTGACACCGGGCGAGCGCAGCGAAACGCTGGGCGAGTTGTCGCAAAGAGGCGGCGATGCCGACTTTCTGGTGGAACGGGTGTTTCAGCGTCGGCTCGAACATGAGGAACGATTCTATGGACCAGACGCGGACCAAGCGATTGACGGCTCTGCACCGGCGGGCCGTGATGCTGATCTCGAAGGCACCGCCGGGCAAGAGGCTGATGGAAGCCCAGCGGCTGGAACGGAACCTCGCGGCGATGCTGCGACCGAACAAACCAGCGCCGGAGAGCAATTCCTTACCCCCGGAACAGCCCCTATTACCCAGCGAGAGCGAATAGAGGCGCGGCAGAACGAGGCGTTGCGGGCCGACGAACGGGCCAGCGATACCGAAATCGGCGGCCTGTTCGACCCCGGCAGCAGGGTGCGCGCCGATCTGTTCGACAACATGACGACGCCAGCCGCCGAACGGATGCGCGACCAAATGACCAGCGACATGCGGGAAGCCATTGCAAGGGATGGAGATTTCCCCGTGATGGCCGAGGACGGCACGATGCGCCCTGCGTCCGAAGTCCTCAACGACATGGATCAGGCGGACATCAACCTTGCCCAGATCAAACTTTGCGGGATGCAGCCATGAGCTTCTTCGACTGTGTGCAGCGGGCCATCGACGACAACGCCGTCGGACGCCAGTTCGGCAAGGATGCACAAGCCCGCTGGGCGGCCTATGCCAAGCTGGCCGAGAACAACGGATCGCCCCGCCATGTCGCCGAACAGATCGCCGCGCAACGTGTCAAAACGGAACTCGCGGCGGAGACAGCCCAAGCCAGGCATGAGAACCTGGCACGGCTGGGCTTCATGCAGCGCGCCCATTTCGACGTGATGGCCGCCACCGGGCCCGACAGCACGGCGCGCATGACGGCTGTGGACAATGCCACCCGGTCCATCGAACGCCTCGCCCATGGGCAGTTGGTGCGGCTGTATGACGCCACCCGAACGAACGTGCTGTCGCAAGGAAGAAGCCCCGCTACGGAAGCCGACATGGTGCGCGCGATATACGGCGAGCCGACGACAACCCCAGATGCAACCGCGATGGGCAGCGCGGTCACGGACACACTTGAATCGTTGCGATTGCAGGCCAACGAAGCCGGGGCAACCATCGGCAAGCTCAACAACTATTTTCCGCAAGAGCACAACCGCCAAACGATCATGCGGTCGGGGTTCAATGCCTACGTCAAGGCGCAGCCCGAAGGGTTCGGGCGCACCGCAAGAGCCTATTGGTCTACAATGCGCGACCCGGTGTTGCGCAGGCAGGTACAGGACCGGGCGTTCACCGTCTGGTTTGACGAGATCGACCCGCGCATGAACTGGAAGCGGATCAAGCACCCGATCACGGGCGAACCGATTTCAGGCGGAGCGCCGTCACGGGCGGATCGCGAGCGGTTCTTGCGCGAAGTGTTCCAGAACATCGTTTTTGGCCGCGCATCGCGCAAGGCCGAGTACGGGCGTCCTGGGGGCCAGGCTACGGCCCGCCGGATTTCGGCAGAACGCATCCTGCACTTCAAGTCGGCAGACGACTGGCTGGCCTACAACAAGGTCTACGGCACGGGCGGCCCGATGCGCAGCCTTTACAGCCATATCGGCACCATGGCCAAGGACATTGCCCTGATGCGCGAGTTCGGCCCTTCGCCGTCTACGGGACTGGATTACCGGACGCAGCTTTTCGAGAAGAAGGCCGCCGATGCCGAGGACGTGGCGATGCTGGACCTGGCCCGGCGTGACGGAAGCCGCGCCCAACGCATGATGAACGTCCTGAACGGCCCCGACCTGCCGAACAGCCAAATGCAGCAAGCGTCGGCGATCTTCTTTGCCTCGTCGCGGCAGGTGTTGGGCGGCTCTCTGCTGGAACGCGCCGTCGTGATGGCCATCCCCGATCTGGCGAATACCCGGATGGCGGCGAAGGCTGTCGGCATGAACCCCGAAAACGTGGTGTCGAAGTACCTTGGGTTTGCCAAATCGCTGTCGCGCGAAGAACTTCTGCAACATCAATGGATTGCGGACACGGCGATCCAGCCCGGCGCAACGCAGGCGCGGTTTTCGCAGGAGTTGGGCGCAGCGGAGTGGGCGCAGAAATACAACAACGCCTCGATGAGGGTTCAGGGGCTTGCCGCGCTGACGGACTGGGGCCGCCGGATCAACTATCAGGAGTTCGGGGCGCACCTGTCGAACATGGCAAACAGGCCGATGGCGCAACTGCCGCCATTCCTGCAAAAGCACTTCGAGACCCACGGGATTACGACACAGGACTGGGATAGAATCCGGCTGGACCCCGATGCGTTCTTTGTGGCCGAAAACGGCGCGCGGTTTCTGATGCCGGTCTGGTGGCGATCTGGCACGAAGATGCCGCCCAAACAGGCCGACGACCTGTTCATCAAGATGCAAAGCGCCGTCGAGCATCACATGGAACTGGCCATCCCGACCCGCTCGCTTTTCGTGGACAGCATGATCAACCCGACCGCATACGGCCTGACGCCGGGTGCGCCGATGTACGAACTTGTGAAATCCCCGACCATGTTCAAGTCGTTCGTCGGGGCCATCACGATGAACATCGCCCATCAGTGGCGGCTGCGACCGACGAAGATGACCAAGTGGATGTATCTGGCAGAACATGCCGCGACCGCCGCAATGCTGGCCGCCGTGTCGCTGCAACTCAAGGAACTTCTCAAGGGCAACGACCCCCGCGACATGACCGCCCCCGGCTTCTGGTTTCAGGCGCTTGTGGCCGGTGGCGGGCTGGCCATCGCGGGAGACCTGCTGTTCCTGGGGACCAGCCCGAACGGCATGTCGTTGACGGATTTTGTGACCGGCCCCGTGGTTGCCGCAGGGACTGACCTGGTGGCGCTGACCGCGGGGAACCTGTCGCAAGCCATGGGCAACCTGATGGCGGGCGAGCCTATCGACACCAACGCGGTTCCCGAACTGCGCCGGTTCATGGACCGCTACATGATCGCCGAACCGCCGTTCCTCGGCCCCGCCTTCGATCGGCTTGTGCTGGACCAGATGCAAATCCTGCTGGACCCCGAGAGCAGAACGCAGCTTCTGCAACAGGCCCAACGCCAGCAACAGCGCCACGGCAATGAGTCATGGTGGCTTCCCGGAAGCCCGCTGCCATCGCGCGCACCGTCGCTCGAAGGCCAAGGGAACTTCCTGTCCGGGGGTTAGTGCATTTAGACTGCGCCGTGCCTGACGCACCTTGCTCGGCATCATGGCAACTGTTCCAGCAACCCCGCGCATCACCCGTATTGTCCTCGCCGTGGCGTCGGAGGGGCCGTTCCTTGTCGGCTTCCGCCTGTTCGAGACCGATGCCCTGGACGTTTACGTAAACAACGTGCGCAACGTCAGCTTCACGGTCGATGCGGCGTTCGCCAACGGATATTCCGACGCCGCAACCATCATGTTGGGGATAGCCGCGCCGCCGGATGCAAAGGTCGAGATTTTCGGCGCGATGCGCCCGGATCGCGGTGAGAACTACCTGCCGGCCGACCCCGGCCTGACGCGCAAGATCAACATCGAACTGGGCCGCCAGACGGCTGTGGACGTTGAACTGCGGCAAGAGGTGGACCGCGCGCCGCGCCTGACCGGCCCGGCCAGCCCCATGCTGAACCCCGTTCCCGGCCTGTATGCGCGCGTGAACGCAGCCCTGATGTGGGAACTCGGCGAAAGTGTGCCCGGCCCCCCGGGGCCCCCCGGCCCCCGCGGCCCCATTGGACCGATCGGCCCCCGTGGCCCCATCGGGCCGAAGGGCGACCCCGGCAACTATCTGGGGCTGACGCTGATCGGGGCATCCACCAACCTCGCAGACCGCCCCGGAAGCGCGCTTGACGGGCAGGCATGGGGCCACATCACCGGCGGCGGCATCATCATCTACATCTGGGATGATGGTCAGTGGTATAACGCTGGCCCGCTGACCACGACCTATTTTGAGCGGCCTATCAACCAGACCTTTTACGTCGAACCCGGCGGCAACAACAGCAATGACGGGCGCATCCTGAACCGTGCCGTGGCGACAATCGAGCGCGCAATCGTGCTGGCGCAGGCGGCTTGGGACGACGACGGCGATTTCTCTGCGATCTACGTCTATCCGGGCACCTACGTCACGCAAGGGCACCTGAACATGCCCGACATGTGCAGCATCATCGGCATTGGCCGGGCGCGGGTCACCAAGATCGTGCCAGCGGTCGGGTTTGAGGAACGCAACGTCTTTCGCATGGGCGACGGCGCATACCTTTCCGGGTTTTCCTTCGAGGGCTGGCGGGTCAACAGTTTTACCGATCCGACCGAAGGTTTCGCCGTGTCGTTCCGGCCCGGTGCAGTCATCCGCCGTGTGCCCTACGCGCACGACATCACGGTCTATCGTTCAAGTCTGCCAGTCGTTATCACTGCCCCGACCGACCCCTACAACGGCAACCCGAATTATCCGCGCGGCGGCGGCGTGGTGCTGGCCGATGGGTCGGTCTGTTCGCAACACTCTCCCTTTCCCAACATCATGACTTGGGGGGCAACCCCTTCATCGCCGAACGGCATGGGTTACGTCGCGCGCAAAGGGGCCTTGATAAACGCTGTCAACGCTGTCGCCATCTGGTGCCACATGCATTACGTCGCACTGGAAGGCGGTCAGGTGATCTGTTCAAGCTGTTCCAGCCAGTTCGGCGACTGGACGCTGGTGGCCAATGGCAAGCGTCTGGTCATCGTGCCGCGCGCCGCCACCGTGACGCTTTCGGTGCAGAGCGGAGCCGCCACGGCCATCACGGCGGCGACGGTTGCCCTGACGAACAGCACCTGGAATGCGCTGGTGGCGGGCGGCTTCACGGCAGGATGGACGGCTCTGGACGAAGCGTTCACCCGGCAAGATACCGGCACGTTAATTCTTGCAGTCACCCTTTCGCTGCGCGCAGGGCAGGACGGGCCGATGCGCGCGTTTCAGAAGGGGCTGTTCGACTGGAACGCCCAGCCGGTCTGGGCGGCACCCATGACGGCAGCTTTCGTTTTCGCCTTCAACCATCTGCGCGACCAGATGATCGCGCTTGGCTTGTCAGCGGGTGCCATCAGCATGATCACCGATTTTGTGCTCAAGTTGAACGCGACGGTCAACACGCCCAACCGGGCCGATCTGCCGTCGCTGGTCACGTCGATCAATCACCAGTGGACCGCGCCGTTCACCGGCGTCGATTTGGCAAAGATACCGCCGCAGCCGGTGATCGGAAACAATATCCGCCGTTCCCTGCTTCAACTGAACGGAGGGCGCGTCGTCAGTTCAGGTCAGGACGATCAAGGCAACGCCCTGTTTGTCGGCGGCATGGAAATAGACGCCCGGTCTGGCGAATTGCGCGGCCCGCCGTTCGACCGTTCCATCCGCATCAGGGCGCTTCGGGCCTCAATCGCAGGGAGTTTCTGACATGCCAAGGATCATTACCCGCAGCCCGTCATCCGGGGCCGCCGTCCGCGTTGCCCTGACCGATCTTCCGACCGGCTGGACCAACATCATCGAAGCGCCCGATTTCGACACGCCCGACAGCGACGGCGATGGCAACCGCGAGGTGACGCCGGGCGAGGTGTTTTTGAGCCGGCCGCTCAACGTGACCAACAAGAGCGGCACCCTGCGGTGGATCGAATTGCGGGTACTGAACGAAAGCGGTGCCGTTACCTTTCTGGGGCGCTGGATCATTCCCGGCATGGATCAGGGCCTGTTGCCGGTGCAGGGGTTGAGCCTGTTCAAGCTGTTGGCCGCCACAGCCGTCGGCGACAGGCTGCAAGCGCGCGCCGAGGTTGCAGCCGTGTTCGACCTGTTCGGGTCGGCTCTGCAAAAGTCGGCAGACATTCATGATCCGGTCACGGTGTAGCGCATGAGCACTGTCCCCCCCAGCTTCGTCCCCCCCCTGGCATCCGGTCGCGTCCGGTCCCTGCCCGCCCCGCTGCGCTATACGGACGTTCTGACCCTGGACGCGGCGGCCTATGCCGATCAGTTTGTGCGCGACCTGCAAGGCAATATCTGGGAAGCCGTCAACGGCGAGTGGCGTCCTCTGACCGCCCAACTGCCCGCCGCGCCCAACACCGTGACCGTAGGGCCGGGCGGTGAGTATGCCGAGCTTGACGACGCGCTGGCCTTTTTCGCGACCAAGATCGCGCCCAACAGCGACGACCCCGTAGAGTTTGGCGGCGCGGTCCGCATCCTGACCGGCTATGTCCCTGCGCGCCCGGTTATCCTGCTTGGTTTGAACCTGTCGTGGGTGTTCATTTATTCTGACGATGCACAAATCGACGTGCCTGTATCGGCCTGCTCGATTTTTCGTCCCGCAGGTGTCCTGCCGGAGGGGCGGGCGTTTTTCAGTGGCCTGCTGGCGGGGATGCCCCGGCTTAATTGCCTGTTCAGGCTGGACAATGCGACCTGGACCGGCCCGGACAGCGATCTGACGGCGGGCGGTATCCTTGTCTACGGCGTCAGGGCGATTTCCTGCACAGGAATGTGGCAGTTGACGCCAGCCCAGATACACCAGGGCGGGTTTACCAATTTCAGCATCGGGGCGTTGTTCCAGAACAGTTCGTTTGCACTGTCGCGCATGAGGATTTCAGATAACCGCGCTGCAAACCTCCAGAACTTCACGTCGCGCCTTTCGATCTCGGACCATGACGGTCGGGGCGCGTTCGGCATCGGCATCCAAACCACGCAGTCGGGCACGACCATGATCTCCGGCACGTCGAACTTTCGCAAAACCGTCGGCAATGACAATGGCTTGGACATCCTCGACAACGGCGGCCTGACGTGGATCGGGACGGGCGTTCTTGGTGGCACCAATATCTATGGTTCGCCCGAAGTCGGCGGCGGAAGGGTTATGGACTCGCGGCGCACGGATCCTGTGACCCTGCGGGGGCGGATCAACCCCAGCGATTATACCACGGCCACCCGCCCGTCCGCGGCGACGGCAGAAGGCGACCTGATTACCGTAACGGATGATCCGGTGGCGGGTCGTGCCGCGCTGCAATACGTGGCCGGGGCTGCGTGGCGCACGATACTGGACCGCGACATGCTGACGGCGCTGGGCTGGACCTCAAACCAGATTTACCTGAGAGGACCGACTGCACTGGTGGGAATAGGGGTCGGGGCGTTCCAGACCAATGCGTTGGTGGGGGAAGCCACGGGTTTTACCGCCGCGCGTTGGGCGAATGACAATGCGGCGGTATCCCAGAACTTTGGCAAATCGCGCGGCGCGACAGTCGGCAACTATGCGACTGTGCAGGCCAATGATCTGCTCGGCGCGCTGCGATTTCTGGGCACGGACGGGACGCAGTTTCAGCAGGCGGCAATCATCCAGGTGTCGGCGGTTGGCACGATCTCTGCTGGCATCGTTCCCGGGAACATAGATTTCCGCACGGCAGATGCGGCAGGCGTTATGGTGACCGGCCTGCGTATCACCCAGACGCAAACCGTCGGGATCGGGGTCAACACTCCCACCTGCCCGTTGCAGGTGAACGGCCCTATCCGCTGCGCCAGCTACACCGTTGCCACCGTCCCCAGCGCAAGCGGCAGCGGTGCCGGGGCGCAGATTTATGTGAGCAACGAAACGGGCGGCGCGGTGCTCGCGTTCTCGGATGCAGTCAACTGGCGGCGCGTCACCGACCGCGTAATCATCAGCTAAGGAAAATATCATGGCTATCAAGGAAGATCGCTACCTTTACGAAATCCTGTTCCGGTTCGATGAAAACGGCCTGGTCGGCGCGCATCAGAAATACATGGTCAAGGTGTGGGACGAGGAGACGGGCAAGGTGTGGGCCGAAGGCGAGGCCGATCCGCAGCCGGTTGACGCGGAGGACTTCGAGACGGTCATGGCACCCGCAATGGCGAAGCTGGTCGGACAGGTCAGCGAATTGCAGGTCGCGGCCGCGCGCGCCGAGGGCAGATCGAAGTGAACCTGTATGAGGCCACCAAAGCCCTGCACCACGATGCGGAAAGCCACCCGTGGGGCCAGCGGATGGCCAAGGGCCTGATCGGCAGGCAGGAATGGGCCGACTGGCTGCGGGCGCAGGCGATTGTTCATGCCGAACTCGACCTGCACCTTCCGCCGTGTTTGCAGCGCAGCGGCGAATTGCTGCTGGATATGTCGGTGACGCTACCGGCGCAGGGGCGCGACAATCTGGCAGCGCGCCGGTTTGCCAAGTCGCTGTCCGGGACGATGCTGATCGGCGGGGCGGCGTACATCTTTTGCGGTGCGCACCTTCGGGGCGGCGCTGTGATCCGCAAGCGGCTGGAACCTATCGGCTATTCCTGCGCGCATCTGCGGTTCGGCTTTGCTCAGGAGGCCAACGACTGGCTGAAAGCGTTGCGCGAAGCTAACGAACTGGCACCCGGCGCTGTTGGTGCGTTCCGCGCCGTAATCGAAATCATGGGCGAGATCGAAGCGCAAAACGCGCTGGTCGCACAGGGACATTACTGATGGCTGACGAAGATATGGGACCTTGGCATCTGGACAAACGAGTACCCGTCGCACTGATCCTGACGATTGTGCTGCAAACTGGCGGCGTCATTTGGTGGGCCAGCCAACAGACGCACCGGCTGGGCGCAGTTGAGGCGGCGGCGGTATTGGTTACAGCGAACGCCCGCGAGAACGAGATACGCATCCGAACGCTCGAACTGTCGCGCGCACAGACCGACGAACGACTGATCAACATCGTCGGGACATTGGCCCGGATCGAAAGAAAGTTGGAGGTGGTTATAGAATGAACGACAACGATGCAGTCAGGCTGGTGCAGACCAGGCTTCGGGACAACGGTTTCGATCTTGGCGCGATCGACGGCATTTTCGGCCCTCGCAGTAGGGGTGCGCTGGATATTGCCCTTCCTGCCCTCAAACAGACGCCTACAGTGCCCATCCCGCCCCCGTCGGTCCCTGTGCAGGGCGGCGGGCGACTTGCCGTCCTGGTGGGGCACAACGCCGCATCGCAAGGGGCGGTGCGAGCCACCGATGGACGCAGCGAATACGACTGGAACGGCGATCTGGCAAAGATGATGGCCGCATTGTCGCCCGATCGGATCAAGGTGTTCAAGCGCCGCTCGGTCGGAAGCTACCCCCGCGAGATTGCCATTGCCTATGAGGCCATCAGGGATTGGGGGGCGGACGCGGTGCTCGAATTGCACTTCAACGCTTTCTCGGACCCATCGGCGAACGGCTGTGAAATGCTGCACAACGGGACGCCGGGCAGTTCAAGGCTGGCGGCGATGGTTCAGGAGGCGACCGTCAAGGCGCTGGGCACCAAGTCGCGCGGGACCAAACGGTTGAGCGCCACCGAGTTGCGGGGCGGCAGGTCGGTCTTTGCATTGCCCGGCGTCCCTATCATCATCACCGAGCCGTACTTTGGCAGCAATCGGCGTGAATGTATGATTGCCCAAGAACGCAAAGGCCAACTGGCGGCGGCGCAGGTCGAGGCCGCATTGGCATTCGTCGCGGATCGCCGCGCACTCAACCCCTGAACGGAGACCGCAATGACTATCGGTGAGTTTCGCGCCTTTCTTTCCGGCATGGCCCTTTCGATCAAGGACGCGCCGGACGCTGCCCAATGGGCCGCAATTCAAGCCAAGCTGGCGACGGTGACAGACTATCCGGCTCTGCCGTTGCCATCCCCCACTCCCATGCCAATCTGGCCGCACCGCTACGGCGCGGCTACTTGCGGTGGAAGGTCCAAAACATCATCCGTCTATAGCTGAAATGTAGGAGACACGACCATGAGCGACCTGATCAACCAAACGACTGCCGCCCCGACCCGCAAGTGGACCGCCGGCGCCATAGCCTCGGCCATCACGGTGGCAATCATCGCCGGGGTGGACGCGTACTGGCCCGGCATGGGGACAACGCTTTCCCCGGCCATCACCGCCGCCATCACCGCCGCAGTTGGGCTTCTGGCCTCGTACATGACCCGGAACAGGGCGTAGCACCGTGCCTCTGTCGGTGGGTGTACGTCAGGACGGGGAAACGACTTCGGGCGCAGTCGGTGACTACGTTCCGTTGCAGATCGACGCCGTGGGCCGCCTTAAAGCATCCGTACAGCCTGCCCTCTATCCCCTCGCAACGGGCAGCATCACAGGCAACACGCAGACGGTTTTCTGTCAGGTGGACCGCGCGTCAAACGTGATGGTGTTCATGGAGGCGGCGTCTCTCGTCGGCCATAACGTGACATTCGAGGGATCTCTGAACAGTACGAACGGGATAGACGGAAGCTGGTTTTCCATCCAGGTTGTCAGGTCGAACGCCAATACCATCGAGACGACCAGCGGCGTGTTGGCGGCAACGCCGATCTATGCGTGGGAAGCGTCCGTCAACGGGCTGGCATTCATGCGGGTGCGCGCGACCGCGCACGTCAGCGGCACGGCGGCCTATCAAATCCAGCGCGGCTCTTATGCGACCGAACCCATACCGGCAGCACAGGCAAGCGCAACCCAAGCTGTGTCTGGCTCAGTGACGGTATCTGGCACAGTGACGGTTGCCAGCACGGCCCTGTCACCCAGCGCGAGCCTCGGCGCGGCGACAACATTCAACGTCATCAGCGCGGCCAGCACGAACGCCACGCTGGTCAAGGCGACGGGTGGCAACCTCAACGATCTCACGCTGTCAAACGATGGCGCAACGAGCGTGTTCGTGAAGCTGTACAACAAGGCCACCGCGCCCATCGTGGGTACTGACGTTCCGGTGCGGACGATCCTGGTGCCGACCAAAGCGACGGTGCAAGTGGGCTTCGGCACCTACGGCTATCGGTTCCCGCTGGGGCTTGGCGTCGGCGTGACAACCGGGGCTGCACACAGCAACACTGGCGCTGTCCTGCTGGATCAGGTCTGCATCGCGGGTTCGTTCACCTGATCCGACCCACTGGTGGGCCGCCCCCATGCAGATCAGGGCGCAGGTGTCCCGGCTTCACGTCTGGCAGCGCGGGTCTCTCGCACCGGCCAAAGTGCTTGTGCCACCGCATCCCGAACCTGCCGCACTTCGCGCACCACTTGTCGCGCGGCTGGGCCTGGAACCATGCCCATATCAGGGCGTCAGTGCGGGCGTCAGTCATCGGCCCGCCCCTCCGTCCCGAGCGCAGCGTCCAGCTTGGCCACAGCGGCGAAATGATCGTCGGTTGTGGGCGCGGCGCAGAACGCCAGCCATGCCGCGCGGGCATCGGATAGCGTCAGGTCGCGTTCGAGAAGCGCGCCGCGCAGGAATACCCGCGACAAGTTGCGGTCCCCGGCCTCGTCAATCCCGACCCGAACGGCGGCGCGCAGTGCGTCGTAGCCGTCACACTTCGCGCGCCATTCATCTCGGCGGCGCGTCATCTCGGCAATATCCAATCGCAACCGGGCAACCTCGGCCCGCGCGTCGGGGAGGGTCAGGTGGTCGATGGGGGTCATGGCGCATCACTCCTATTTTGCGCGGCGATATGCCGGTAGATGTCGTTTCGTGCGAAGAAACCGCTCCAAGTCGAGACGATTAACCATCTGAAACCGTTTGATTTTCATCACGTCTGGCTCTGACTTTTAATCAGTAGGTCGCAGGTTCGAGCCCTGCACGGCTCACCACGATTTCAATGGCTTGCGTCTTTTCCGGCTTGGATCAAAACGCCCACTTGGAGCGAGACTTGGAGCGGGTGTTCTTCATTCGGCCTTGGACCGCAGCGCGATGACCTCGGCGACGTGCCGTTCGCGACCGCGCATATAGCCGTTCGTGGTCGTTTCATTCAGGTGGCCCGCTGCATCGCGCAGCATTTGCGTCGAGGCTCCCATGGTCATGGCCTCCGTGATGCCCCCGGCGCGCAAGTCCATCATCAGAACTTCGCGCGGCAGTTTCAGCCGGTCGGATATCCGTCGCCATGCCCTGCCCCGCCCTTGTGTGGTGTAGGGCAGGCCGCTGCTGGATCGGATGACGGGGCCGATCCTGCCGCCACTGGCCAACAGCGCCAGCCTGGCGCGCACATCAGGGCAATCGGCCAGAGAGAAGTAGATCGGGCCGGGCAAACTTGATGCGGTCTTGGAGACGACCTTGCGAAACCCCATCAGGTCGGCGTCGAACATGTCCCAGGTCAGACCATCCTGCCACCGCTGGCCGTCCACGATGATGCCGCCCTCCCCCAGTGCAGGAAGCCACTGGCCGAACACATCGACCCCGCGCAGCATGGTCACCCACTGGATCAGAACACCCGTCGCGAATCCGACCATGCCCCTTGCGTCGGCCTCGGCGATGACAGCCATAGCCTGCTCGCGGCTGGCTGTGACGGCGCGCTTGGCCGGCATCTTGAACCGGATGTCGGCCATGATTTCCCGCACTTCGCGAACCTCTTTCACGCCCAGCTTGCGCCCGTAGGATGCAATCGTGCGCAGCATGACGAACATGCGGCGGATATAGCTGATCGAGCGGCCCTTGGCCTGCATCGCGGCTTCGATTTCCTTGATGCTCACGTAGGTCATATCGGCAAAGTCCAGATGGCCGATTGCCTCTTTCCAGCGCGTCAGCATCCATGCGTAGTTGGCGCGCGTCGAACCCTTCACGGCGGCATAGGGGCTGTAGCTGTCGCCCTGATACCTCTCGATCAGCCATCCCCATGTGCCGGGCTGCGCGCCGGTGCCCATGCCCAGAGAATCCAGCATGGCAACGGTCAGGCGGCGGCATTCGGCGGCGCGGTCAAGGTCGTGGGTGTCGCCGATCTTGCCGGGCAGGCGCAGGGCCTTGCCCGTGTAGCCCAGCTTGCGCCACTTCTCTGTGGGCCGCCAATAGGCCCAGGCGTTCACCTTTGCGATCAGCGGCGCATAGAGCGCATTGCTGCCGTCCGTCAGGGCCTTGTCAAAGTGCGTCATGGTTCACCTCAAGGGCTGCGCGGGCTTTCGTGCCATAGTCATCGCTGTTTACACCCCAAGGGCCGTCGTGCGGGTCGTCAGTAAAGTCGCCGTAATAGTGCAGCGCCTCCCGCAGCGCCGCCTCGCGGGCGATCGCGGCGGCTTGGCGATCCAACAATTCCACAACGTGGCGGTGCAGGTCCGGCGCGGCCGCGATCAGGGCGGCGTTGGCGGCGCTGGGCGGGACGCCCTCTGTCGGGTAAGACCGGGAAGAATCACCGAAATCGCAGATCACCCCTTCATTGGCCGAAAAGCCCCCAAGATTTTCTTGAAATGCTCGGTCAGCCCGCCACGGCCCCGGCGTGAAGCCGGTCAGTCGCGCGACAAGGTTGGCGGTCTCGGTCATGGCTTCGTCTCGGTCGTCTCGGTCAAAGTGCGTCATGGTTCACCTCAAGAGCGGCGCGGGGGTTTACGTCGGTCATGGCAAATACCTCATAATGGTGTCGCCTTCTGGCGTAAAACGGACGCGCCGAAGGTCATGGTCAATTTCAGTCAGGTCAGGGTGCGATTGGTCCAAAACGTGACGCCAAAGCGGATTTGATACCTGTCGCCAGCCGTTCCCCAAGTCTGGGCTGCGATATATCAACTTCATCATAATGCCTTGGTTTTCAGTAATCTTTCCATCACTCATGGCTTCGTCTCGGTCAAAGTGCGTCATGGTTCACCTCCTTGGGTATGACTTTGGAAGCCTGCCCCACTTGGCGTCGCCCCGATAGCCATGCCTCTACGTCGGCGCGCAGGTAACCGCGCAGCAGAGTATCGAACCGCGGGAAGCCGTGGGCCTCGAAGTCGGCAAGGCGGCGGCGCAACGTGTCGCGCGAGAAGCCGAACATGGCCGCCACTTCGCGCGCACTCAGGCGGTCAGGGGTCAACATATCGTTGCACTGTCCTTTGCGGTCAGCAGGCCCATGTCCACCCAGCGGGCCTGCGTCTCGGCCAGGCCGCGCAGCATCGCGTCCAGGATGATGCTGTCGCTCAAGTGGACCGGCTGCGGGACTCTGCGGTCGATCACGTCGTGGCAAGCGGTGCAGGCGAAGGCGGCGTGTATGTCGCTGCCCTTCGTGCCCATGCCCTTGCCGATGCCCGGAAGGTGCGCCAGCACGGTTTGCGCCCGATTGAAGGTGCAGACCATCGGCAGGCGCACCGCACAGGGCTGGCCTTTGGCAGAAGCCATCAGCGCCGCGCTGCGCACCTTGGGCAGGAAGGCGATGCTCATGCCATTGGCTCCCCGCCAAGGCCGCACCAGCCGCGATAGGGGGCGGTAGGGACGCCCAACTCGACTGCACGCTCCGACACCCATGCCACGGCGTCCTTGTGGCTGTGGCCCTCTGCCATGCGCCCCTTGATGGCACGGACGAACGCAGGCTCCTTCGCGCTGACGGGTGACCAGCGCCAGACGATGCAGCCGGGTCCACGGCACGTAGGGTCAAGGTGACCCGCAAAGGTTCGCGCGGCCGGGCAGGGCATTTTTGCAGCTTCGTCTGGGGTCATGATCATTGCAGCGTGCCCTTGGTGAAATCCTGATCCTCAACGCCTTCCTTTGCTTCTTCGAGCATCCTTTCGGCATCGTCGGCGTCAGTGGCGAAGGCGCAGGCGAGGGCCGACAGAAGGGCGACCACCATGCCGTCGCGCAAAGCCATCGGCATGACCGGCTGCACCTTCTCCCACAGCGATTCAAACTCCTCTTGCGATGTCATTCTGCGGCCCTCCCCGCGCCGTGCCATCCACCCGCCCAATCGGTGGCGGCATCTTGGTCGGCGTCATAGGGGTTGCTCTCGACCGGCTGGCCCTCCTGATGCGCGGTCACGCCCTTTTCCCATGCGGGCGAACCGGGGAACGCCCCGTCCCACTCAATGGCTGCGGTCCAGTGCGGTTCCTGTGGTGGCAGCACCTCGGCCTCTGGCAGTTCCTGCCCGCGCGCCACCGCGATCTTGCGCTGCAAGGGGGAAATGTCGCGGGGGGTCACATCGCGCATCGGCGATTGCGACAACTCGTCCACATCATAGACGCCCAGCAGCATTTCCGGCTTGTAACGCCGCGCCCATGACCGGCCTGTGTAGTAGGCAAGCTGTTGGTCGGGGTCGGCTTTCCAGAGGGGCGAGTTCTTGACGGTGATCTGCGACAGCATCGGACTGTGGACTTCCAATGCGTCATCCGATCCCGGCAGCAGCCCGCTGGCGATGCAGGACCGGGACTGCCCCTCACCCTCGTAGCGATAGCGCAGGCCGCCCCGGACAACGCCGCTGGCGTTGACCATTGCCACGATCACCTGTGCCTCGAACGCGATTGGAGCGTCCTCCGCCTTGCTGGCCTTGTAGGTTTTCCACGACACTTGCAGCGGGTTCAGCCCATAGGGTGCGCAGATGGCAATCAGGCCCAGACACGCGCCGGGGTTGTCGCGGTAGATGTCTTTCACCATAAACTTGGCACCGGCCATCATGTTGGCCATGTCGGTGAGTTCCCGCCCGGTCTGCGGGCGGAAAAGCTGGCCTCCGGCGTTGAACGTCAGGGCTTCGAGTTCCGCGCGGCGCACGTCTCGCGACAAGGCGTCTGTTTTCGCTTCGGTCATGGCGACATTCCTTCGCTTTCCATCAGGGACAGGATCAGTTCCCGGTTCCAGTCGGGCCGGATATAGGCTCCCACGTCGTCGCCCGGGCCCGGCCAGTTCCCGCTGTTCAGACAGGCGCGGAAACGCCGCATGGCGCGATGATTGCGCCACTGCGCCAGCCGCAGGTCGTCCTCGGCCACTTCGCGCAGGATGACATGGTGCGGCGGCTGATCCACTTGGGCGACGATTGCAGCCATGCCAGGCCAATCCCCCGTGATTTCCTCAAAGCAGGTCGCCGCCAGCGCAAGCTGCATGTCGTAGCCGTGTTCGGTGATGCGCTGATCGACCAGACGCCACGAGAACGGACGGCCCTGCGTGTTCATCTTCTTGTAGTCGGTCACGGTGCCGTCGAAATTCACGGTGTCAGGCCGGGCCAGCATCCAGAGATCCGTTGCGCTGTCGTAGGCCGCCATCGTGACCTCGGGCACACCGGCCATTGCGGCCACGGCCCCGACATCCCGTCGCGACACGGCCCACATCGCGCACATCGTCTCGAAATCGCCCTGGTCCAGATACCGGCTTGGGCTGGCCTCGACCGCGCGCCAGTACTCGACCGATGCGATACCGGCCTCGGTGCCGCACCCCTTCTCAACGGCGTCGGCCTGCAACAACGTCGGCCTGCGCGGCTTGTCGGCGGCGTGGATGGTGAACGCAGCCAACAGGGCGTCCACCCCGCCCTCGATCAGGTAGGCCATCGCAGCGCCCAGCCGAAGCGCGTCGGTTTCATCCCGCTGCCATCGCTCTGGGTTCAACTGGTGGAAGGCAAACACATCGGCAGGGGTTGCCAGCTCCATCTTGCGCAAGATGCCGGAAGTGACGCTGACGCCCGCGCATGGCTGGCTGTGGTGCCTTTCGAGGCTCATGCGATAGAAGCCGGGTTCCGTGATGATTTCGTCGGGGGCGAGGTCGCGGATGACAGTGCTCACTCTGCGTTCCTCATGAGCGTTTCGGTGAGGTGATGCAGAACGCCGTCGCGGTCCTGATCCCAGTACTTTCTGACAACCGACAGGGCGGGCATATCCTCTGCTTTTTTCACAAAGGCCACCATTTTGCCCTTCTGATCGCCCGCCTTCTTTTTGGCGTCGGCAATGTCGCGGGAAAGCTGTTCCTCGATATGGTAGAACGCGACATCGACTGCGGCCCGAAGGTGTATCAGCACCTCCAATTTGCGGGCCTCTATGTGTTCGCCACCCAAAACAGGATTGGGCTTCCAAGTTTCCTCGTCGGTCATTGTATGAATCCTACTATGATGTTGCCAATGAGGGTGCCGGAAACGATGATGAAAAACATCACCCACCGCGACTGCTTCAATTCCAGAATGTTCAGCCGCACCTTCGTTTTTCTGTTGAAAGACTCTTGCTGATCAAGAAAATCTGTCAGCCGTTCTGTGAGTGTTGGTCTGTCGCTCATGGCTTGTCACCGGGTAGGGTCATGACCTTGATCCTGTTTTCAGCGGCGGCGGCGCGATTCAAGGCTGCCTTCATTTCGACACTCTTGTCCTCGTAAAAGCCCGTGATCGGGAAAAGCCCGGCTCTGACCGCCGCAATGGCTGCAGCCCTGCCCTCTTCAAACACGCGTTGAGATTCGGCCGGATCGGCGCGGGGCGTGGTGACTTGGAACGCCAGTGCGTGCATGTCGGCGTCGCGCCCGTGATGCCACGGAATATATCCGGCCGGGGCCATTAAAATATCGCCATTGCGTAACCAGACATTCACCGTGCACCTTTCGGGCACCGGACATTCGCCGCCGTTCCAGTCATGAATGTTGCCGTCCATGAAGTCGGTCATGGCCACAGCCAAAAGACGACTTGCACAACGATGCTTGCTGCCCCGAACGCCAGCCCGGCACCCGTGAGCATCCACACCACCTTGTCGGAGCGCGCTTCCCGCTTCCACCAAGTCCGCGGCAGGTTGCCGCCGTCGCGCACGTTCCCAAAGCGGGATTTGTCGGGGTTGGCATGGTCGGGCAGATCGGGGGGCATGGTTGGCATGGGAGGCTCCTGTGTTGCGATCAGGTGCGCGGTCCAGTCCGCGTGGGTCGGATGTTCGGTGATGCGTTGCAGCGCGGCAGAGACGCCCCGAGGCGCGTAGTAATGCACCTCGGGGCCAGTTGCCGCCGAGGGAGGATCGGCGGATTCGGTGACGCCGGTCAGGGCGGCGTGCAGGCGGGGGCGGCGGGTCATTACCATTGCCCCAACGCATCGGATGAAAACGGGTGCGTATCATCTTCGGTTCTGTCTCTGTGCATTCGCGACGGGTGCAGGTTGCTCACACCGCGCCCCGCTCGGTAGGCTGCGTGCTGTCCAGTTCTTTGTTCCTGCTTGATTGCCTTGCAGCTTTTCGAACAGAACAAAGCCCATCCGCGCGCTCTATCAGCGGTTCTCGCAGCGAATGGTTTCTTGCAGCATTTGCATTTGTATGTGGCTTTTGCGGTCCCGGTCATGGCTTCACCTCAAGGGCTGCGATGGCGATGTCTGAAATATCGCGGCGTTCAAACGCAATGCCGTGCGGGTGTGGCCTGTAAACCTCCGGGTTGGCGTAAAAGGACAGCGCCTCCCGCAGCGCCGCCTCGCGCTCTGACGATCGGGCAAACGCATCGATCAATGCAGCCTCGCGGGAAAGGGCAGCGTCATAAATATCAGCCCGGACGTACACGGCGCCGCTTGCAGCCTCACGTTTGTCCAAAGGGTGAAGATGATCCTGCCGCGCATATCCACCCCAATTAGCCCAACTGCCGCTTGGATCAGAATTGAAGCACCACGCCCATACTCTGTCCGGCGCGGAATGATTTGGCGCGACAAGTTCCTGTGCGGGGGTGGTCATGGCTGCACCTCCCATCCAGCATCCCGCCGCCGTTCATATTCGTAGTCGTCATCTGGCTCCTCGGCTTCGGCCTCGACCTCGCCGGTGCCGTTGCACCGCCCGCACTTGACCACGGTGTTTTCGCGTTCAAAGTCGCCGTCGCCGTCGCAAGCCGGGCAATCCTCCATCACCGGGTCGGGCCCATCATGCGGGTCAGCCATTACCCATGCGTCGTAATCGCGAGGCAGGCTCATTCCGCTGCACTCCTGATGCCCATCGCCAATTCCTCAGCGGCGGTCAGGGCGGCGGGTGGAGCAGGTTCTGCGTGAGCCAGCGCATCCGCCATCTGGGCAACCATCCGCCGCATGTCAGCAATGTCGGCGGGTCGCGGCGGGTTGCCCCGGGCTTCGTCCATCATTGCGAGATACGATTGGCACGAAATGATCTGCGCCCAGCATGTGATATTCGCGTAGTTCTGGATCATCATTTGTCATCCTCATCCATGTCGCGGTGCATCTGCTCAGTCAGCAGCGGGAATGCGTCTGGGTTCTCCCAGCGCCATTCAAGGTCGGCGAAGTTGGCCGCGAGCATTGCGTCGTGTTCGGCTGCGGTGCCGCCCTCGTAGGTGACGACCCGCGCGCCATAGAGCGTCTGGCTGATTTCGTGGACGACAAGGCCGGTCATGGGGCGGCTCATAAGTCTGCCCCTGGATAGTCGCGGCGCAATTCTTCCCACTTTACGGAAATCTTGCGGTCAAGGTTGCCATCAAGGCGCGATTGGCCATCACCATGCCCCGGCATAGTTCGCTCAAGGTCGAGGCATGCGCGACGGTCACACGACTCTGAACACACATGCCCGCCATAATGGCACCGGGGCGCGCGAATTAAGCCGTGGCGCTTGCTATCGCTAATCCAAGCGGGCTTCCCGGTGTGGTATGGGCTACCATGCAAGGTGCGCCCGCAACCCCGGCACTTTGCTGCATCTTCGGTCACGTCAGCACCCCCGCAGTCCTGCGGCATTCGCAACCGCCTCGGCGTCGCCCCGAAGCTGCGCAATCGCCGGGGCCTGATCGTTTCCGCCGAGCATCATCGCGGCGGGCCAGAAAAGGAGCAAGGCAATCGCCGCCGTGGTGGCATCGCTGTCCGCCTGCGCGGCCTGCTGTTCTGTGGCCGACCCAAGCCGGGCGTCGAGCCGCACAGCCTCGGCGTTAAGCTGGCCGCACGACAGCCCGGCATATGCCGCCGGGCTGGTGTAGGCCGGCGCGATCTGGTCGGGGGGGGTGGCACAGCCCGCAAGGGCAAGTGCGGCCGCGATCATCGCAGCGGTGGGGCCATATCCGTTCAGGCGGGGGGAGTGGATGCGAAGGGGCATGAGGGGTTCCTGTGGTTGCAAGGTGGAGCAAAACGCAGCATCGGCGCGCTATGCGATACTTTATGCAACGGAGAAAACCAGCCGTCAATACAAAACGCAACGCTTGGAATTTATTTTGGGCGAGGCCAGAACCAGCCGCAGGCACCCGCCGCAGCGGCAAGGATGACTTCGGTGTGGACCGGGATGTGCGCGCCAGTGGCTGTTGCCAGCATCATCGCCAGCGCGCACCCGAACACGGCAAACCATGCGCGGGCGAAGGGGTTCATCATGCCCGCTTCACCCATACGATCGGCGCAAGCCAATCGACAGCGACGTTCTCTATCGACGGGGCGTTGTAGCTGTCCAGGCTCACGATGTTGTCGCGGTGGCGCACGGTCTTGACCAAGCACCGGCCATCTTTCAGCCGAACGACACATTCTTGCCCGTTTGCCTGTCGTGGGGTGACGTGGCGATCATAAACCAGCGTGTCGCCGTCCAGGTATCTGGGAAACATGCTATTTCCGCGAACCGTGACTGCGACGGCATCTGGCCCGAGTCCCGGCATCGCGTCGATCCATTCCAGGGCCCCGCCATCATCCATCGGAAAAATCTCCGACCCCGCGCCAACGATTCCGACCACCGGAACCTGTTTTTTGTCGCGTGATCCGCTGCCGAACATGAGCCATTCGACGGAAACACGATAGGCCCTTGCGTAGATCACGCCTTGCGGTGTCCGAACGCCTCGGGTGCCGTTTTCGTGGTGGCGGTAGCGGCTTTCGGCCCAGCCGAACCGGGCCGAGGCGGCGGAGGCTGTTTCAAATCCGGCGTCGAGCCGGGCTTGGCGAAGGCGTTCATGCAGATCCATGCGCGAGATATTAACTGCGCGGGCGCTGCATTTCGGATTGACGTAGACCTGAGACTGATACATTTTGCAACGACTTCTGAAAGGCTGTGACGGATGCAAGCGGTGTTGGACCTGTGGTCGTCCCAAGAGGAACTGGCGAGAGACATCGGCGAGAAGGGCGTGACGGTTCGCGCCTGGAAGGCACGGGGTAGCATCCCCGCCAGCCGCGACCTCAAGTTGGTAGCAGCCGCCGGTCGGCGCGGTATCGGGCTGACGCTCGAACACATCGCCAGGCTGCGCGCCGGAGAATCGGATGTAGTGATACCGTTGCAGATTGCAACGGTGACGCTGCCAGAAACGTGGCGGACGTGAGATAAGGGTGCGCGAGAGCCCTCAACGATGGCCTGCGTGGCGTGTCCGCCACACGACGAAGACGCCAAGGCCATCACCCGCGTCCGCGCCACGAGACGGCGCACCACACCCAGAGCGAAGGAACATGGCATGGGACAAGGTGAGGGCGCGCAGGTGCGTCACGCGATGAACGGCCCCGACATAGAGCACGACGCGCTGATTGCGTTCGCAGCGGCGCGCAACCGTGAGGACGCGAAAAGGGCGTCGAGCGCCGGGGAAAGCCGCCAGGAGATCGGCACTTTCCTTGAAGAGACCGGCATGAACGGCAAGGCGCTGTCCTGGATGCGCCAGGTTCTAAAGGTCGCAGACAAGGACGAGGACAAGGCGCGCGACATCATCCGGTCGTTGGACAAGGCGCTGCCGATGATCCGGGAGCACGTCACGGGCCAGACGACGCCTGACATGTTTGGCGAGGGCGATGCGGTCGAGCCGTTGCAAGACGGTGAGGCATTGCCGCGCGACCCCGGGATGCAGGCCGAAACCGACGACTTTGACCGCCACTTGGCGCAAGTGGTTCCGTTCACGGCAGGGCGGTGATCATCGCTCTGGATGTCGCGACCATGACAGGCGTTGCCGTGGGGAAACCCGGCAACGCCCCCACAACGTGGTCCGTGAGTCTCGGAAAGCCTGGCGACGATGACGCCAAGTTTTCCCATGCTCTCGTTCTGACGCACAAGCTGATCGAGGAGCACCGGCCCCGGTTGCTGGCTATCGAGGCTCCTGTTGGCGGCCCGAAAGCATCGCATTTGCTGATCGGACTGGTGGCTTGCATACGCGGCGTCGCGCGCAATCGTGGCGTGGCGGTCGCGACTTATCCGATCAATTCGATCCGAAAGCACTTCATGGGGCGCGCGCTGGCAAAGCGCGACTATCCGGCGCTGTCCGTTTATGCGGCCCAGAAGGCGATGAAGTCCGAGGTAATGCAGCGATGCAGGCTGCTGGGCTGGGACGTGCCCGATGACAATGCCGCCGATGCCGCCGCGCTGTGGGATTTTGCCTGCGCGACGAGCGGCAACCAAACAACACCAGCCGGGGGATTATTCCGATGACTGACGAAGAATTGCGCGCTTTGTGGCTGAATCTGAATGTGGCGCAGCGAGACATCGCGCGAATGCTGCACACGTCTGAGGCCAAAGTCTTACTGCGGGTCGAGGCAATGGGATTGCAGCGCCGTCCGCGCGTCGGATCGCGGCGTTACGTCCCGGACTGGGATGCCATGGTTGCCGATTATGAGAGCGGCCTTGCGGTGCGGATTGTGGCGCGAAAACACAAGGTGGACTACCGATCGTTGCAGACTGAGTGTGACAAACGGGGCGTCACGAACCGGTTCAGAAAGAAGCGGGCAGAGGTTCCGCCCCCCCCGCCGAAGCCAATACCTGCGGGCCCTGATCTGGCAACCGAGACGGGGCGGCTTTTGGCGACGAAGGGCAAATGGTCTGCGCTTGCAGCTTTTGCCACAGCGCTCGGGATCAGCCAGCCAGAGGCGCAGAGGCGCTATCATTTCGCGAGGGCAAGCGCATGAGAAATCGCGTTTACCAAGTCATGCCCGACCTGTCCTTAGAGGACTTTTCGGCGCTGAAAGCTGACATAGACGCGCGGGGCGTTCTGGTCCCCGTCGAGTATGACGAGGCCGACAACATTTTGGACGGGCACCACCGCGTTCGGGCATGTCTTGAACTTGGCATTGAATGGCCCCGGTTTGTTCGGAAGGGTATGACAGAGGCCGAAAAACGGACTCACGCACGGCAACTGAACCTCGCCCGCCGCCACCTCAACCAGTCGCAAAAACGCGATCTGATCGGGGAGCAGCTTGTCGAGACCCCAGCTAAAAGTAACCGGCAGGTCGCGGCTGGGCTTGGTGTGTCGCCAACGACAGTTGGATCAATTCGGGACCAAATGGAGGCTGACGGCATGGTGTCCAAAATGGACACCATTACAGGCAAAGACGGCGTATCACAGCCCGCCCGCAAGCCGATCCGCACCGTGTACGTCGATCCCGCGCCGATCAATCAGCGCCAAAGCCATGTGCAATACAACAGCGGCGAAAACGAATGGTACACGCCAGCCGTTTTTATCGAAGCTGCGCGCGCGGTTCTTGGTGGGTTTGACTTGGACCCGGCATCATCCGAAGTGGCAAATCGCACGGTAAAGGCCGACCGGATATTCACGGCGCAGGATGATGGTTTGGCTCAGGAATGGCCCATCGGTGCAATCTGGTTGAATCCGCCATATGCGCAGCCGCTCATGGGGCAGTTTGCAGACCGGTTTGCAGCCGAGGTGCAGCGCGGTTCAACGGGTATCGTGCTGGTGAACAACGCGACGGAAACTGCATGGTTTCAAACTATTGCCGCCGCATGTTCGGCTATTTGCTTCCCGAAGTCGCGCATCCGGTTTCTTCGTCCACAAGGCAACCCCGGCGCGCCATTGCAGGGGCAGGCTATCATCTATTGCGGAGTCGATGTCGAAGCATTCACTTGCGAGTTTGGTGGTTTCGGTTTGGTGGTGTCGCATGGGTAATTTTCAGGAAGACTTGCACTTCGGCAAAGCCGGAGAAAGAACGGTTTCTCAGTGGCTTCAATCTCGCGGGCATATGGTTTTCCCAGCGTATGAAAAGGAGGGCAGTGATTTCAAGGGGCCGCAGTTGTTTTCAGTATCGGGTGATTTGGTATTGCCTGATTTGCTCGCAATGAAGGGTGGCAAGGCGATTTGGTTTGAAGTTAAGCGCAAAAGCTGTTTCACATGGCATCGCATTTCAAATACGTGGGTCACTGGCATAGATTTGCATCATTACAACCAGTACCAGGAGGTCGCTGCCAGGACCGCCTTTCCGGTGTGGCTGGTTTTCCTGCACCCCAGCGAAAAGCCAGAAGTGGGGGATATTGCTCACGGGTGCCCGGTTTCATGTCCGAAGGGGTTATTTGGAAACGAAATTGAGGTGTTGGCGCAAAATGAAAGCCACCGCCATAAGAATTGGGGACGGCACGGTATGGTCTACTGGGCGCGCGATAGCTTGTTGAAGTTGGCGGGGGCAAACACATGAGCCACTACATGACCGCTCTGGCGATGCAGCAGACTGGCATCAAGCCCCACGCGAAGATCGTGCTTTACTGGCTGGCCGACCATCACAACGGCGAAAGCGGCCTGTGCTTTCCCAGTCTGAACACGCTTGCCAGGCTTTGCCAGATGACTCGGGCCACCGTGGTTGTCCACCTCGACGGCTTGGAAGCGGCGGGTTTGATCGAACGAGAACAGCGGAGGCGTGACAATGGCTCACAGGCCAGCACTGCCTACGTGCTGCGCCTTATCCCCGCTCAAGATCAGCCCTCACCTGCTCCAAAAAAGGCAAGGGGGACTGTTCAAAATCTAAACAGCCCCTGTTCAAATTCTATACAGGGGACTGTTCAAAATCTAAACAGCTTGAACCTTGGAACTTCTAACCTTGGAAATGAACAAGAACCCCAAACCCCAAAAAGCATCGAGGATTCACGAGAACAGGCCGACCGACCAAAGCCGGATGAATCCTTGTTCGATGCGTTCTGGGCAAGCTACCCGACAGCGCCCCGCAAGACCGACAGGCCCAAGGCGCGGGAAGCGTTCTGGTCGATCGTCCACGGCAAACACGTAGGGATCCCCAGAACCGCGGCCAGCGTCATCGTGGCCGGAGCCGCGGCCTATGCTGCGACGCGCCCTGATCCGCAGTTCGTGCCGTTGCCGACGACCTGGCTGAACGGCGAGCGATGGCAGCAGCACCAGAACCAGCCGGTCCTGACGGTTTGGCGCGGAGAGGTGATCAGGTGAAAATGCGCGACGCCATCGCCAAGTGCGAAAGCCTACAGGAACTTGAAGGCATTGTGTGGGCATTGAAGGCTCTTTCACGGGATTTCACGCCCGAGGAGTTCAATCTTTATGCAATGCGCAAGGTCCATTTGGAGAAGCTGCGTTGAACGAGATAACCACATTCAAGGTGGATCAATGCCTTTTCAACGTCGAGGCCGAACAGCAGTTGCTGGGCGCGATCCTGACGAACAATGCAATAGGGCAGATGGTAGGCGACATTCTGACGCCGGATCATTTCCACGATCCTGTTCACGCCGATTTATACCGGATAGCGCGCGGCCGCATCGCAAAGGGCCATCTGGTCAGCCCGGTGACGCTCAAGACCGCGATGGCGGATCACGCCGGGTTGAAGGAGTACGGCGGGCCGTCCTACCTGGTGCGTCTGGCGGGTGCGTCGATCAGCGGTTTTGCCGCGCCAAGCTATGCTGGCATCATCGTCAGCCTTGCGGCCCGTCGTACGCTTCATGGGGCCGTGTCTGGGGCGGCAACAGCCCTTGTAGGGTCATCCGACATCGGCGAAGTCGTCTCGGGCCTCCAGCACGTCATTCTGGGCCTCCCAGAGGCATCCGGTTCCGAGAGCAGTTTGACGTTTCTGCGCGCCGCGACGGAAGCGATCACGGCGGCGAACGAGATTTTCCAGGGCAACACGTCGCTTCTCAAGACGGGAACGCCGCTGGACAAGGTGCTGCGCGGCCTGTCGCCGGGCGATCTGTGCCTGATCGGCGGGGCAACCAGCATGGGGAAAACGTCGCTGGCGCTGGAAATTGCAGCGAATATCGCGGCACCGAAGCACGGAACAGCAAAGGGCGTTGCTTTTGTATCGCTTGAAATGCAGCCGCAGGACTTGGCCAATCGCATGATAAGCCGCGAATGCCGCATACCTTATGAGCAGATTCGCGCCGCCGATGAAATGGCAGAGGCAGATTTCATCAAGTGGTGTAACGCTGCAAAGACGCTGGAAGCGGCGGCGATACGGATCATTCCGAAAGGTATCCGAGATATTCCGGCGATAGATGCGGCTGTCAGGCGGGCAAGGGCAGAGTTCGACAAAAGCATTGGGCTTCACGCGGTCATTGTCGATTATGCGCAGTTGGTGCGCGGCGAAGGCAAGGGACGGTATGAGCAACTTACGAATGTCAGCATCGGGTTGAAAACGATTGCCGGGCTGGTAGGCGTTCCTGTCATTGCGCTTTGTCAGTTGTCGCGCGACATCGCCCAGCGTGAAAACAAGCGGCCATCGTTGAGCGATATCAAGGAAACAGGTCAATTCGAGAACGACGCGGATCAAGTTGTTTTCACGCACCGGGAAGGGTACTGGCTGCGCAGGCAGGGACCGAAGCGCAACGGCAAGGGCGAAGTCACGCCTGAGGCGAAAGGCGACTGGGAGGCTGATGTGAAGCGTCACGAAAACCGCATGGAATTGATTGTCCAGAAGAACCGTCACGGAAAAGCGCCCGTGACTGTCGAGGTTGGATGCCACATCGAGACAAACAGGTTCTGGCCGCTGGACGACGAACGGGAAATGATGTGACAACCATGCGCGAAGTCACTATCGGGAATTGCAGGCTCATACATGGTCGCATCAGTTTGGACGAGGCAAACGCCTTTGTCGGTCTGCTTCATCGGCACCATCCGCCAGTGGTCGGCCACCTTTTTAGCATCGGGGGGTTTATCGGTGGCAATCTTGTAGGTGTGGTCATTGTAGGGCGGCCTGTTTCTCGGATGCGAGATGACGGGCTGACAGCCGAGGTTACGAGGCTTTGCACGGACGGCACCCGCAACGCCTGTTCTTTCCTTTATGGCAGAGCTTCAAAAGCTGCATTTGCCCTCGGGTTTACAAAAATCGGGACCTACACGCTGGCGACCGAAACGGGGGAGTCTCTACGTGGCGCGGGATGGACGCTTATCGGACATCGCGGGGGCGGGGAATGGTCATCACCAAGTCGGCCCCGTCAGTCAATGAAGTCTCCGACAGGGATCAAATTGTTGTGGGAAAAGTCACCATGAAAAACCGATCCGACCTGATCGTGGCCAAGCCCGCCGTGGTCGCAGCGCGACAGGAGGTGCTGATATGACCGAACGGGAAGGGTTTTGATGGACCAGGCATTCCTGCGGGAAGTGCAAAAACGGGGCTGGGTGATCGTCGCGGCCACGACTGAGGCCTGCGAGGCGCGTTGTCCGGTGCTCGGTTGCGGGATCAGAACCTTGTTGCGCAGTGGCGCCAGCATCCCGCCGCGCATCACGCCCGATCTGCGCGGCGGCGTGGCGCTGGAACACGGGGCCCATGCCATCGAATCGCTCCGAGGCCGGCGTAAGGAGTTGCGGCTGTCGGTCGAGGAAGTGGAAGACGCGGCAGGGGTCGAGCCTTCGCACCTGGCCAAGATCGAGAACTGCACGAAAATGCCGAACATCGACACGTTCATCTGGTTGGCGGCGGCGCTGGGGTACGACCTGGTTCTGCGCGAAGGGCTGCTTCCCGCGGCTACTCTGCGGACGTTGGCTGACACGCGGTCGAAAGAGGCGTCTCGGGCTGAACGGTTTGCAAAGCCCGCACGGGTTCTGAAAAAACCGCCAGCACTTCCGCCGCCCGGGCCAAAGCGCGGCTGACGGCGATCAGTGCCGCCGCCGCTTCCTGCATCCGCTTGTCCGGTTCGGGCGTCACCTGCGGCGCTGGGGCATCTTGCGGAAGGGGCTGTTCGACCATCCCATGAAGCACGATAAGCGCCATAAATGGCACCGATGCGGGTTTCGACTTCCACCGGAACACGGTTGACGGCGCGAGTTCGAGAAGCGTCGCAAGTTTGGTTGCCCAAGCATGGCCGAACAATTCCACGGCCATGGCCTCAAGCCTGGCAAGGCGGGTTTCGGGGTCGAGGGCGCGGAGATTTTCGAGCGTCAAGTTGCTTCCATCCTATGCAAAAGGGTGATGCGCGTGGTAATTGCGCGGTGTCGTCTCCTTGGCGATGCCCCCGCCCGTTCCGCACTGGTGACAGTGGGGCGGGGGCAAGCCACAGGGCGGCCCACAGGCCCAGATCGGGCCGTAGGGCGGTTGGGGTAGCGCAAGAGCGTCATGGGGCTGTAGGCCGCCTTCCTGCGAGCGTCATGCGGCGGGCCTGAGGCAGTCCGGGTTGTCCTGGAAGAACGCCAAGGCGCGGGCCTTCGCGTCTGCCAGTGTCGCGCTGGTGCCCCGAATGGTTCGCAGGGACATCGTTCCATTGTGGAACACGTCCACCTTGATCGTTAGCGGCGCATGGGCACCTGTCTTGACCTTTGCGGGGCTATACTCATCAGGACAACTTATCAGCACCCGGTTTCTGTCATTGGCCCAGCCGACTGGCCATCCCCGCTTGTGGAAGGTGCGATAATGGCCAGTCGGCACCGGGGCGACGGTCCACTTGATCTTGACCGGTTTCATGGCGCGGCGTCAGCTTGAAGAAACGCCAGTTCCGCTTCGGCACGCACGAGCCAAAGCCTGCCAAGTTTGTCGTCAGGTGTACCGCGCCCACGATCTTCGTGCCGGGCCTCAATGGCTTGCCAGCCAAACCGGGCAACCAGTTCCAGGATATATTCCGCATCTGCGGCTTTAAAGGATTGCTCGGCCAGTTCGCGCGGAGTGTCGGGATAGTTGGTGCGCGTCATGTCAAAAGTCTCCGCAGATGGGCGCAACCATGCGCCAGATGATGCCAGCGGGCCAGCCGTAGCCGGTCAGGTCCGCAATGAGTTGGTGCAGGCCGAACAGAAGCGGGCAGGTCATCCCGCGCCCCCCAAGCTGCCGGTGAGCGGCTCAAGCAAGTCGATCGGCACGAATGCGCTCTGCCGCCCGTCCGGGTAGTCCACAATCGCGCAGATGCCATGCTCGCGGCGGTAGAGGAACCTCACACGGCCCAAGGTGGCGCGCTCCGTGTTCTTGCAGGCCACCAAGTCGCCCGGCCGGAATGCGGGGGCAACGGGCGTGGGGATCTTGTCTGTCATCGGTCACTCCTTAGGTTTGCCGCCGTTCCGTGGCGGTTAGTGCGTCCATGCGTCAGGCGTTAAGCTGCTTCCGCGTACTGGAAATCAGCGTCTCGGTCGAAACTGATTGTCGCCGGGTTGCCTGTTTTCGCGTGAAAACCGCGAATTTCAAAGATCACATTACCTTCCCAGTTCCCGCACTCGGAAACTAACCCGCCTGCGTACTTCATCGCGTCAAGGTCAGGTTTCAGGTAGGCCGAACAAAAGTCGGTCAGGATTGAGAAGGCAGCGTCGGAAAGCGTGAAGCGGGCTTGCATCGTCGGTTACTCCTTGGGGTTGGCGTCCATGCGTCAGGCGTTAATTTGCTTCGCCTGTGCTGCGGCCTTGGCAACCCCTGACAGGTTGTAAAGTCCAACCTCTACACCGTCAAAAAAGCCCTCTGCGGCTTCCTTGCTGTCGCCGGTCCATTGGTCGATGATCCCCAAGCCGGTGGCGCGGTGCACGATTAGGCACAGGCCAGAATTGACCCGCCGAACGCTCAAGCGGTGCCCGGCGCAATCGAACGACAAAACGTCATGAGGTACTAAATCGCCACTCTTCATGGGGATGAGGATCGTTTCGTTGGTGGTTTGCATGTCGGTCGCTCCTTTGGGGGTTGTCATGCTTGGCGCATGGGATGCCCGCCCAGCGTGGGGCGGGACACCGATGCGTCAGGCGGCTTTCAGTTCCGCCATCCGCTCTGCCAGCGTCCACAACGCGCGGTTTAGGCTCCGGTTCTGGTCGATGCCGGCCACGGCGCGCACAGAAGCGTTGCGGCGGCGTCCGTTGGCGTCCGTCACCCGGCCCGACTGCCCGCCGCGGATGACGTTCTCCTGTAGCACGTTCATCGTCATCCAGAGGTCAGCGCCGTTGTCGGCATAGCGACGGGGGCGCAACAGGTCGGCAGCGGTCACAGGAACCGCGTCGGCTTCCTTGTCGCCAAACCGCAGGGTATGCGCTGCCTCGGCCATGATATGCCGCTCCGGGGGCGAGAGGGCCAAGGCGGAGAACCGGTTGGCTTGGTCCATCACTTCCTCGGATTCGCCGAGAACCCGATAGGCACCCTCGATCACCTGCCCGACTGCATCGCCCGAATGGCGGACCTTGACTTCATCGTAGCTGCCTTCGCTGACCATCAAGCCGTTGAGGCAAACCAGACGGAAAAGGCCGGGCGCCATGTGATAGGCGGCGGTGCCATCGTTCGCGTTCACCAAGACAATCTCGAACGCCTTGTCGCCCACGGCAAGCGCGTGACCGTCGCCCTGGTGGCGAAGGCGCAGCATGTGCTTCGTATATTCGGCTTTGCCCTCAATCCGGCTGCGAGCCTGCATCGCCTGCACCGGCTGAAAACCCTCGCGGCGCAAGCCATCCAGAACCATGGACGTGGCCACCGGCGCAAACCGTGCGCTGCGGCTCTCGTGCGCCTCGGTGGCGAAGATCGACGGTGCGACTGCGCGCAACTGGTCATCCGTCAGAAACTCGCCAGCACGGGCGCGGATGGAACCGCCAACCTTGGCGCGGCGTCCAAATGTGTTGAAATCAAGCATAGTGGTCACTCCTTGGGGTTTCCGCCGTTCCATAGCGGGGGTGCGTGGCGCACGGGATGCCAGCCCGAAGGCTGGTGACCGGTGCGTCAGGCGTTGCGAGCTGCGTCCCATGCCGCTCCGGCGGAATCCATCGCGCGGCGGGCCGACAGGAAGGTTGCAGCGTCCACCAATCCGGCGCGATAGGCAGCGCAGACGGGCTGATAGGCGTCGAACAGAAACTTATACTCGGCTTCTTCGATGGTCATGATGTAGGGCATCTGCGTCTCTCCTTGGGTGTTGGCCAGTTCCGCCGGCCATGAACGATACATAACGCAACGCGTCGCACCATGCAAGAAAAAAAGCGCATCGCGCAAAAAAAAAGATCGGGGAAAGATCAAGCCCCAGCTGCGCCAGATCGAGCCAGGGTCGAGCCTGCCGCCGGTGACGCCCAGAGTGCATCCGCCGCCGCCCCGCGCACCGCTAAACCGTACCCATGGCAAACAACACAACATCACATAAGACCAAGAAGGCGGGCGCAGCCTCCCCTCGGGAAGGCCCCAAGCGCCGACTAAGCCCAAAAGTCCTGACCGCCATCAAACTTCGCATCGAGCGTAACTTGACACTCGAGCGAGCATGCGAACAAGCCGGATGCACCGTCGGCGGATACTGCCTCGCAATCAAAAAACCGCACGTCCAAGCCATTGTAAAACAAATAGAATCCGATTTCGTCAACGCGGTCGAGGGCAGGCGCACGCAATATCGAGCCAGAGCATACGAGATCGCAGCCGACATGATGGAACACGCAACAGACCCGAAGGATAAGAGGTGGGCGGTCGAGTTCTTCACACGAGAACAAGCACTTAGCGGTCCGAGCGTGACTGTGAACGTCGCGTCCGGGGGGTACGAATACCGTCGCCCGGATCAGCGCCTGGTCGATATAAGCCCCACTCCGAGCCTGATCGGGCGGCTCAGTGATACATCATCAGAGGGCCACGACGACCAAGCCCTTGATGATGAACGATAATCCAACCAGACTTGGATCAACTCACGCTCCAACCCCAAGTTTCGGGCCGTCATACCCCCCCGATCGACGGCAGGAACAGGGGGTGGCCGGGGGTCGATCGGTCCGGGGGGTGGGGGCAAAAATCGCGCGCGCCTAGTAGTCCCTCCACCCTCCCTCTCCCGACGATTTCGTTTGCGTTTTGCCATTTTTATCGCGTTTTGCCATGTGGTGAAAAGTATGGGGTGAGGCGGAATGCCGGGTGGAGACTTTTGTGGTTGGGATTTTGGGCTTGGAATGGTTGCGTGTTGCGAGTTTTTGGGGGTTTTGGTGGGTTTTGGG
>Ga0335395_10000135_pt1 | contig 46277 bp, 44 predicted proteins | sample MAT02_FD_205744 | JGI IMG/M metagenome (GOLD analysis project Ga0335395, IMG submission 205744) | Freshwater microbial communities from Lake Fryxell liftoff mats and glacier meltwater in Antarctica - MAT-02 (spades assembly) (version 2) ... | reverse complement strand
GATCACCGATCCGAAGCTATGGGTATCGCCGGGTGCCACGGCGAACAGAATGCGTTTGCCTGCGATTTCGGGTTGGCCAGTAACCGTCCGGGAAAAATCCGCAGCGCGGCGGGCCGACAGTTCGTGAACCACTTCCTGCATGCGCCAAAGGCCCATGGTAACTTCGATGAAATCAACAGTGTCGTTTTCCCAGCGAGAGCCGAGGCAGCGAGCAGCGGGTGCAAGAACATCGACAAGAAGGGAATCGTGCGACAAGCCGCAAGCAAGGGCTTCTTCGACCATATCCATCAAGACGCCGGGCTCGCTGTCGAGCGCAGTGTCGGCAATCAAATCCGGGGCCAGGCAAATCCCGCCGGTTGCGGGCTGAAGGCCGGACGAAGGCTTGCGGCGCGCGATGCCCGTCCGAAACGCAGCGATCAGCTTGGGGATCATCTCGTCTTCGATCAGGCTTGCCATTCTGGCGTCTGCCGGGTGATCCGGTCCGGAGCAAACTCGTCGAGGGTGATCTGGCGCGCCAAACTCCGTGCCTTTTTCTCCATCGCTAGCGCAGGCGGCAAAAGCCGCCTTCGGAATAGATGTCTCCGCTGAGGAAGTTTCATCGTTTGAACCGTTACGCAGCATGAGGCTCTCCCGGCCTTGGTGCTGTATCCGTTGAAACCTGGCGACGGAAAACACGCCCTGTCGCCAGAAAATCTGCGGATAATCAGTGCCCGCGCATGACAGCGCGAGAACGCATCCATGCCGAACGGTTCGGCAGTTAAGCTCTATCAAACGGCTTGGCAAGGCTTCGAGCCCCCAAAGCGCGACGAACTGTCCAAAAAATTGGACGTAAAGAATATTTGACAGTCTGGTGCCCCTGGTCATAGGTTCGATTGAGAGGAGAGCGGGGCGTGGGAGCAGACGTGCACCAGCATTCTTCGGTGTCAGCAGGCGCGACGCAGACGCAGACAATGCGTGTCGCACTTTACACTCCGGAGGAACGACAGCGGCGGGACACGTCGCCTTGGACCCTTGTGCAGGGGATTCTTGCGCCCATCCAGTTCCTGGTTTTCATCGCGAGCACCCTCCTGGTGCTGCGATACTTGTCCACCGGAGAGGGTGCAGCATTGGCGACGGCGTCGATCTTGCTGAAGACCATGCTGCTTTACACCATCATGATTACCGGCTCGATCTGGGAAAAGGTCGTGTTCGGCAAATGGCTCTTCGCGGAGCCATTCTGGTGGGAAGACTTTTTTTCGTTTCTCGTGCTTGGCCTGCACACCGCGTATCTGGCCGCATTTCTGATGGATTGGTGGACCGAGCGGGACCGCATGATCCTAGCCCTCGTCGCTTATGCTGCCTATGTAGTCAACGCGGTGCAGTTCCTGTTGAAGCTTCGCGCGGCCCGTCTGGATGAGGCTGCGGCCAAGTCGGCTTCACCATCGCCTTCGGGATGGGCGGCGTGAAGCTGGGCGATCCATCGGTCGCCGGCTCGGCGCTGCCGATCCTGCGGCAGCGGGGCCAGCGTGAAGTGTTTTGCGGGCTTACCGGAATTGTCTGGCTGCACCGCAAGATCCAGGATGCGTTCTTCCTCGCTGTCGGTTCGCGCACCTGTGCACATCTGTTGCAGTCTGCTGCTGGCGTCATGCTGTTTGCAGAGCCGCGGTTCGCGACGGCCATTATTGAAGAGCGCGATCTGGCCGGAATGGCGGATGCCAATGAGGAACTCGACCGCGTCGTCGATCGGCTTCTGGAGCGGCAGCCCGATATCCGGATGTTGTTTCTGGTTGGTTCCTGTCCGTCCGAAGTCATCAAGCTGGATCTGTCACGCGCGGCTTCGAGGCTGACAACCAAGCATGGGCCCGCAGTGCGCGTACTGAATTATTCCGGTTCGGGAATCGAGACGACGTTCACGCAGGGCGAAGATGCCTGCCTCGCATCCCTGGTGCCAGAGCTTCCCGCCACGTCCGGGTCATCGCCCGAACTCATGATCGTGGGCAGCCTTCCCGATATCGTCGAAGACCAGTTCCTGCGTTTTTTCAAGGAAATGGGGATCGGCCCGGTTCGCGTTCTTCCGCCTCGGCGCGCAGTCGCGCTGCCGCCACTCGGCAAGAACACACGCTTTTTGCTGGCCCAGCCCTTTCTGGGCGATACGGCACGGGCGCTTGAGGATCGCGGGGCAGTGCGGCTGGATGCACTCTTTCCGTTTGGTGCCGAGGGCAGTTTTGAATGGCTGCACGCTGCGGCCCGGGAATTTGGTGTCGATGAAGCCCGGTTCGAGTCGATTGTTGCCCCGGCGCGGGATCGCGCCGCGCGCACGGTGGCGCGGCACCGGGCTGTCCTCGAAGGCAAGACGATTTTCTTCATGCCTGATTCGCAGCTCGAAGTGCCGCTTGCGCGCTTCCTGAGCCGGGAACTGGGTATGATTCCGTTGGAGGTGGGCACGCCTTACCTGCACCGCGCGCACCTGGCACATGAGCTTGAGGCCCTGCCGGAGGGGCTCGTCTTGTCCGAAGGTCAGGATGTGGACCGCCAGTTGGACCGCGTGCGCGCGGCCAGTCCTGACCTCACCTCACCGTCTGTGGCCTTGGACTTGCCAATCCGCTGGAAGCCGAAGAGCTTTCGACAAAGTGGTCGATCGAGCTGGTTTTCTCGCCCGTGCACGGCTTCGACCAGGCCGGTGATCCCGCCGAATTGTTCGCTCGGCCGCTTCGTCGCCGTGACATGCTGAAGATCTGACGGCGATGCAGCTGACACTCTGGACCTATGAAGGACCGCCCCACGTTGGCGCGATGCGCGTGGCAACGGCTATGGAGGGCGTGCACTATGTTCTGCATGCGCCGCAGGGAGACACCTACGCCGACCTTCTGTTCACGATGATCGAGCGCCGCGGTGCTCGCCCGCCTGTCACGTATACGACATTCGCGGCACGCGACCTGGGTGGCGACACCGCGCAGCTGTTCCAGACTGCGGCGCGCGAAGCCTATGAACGCTACAAGCCGCAGGCGATGCTGGTGGGTGCAAGCTGCACGGCCGAATTGATCCTGGATGATCCGGCGGGGCTGGCAGAAGCGATGCGCTTGCCGGAGCCTGTCATCCCGCTGGACCTGCCGAGTTACCAGCGCCGGGAGCATTGGGGCGCTTCCGAGACATTGCACGCGCTCGTTCGCGCGCTTGCCAGCCGGGATATCGTCCGGTCTCCGATGGAAGGGCGCCGCCCGCTGGTGAATATCCTGGGGCCTACGGCGCTAGGTTTCCGGCACAGGGATGATCTGGTCGAGATCAAGATGCTGCTGGCCGCGCTTGGTGTCGATCTGAACCTGGTTGCGCCGCTGGGTGCCAGCTCGGCCGACATTGCAACCATCGGGCGGGCGGATTTTAACATCCTCATGTATCCGGAGATCGGGGACACTACGGCGCGCTTCCTTGAAAAGCAGTTCAAGCAACCGATTGTTCGTACGGTGCCGATCGGTCATGGGGCGACGTGCGATTTCATCCGCGAAATTGCTGTCCTTGCCGGCGTCGACCCCGCTCCGGCGCTTGGGCTCGGGTCCCGCATGCCGTGGTGGAGCCGCTCGATCGACTCGACCTATCTCACGTCGAAACGCGTCTTCATTTTCGGGGATGCAACGCACGCAATGGCGGCCGCGCGCGTGGCGCGCGATGAGCTGGGTTTCGAAGTTTGCGGACTGGGCTGCTACAACCGCGAATTTGCGCGCGAGGTTCGGGCGCTGGCGGCCGAGTTCGGGATCGAGCCGCTGATCACCGATGACTATCTGGATGTCGAAGCCGCCATCACTGCGGCTCAGCCCGAACTGGTGCTTGGGACGCAGATGGAGCGCATGATCGCCAAGAAGCTGAAGCTTCCCTGTGCGGTGATATCAGCGCCAATGCATGTCCAGGATTTCCCGGCACGGCATTCCCCGCAAATGGGGTTCGAAGGCGCTAACGTTCTGTTCGACAGCTGGGTTCACCCACTGGTGATGGGGCCGGAAGAGCATCTGCTGACGATGTTCCGCGACGATTTCGAGTTTCACGATGGCGCCGGACCATCGCATCTGGGCACTGGACACGGCCATTCGCCCGAGGCCCCGGCCGCCGAAAATGCCATCGAGGGCCCATGCAACGAGCCCGACGGCTGGACAGCGGATGCCGAGAAAGAGCTGATGAGGATACCGTTCTTCGTTCGTGGCAAGGCCCGACGGAACACGGAAGCCTATGCGGCGGCCCAAGGGATCGCTGCGATCACGGTTGCAACGCTCTATGATGCAAAGGCCTATCATGCGCGCTGATCCTCCAGCCGCCGGCGGCGCAAAGCCGGGCCAGCCGCTGATGCGGGTGGTTATCGTTACGCTCGACAATCATCTTTCCGGCGCGGTCGAGCGGGCCGAGAGGCATCTTGCGGCCGATGGAATCGGTATCAGTTTCCACGCGGCAGCCGACTGGGATTCGAACCCGGATCGGCTGGAGGCCTGCAAGGCCGACATTGCGCGCGGCGACATCATCATCGCCACGATGCTGTTTCTGGAAGAGCATATCCGCGCTATTCTGCCTGCACTGCAGGCCCGGCGCGAACAGTGCGATGCAATGATCGGGCTTATGTCTGGAAGCGACGTCATTCGGCTGACACGTCTTGGTGGCTATCGCATGGATGCGCCTGCCAAAGGCCCTTTGGCTCTGCTGAAGAAGCTGCGGCGATCTTCCAAGGCAGGGGCCGATTCCGGCGCTGGTCAAATGCGGATGCTGCGCCGGCTGCCAAAGCTGCTGCGCTTCATTCCCGGAACTGCTCAGGATGTGCGTGCCTATTTCCTGACGCTGCAATATTGGCTGGCCGGATCCGACGACAATGTCGTCGAGATGGTTCGCGCGCTGGCTGGGCGGTATGCAGCGGGGCCGCGCGAAGGCCTGAAGGCCAGTCTGCAGGCACGCCCACCGGCTGAGTATCCCGAAGTGGGTGTCTATCATTCCAGGATGCCCGGCGGGATGCCCGCGATGGCGGAATCGCTTCTACGAACCAAGCGCGCCGGTGGAACCGTGGGGGTGCTGCTTCTGCGTTCCTATGTGCGCGGCAAAGACAGCGCACATTATGATGGCGTGATTGCCGCGCTTGAGGCGCGCGGGCTGAATGTGATCCCTGCTTTTGCAAGCGGGCTCGATGCCCGGCCTGCGATCGAGCGGTTTTTCATCAAGGATGGCAAGCCAACGATCGATGCGCTGATTTCGCTGACGGGGTTTTCGCTTGTTGGAGGACCGGCCTACAATGATGCACGGGCGGCTGAAGAGCTTCTTGCAGGCCTGGATATTCCCTACATCGCCGCCCACCCATTGGAATTCCAGACTTTGCAGCAGTGGGGATCGGGCAACCAGGGTCTCCTGCCGTTGGAAGCGACCATGATGGTCGCGATCCCGGAACTGGACGGAGCTGCCAGCCCGATCGTTTTTGGTGGGCGGTCCGATGGTTCGGACAATGGTTGCGAGGGTTGCGACCGGAACTGCCATTTCCCGCAAATTGGCCTTGTCCGCGAGATGCAGAGCTGCCCGGAGCGTTCGTTGGCGCTGGCCAGCCGGATTTCGCGGATGGTTGCCCTTCGCAAGCAACGTCGGGCGGATCGCCGGCTCGCGATCGTGCTGCTCAACTTCCCGCCAAACAGTGGAGCGGTTCGGTCTGCGGCGTTCCTGTCGGTGTTCGAATCTCTCCATAACACTCTGATTGCGCTCAAGGCATCGGGCTGGACGGCTGAAGTGCCGGTGGATGTAGCCGCCCTTAAGGCGGCTGTTCTGGAAGGCAATGCGTCGCGCTTCGGCGCAGAGGCAAATGTGCATCGGCGGGTGCCTGCTGATGAACTCGTCAGCCGCGAACCCCATCTTGCCGAGATCGAGGCCCAGTTGGGGCCGGCACCGGGCCGTGTGAACGCCGATTCGGGACATGCCCACGTGATGGGTGCCGCGTTTGGAAACATCTTTGTCGGCTTGCAGCCTGCCATTGGCATCGAAGGCGACCCAATGCGGCTCATGTTCGAAGGCCGCTATGCGCCGACGCATGCGATGAGCGCCTTCTATCGCCACATCCGCGAGGATTTTGCCGCCCATGCGATCCTGCATTTTGGCACGCACGGAGCACTCGAGTTCCTTCCGGGCAGGCAATCCGGCCTCTCTGCCGCGTGCTGGCCCGAGCGGCTGATCGGCGATCTGCCGCACTATTATCTTTATGCAGCCAACAACCCTTCCGAAGGCATCCTCGCCAAACGGCGCAGTGGCGCCACGCTGATTTCCTACCTGACGCCGCCGCTGGCGGAAGCGAGCCTGACCCGCGCGCTGTCCGAAGTGAAGGCCGCGCATGAGCGCTGGCTTCTTGCTGAAGCCGGTGACGCTCGGGATGCGCTCGCCGAGCTGATCCGCGAGCAGGCTGCCGCAATCGACCTCGATGCCGCGAACCTCGAAACGCTGGGCGCGCGGCTCTACGAACTCGAGCGCGAATTGATCCCGCTGGGTCTCCATATTGTTAGTGAGGGCCTTTCTGGCGAAGCGCTCGAGTCCATGTTGGCGGCGCTGCCCGAGGAAGACCGCGAGCGCGCAACCGCCATCCTGAGTGTCGACCACGAGTTGCCGGCCATCGTTCACGCGCTCGACGGAGGGTTTGTTCACCCGGCGCCGGGTGGTGACGTAGCGAAGAATCCCGCCGTGCTGCCGACAGGCCGCAACATTCACGGTTTCGATCCCTTCGCCATACCAAGCGTCCATGCCGTCCGCGAAGGCGTTGCGCAGGCGGATCGCCTGATCGCTCGGCACCAGTCCGATACCGGCCAGCTCCCACATTCGGTCGCAATGGTGCTGTGGGGAACAGACAATCTCAAGAGCGAAGGCGCGCAGATTGCACAGGCACTGGCGCTGCTCGGCGCGCGGCCGCGCTTCGATGGCTATGGCCGCTTGTGTGGTGCAGAACTGGTCCCGCTGGAGGACCTTGGCCGCCCCCGGATCGATGTTATCGTCACGCTGTCGGGCATCTTCCGCGATCTGCTTCCGTTGCAGACCCGGATGCTGGCTGAGGCATGCTGGCTTGCAAGTTCGGCGGATGAGCCGTTGAACATGAACTTTGTTCGCGCCAACAGCATCCAGCATCAGCAGACCCAAAATTGTGATCTGGAGACGGCTTCGCTCCGGGTCTTCTCTTATGGTGCCAATGTGAACCTGATGATCGACTCCGGCGCCTGGACCGACCCTGACCAACTGGCCAACAGTTTCGAGCGGCAAAAGGGCTATGCCTATGGCATCAAGGGCCCGCCCCGTCGGCGGGGTGCCCTGATGGCCAGTGCGATGGCCGGGTGCGACCTTGCCTATCAGAACCTCGAGTCGGTTGAGCTCGGCGTGACCACGATCGACCAGTATGTCGATACGCTGGGGGGTGTTTCCCGGATGATCCGCAAGGGCAAGGGCGAGGCCGCGCCCGTTTACATCGGCGACGAAACGCGGGGGATCGGGAAGGTACGCCGCCTGGAAGAGCAGGTTTCGCTGGAGATCCGCACCCGCATGCTGAACCCCGCCTGGTATGAGCCGATGCTGAAACATGGCGGCGAAGGTGTGCACCAGATCGAGGCGGGCGTTACCGCCACGATGGGCTGGTCGGCGACAACCGGCGAGGTGAGCCCGTGGGTCTATCAGCAGATTTCCGAAACGTTCGTGCTCGACGCCGACATGCGCGACCGGCTTGCATCCTTGAACCCTAAGGCCTGCGCCCGTGTCTCCAACCGGCTGATCGAAGCAAGTGACCGCAAGTTCTGGTCACCTGATCCGGCGACATTGCAAGCATTGCACGCAGCGGCAGATGCCATCGAGGATGTCCTCGAAGGCGTCGGGCGCCGGGCGGCCTGAGGGAAATACGGCAATGGCACTACTCGATATCGAGCGCGGGGCGGAGGGCGAAGACAGTGTCCAGGTTCGCATGGACATCCCCGCAAAGATCGGAACGGCCCAGGTCATCGCCGTCTACGGCAAGGGCGGCATCGGCAAGTCGACGACGTCTTCGAACCTGTCGGCGGCATTTTCCCTGCTGGGCAAGCGGGTTCTCCAGATCGGGTGCGACCCCAAGCATGACAGCACGTTCACACTGACGAAAAAGCTGATGCCAACAGTGATCGACGTGCTGGAGACGGTAAACTTTCACGCCGAGGAACTGCGGCCCGAGGACTATATGTTCGAGGGGTTCAACGGCGTGATGTGCGTGGAGGCCGGCGGCCCGCCCGCTGGCACCGGCTGTGGCGATTACGTAGTTGGCCAGACCGTGAAGCTGCTGAAACAGCACCATCTTCTGGAAGAAACGGACATAGTGATCTTTGATGTGCTGGGTGATGTTGTCTGTGGCGGGTTTGCGGCACCGCTTCAGCATGCCGAGCGCGCGGTGGTGGTTGCGGCGAATGATTTCGATAGTATCTTCGCGATGAACCGCATCGTCGCGGCCATAAAGGCAAAGTCCAAGAATTATGAAGTTCGGGTTGCCGGCGTGATTGCAAGCCGATGTGCCGGAACAGACGAGATCGACCGGTTCAACGCGGCAGTCGGGATGAAGCGCTTGGCGCATTTTCCCGATCTCGATGCCATTCGCCGATCGCGCCTTAAAAAGTGCACCCTGTTCGAAATGGAGAATTCCGCCGAAGTGGAAGCGGCTTGCGCAGAGTATATGCGCTTGGCAAGTGTGCTTCTGGCCGGGACGCCGGGGCTCGATGTCGAACCGATGAAAGACCGCGACATCTTCGAATTCCTGGGGTTCGAATGATGGCAGCCGCCGTCCCTTCCGCAACTTACGCCGCAGCGCGTGATCGGTTGCAGAACTATTTCGATCGCACCGCTGTCGAACAGTGGAAGGCGATAACCTCTGATGTTCCGGGGAGCCGTATTCGTGCAACGGTGCGCGCCGGCCGGGACCAAATGCGTGAGACCCTGCTGTCCTGGCTGCCCCGGGATATGCAGGGTCTCCGCCTGCTCGATGCAGGATGCGGCACCGGTGCGCTGGCAGTGGAAGCGGCGCGACGTGGCGCGACAGTCGTTGCAATCGACGTATCGGCTCATCTTGTCGACGTTGCGCGAAACAGGGCGCCCGAAGGCTTGTCGATCGATTGGCGGGTGGGGGACATGCTTGCACCCCAGCTTGGCCATTTCGACCACGTTGTCGCCATGGATTCGCTGATCCACTACGAGGCGAACGACATCATTGCAGCTGTACAAGCACTGCGGGCGCGCACTGCGCGTTCGGTGTTGTTCACCTTCGCGCCTTCCAGCCCTGCGCTTGAAATCATGCGTATGGTTGGCAAGATTTTCCCCCGCGGGGATCGTGCTCCGGCCATTGCGCCGGTTCGGGAAGCGCGACTGCGCGCGGTGTTGGGTGTCGGCCGCACGCAGCGCATTTCCTCGGGCTTTTACAAGAGCCAGGCGCTTGAGGTGCCCTGCGCATGACGGGAATCGCCCACCGCTGGACCCGTGTTGGAACAAGGTTCCTGCCGTTTGCGGATGCGGCAACAGCGGAGTTGCCGCTGAGCCGCCTGCTGCGCCTTTCGATGTTCCAGATCAGCTGCGGAATGGCGGCTGTGCTGCTGACGGGCACGCTGAACCGGGTGATGATCGTGGAACTTGGCCTGTCTGCTGGAATCGTTGCGCTCATGATTGCGCTGCCGTTGCTGTTTGCGCCGGTACGTGCACTGATCGGCTTCCGGTCTGATCATCATCGCTCGGTCCTGGGCTGGAAGCGCGTGCCCTACATCTGGTTCGGAACGCTGCTGCAATTCGGCGGCTTCGCGATCATGCCGTTTGCGCTCCTCATCATGACGGGTGGCGGGCAGGCATCACCCATCGTTGGTGAAGTCTTTGCTGCATTGGCATTCCTTTTGGTTGGCGCGGGGCTTCACACCACGCAGACGGCCGGGCTAGCGCTCGCGACGGATCTGGCACCGGAAAAATCCCGTCCCCGCGTCGTGGCGTTGCTGTATGTGATGCTGCTGGTTGGCATGCTTGTCAGTTCGTTGCTGATCGGCCAGCTTCTTGTCGAATTCACACCGACGCGGTTGATCGGCGTGGTGCAAGGGGCGGCAGTGGTGACGATGGTGCTGAACCTGGTTGCGCTCTGGAAGCAGGAGCCGCGAAATCCGGCCGCTACCGCGAATGATCGGGTGCGCCCTGCGTTTTCCACGGTATGGCGCGGCTTTCTCGCGCAAAAGCGCAACCGCCGGTTGCTCGTTGCAGTCGGCCTCGGCTCCGCGGGCTTTTCCATGCAGGATGTGCTGCTTGAACCGTATGGCGCCGAGGTGCTGGGAATGGCGGTCGGCGAAACGACCCGGCTGACCGCGATCTGGGCGGTCGGCACACTTGTTGCACTGACCCTTGCAGCAAGGTTGCTGGCGCGCGGCATCGATCCGCATCGTCTGGCAGGGCTTGGGGCCCTGGGCGGCATATTCGGTCTTGCCTGCGTTGTCGTCTCGGCGCCGACCGGGCTCGTTCTGCTGCTCTGCGTCGGAATTTTCGGAATCGGTTTTGGCGGTGGCCTGTTCGGTGTCGGAACGCTGATTGCTGCGATGGCGCTGGGCAAAGAGGAGGGCTCCGGCCTGGCGCTGGGTGCCTGGGGCGCGGTTCAGGCGACTGCGGCCGGTGTTTCCATCATTGTTGCTGGCTTGCTGCGGGATGGTATTTCCGCGCTTTCGCTTTCAGGGTCTCTTGGCCCGGGGCTTACCAGCAATGCCACGGCCTACAGCGTCGTTTGGCATATAGAAATTGCCTTGTTGTTTGCTACACTCGTCGCGCTCGGGCCACTCGCCCGGCGTACTTCCCAGAACCCTGGCGGTGCCGCACGGCCGTTCGGGCTTCAGGAGTTCCCGGCATGAACTCCAGATCCTTCCAGTGCAGCGGAGACACACCATGTCACCCGTGATTGTAGGCAACATCGATGTTGCCATGCTGTCCCTTTGGGCCTTCTTTCTGTTTTTCATCGGTCTTGTGGTCTACCTGAACCGCGAGAGTCGGCGCGAAGGCTATCCGTTGGAGGACGAGGAAAGCGGCCGTGTGTTCCCGCCGGCGTTCCTCGACCAGGTTTCCCCCAAGAAATTCCATCTCCCCCATGGGCACGGCGTGGTGCTTTCGCCACCTGCCCAACCACGGGATCCCGTGTTTTTCAGGGCCCAGAAGGCCTGGGGTGGGCCTGGCTCTCCCTATGTCCCGACCGGCAACCCCTTGATCGATGGCGTCGGCCCGGCCAGCTATGCCGAGCGGGCAAAGCGCCCTGATCTCGATTGGGAAGGCCATAACCGGATTGTTCCGATGCGCGTGGCGGACGGCATGTCTGTTTCCCGCGGAGATGCAGACCCACGTGGCTTCATCGTGATGGGGGTGGACGGCAAGCCTGCGGGCCGTGTGACGGAAATGTGGATCGACCGGGCCGACCGCCTTGTCCGCTACCTTGAAGTTGCGCTGGACGCAGGCCGCACGGTGCTGCTGCCAATGGCAATGGCGCTGGTGAAGGGCAAGAAGGGCATTGTCACGACGGATAGCATCACTGCCGCCCAGTTTGCCGATGCGCCGGGGATCGCCAGCCCCGACACCATTACTTTGTACGAGGAAGAGCGGATCGTGGCTTATTTCGGCGGCGGTTACCTGTACGCCACGCCGGATCGGGCGGAGCCCTTGCTGTGAGTGGTGGCTCGACCGAAGGCTATGAGTATGAGCCCATTCGCGGGCTGCCGGGGAACCTTCCCCCCGGTGAGCACATCATCTGGCAGGGGGCGCCCGACTGGAAACGGCTTGCGCTGACAGCACTTCATGTGCGTGGCGTGGCCTTCTATTTCGGGTTGCTTGCGCTTTGGGCGCTGATTGCCGGGGGCACGATGGGCGGCGTTTTTGCGACTGCGCTTGCGGCCGGAATAGGCGTTGGCCTCCTATGCCTGCTGGCTTGGCTTTCGGCGCGCTCCACTGTCTACACGCTGACCAACAAGCGGATCGTCTTGCGGATCGGCATTGCGCTGCCGACCTGCATCAACATCCCGCTAAAGATCATCGACAACGCAGCACTTAAGGTCCACCCCGATGGAACGGCGGATATGCCGCTTGTGATCGCCGGGACGTCCAAGCTGGGCTGGATGATGCTGTGGCCACACGCTCGCCCCTGGAAGCTTTCCGTTCCGCAGCCGATGCTGCGTGCGGTGCCTGACGGCGAGACCGTATCGGCCATGCTGGCGCGTGCTCTTTGCGAAGAAGTGCCTGACGGGCGCCGATCGGTTGGTTCGACCGATGGCGCTGCACGCGGGCCCATGGGCGAGGCGCAGGCAGCATGAGCGGGCATGGCGAAATGCCATTTCCAAGGGCAGCGCTGTGGGGCGCCGCCGGCGTTATCGGTTTTGCCCTAATTGCCACGGTGGGTGTGCGAATCGGCGTGCTTCCCCAGGTCGCGAACCCCCAGGCGATGCGCGCCGAGGCTTCGATTCAGCCGGTTTCGCAGCTGGATCTCCGGTTTCTGGATCGTGCAGACGGCGCCGTTGTCGTCCAGACGCTGGATGGCGTGACTGTCGCCACAGTATTGCCGGCATCCGAACAGGGCTTCGTGCGGGGTGTGATGCGCGGACTTGCGCGAGAACGCAGGCTGGAAAATGTCGGTGTGGAGGCGCCGTTTCGCCTCGCTTTATGGGAAGACAATGGCCTGACGTTGACGGATCTTGCAACAGGCCGGCAGATCGAACTGGGTGCATTCGGCACGACAAATCGCGCGGCCTTTGCAGCCATGCTGCCGACGGCCGGTGCCGACGGGCAGGGGGTCGCGCAATGACGCCTCTGCTGGCATTCTGGCGGCAATCACTGGATGTCGGCTGCTTTATCGAGATCAACTATACGCCCGAGCGTTTTGGCGCACATGTTCACCTGGATGGTGACCCGGAAATTTCGCCTGGCGACAGGGTGTGCGTGTATGGCGACCCCATCGAAGTGGTGCCGGGCGAAGACATGCGGATACCTCGTCGCGCTCGCATCGAACGCGCAACCGCGCTTCGCCGCGCCCGGACAAGGCTGCGCGGCCAATTCGAGATTTCGGAGCTTTATGAAGAGAGCTTCACGACGAGACAGCTTGGAAACGGGCGTCCGAGTAACGGGCAAATCCGTCAGAAATCCGGGGAGACTTTGGGATGAACGCGATGGCGCCAATCCATGTGCCGCAATCGGGTGGGCAAACGCTGGAAATGGCGAAGGGCGACACCATGTTGTCGCCACGCTTCTATACGACCGATTATGAAGCGATGGACCGGATCGACGTGGAAGCCGTGCGGCGCGAATGGGATGTGCTGATCGCGGACATGGTTGGAGACCTGAACAAGCGGCATTTCCACAAGACCGATGAGTTAGAGGGCGTGATCGACAGCCTTCCTGCCCCGCTGAAAGCGGAGTTCATCGACTTTCTGGTAAGCTCGTTGACGTCGGAGTTTTCCGGCTGCATCCTTTATGCGGAAATCGCCAAGCGCGTGAAGAACCCCGATGTGAAACAGCTCTTCAAGCTGCTATCTCGCGATGAAAGCCGCCATGCTGGATTTATCAACCACACGTTGAAGGATGCCGCCATCGGTGTCGATCTTGGGTTTCTGACCAAGGCCAAGAAATACACTTATTTCGGGCCGAAATACATTTTCTATGCCGTTTATCTATCTGAAAAAATCGGTTATGCTCGGTACGTTGCGATCTTTCGGCACCTTGAGCGTCACCCCGAGAACCGCTTTCATCCAATTTTCAAGTGGTTCGAGGAATGGTGCAACGACGAATTCCGGCATGGCGAGGCCTTCGCGCTTCTGCTCAGGTTGGACCCGGCGCTTCTGGAAGGCCGCAACTTGTACTGGATACGGTTCTTCCTGCTGTCGGTTTATGCAACGATGTATGTGCGTGATCACCAGCGGCCGGAGTTTCACAAGGCGCTCGGCGTAGATCCGACAGACTATGATTATCGGGTCTTTCATATCTGTTCCGAGATTTCGAAGCAGGTTTTCCCGCTCACGCTGGATACGGACAATCCGAAATTCCGCGAGGGGATGGATCGCATGCGCCTTGCCAACGAAGGGATCGGCCGCGCCAGGGCCCAAGGCGGCATCACGGGCTTTTGCAAGCGGCTGGGCCGGCAGGCACGAGGGGCGGCTGCATTCCTCGGCATGTATTTCATGCCCGTAAATGAAAATGTCATTCCCGGAACCTCTCGGTTGCAGCCAGCCTGGTAGACTCCGTGCACAGCTTTCTTCTACCTTTTGTCGTGGCTTTGCTGGCCTGGTTCTTTGCAACCGGCGCGATTCTGTGGCTCGACCGGAAGGACCCGGAAACCTGGCCGGCAAGCCTCCTGGGCTCCACCGCGCTATCCGGCTTTGCGGTTGCGGCTGTTTTGATCAGTGCTGAAAGCGGGTCTGTTGTTGCCGCCTATGCCGGGTTCATAGCCACCATCATCATATGGGGCTGGCACGAGATGAGCTTCCTGATGGGCTTTGTGACGGGTCCCCGCCGCCAGCCGTGCCCGGATGGCGCGAGGGGCTGGAAGCGTTTCCAGCTGGCAACTGCCACGCTTATCCACCACGAAATTGCGCTGGCACTGACGGCGCTTGTGCTGTTTGCCATCACTTGGGGACAACCCAACCAGGTCGCTCCATGGACGTTCCTGTTGCTATTCGGAATGCGGCTTTCAACGAAGCTCAACATCTTTCTGGGCGTGCCCAGCTTTTCGGATGATATGCTGCCAGATCATCTGAGCTATCTGCGAAGTTATTTCCGCACAAGCCGGGGCAATCCGCTGCTGCCATTCTCGGCGGTTGCGAGCGTGATCATCACTGCGCTTTTCGCTGCGATGGCTCTGGCCCAGCCAGCCGGCAGCGGGGCTGCGGTCCAACTTCAACTTCTGTTCGCACTGTCGTTTCTGGGCGTTGTCGAACATGCGTTCCTGCTGCTTCCTATTCGGGACAGCGCCTTGTGGACATGGATGGTGCCGAAAAGGATGGCGCCGACAAATAGACTGAAGGGGAGTCACGATGGATTATGACGCACTCTGCGAAGCGCAGCTGGATGAACTGCGCGCTGCAGGGAACTATCGTGTGTTTGCGGAACTCGAGCGCAAGCGCGGTCTCTACCCCAACGCGACCCGTCATGGCGAAAACGGGACGGACGATGTCGCCGTCTGGTGTTCCAACGATTATCTGGGGATGGGCCAGCATCCGGCCGTGATCGCTGCAATGCACGAAGCTCTGGACGCGCAAGGCGCTGGCGCTGGTGGTACGCGCAACATATCCGGTACCAACCATGCCCACGTGATGCTGGAGCGTGAACTTGCAGACCTGCACGCCAAGGATGCGGCGCTGCTGTTCACCTCGGGCTATGTTTCCAACTGGGCCGCGCTTGGCACATTGGCGGGCCGGCTGCCCAATTGCGCCGTGCTATCGGATGCCGGGAACCATGCCTCGATGATCGAAGGGATTCGCTACAGTCGCGCCGAGCGCCACTTGTGGAAGCACAACAGCGCGGAGGACCTTGACCGGATCCTGTCCACGATCGATCCCGACCGGCCCAAGCTGGTTGCATTCGAGAGCGTGTACTCGATGGATGGGGATATCGCTCCGATTGCCGAAATTCTGGACGTGTGTGAAGCGCATGGCGCCATGTCTTACCTCGATGAAGTTCACGCCGTCGGGCTCTATGGCCCGCGCGGCGGCGGCATCGCGGAACGCGAAGGCCTGATGGACCGGGTGACCGTGATCGAGGGCACGCTTGGCAAGGCGTTCGGCGTTGTTGGCGGTTATATCGCGGCATCGCATTCCCTCGTCGATTTCGTCCGCAGCTTTGCCTCGGGGTTCATCTTCACCACCGCGCTGCCCCCGGCCATTGCCGCTGGCGCGCTGGCGAGCGTGCGGCATCTGAAAGTCAGCAGTTCAGAGCGCATCGCCCACCAGGAGCGCACAGCCAAGGTTCGGCGTCGACTTGAAGCGCTGGGAATTCCGATGATGGACAATGAGAGCCACATCATCCCGGTGATGGTCGGCAATGCGCACCACGCCAAGGTGATTTCGGATCGGTTGCTGACCGAACATGGGATCTACGTGCAGCCCATCAATTACCCGACTGTTCCAAAGGGCTCCGAGCGGCTGCGAATCACGCCGTCTCCGGTGCATACGGACAGCGATATCGACCGACTTGTTCGGGCGCTGTCGGACATCTGGTCGGAATGCGCGCTGGCACGGCGCGAAATGGCGGCCTGATGGCCGTCAGCGCGCGCCGAACGGCTTGTTGAGCTTCACGATCTGCCAGTTCAGCCACGCGGCGAAGGTAACCCAGGCCAGATAGGGCGCGAGCAACCATGCTGCCTTGGCAGACAAGGGCGCCACCACAAGGATCAGCGCGACGATCGAAGCCCAGAAGGGGACAATCTCGATCAAGGCCCAATCCGGCCTGCGAAGCTTGAAGAACAAGGGGCTCCACGCGAAGTGCAGCACGGCATTCACGCCGAAGACCAGAGAGACCAGCGTCCGGGTTTCTCCATCCGGCGCTGCGCTCCAGGCCAGCGCCGCCGCATAGGCCCAGAATCCCAATATGATCGTCCACGCCGGCCCGAAAAGCCAGTTGGGCGGCTGTAGCCAGGGTTTTCTGAGATCCCGATACCAGTCGCCGATGTTGGTCAGCAGCCCGCCACCTGCTGCCAGAACAAGGGCGGCCCCACCCGAAACCAGCAATGGAACCAGCATGCCGACAATCTCCGGGCGTAGCGGGATTGCACAGCCTTGGCTGACTGCTACACGGTAGCCTATGCGCCATATATACCCGTTTTCCGCAATCGTCGGCCAGGAAGGGATAAAGCAGGCGCTGCTGATTGCCGCCGTGGACGGCCGAATTGGCGGCGTGATGGTGTTCGGCGATCGCGGGACCGGTAAATCGACGGCTGTTCGCGCACTTGCCAGCCTGCTGCCGCCTATTCGCGTCGTGCATGGTTGCCGCTTCAGTTGTGACCCACTCAGCGGGGAGGGCTGCCCGTTCGACTGCGAGGTTGACAGGGGTAAACCCGATCTGCGCGCCGTACCGTTCGTCGATCTTCTGCTGGGGGCAACGGAAGACCGCGTTGTCAGCGCTCTGGATCTGGAGCGCGCCCTGGTAACGGGCGAAAAGCGTTTCGAGCCTGGCCTGCTGGCGCGCGCACCGCGGGTTTCTCTACATAGACGAAGTGAATCTTCTGGAGGATCATCTTGTCGACCTGCTGCTGGATGTGGCTGCATCAGGGGAGAATGTGGTCGAGCGGGAGTGGTTGTCCCTTCGGCACCCGGCGCGCTTCATCCTGATCGGCTCGGGCAACCCCGAAGAGGGAGAGCTGAGGCCGCAGCTGCTGGATCGCTTCGGTTTGTCGGTTGAAGTGCGAACGCCGGAAAAGCTTGCGGATCGGGTGGAGGTTGTGAAACGGCGCGATCGTTTCGATCGCGATCCGGCCGGGTTCGCCGCGGACTATGCCCAAGCGGATGCGGCCGTCCTGAAGCGCATCGACAAGGCGCGAAAACGGGCTGATGATATGGCCGCGTCCGACGCAGTTCTCGAGCTGGCATCCCGGCTGTGCCAGGCGGTCTGCGCAGACGGGTTGCGGAGTGAGCTGACCCTGATGCGCGCCAGCCGGGCTTTGGCGGCACTGCATGGCAGGAAAACGGTAACAGTTTCCCATCTGGCGGATGTGGCGCCGATGGCGTTGCGGCACCGTTTGCGCCGAAATCCGCTTGATGAGACAGGCCCGACCCCGCGCATTGCGCGCGCCATGGCGGAGCTGTTCCCCGTATGAGCGACGGCGTATGAGCGACGGCGCGCTTGCGGCCATGCTGCTGGCACTGGATCCGGAAGGACTTGGCGGAGCCGTCGTGCGGGCCCGGCCGGGGTCCGCGCGGAACGCATGGATGCAGACGTTGCAGGCCGCATTGCCGCATGGAACACCGATGAAGCGCCTTCCTACAGGGATTGCAGACGAGCGGCTTCTGGGCGGGCTGAACCTTGGCGCAACGCTGGCGCTCGGCGCGCCGGTGGCGGCGAGCGGATTGCTGGCAGAAGCGGACCAGGGCATCGTGATCGTTCCGATGGCCGAACGACTGCCGGCTGAAACGGCGGCCCGTATCGCGCTTGCTCTGGACAGGGGCGAGATAACGGGGCCGTTCGGCAGCGCCCGACCATCGCGCTTTATGCTCATCCTGCTGGATGAGGGCTTGGACGACGAGCGGGTGCCACCGGTGCTTGCTGAACGGCTAGCCATTCATCTCGACCTCGATGTCGAGACGCCGGCGCAGCCTGACCTGCCACCTGTTGCCGCACCGGATTACGTGGAAGCCTCGTGCAAGGTAGCGGATGCACTGGGCGTAGCATCTGTTCGGGGGCCGTTGCTAGCAGTGAAGGTTGCGCAGGCATCAGCCCGGCATGCTGGCCGCGTGGGCGTGTCGGAGCCAGATGTTGCACTGGCTGTCAGGCTTGTGCTGGTGCCTCGGGCGACGCGCCTTCCACCGGTCGAGGCGGATATGCCGCCAGCCAAGCCGCCGCCCGAAACGCCGCCAGACGGGCAGCATTCCAGTGATGCCAATAGCGAACGGACGTTGGATTCGCTGACGGAACTGGCGATTGCAACGGCCCGCGCAATGCTTCCACCCGGTGTGCTCGAATTGCAGGCGGGTCGCGCGCAAGGGCGGGAGGCCCCGGGGAGGGGTGCGGGCGTGCTGCGCAACAGCCCGAGGAGCGGCCGCCGCGCTGGCATTTGGCAAGGGCCACTCCGAAACGGGGCGCGTCTCGATCTTGTCGAAACCCTGAAGGCGGCTGCACCATGGCAGTTGCTCAGGCGCCGCGAAGCGCTGGACCGAACCGGCGTTCTGGTGCGTCGCGATGACTTCCGGATTCGCCGCTTGGTGAAGAGGGCGCAATCGACCACCATTTTCGTTGTGGATGCGTCCGGTTCGGCGGCATTGGCACGGCTGAACGAGGCAAAGGGTGCAGTGGAATTGCTGCTGGCGGAAAGCTATGTCCGCCGCGATGAAGTGGCACTGATTGCATTCCGAGGCGAAACGGCAGAGCTTCTGCTGCCACCCACAAGGTCTCTGGCGCGCGCCAAGCGGGCGCTGGCTGATCTTCCGGGCGGTGGTGGCACACCGGTGGCAGCCGCGATCGAGGCAGCCGGCCTGCTGGCGAGCAATGTTGCCGCGAAGGGCCGCACTGTAACCACCGTATTCCTCACCGATGGCCGCGCCAATGTTGCCCGCGCACCGGGCCTTCCCCCTGCCGAAGATGCGGACGCTGCTGTGCGTGTCCTCAGATCAATGGGATTAAAGATCATCTTTATAGACACTTCACCAAGACCTCGCTCTGAAGGTGCAAGCCTTGCCGCAGCTATGGGTGCACGGCTGCTGGTGTTGCCGCGCTCTGATTCCGCAACGCTCGCCGAGATGGTCAAGGCAGCATGAGCAGGCTGGAATGGCACAAGGACGGCAAGGACTGGCCGCAGCGTGAGGCAAGCCAGTTTGTCGAAGCGGGCGGGCTGACGTGGCATGTGCAGCGCGGAGGGCAGGGCCCTGTGCTCTTGCTGCTGCACGGGACCGGGGCGGCGACCCACAGTTGGCGGGGCCTTTGGCCTTTGCTTGCGCCCCATTTCACCCTCGTTGCGCCGGACCTTCCCGGCCACGGTTTCACGCAGACGCCGCGCGACCTCTCCTTGCTGGGAATGGCAAACGCGGTCGCGGCGCTTGTCGACAAGCTCGGCATCGAGCCAGTCGGCATTGTCGGCCATTCAGCCGGGGCGGCTGTCGCCGTTCGCATGGCGCTGGACGGACGGGTGCAGCCCCAACTGATTGTCGGCATCGGTGGCGCGTTGCTGCCGTTTCCGGGCCCGGCTGCCATGTTGTTTCCAGCGATAGCCAAGCTGCTGTTCCTAAACCCTGTTGTTCCGCAGCTGTTCATGCTGACAGCCGGCTTTCCCGGCGAACTCCGACGTTTTCTTGCGCGGTCTACTGGCTCTGAAATCGATTCGGCGGGCGCGCTTTTTTATGGTCGGCTGTTCCGGTCCCGAGAGCATGTGTCGGCCACACTTGGCATGATGGCGGCTTGGGATCTTGTGGCGCTGGAGCGTGACATTCCGCGCCTGGACACACATCTGCTTCTTTTGCACGGGGAAGAGGACAAGGCTGTCCCACCCGCCGTGGCGGTGGATGTGGTAGGCCGGGTTGCGCGCGGTGAGGCCGTACCGCTGCGCAAGCTTGGGCACCTGGCGCATGAGGAGGCGCCGGGCGCAGTGGCCGACCATCTGCTTGCGGCGGCGCGAGCGCAGGGATTGCTCCCTAATGACAAGGGGGCGGCGGGAACAGGAAAGGTGCGTGCGTGATCGACCCGAAATATTATGGCCTGATCGAGCTTGTCATCTTCGGGGCGATCGCGCTTGGCATCGGGTTCTGGCAGCTTCGCAGCGTGAACCGTGATATTGCGCGGAGCAAGGCCGAGGCCGAACGCAAGGACTGATACCAAGGCTCGATGCGGAAGACCCATCGGGTTCGGCCTACCGGCCGGCGCGCGGTCGCGCTTGCGGCGTGCCGCCGATAGCGACAGGTTTTCATCAATGCGATGCGGTATGATACCCCGTTCCGTAAATTGGAACCTGCGTTTTGGGCGGAACAGCGCACACCAGATGTCAGCCCCCAGCTGAACCGCGACTGCGCGCTAGCCGTCAAGCCAAATTCGATACGTTTTCCGCATCGAGCCTCGCACGTGCGCGCAGCAACCGGCGTGTCGGGGTTCATTGCCTGACGGCGGGCTCAGGCTCTTCGCGGCATCCGGAAAGGCAGCATGAATTGCACGACGGGATTGATGAACCTGGTGAGTGACAGGCTTTCATGAACGGCGAGAACATTTTCGCCATTGAGCCTCGTGCCCAGCGTTGAGCGCGAATAAAAGGGGGCGTCCTCCCAGGTCTTCACGACCTTCGCCTCGCCTTCGCTCCGTGTGGAACGCGGCATCAGCCAACCCGTCGGCCTAAGATTAACAAGGTTTGGCATTTCCATAACCTTTGGAAGGCCTTGAAAGTCTATGTTGAGAGATAAGGAGAAACTGCTTCCATCCAGACGGGTGCCTTCATAGAAAACGCTGGTGCCGTCAGTGCCATGAGCCCGGGACCATTGCCACTCGCGAAACCTGTTTTCCATTGGTTCGGAGCCGAAGTTGCTGTCGACATAGGCGTCTCCTGACCAACTGAGACCGGGGTGTTCGAAAATGACCTCGATCCGTGACCGGGGTGCGATGGGCTGCCAGCGGTGCCGGCCTTGCGGGTCCAGCGAAAAACCGGAGCAGACAAGCGCTTCTGGATGGACTTTTACGGTACCGCGCACCTTTTCCCCGAAAACCGCGCCGACTTCCTCGATAGCGAACAGCAGGCAATCCCCATCCCATCGGACAGAAGACGGGCCGACTTGAAGCGTGTCGCTGTTGCGGTGCAGGCTGTTGGCCCCGCGCTCTGTCATTGCCCAGCGCCGTGCGCCTTGGCCGTACAGCGCAACGTTCAGTGCGACATGGTTTTCGGGCTGGTCCTTGCCGGACTTCACATAATAGGGCGAGAAGACGGAGCCGATGAAGGCGATAATGGTGAGGCCGTAGCGCCCGTCGTCTGACATGGCGTCGACATACCACCAGGCATAGCCCCCGGCCGGAACATGGACATCGAAACGCGGCCGGCCTTCGCCCGATCCTGGAGCAGGGCCTCGCTCGCGAGTCGGCCTGAAAGCGCTGCCATCGGTACGCCGGCCCCAGGGTGCGTCGACCCGCCCGCGAGATAGAGGCCCGGTATCCGAGTCCGGCTCCCCGGCCGGAGGAAGGAGCCCACCGGACCGTGCGAGGCCCGTCCATAAAGGGCTCCACCCGTCGACGGAAACAGCCTCTCGTAGTCCGTGGGTGACGCCCTCGCGTGCCCGTCTGGCTTCCAGTGGAGCGAGAGCCCGGTAGAGCGGAGGCAATTCAGCATCGCGGATTCGCATCGGTTGATCTCCGAATCGGTCGGTGGGTTATGGTCGCCTATGGCCGGCGCGTTGACAATGATCTGGAAGCGTTCGGACCTGTCGGGCGTGGCGTTTGCTCCGCGATCCTGCGCGCACACATACACAGTGGGGTCACTCGGTAGCCGGCCGGACGCGATTTCATCGAACTCACGCCGATAATTGCCGGAAAAAAAGATATTGTGAAGATCGAGCGCGAAACCGTCAGCCTCGCCCACAATCGTCCATGTCATCGCCGAGAGAGACCGTTTCGAGGCCTCCGTCGCGCCCACTGCGCGCTTTGCAGCAGTGCCGAACAGCCCGCTTCCGATCGCGGAGGGATCGCAGTTGGCAATGATACGGGTCGCTTCGATGCGCTCACCTGTTGCGAGGCGAACAGCAGTCGCGCGTCCTTTTTCGACGATGATCTCGGATACGGCGGTGCCCATGCGGAACCGAGCGCCATTTCGCTCGGCAAGGGACGCGACAGCCGATGCGACCCGGTGCAGACCGCCTTCGACCCGCCAGACGCCAGATGCCTCAAGATGCGCGATCAGCATGAGGGTCGCCGGCGCCTTGAAGGGCGAGCAGCCGCAGTAGGTGGCGTACCGTGCAAACAGCTGCACGAGCCGCGGATCCCTGAACTGCCCACGCAGCGCCGACCACAAGGTCTGATACGGGCGAACGGCTTGCAGCTCGGTAAGACGGGACAATCCGAGCCGCCACGTCAGTCCGATCGGATTTGTCTTTTGCCGCCTGAGGAAAGCGCCATCCAGCGTGGACCAGATCTGTGCTGCTTCTGCCGCGAAAGCTGAATAGGCGCGGCCTTCGCCGGCGCCGGCAAACGCCGAGATGGCATCCACGCTCGCACCGTGGTCCGCGTGCAGGTCGAGCTGACGCCCATCGGCCCACGCGTGGCGCGCCAGCGTTGCAACCCTTGTGGCCGGGACGGCATCGGCAAAGTTCGCGCCACAATCATCGAACAGCTCTTCGAAGAGCGAGCGCATGGTGAAGACGGTCGGCCCGGCGGCCACCAGACGACCGCCGACTGGCAGTTGGCGGATTTTGCCGCCGACACTAGCCTCTTTCTCGATGACGATAACAGACAGGCCTCGCGCTGCCAGAAGCGCGGCCGCAGACAGGCCGCCCATCCCCGCCCCGATGATGACCACATCGTCCGTCGCCATATGCTTCTTGTGTGCTCCCCCCGATCACCAGATTGACGGAAGGCTAGCACATGTCCAGACTGGTTGACATTCCAATACGTCTCCGGAGCTGGACGAAACCAATATGACGCACAGCTGGCGGGAACGATGGGTGCAAGGCCGAAACCGGTGGCTGAGCGATCCTGCGTTCCAGCGATTTTCCTGGAAGGTGCCGATCTTCCGCAGCATCGCGCGCCGCCGGTCAAAATCGATTTTCGATCTGGTCGCAGGTTTCACCTACTCTCAGTTGCTGCACGCGGGCGTTCGGCTGGGGGTCTTTGATCGGCTGAAGGAATGCCCGCAAAGCGTGCAGGAAATTGCGATCGCTGCCGATTTGCCTGAAAGCAGCGCAGCCCAGCTGCTTAAGGGGCTTGCAGCATTGGGGCTGACCGAATCCCTGGGGGATGGTCGATATGCGCTTGGCCAGCATGGCGCTGCGATGGTCGCAAACCCCGGGATCATCGCAATGATCGAACACCATGATCTGCTCTATGCCGATCTTGCGGACCCGGTCGCCCTGCTCCGGCAGCCCGGCGGGGGAAAGCTCTCGGGCTACTGGCCCTATGCTGAAGGTCAAGCGGGCGATGTAGCGCCATATTCCAGGCTGATGGCGGCCTCGCAGCCGATGGTTGCGCAAACGATTCTGGATACGGTTGATTTCAAGGCCGTGCGCGGCTTGCTGGATGTTGGCGGAGGGGAGGGTACCTTCCTCGAGGCGGCAGGTGCGCGGTATCCGGACTTGTCGCTCATGTTGTTCGACATTCCCGATGTCGCCGAGCGTGCGCATGCAAGGCTTGGGTCGCGCCTCTCGGCCTTCGGCGGCCGCTTTCCTGATGACCCGCTGCCCAAGGGCGCAGACGCTGTGTCGCTGGTTCGGATCTTGCACGACCATGATGACGAGAAGGCGATGCTGCTGCTTGGCAGGGTGGCGGAATGCCTCCCTCCGGGTGGGCTGGTGATTATCGCCGAGCCAATGGCAGGAACGCGCGGTGCCGAAGCGATGGGGGATGCCTATTTCGGGCTGTACTTGTTGGCGATGGGGTCTGGGCGGCCCCGAACACCGGCTGAAATCATGGCGATGCTGCGCGCAGCCGGCTTTGGCGACGTGCAGCAAAGGCGAACTGACAATCCCTATGCCGCGCAAATAGTGTCAGGCCGGCTTGTCGCTTAAAGTGTCAATTCGAGTTGACAAAGCCGTTCGCCAACATAGAGTGACACGCATGGGGGATGCACTCGGAGGACTCGGCAATTGAGCTGACGGCGCACGCAGCACCCTTCATGGGGAGACGCAATCTTGGACACACTGGCGATCGTTATCGAAGCCCCGGGGCAGTTGGCACTCCGCCAGTTGGCCGTGGTGGAGATGGGCGATGCGGATGTCCTCGTCGAAACCGAATGGAGCGCGGTATCCACCGGCACCGAGAAGCTGCTCTGGTCTGGCAGGATGCCCAGTTTTCCCGGAATGGGGTACCCGCTTGTCCCGGGGTATGAAACTGTTGGCATGGTAACTGCGGCCGGCGTTGCCGCCCGGGCCCTTGTCGGCAAGCGTGTTTTTGTCCCCGGTGCCAGTTGCTACCGCGAAGCCCGTGGGCTTTTTGGCGGTGCGGCACGGCGCCTGATCGTTCCAGCCGCTCGCGTGATGCCGGTTGGCGACATTGGTATCGAAGCCGTGCTTCTGGCGCTGGCGGCAACGGCTCGTCATGCCATCGTTGCGGGCGAACTGCCCGAACTGATCGTCGGGCATGGTATTCTCGGCCGCCTTGTCGCCCGCCTTGTGGTTGCTGCGGGCGGCATGCCCACTGTCTGGGAAATCGATTCGGTTCGCGCTGCCGGCGCGAGCGGTTACGCCGTTGTTCATCCCGATGCGGATGATCGGCGCGACTACGGCACCATTCTTGATGTCAGCGGAGATTCGGCGCTGCTGGACACGCTGATCGGGCGCCTAGCCAAAGGCGGGGAGATCGCACTGGCTGGTTTCTACCAGGACCGGTTGGGTTTCGGGTTTTCTGACGCATTCCGCAAGGAGGCGCGCATTCGTGTGGCGGCAGAATTCCAGCCCGAGGATCTGTCGGCTGTCATGCAGATGGCCGTACAGGGTTCGCTGCCCCTGGGTGGGCTGATCAGCCACGTTCGCGGCGCTGCGGATGCCATGGAGGCCTATCCGCAGGCCTTCACCGATGCCGCATGTCTTAAAATGGTACTCGATTGGAGGGATGTCTGATGTCGGCACTCGACGAAACATTGGCAGCCCTTCGCGATGAAGCTTCGCAAGAGCCGGATCCTGTTCACACCGGGCCTGTGAAGAGCGCAACACAGATTATCGCGATCTACGGAAAGGGCGGCTCCGGGAAAAGCTTCGCGCTTTCCAACCTCAGCTACATGATGGCCCAGCAGGGCAAGCGCGTTCTGCTGATCGGCTGTGATCCCAAATCCGATACGACGTCCCTGCTGTTCGGCGGCAAGAGCTGCCCGACGATCATCGAGACATCCGCCCGCAAGAAGCTGGCGGGCGAGGAGGTGAGCATCGAGGATGTTTGCTTCCAGCGCGATGGTGTGTTCGCGATGGAGCTGGGCGGGCCCGAAGTCGGCCGTGGATGCGGCGGCCGCGGGATCATCCACGGCTTTGAACTCCTGGAAAAGCTTGGTTTCCATGATTGGGGCTTTGACTTTGTCCTGCTCGATTTTCTTGGCGATGTGGTCTGTGGCGGCTTTGGCCTGCCGATCGCACGGGACATGTGCCAGAAGGTCATCGTTGTCGGTTCCAACGATCTCCAGTCGCTTTATGTTGCCAACAATGTCTGCAAGGCTGTCGAATATTTCCGCAAGATGGGCGGAAATGTGGGCGTGGCCGGCATGATCATCAACAAGGACGACGGCACGGGCGAGGCCCAGGCCTTCGCGGCCGCTGTCGGCATCCCGACGCTGTGCGCAATTCCTGCGAACGAGGATATCCGGCGCAAATCCGCCAACTACCAGATCATCGGAACGCCCGAGAGCGAATGGGGCTCCATCTTTGCTGAACTGGCCGAGAATGTGGCAACTGCGCCCCCGGTTCGGCCGACACCGCTCGACCAAGACGGCCTGCTTGGCCTGTTCTCGCCCGAAGAGACGGGAGGCAATGTGACCCTGAGGCCCGCAACGCAGGCCGACATGCGAGGCGGCAGCTGGGCGCCCAAGCCATCGCTTGAAGTGGTTTACGATACGGTATGAGCGACACGCTGGCCCCATCTCGCGATCGCGACACGCTGGATCTGGGATCCGGTGCATCGGCTGATGCGGCAGGCGGGTGCCACGCGGGCGCTGGCACGATGCACGAAGCGGCCGCCAAGGCTGGCAAGACCGAAATTCTGGAGCGTTACGCGGCTGACTATCCCAAGGGGCCACATGATCAGCCCCAAAGCATGTGCCCGGCCTTCGGGTCGCTGCGGGTCGGGCTGCGGATGCGGCGGACGGCGACGATCCTTTCCGGGTCCGCCTGCTGCGTCTATGGTCTTACGTTTACGTCGCATTTTTATGGTGCCCGGCGCACTGTCGGCTATGTCCCGTTCAATTCGGAAACGCTTGTAACCGGCAAACTCTTCGAAGACATCCGCGATGCTGTGTTCCAGATCGCGGACCCTAAGCTCTATGACACCATCATCGTTACCAACCTGTGTGTGCCGACCGCGTCGGGCGTCCCGTTGCAACTTCTGCCAGATGAGATCAACGGCGTCCGGGTGATCGGGATCGACGTGCCGGGCTTTGGCGTGCCGACCCATGCCGAAGCGAAGGATGTGCTGGCTGGTGCCATGCTCTCTTATGCGCGGCGGGAGGCTGAAACCGGCCCGGTTGCTGCGCCCAAGGATCGCGCGGATCGGCCGACCGTGACGTTGCTGGGCGAAATGTTTCCGGCGGATCCTCCCGGCATCGGTTTGCTGCTCGAGCCTTTGGGCCTTGCTGCCGGCCCAGTCGTCCCGACACGCGAATGGCGCGAGCTCTATGCGGCGCTTGCTTCGCCGGTCGTAGCGGCGATCCACCCATTCTACACGGCCTCTGTCCGCGAATTCGAGGCTGCCGGGCGGACCGTTATCGGCTCCGCGCCCGTTGGCCGCGACGGCACTGCCGCCTGGCTTGATGCCATCGGCGCAGCCTTCGGGGTTCCGCAGGGCAAGGTTGATGCGGCGAAGAACCGCTTCCTGCCAGCGATTTCGGCGGCTCTTGCGGCCAAGCCTGTGAAGGGCAGAGTGACCGTTTCGGGTTATGAGGGCTCCGAGCTTCTGGTGGCTCGGCTGCTGATCGAAAGCGGGGCTGACGTTCCCTATGTCGGCACCGCTTGTCCGCGCACCCGCTGGTCTGACCCAGATCGTGAGTGGCTGGAAGCACATGGCGTGAAGATCCAGTATCGCGCCAGCCTTGAGCAGGACAAAGCGGCTGTCGACGCCTTCCGACCGGATCTTGCCATAGGCACCACGCCTGTTGTGCAGCATGCAAAAACGCTTGCAATCCCGGCGCTGTATTTCACTAATCTGATTTCCGCCCGCCCGCTGATGGGCCCCGCTGGCGCCGGCAGCCTCGCGATGGTTGTGAATGCCGCTATGGCCAATGGCGACAGATTCGAACGGATGCAGCGCTTTTTCGTGGGCGTTGGGGAGGGCGCGAACGCCGGCATTTGGGAAACCAAGCCCGTGGATCGCCCCGAGTTCAAGGCGAAGTTTGCAGCGCGGCGCATTGCAGCCGCCAAGGCCGAACAGGCGATCGGATCATGACGCTGATCCTCGATCATGATCGCGCTGGCGGCTATTGGGGCGCAGTCTACGCATTTTGTGCTGTGAAAGGCCTGCACGTCATCATTGATGGCCCGGTGGGCTGCGAAAACCTGCCCGTCACGTCGGTGCTGCACTATACAGATGGGCTTCCCCCCCATGAATTGCCGATTGTCGTTACCGGCCTTTCCGAACAGGAGTTGGGCCGCGACGGGACAGAGGGTGCCATGAAGCGCGCTTGGGCTACGCTTGATCCCGATCTTCCAGCCGTTGTTGTAACTGGCTCCATCGCCGAAATGATCGGTGGCGGCGTTACGCCCGAAGGCACCAACATCCAGCGATTCCTGCCGCGCACGATCGACGAAGACCAGTGGCAATCCGGTGACCGGGCGCTGACCTGGTTGTGGACAGAGTTCGGGCCCAAGAAATCGCTTCCGCCAAAGCCCCGCAAGGAAGGCGTCAGGCCCAAGGTCAACATCATCGGGCCGATGTATGGCACCTTCAACATGCCATCTGATCTGGCGGAAATCCGCCGGTTGATCGAAGGCATCGGCGCAGACGTGAACATGGTTTTCCCGCTGGGCGCGCATCTGGCCGATGTGCGCAAGTTGGCCGATGCCGAAGTCAATGTTTGCATGTACCGCGAATTCGGCGCCGGGCTGTGCCAGGCGTTGGAGCGTCCGTGGCTGCAAGCGCCTTTCGGGCTTACGTCGACGACGCTGTTCTTGGAAAAGCTGGGAGACTTGCTTGGGCTCGATCCTCAGCCCTTCATCGAAAACGAGAAGCACACGACGATAAAACCGCTGTGGGATATATGGCGCAGCGTTACCCAGGACTTCTTCGGAACTGCAAGCTTCGCGATCGTCGCAACCGAAACCTATGTCCGTGGCATCCGCAATTTCCTAGAGGGCGATCTGGGCCTTCCTTGCGCCTTCAGTTTCCAGAGGTCCGCCGGGGTCAAGCCCGATAATGCTGCTGTACGGGAGGCGATCGCCACCAATCCACCACTGGTGATGTTCGGATCATACAACGAACGGCTGTACATGGCGGAAACCGGGGCACGCGGAATCTATGTTCCAGCCTCTTTCCCGGGTGCAGCCATCCGTCGGCATACCGGCACGCCATTCATGGGCTATTCGGGCGCGACCTGGCTCGTGCAGGAAGTGTGCAACGCGCTGTTTGATGCGCTGTTCCACATTCTTCCACTGTCGACACAGATGGATATGGCCGAGGCAACGCCTGCACGTATCACCCGGGAGATCAGCTGGGACGATGACGCCAAGGCCAGGCTGGATGCATTGGTGGAGCGCGAGCCCGTTCTGGTGCGAATTTCTGCCGCCAAGCGGCTTCGGGATGGAGCCGAGCGCGCCGCGCGCGATGCAGGCGATGAGAAGGTTTCAGCAGAACGGCTTGAACAGGCCGTTCAGCAGGCGAGGGCGGCATGAGCCGCATTTGCACAATGGGTTGTGGCATCGATTCTCGATGCTCAATCGCCTTTGCAGGCCATTCGGCTTGCGAAGACGCCGCCGGGGGACGCGGTTGCTCCTCCTTCTTGCGGGCTAAGTGGAGAGCAAGACATGGATGATAACAGTGACAATAAAATGGGGATGGGTACCTACCTGACTCCCCAGGAGGCCCAGGAGTTTCACAAGCTCTTTGTCTCCGGGTTCATCGGTTTCACGGTGATCGCAATCATCGCACACTTCCTTGTGTGGAGCTGGCGCCCCTGGATCGGCTGAGTGATGAACCAAACCTAAGGAGATAAAGACATGTGGAGAATTTGGCTCATATTCGATCCGCGCAGGGCACTTGTTGCACTGTTCGTGTTCCTGTTCGTGCTGGCGCTGCTGATTCACTTCATTCTGCTGAGCACCGATCGTTTCAATTGGCTTGATGGCCCGCGTGCAGCAAACGCGGCAAGTGCCCCGGTTTCAATGACCCCGTGACGGGACCATTGCTGACTGCGTTCTGACGGAGGGGATGGGCAGGGCTTTTCGGATCAGAAGTCTGAAGCGCTGCCCGCCCCACCAAACAAGAGAGAAAGGCGCCCATGGCCATTCCGGCCGGAGGCGTTCGGAGGACTGCGCCATGGCGCTGCTGAGCTTTGAACGGAAATATCGAGTCCGTGGAGGAACGCTGATAGGCGGGGACCTCTTCGATTTCTGGGTGGGTCCATTCTATGTGGGCTTTTTCGGGGTCACGACCATCTTCTTCGCGGCGCTTGGCACCGCGTTAATTTTCTGGGGCGCCTCTCAGGGGCCAACCTGGAATCCATGGCTTATCTCGATTGCGCCGCCCGACCTGAAATATGGACTGGGCCTTGCACCGATGATGGACGGCGGCCTCTGGCAGATCATCACGATCTGCGCGATCGGTTCCTTTGTCAGCTGGATGATGCGCGAAGTGGAAATCTGCCGAAAGCTCGGCATGGGATACCATGTGCCATTTGCATTCGGGGTCGCCATTTTCGCTTATGTCACGCTGGTGGTGTTCCGCCCTGTGTTGATGGGCGCCTGGGGGCATGGCTTTCCCTACGGCATCTTCAGCCACCTGGATTGGGTGTCAAACGTTGGCTACCAGTTCCTGCATTTTCACTACAACCCCGCCCACATGATCGCAGTGAGCTTCTTCTTCACCACGACATTCGCGCTGGGTCTTCATGGTTCACTGATCCTCTCTTCTGCCAATCCGCAGAAGGGCGAATCCGTGCGCAGCCCGGAGTATGAAGACGCCTTCTTCCGCGACGTGCTCGGCTATTCTGTTGGCGAGCTCGGAATTCACCGCCTTGGCCTTTTTCTGGCCCTATCTGCGGGCTTCTGGAGCGCGGTTTGCATCATCATCAGTGGACCCTTCTGGACCCGTGGCTGGCCGGAGTGGTGGACCTGGTGGCTTAACCTGCCGATCTGGAGCTGAGGAGCGCCGTCATGGGATATCAGAATATTTTCACCCAGGTGCAGCTGTCCGGGCCACCCGAAATGGGCCCCCCGGCCCGCGATTCGGACCCTCGCGGTACCAGCACCACGCAGAACTACTGGCTCGGCAAAGTGCTGAACGCCCAGCTCGGCCCGATCTATCTTGGTCCGCTTGGTGTGGCATCTTTGATCTGCGGGTTCCTCGCGTTCGAGATCATCGGTCTCAACATGTGGGCATCTGTCGGCTGGGATCCGATCCAGTTCGTCCGCCAGTTCTTCTGGCTCGCGCTGGAGCCGCCTTCAGCTGAGTACGGCCTTTCCATTCCGCCGCTTGCGGAAGGTGGCTGGTGGTTGATGGCAGGCTTTTTCCTCACCACGTCGATCCTGCTCTGGTGGCTTCGGACCTACCGTCGCGCCGTGGCGCTCGGCATGGGAACGCATGTTGCCTGGGCGTTTGCGTCGGCCATCTTCCTGTATCTCGTGTTAGGTCTGATCCGCCCGGTCTTGATGGGAAGCTGGAGCGAGGCGGTGCCGTTCGGTATCTTCCCGCACCTCGATTGGACTGCTGCGTTCTCAATCCGCTATGGCAACTTGTTCTACAACCCGTTCCACGCGCTCTCCATCGTCTTCCTGTATGGATCGGTGCTATTGTTTGCGATGCACGGAGCGACCATTCTTGCAGTGGGCCGCTACGGCGGTGAGCGGGAGCTGGAGCAGATCACCGACCGCGGGACTGCGGCAGAACGCGCTGCGCTGTTCTGGCGCTGGACGATGGGCTTCAACGCTAGCATGGAGTCGATCCACCGCTGGGCCTGGTGGTTTGCAGTGCTGACGACGCTGACGGGCGGAATTGGCATCCTTCTTTCGGGCACCGTGGTCGATAACTGGTATCTCTTCGCTCAGCAGAATGGCTACGCGCCGATGTATCCAGCGACAGGCGCCGTCGATCCACTCTCTGTTCCGGGAGCAGCACAATGAACCGTCAGGCCAGGCGCCCGGTAGCCATTGCCATCCTATTAGCCCTTCCGCTTCTTCTGGCCGGGTGCGAACTCGGTCCGAAGGAAACCACCCAATATGGTCCGCGCGGAACCGGGATGGAGCAGGTGGTAAACCTGAATATCAAGCAGGATCCGGGCATTCCGCCGCCCTCCGCCTATCAGCTGGAAACCCGCGAAGGCCAGCGTGCGCGAGAAATTTATCCAGAGCTGAAGGTCCTGGGCGACATAAGTGTCGAAGAATTCGGTCTGCTGATGGCGAACATCACCACTTGGGTCGTCCCAGCTGATGCGCCGGCTGCCGAGCAGGGGTGCAATTACTGCCATAACCCTGACAACATGGCGAGCTATGAGAAGTACACTAAGACTGTCGCACTCAGCATGCTGAAAATGACGCAGAACATCAATCTCAACTGGCAGCAGCATGTGAAGCAGACTGGCGTTACCTGCTACACTTGCCACCGGGGCAAGGCCATTCCTGAATATAGTTGGTCGTTCGAGCCAGATGAAGATCAGACGACGATTCTCGGTAACAAGCAGGGTCAGAATACGCCGGTACAGGCCGTCGGCTGGAGCTCTTTGCCCAACGATCCCAACAGCTACTTCCTTGGAGATCGGGAAATCAAGGTGGCGGGGCGGACCCTTCACCCGGGTGCCACCACAAACGGCATAAAGGATGCAGAGCATACGTTCGGCTTGATGATGCAGATCTCTGGTGCGCTGGGGGTGAACTGCACGTTTTGCCACAATACCCAGGGCTTTCAGAATTGGGACGTCAGCCGAACCCAGAAGATGTCGGCCTGGCATGGTGTGCGCATGGTTCGCGAAGCCAATGCGGACTATATCCAGCCACTGATGGCGACATTCCCAGTCAACATGGGTCGACTTGGCCCGATGGGCGATCCGCTCAAGGTGAATTGCCAGACCTGCCACCAGGCGCAATCCAAGCCGCTTGGCGGCGTCAGCATGCTGGCGGACAACCCGGCACTCGCTGAACTCGGAGCATGGGCCACTGTTGCCCCTGCGCAAACGCCTTCTGCCGTGATCGCCGGTGGAACGGTCCGAACAACCGATGGTGTCGTTGGCGCAGTGGCAGTCGTTCCCGCAGCGACTGCCGCGCTCCTCGCCGATAAGGTTCAGGCTATCAGGGCAGCTGCGGCTACCCCCGCCGGCTGATATCCCACACGAACAGAGCCGAAAGGGCGTCTGGATCGAGCGCATCGATTCAGGCGCCCTTTTTCTTTTTTTGTGTCTTCGGGCCCATGCACAATTCTGGTAACAGCCTCAGCTATGCGGGCATCCGGCCGTTTACGGGTGCACCCATTGAATGGAACCATACTTCCATGGACCTCGCCGGCCATCATCGATTCACATCCGGCCCGGATGGGCGGGTCTCAGCTAGCGTTGAGCGCCTGCGGCTTGGTGAATTGCTGATCGCAACGGCGTGGGCTTCGCTCGCGACCGCGCGGGTCGAAATGGTGGATATCCATCTCAGGTCGGGCGCGATGGTGTTAGGCGCATTGGCGGTGCGGGTCGATGGTCCTCTGGGCGAGGCATCGACGCGCGCGGGGCAGTGGACCCATGTTTTCGCTCTGGAAGAGGTGATGCTGGTGCAGAATCATGCACGTGGCGGGCGCAGGCGGGACTAAAGCTGATCTCATCCTGATTGCATCAGATTGGCTGCCCTATCGCGTTGATTTTCCGGATCGGCCATCGATTCCTGCGACTTCACAGGCCTGATATACGCTCCGTACGCCTATGCAATCACGACGTCGGCTAAATCCGGTTGGACGATCATTTCCCTGGCGATTAGCCGATAGCTTTCCATCCGGTCGGCATGGTCGTGCAGGATGTTCACGAGCATGACTTCGCCAGCCCCGTAACGCGCTGCCTTGTGCTCGATGGCGGTCCGGCACTCGGCAGCCGTTCCGGTGATTGGCACGCGCCCGGGCTGTGGAGGGCTCGGGTTATCGTGAAGCCAGGCGGCCGCAGTTGCAGGATCCGGCACGGCGATCAGGCTACCGCGAAGAAGATGCGCAAGCATCATGCGGGATGGGCCCGCGAGCCATCTGGCTGTTTCGGTGCTGTCGGCTGCAACTGCCCAGCAGGCAACCATGACTTCGGGGGACGGGGACCGGGTGGATGGGCGGAATGCTGCGCGGTAGCTGTCTGCCAGATGGGGCGCATCCCCGGCGATAAAATCGGCTATGCAGTAGGGCAGGCCGAGTGCACCGGCCAACGCTGCGCTGTCTTGGCTGGAACCGAGGATCCATACGCTTGGCTTTTCGGCGCCGCCGGGCAGCGTGCTGGCCAGGTTCCGGAACGGGTGGTCGGCTGGAAGCGCATTGTCGAAATAGGCTAAAAGCTCAACCACCTGTTCTGGAAACGCATGGTCTGCCTTTGTGCGCCTGTCTTGCTGGAGGGCATAGGCAGTGAGTTGGTCTGACCCCGGTGCACGCCCAAGTCCGAGGTCGATCCTGTGGGGGAATAGACCGGCCAGCATGGAGAAGCTTTCCGCCACCTTGAATGGTGAATAATGGGGCAGCATCACGCCGCCGGTGCCGAGGCGAATCTCGCGCGTTTCGCGGCCGATTGCAGCCAGCATGATTTCCGGAGACGCGGACGCGAGCGCGGGCGATGCATGGTGTTCGGCCATCCAGAAGCGATGATAGCCCAACCTGTCTGCCAATACGGCAAGTTCCACGCTGTTGCGCAGCGCCTCTCCTCCGGTGCCGCCTTCGCGGATGGGGGACTGGTCGAGAACGGAAAGCCTCAGCATGTCCGTAACTATGGGTGGTGCCGACAGAAAGGGAAGGGGCCATCTTGCGATGACCCCTGCATTATCGAGCGATCAGAACTTCACGCGGCCGGTGATACCGAAGTGGCGATCCGCCTCACGCGGGAAGCGATAGAGGTAAGCACCAGCAGGTCCACCGTTGGAGATGGCGGCTGCAAAGCTGGTGTCGAACAGGTTGCGCACATGCAGCGTCACGCGGAAGCGATCATCCTCGTCGGCGATCCCGATGCTGGCATCCAGCAGGCCGTAACCATCGATGATGCCGGCTTCCCGAACGATTGGGTTCGCATCGAAGAGCGACAGCTGCTCGGTCTGGTAGGAGCCCTGGAGGCCGAGCAGGATATCGATCGAACCGCTGGTTTCAATGCGATAGTCGGCCGCCAAAGATGCCCGCCATTTCGGCGCATAGCCCAGCGGCGTTCCGGCCGGGATAACTTGCGCGGGGTTGCCACCGGGCGGCAGGTTGAACGCGTCGACCTTGGCATCGGTGTAGGCAAAGCCACCTGAAACGCCGAGTGCGCTCGAAGGCCGCCAGATGAAGTCGACTTCGACACCGCGCGTGGAGATGTCACCCGCGTTGGTAAAGCGCGTGACCACCACGCCCGACACGATATCCGGGTTGTTCGCCTGGAAATTCTCGTACTTGGCGTAGAAACCAGCGATGTTCACGACCAGCGTCCCGTCGAGCAGGGTGTTCTTCAGGCCGATCTCAAACGCGTCGGACGTTTCGGAATCGACGACGCCGGTACCCACGGCCTGCAAGTTATAGAATATGTTGAACGCCGGGCCCTTGTAGCCACGGGCATAGGTTCCATAGAGCGTGCTTGTCTCTGCGAGGTCGAACTGGGCGCCTATCTTGCCCGAAAGATTCTCGTCGGTTGCCTTGCCGCGCCACGGGTTCGCGCGGGTGGCAAGCACACCGTTCACGATCGGGCCGCTGGGCTGGATGCCGGGGCCTGCCAGCGCAGTCTGCCGGCTATGGAACACATCGAGCTGGTCAATGGTATAGCGAAGGCCGCCGAGCACCCGGAATCGGTCGTTGATGTTCCAGGTCGCCTGGCCGAACAGCGCGAAGTTCGTGAAGTCCGAACCGAAAAAGGCGGTGCCCGTCGGGAAGATCGGCGGTGCCGCCAGGGGCGAACTGCACGGCGTGAGCGTTGCGGGCGCCGGCGGCGTCAGCGCTGCGCACTGGATCACGTTCCGCGTGAATGTGCGTGTCGTATCAGAAGATGAGAAGTAGGCGCCGGCGACATAATCGATGGTGTTACGGCCCATCGAGGCGATGCGCAGCTCTTGCGAGAAGGTAGTGCCTTCCTGCGGGCCGACATCCGCCAGTTGTGGCACACCGATGTATGGCTGGCTCGTCCAGTCACCATCGCGGATTTCGTTATTGTCGAAGGCGCGATAGGCGGTGATCGAGGTGACCAGCTGGCCGCCGAGTTCGACATCGGCCTGCAACGAGACGCCCCAGCCGCTTTCTTCGTTGCGGTTCACGGTATTCTGGTTGATCCGCCGCGTATCCTTGCCCTGGAGTTGGGGAATGGCAGGCTGGATGAAGCCCAGAGCGACCGTGTTCACGGCACCGGTTGCTGTCAACGGCGGTGCTGCAACCACTTCGGCGCAACAATCGTCGGATGCCTTGCGCCAATCACCGATGAGGGTCAGCGTGACCGTGTCGCTGGGCTGGGCTTCGATGACGCCGCGGAAGCCGTAGCGATCGTAGCCGTTGACATCCCGGTCAACGGCTTCGTTGAAGATGTTGCCGTCATACTTGCTGTAGAACCCGGTGAAGCGCGTGCGGACATTGTCTCCGATGGGAGCGTCTACGGACGCGCGGACGCGCCACTCATTGCCCTCGAACCAGGAACCGTCGACGGTGACGCCGAATTCGTCGGCTGGCCTTTTGGTCACGATGTTGACGACCCCGGCCGATGCGTTCTTGCCGAACAGCGTGCCCTGTGGTCCACGAAGGACTTCGATCCGCTCGATATCGACCAGGTCGGAGAAGGCCTCGCCGGCACGACTGTAGACGACACCATCGACGACAGTGGAAACCGAAGGCTCACCGGCAATCGAGAAGGTCGAGGTGCCGACGCCCCGCAGGAAGAGCGACTGGTTGATCGCAACGCCGGACTTCCGGAAGTTGAGCGACGGCACGAGATACTGGGCATTCTCGAGGTTGAGACTACCGCGATTTTCCAGCGTTGCGCCTGAGATCACGGAAACAGCGACCGGCACATCCTGAAGGCGCTCTTCGCGCTTCTGGGCCGTCACGACGATGTCGGCGACCATTGCGTCGGTTGTGTCGGAAGCAACCTCCTGTGCGAGGGCGGGAGACGCCAGCGCGGCAATAGACGCGCCAAGGAGCGCAAGTTTCCGGAGTTCGAACATTGTATTCCCCAAGGTTGGCGAGTGCATTCCAGCACCCTATAACTGCGCCGGATCATTCAACCGGCGCGCGAATGCAAACATTTCCCGATGTGTTGATGATGTTTATGGCGCAGTGTCACCACACTGCAACAGGCAGTTGCCGGTTGTGCCCATGGTGGTTTTTCCGCAACCGGCGTTTGGTTGCTGCCCTGTCAGCCAAGCAATTCGGACAAGTCCACTGCCCGCTTTTCACGCGCTGAAAGCTCGGCTGCTGCACCCATCGTCACTGCCATCAGCCCGTCATGCGCGGAAACCAGCGGGGGATGCCCGGAGCGGATTGCCTTGGCAAACGCCTGATGCTGGTAGAAGGTGGATCCGTGATGCGACCCGGCGCTGAGCGCGGCTTCATCGACTTCGACAGTACGCATTTGAGTTCTTTTGGGGTTCATGAAACCGACCCGCGGCGCAAAGACGATCCTGCCCGACGGGATGAAAACATCCAGCCGCGCTTCGCCGCCAACCGCGGTGATTTCCTCCTGCTCTTCCGCACCGTCCGCAAACATGCACAAGTCCAGCATCGCGCGCACTCCGTTGGCGAAATCGACGATGGTGTAGCTGTTGTCGATGATGTCGGGGATGCCCTGCGGGTAGCGTTCGCCGACATGGTTCAGATCCATTGCGCCCGAGCAATAGACGCGAACCGGCTCCGACTTCACGATCAGGCGCATGAGATCGAAAAAATGGCAGCATTTTTCGACCATCGTGCCGCCGGTGTTTTCGCTGAACCGGTTCCAATCCCCCACCTTGTGCAGGAACGGAAAGCGATGCTCGCGGATAGACAGCATCCGGAGCCTCCCGACCTTGTGCTCGTGCACTTCGCGAATGAACTCGGCGACGGGCGGCATGAAGCGATATTCCATCGCCGTCCAGAACAGCTTCGAGCTGGCCTTGGCCTGATCAACCACCCATCGCGCGTCCGGCACTGTTGTCGCCAGCGGCTTTTCGCACAGGATGTGCAGCCCTGCCTCGAACAGAGGCTCCAGCGTTGCCCGGTGGGTGTGATTGGGCGAAGCCACGATCACCGCATCCAGTCCGCCCGCTGCTGCCAGTTCGTGAGCGGTTGCATATTCGCGAACCGACATCCCGCCCAGCGCTGCCTTTGCACCATTGCGGGAACTCTCCTGGGGATCGGCGATTGCAACGAGCTCCGCGCCAGGCGTGACGAGCAGGTTCTGGATGTGTTCCACACCCATCATGCCTGTTCCGACAAGGCCGTATCGTATCGACTGTCCGTCGACGGGCCCACCGCGATTAATGTCTCCCATTTCGTCCCCGCTTCTGCCATTCAGCCGCTATGAGCGACCTTTGTTTATCCGCCGACCCCGTGCCGCTTGGCGCCACGGGTATTTCTGTTTCACCCCTCGCATGGGGCATGTGGCGCTTCAAGGGCACAGATGTCGGTGCCGCCACAACATTGGTGAAGGCTGCGCTGGATGCAGGCATCACCCTGTTCGACACAGCCGATATCTATGGACCGGACAACAACGAACCCTTCGGTGCATCCGAAGCCCTGTTGGGCCGGGTGTTTGCCGCCGACCCGGGCTTGCGCAGCAAGATGGTGCTGGCCACCAAGGGCGGCATCCGGATGGGTGTGCCGTATGACAGTTCGCCCGCCTACATCGAGCAGGCCGTCGATGCATCGCTAAAGCGTCTGGGGGTGGACCAGGTGGATCTGTGGCAGATCCACCGCCCTGATCTGGTGGCGCATCCTGCTGAAACAGCGGCTGCTCTGGAAAAACTGGTCGAATCCGGGCGGGCGCGGGCTATCGGTGTTTCCAACTTCACGACGGCGCAGGTCGCAGCCCTTGCAAGCTACATGGACACGCCACTGGCTTCGATCCAGCCGGAATTCTCGGCCCTTGCCGCAAAGCCGTTGTTTGATGGAACGATGGACCAGGCGATGCAGATGGGGATGTCCGTTCTGGCATGGTCGCCGTTGGGCCAGGGTCGGCTTGGTGCGCCGGGCAAGGATGCAGCACCGAATGTACAGGCCTGCACGGCTGTGATGCAGCGGATCGCCATGGAACAGGGCGTTGGCGCGGCGGCGGTGGCTTATGCCTTCGTCGGCGCGCACCCAGCCCGGCCGATCCCGCTTGTGGGAACGCAGACGCCGGCCCGCATCGCAGAGGCGGCCGACGCGTTCAAAGTGCGGTTCACGCGGCAGAGCTGGTATGAAATCCTGCAAGCCGGAATGGGTGAACGCCTGCCGTAACAAATGTTGGGGAGTTGGTTCGAAATGGTGTGCGAAGTCAGTTGGTTTTCTGCCCTCTGCGATGACGACTATGAGTTTCTGGGCGCGCCCGATGCGGGGCTGAAATCCAGCTTCGAACATTGCCGCAACATCGTGCTGAGCGCCGAAAAGGGTGGATTCGACAATGTCTTGCTTCCGTCAGGCTATGCACTCGGCATAGACTCCACAGCGTTTGCAGCGGCCATGGCTCCGCTGACCAGCACGATCCGCATGCTGCTCGCCGTTCGGGTTGGGGAGGCATGGCCGCCCCAGCTCGCGCGCCAGCTCGCGACGCTGGACCGCATGATGGGCGGGCGGTTGAATGTAAACATTATCAGCTCGGAAATGCCTGGTGAGACACTGGGATCGGCGCCGCGATACCAGCGCACAGTCGAGTTGATGATGATCCTGAAGACCTTGCTGAACGGCCAGCCGCTCGATCATGATGGCGAATTCTGGAAGCTCAAGCTCGATCCGCCGCGCGTTTCGACGGTGTCTGGCAAATGCCCGCCGCTTTATTTCGGCGGTCTTTCGCCCGATGCCCGCGATGCCGCCGCCAAGGCAGCCGACGTCTATCTGATGTGGCCAGATACCATGCCCGCAGTGCGGGAGATCATCGGTGACATGAAGACGCGATCATCAGCTTATGGGCGAACATTGAAGTTTGGATACCGCTGCCACGTGATCGTTCGCGAGACCGAGGCCGAAGCCCGCGCTTATGCTTCCCGGTTGCTTTCCAAGCTGGATGCCGAAACCGGCGACGCGATCCGGGCGAAATCGCTGGATAGCCAGTCGGTCGGTGTTCAGCGCCAGGCCCAGCTACGCGAATCCTCCGGTGACGAGGGGTTCGTGGAAGACAATCTCTGGACCGGCATCGGCCGCGCCCGTTCAGGCTGCGGGGCCGCCATTGTCGGCACGCCGGATCAGGTGCTCGCCAAGCTCCACGCCTATCAGGCAGAGGGTATCGAGGCCTTCATCCTCTCAGGTTATCCCCACGCCGCCGAATGCGACCTTTTTGCGCGCCACGTCCTCCCGAAGCTGGAGCATGGACCCCTGGTTGGATAAGAGCGTGACCCTGGAGGCCGCGCAGCGGCAGATGACGGCGTCTTATGTCAACGGAGCGCCCGGGGTCTTGGTTTGAGGGTTGGTCTGGACTTTTGCAGGGCTAGGTCACATTCCCATAAACAGGATCCCCAAATCGACTGGAATATAATTCAGTTTCCCGCGAGGGAGACTGGTGATGGCGCGGTTTGGTTTGTCGGATTTCGAGTGGCTGGTGATCCAGCCTTTGTTGCCGAACAAGCCTCGCGGGGTGCCTCGTGTGGATGACCGGCGGATGTTGAACGGCATCTTCTGGCGGCTGCAGACGGGGGCGCCCTGGGTCGATATTCCGTCGCGTTATGGTCCGCACACGACGTGCGTGAACCGCTTCAACCGCTGGCGCAAGGCAGGACATTGGGCGCGGATATTGGAAGCAGTATCAGCGGCTTATCAAGGCGACATCCAGATGATCGATAGGCCGTCGATCGGCGTGCATCAGCACGCTGCCAACGCCAAAAAAAAGTCGGCCGATCCCGTTGCATGGCCAAGATTCTGGGGTCGCTCGCGCAGCCTGCCCCGGACTTAATCGGGAGTGTTACACTTGACAACCCCAGCCACGAGGGCTAGTGTCTCCAAATAAGGAGAAGCCCTGTGGCAAAGTCTGTTCTGAGCGCCCCGCACTTTCACAACGAGGAAGCCGCGTTCGCTCACGTTGAAGCCCTGCTTTGGCCGGAAGGCCCAACCTGTCCGCATTGCGGCGGGACGAAGGAGCATGTTGGCCGTTTGCAGGGCAAGAGCAGCCGTATCGGGCTTCGCAAGTGCTATCAGTGCCGGGGCACGTTCACCGTTCGCATGGGGACGATCTTCGAGGATAGTCACCTCGCCCTGCACCTTTGGTTGCAGGTCATTCACCTCATGGTCGCCAGCAAGAAGGGTCTTGCCACCCGCCAAATCCAGCGGATGCTCCAGTGCAGCATGAAGACCGCTTGGTTCCTTTCCCACCGCATCCGCGAAGCGATGAAGACGGACAGCCTTGGCCCGCTCGGCGGCGAAGGTCAGACTGTGGAAGCGGATGAGACCTTCATCGGTGGCAAGGAAAAGAACCGTCACAAGGCCAAGCGCGCTTCCAAGCGGCTCGGCGGTAGCTGGGGCAAGGAAACGGTCTTCTCGCTGGTCGAGCGGGACGGGCGCGTTCGTTCCATGCACGTTGCCCGCGTGACGGCTGAGAACCTTCGCCCAATCATGGTCGCGCAGATCGATCCGGCCTCGTTCCTCTGCACGGACGACGCGGGCCAGTATCGCCACATGGGCCGCGATTTTCAGCATGAGGTCATCAACCACAGCGCCGAGGAATATGTGCGCGGGCGGGTCCATACGAACACCGTTGAGGGCTATTTCTCGCTTCTCAAGCGCGGGATCACCGGCTGCTACTTCCATGTCAGTGAGCAGCATCTGCACCGCTACTTGGCGGAGTTCGATTTCCGGTATTCCAACCGTGAAAAGCTCGGCGTCGATGACGTGAACCGCGCTGATCTCGCGGTGATCGGCTTCAAGGGCAAGCGGCTCACCTATGAAAGAACTTGTCGCTCGGCCTAAGGGAGACCGGAAGACGCGCTGGTGGCGGGCATGGGCTCGTTTGCCAGCTGAAGACCCCCAAGGGGCCTTCTTCTTTTTCGTTCTGGAATGACAGAGGATAGACAACGCCATGCCACGCAAGCCTGCCCCCAAATGGGATGACCCAGAGGAATCGAAACGCTTCCTCGACACCGCCAAGGCTGTCGAGGCGAGTGACGACCCGCAGGACTTCGCCCGCGCGCTCAAGACCGTGGTCTCCAAGGGCGCGGCGAAGCCTTCAAATTAGGGCCTTCACCTGCCCATACAGGGTCCGCAAGTGATCCTCGCTCATGTCGATGATCGGCTCGTACATGAAGGCGTTCAGATGGATGTTCTCCGGCGTCATCAAGGCGACCTTATCTAGAACGTCCGCCGCCCTCCCCTCGTCCGGAAACTTTTCCTTGAACTTCCTAATTAGCTTGGGCGCTTGGTTGCTCGTGATGCTCGACCAGAACGCGGCATCCGCGATCTTATCGACCATGAACTGTTCGGCGCGCATTCGTATGGCGACGGCGAGAACGATCTTGTTTTCCAAGTTCAAGCCACCAGGGGGAGGCAAGGCATCCGCCGTGGCGAATATGAGATCAGGAACTGTTTGCGCAGGATTTGCGAATGGGCCTCCCGCGCCACAAACCCTGCCATAGATGCCGTCCAGCTCGTCGTTCGTAATGGCCGCTGAGCCGGGTTTCCAATGGAGCATCGAGGTTAGCTTGACGTAATCAGGGTCAGTCGGCCCCTCTCTCAGTTCGATCAGGTTTCTCAGAAAGGGAATGCACGAAATCCTCTTCCGATCATTCGTGAAGAAGCCCTTCTTCCAATCATTGGAGAAGATGTCTTTCACTCCGATAGCTAGCTCCAACGTAACCCCTGCATCGGTCTTCGTCGCCATCAAACAGTTGGCACGGTGAGCAATAAATCGGCTCTCGACGGTCCGGAAGAAGTCGAAGTTGTGGGTCAAGATAATTAGCTTGAATAGACCCTCCTCGGCTATGTCAGAAAGGTATTGAACGATGGCGTACTTGTTCTGGTAATCGAAGGAGTCCGCAATATCGTCTACGATGATCAACGTTTCTTGTTGATCCTTCATCCGCCGACGAATCTCGAAAATCACGTTTAGCAGATAGAACGCTCGCCTTTCGCCCTGACTCAGGATTTCTAGAAGATCATCCCTACCGAACTCGACTTTTTTGTCGCCGTCATGATAAGTGAATGCAAGCTGCATTACCTTATCGCGCCCCATCACAACGGACGCCTGATTTTTGACGGTAAGGGTGAATGGAACTCTGAAACGGGTGTTAAAGGTGTCGATTGCCTTCTGCCATAAGGTCTCTTGCTCACGCGCCGCTAGCTCTATTTCCTCTTGCTTGGCACGAACGCTAGCATAGGTTTCAAGCAGAAGATTATAGGACTCTTTTTGGGTCCACAAGTATGATTTAATCACCTCTTGGCGAAACTGCTCAATGTTAGCAAGCTGAGGAACGATGTACCGATTAGCCATGAGATAATCACGAAACGTTCTCAGCTTCACATTTACGTCAAGCGCAGATGATATAGCGGCAAACTCAGCAACCAGCTTATCGTCATTGATGATTGATTGTTGCTCCTTTTCTATTACCGCCTCAAGCTCTTCCTTGGTATTAATCTCTCTAATATCTCCAATGGATGGCTTGAGGTTTATCGTATGCTTGGCCTTAAAAAACCCGTTCTTGGTTAAGCTGGACGCGATCTGAGAGGCATTGTAATAATCAAATATCCCTATGCTGAAAAATACCGACTGATCGAGAAGTTCGTTATACCTCTCTATGTAATTCGATATCTTCTCCTTGAGCTCGTTTTTACCAAGCTCAGCTACGAACTCTTGAGCAAATACCTTATCATACTCAACGGAAGCAAACGCTGCCTCCTCCTGCTCAGCTAGCTCGGGTTCAATACGGGTCATCGCGCGCCGGAGATCGATGGCTGCGAACGCAGACGGTATTTCCGCGACAAGCGCAGTCTTCGATTTCGACTGGAGCTTGAGTAGGTCGGTGAGTCTTTTTTCTGCCTCGTTCACGCGGCGCTGCAATTCGGCAAAGTCGGTTCTGAGCTTGTCATCGACTAGGAGGGTACAGGTCTTTTCCGAAGTCCCTAGATCCTTGTCATAAGACAATGCCACAAGGATGCGCTCGTTCTCGATGTCATTGCCAGCCTCGTCCGTCACCTTCGCGGCCGTCGGGTTATCGGGGAATATACGGTCGCGAGGCTTCTTCCCTTCGCCTTTCTCAGACAGCGCTTTGAACGTCAGCGCGAACGACGACTTCATCGCCCCATTTGGGGCATAAATCGCGTAAGCTCGGCCGCCATGCGGGAAGGTAAAATCGTATTTGAGGGATTTGATGCCGTAGCAAAACTTCAGATCGACCGAAATCTGGTCCATGGCGAATCCCCTGTGGCGGTTATACGTCATGGTCGGTACCCCGTGGCGGGGCTGTAGGACAGCCCCTTGTGCTTGGGGCGATCAAGTGTAACACTCCCGACTTAATCCGGGGGCGGCCTGACAACCAAGATTCATGCGCTCGTCGATGCGCTTGGCCTTCCGATCCTGTTGAAGCTCACCGAAGGCCAAGCCCATGATGGCCGCTCCGCCGATGACATGCTGGACGGCCTTGGCGAGGGCGATGTCCTGCTCGGAGACCGTGCCTATGACAGTGACGCCATGCGCGCCACCTTGGCCAAACGCGGCGCCTGGACCTGTGTCAAACCCATGCCGAACCGCAAGAATATCCCGGCGTTCAGCCCATTCCTCTACCTATATCGCAACCTCGTCGAGCGCTTCTTCAACAAGCTCAAACACTCCCACGCCATCGCCACCCGATACGACAAGCGCAATGACAACTTCCTCGCCTCCGTCCAGCTCGCCTGAATCCGCATCTGGTTGCGACACAATGAGTCGGTGGCCTAGTCCGAGTCTCGTTCAGATGCAGTCAGAACGAGACTCGTTCTAGCGTCGCCCTCTGATCCCGTATGCACCCATTGCCTCGTAACCGATTGCCACAAGCTCGCCGGATGCCAGATCGACGGCATCGAGGCACCGCACGACTGCCAGCACGTCGATGATCGGCTTGGCCAGAATATGCGGAACTGCCGTGCTGCCGATATGGTGCACAGCCAGCAGACCAGGATCGATCGCGCGCTGCAACCTGGCTGGTTCGTCCGCAAAGGCCATCCGCCACGCGGGATCGTGGGGAATGACAGGATTGCCGACTGGACGCGCCGACATCATGCCACCCCCAGAACCTCCCGCGCGATCACCATGACCCGATTGCGATCCGCCGGGAAGCCTGCGGCTATCCAGCGCTGCTCCACTTCGCCAAGGCGCCGCGATACGGCCGGGCCGGGTGCAAGGCCCATGGCGATCAGGTCCTTGCCAGATATCGGCAGTCGCGGGCGCACATAGCTGGCGAACGGGCCAGCCCAATGGGCGGCGCGTGGGTCTGCTGTCAGCAGGAGCCGGTCGAGCGTGGCCTCGGGGCCGATGGCGTAGGCAAGAACCCGAGGGTCTTTCGTGACGGCATCTCGCGTTGCGGCATGAATGAGGCGCGCTTTTCCGGCATTGGAAAGCTTCAGCCTGGCTGCAATGTCTCCGGCAATGCGCGGATCTTCGGGGAGGAGCGCCGCGAGCCTTCTGAGGCCGTCTCCTCCAGTTCCGACAGCAGCTTCCGCCTCGATCAGGGCCTCAAGCGCTGCAGTGCGCGCTCCATCCACTTCCGGAAGCACGGGCTTCAGAATGCCATGCTCCAGCATTGCGGCAACTGTCGGCGCGGGGGAGGGCAAAGCCAGAAGTTTCAGCAGCTCATCCCGGATCCGTTCACGAGACAGCGCCATCAGGTCATTCGCGCGGGCGGCACAGGCAGCGACTCCATCGGCATCGAGAACCGGCGCAAAACGGGCTGAAAAGCGAAAGAAGCGCAGGATTCGCAGATGATCTTCGGCGATCCGCTCCAGCGGTGCGCCTATAAATCGCACGCGGCGATCGGACAGATCGTCGAGGCCGCCGAAGAAGTCGATCACGTCGCCGGATTGCACGTCTGCATAAAGGGCGTTGATCGTGAAATCCCGACGCGCCGCGTCTTCGCGCCAGTCGCTGGTGAAAGCCACGTCTGCATGCCGCCCGAAGGTCATCACATCCCGGCGCAAGGTCGTGATTTCATAGTTCGTGTTGCCGGTGAAGGCAGTAACGGTTCCATGGGCAAGCCCGGTCGGCACTGCGCGGATGCCTGCTGCGCCCAGCGCTGCGATGGTTTCGGACGGGGTCAGCCGTGTCGCCAGATCGACATCGGAAACGGGAAGCTTCA
>Ga0335395_10000134_pt1 | contig 46478 bp, 43 predicted proteins | sample MAT02_FD_205744 | JGI IMG/M metagenome (GOLD analysis project Ga0335395, IMG submission 205744) | Freshwater microbial communities from Lake Fryxell liftoff mats and glacier meltwater in Antarctica - MAT-02 (spades assembly) (version 2) ... | reverse complement strand
CGTTGACTGGGAAATCGTCAACGCTGGTAATCCGAATTTCGCTGTCGCCAAGCACAGCACCGGTGACGGTGTGTTCGCCGAGGGTTCCCTTGGCATTGAGGCGCAGGGAGCCTGTGTAGTCGCGAATAGAAGCATCTCGGGTTTCAACGACGCGAATTCCACGTTCTTTGGCTTCGATGCTGGCGTTGACGTAGTTAACGCGCTCTCGCAAGGCTTGGGACAGGAGGCCTTTGAGGGAGGCGACGACTACGGGCTGACTTTGGTTGCTGGCCAATTCGCCTTGGAGTTGGACGTTGAGGTAATCGACTCGGCCTCCGGCTAGTTGGCTGACGAGGTTGCCGAGGGTTTCGGCTAGTTGGAGGTAGGGTTTGAGTTTTTCGATCGAGTCTGGATAAATTCCTGGTATGTTAACAGCCGATCGCGCGGGCAATCCTAACAGTACATCACGAATTTGTTCGGCAACGTCGATCGCCACATTCACCTGAGCTTCGGCGGTGGATGCTCCTAAGTGAGGTGTCAGCACGATGTTTTGGCCGACAGTCAGTAGAGGGGAATCGGCTTGCAGCGGTTCGTTTTCGTAAACGTCGATCGCAGCGCCGGCAATCTTCCCTTCTTTTATGGCTTCTGCTAGGGCTGCTTCATCGATGATGCCACCTCTAGCGCAGTTAATGATGCGGGCCGTGGGCTTCATCTTCGACAGCACCTCAGCGTTGATTAGGTGCAGGGTTTCGGGGGTTTTGGGGATGTGCAAGGTGATGTAATCGGATTCGCGCATCAGCAATTCGAGTTCTACTAAGCGACAGCCCAACTGTTCGGCTCTTTCGGCAGAAATGAATGGATCGTAGGCTAGGAGTTTCATGCCCATTGCTTTGGCTGCGGCTGCGAAGTGGGAGCCGATTTTGCCTAAGCCGACGATACCGAGGGTTTTTTTGTAAACTTCTACGCCAATAAAGCGGTTGCGTTCCCATTTACCACTTTTGACGGATGCGTTGGCTTCTGGAATGTGTCGCGACATAGAGAGCATCATGGCGATCGCGTGTTCGGCGGCGGCGATCGTGTTACCTTCGGGGGAATTGACGACTACAATTCCTTTGCGGGTGGCGGCGGGTACATCTACGTTGTCTACGCCGACTCCGGCGCGGCCGATGATTTTGAGTAAGTTGCCGGCTTCAATAATCTCTTTGGTAACTTGGGTGCCAGAACGGATCATTAAAGCGTCGTAATCTGGAATAATTCGTACCAGTTCTGCTGCTGACAAACCTGTGTTAACGTCTACTTGGGCGACTTGGGACAGGATATCAATTCCGGCTTGGTCGATCGGATCGGATACTAGAACTTTAGGCATAGTAAGCAATTGAGTGGAATCAGTAAAAATAGAGTTGAGCATTGGCGAGCTCAAAGTTGAGACTTAAACCTGGAGCAGTATCTAACAGCTCAGCTTAAGCTGGTCTTTGTGCAGTTTGAATTGTATCTGCATTTGGTCAATTTCAGTCGTTTTTGCGGGAAATATTTTAGGTTTACGGTCGATCGGGCTCTCGAACTGTCTGAAAATCCCCGAACTGCTTATCTAGTAAGTCTTTTCGAGTTATAATTTAGTTTAGGTATCTCAGCCGAACTATCAGGAATTGCTTTTCATGAATTATCTTATTGCCGTACTGCCCGATCGAATGCAAGCCGAAGCTGCTTATTGTGCTCTGGAAAAAGAAGGCTTACCGATGAAACAGGTAAGTATTTTGGGCCGTGGCTACAAAACTGCTGATGAATTTGGTTTGATTGACCCGAATCAGCAAGCGAAGAAACAAGCTAAAATGATGGCTATTTGGCTGATCCCTTTTGGGTTTATTGCTGGCGTTACTTTCAGTCTGATGACTGAGTTAAGGACTTTTGCCTGGGCGGGGGAATATGGCGATCATGCGATCGGTGGTGTATTGGGTGCGATCGCCGCTACGATGGGTAGCGTGTTTGTCGGAGGCGCTGGCGGTATGGCTTTTGGTAGCGGTGATGCTTTGCCATATCGTAATCGTTTGAATGCTGGTAAATTTTTGATTGCGGTTAAGGGTTCTGATGATTTGACGGGGAAAGCTGCGAATATTTTGCAGCGGTTTGAACCGGAAAATATTCAAGGTTATACAGAGACATAGTTATTTGTTGACTGTTAACGGTTGACTGTTAACTGTTAACTGTTAACTGTTGACTGTTAACTGTTAACTATTTCTCTGTTAACGGTTGACTGTTAACTGTTATCTGTTGGTTCTAAGAACGAATAACAAATAACGAGTAACAAATAACGAATAACAAATAACGAGTAACAAATAACGAGTAACAAATAACGAATATGGAATCACAAACTATCGCCCTACATTCTCCCCTAGAATTAACTCTCGAATTAACTGATGAGCAGTTTTTTCAGTTGTGTCAAAACAACCGGGATTTAAGATTTGAACGTACTGCTAATGGAGAATTGATTATCATGTCACCTACGGGTAGCGAGACTGGTAGACGGAATTCAGGTCTAAACTTTCAACTTACAGTTTGGAGTATTCAAAGCAATTTAGGAGTTGTTTTCGACTCTTCCAGTGGATTTAAACTGCCCGACGGTTCAGATATTTCTCCCGATTCTGCTTGGGTGCGACGTGACAGATGGGATGCCTTAACTGCTGAACAAAAAGAGAAATTTGCGCCAATTTGTCCTGATTTTGTAGTGGAATTGCGCTCGGCTAGTGATTCATTAGAAAAATTGCGGGCTAAAATGAAAGTGTACATCAAAAATGGAGCAAAGTTGGGATGGTTGCTCGATCGCAAAAATAGACAAGTTGAAATCTCCCGCCCCGATAGAGATGTGGAAATTATATATTCCCCTGCAACTCTGTCAGGTGAAGATGTACTGCCGGGTTTTGTTTTGGATTTAAGTGATATTTTGTAATCGGTAAAAACAGCAGTAGAGCGGGGTATAAAATCTATAACCGACTCTACAGTGCATGACGAATAAGCTGTTCCAAAAAGTTAGCTGCCGACAGTTCGGGACATGGTTCGGTATAATTTGGATTTTGTGTTGCCTGTTCGCGACCTGTCACCAAAAAGCACGCAGCCGTGAAATGCCTTTCCCGCACCATCTTCTGACAAAACAGTTCGTAGCGTTTAGCATAGCTGGCCCCTCTAAACTCTGGTAAAACCGGGAAATGCGGTTCAGCAACCTGTACCGGGTTGCGCGAGGTAGGACTGTCTTCCAAAACAAACAGATATCCTAACCACGGTGGCGGAGGTGCTTCGCCAAACACCCCTTCCCGGTAAGCTGTCCAGATGTCTAGAGCCGCCCCCATCGCTTCTTCTGTGCGGTTGTTGAAGTTATTCCCAAAGCTGCCAACCTGGCTCTTCAACTCGATGACTACCTTGAGTTGCCGCTTTTCTGGGTTGATCACCAGAAAGTCATACATCTTCGTCGGACGAAAGAACCCCGGTATAACGGTTAGGCTTTTTTTAACATGGATCTGCTCTTGGGGAACACCTGCCGCCAGCAAAAAATTAGTCAGCGTCAGGATGAAACCGTCCATCTGCTTTCCCCCTGTCACCGCACTGCGATTGCCCTGGTCAACCTTGCCTGCTAGTACCTGGGCTTGTGCCTGGGCGATGCGGGTATCCCAAAAACCCTGCACTGCTTCCTGGAACACATCATCGGGGATGGTGGGTGTCTGTCCCGTCGTCATTCAGCAACCTCCCCCATCGTTGTGTCATAGACGACGCGCAAGCCATACGTCTCCTGCATCCGTTTCAGCGCTAGGTGATGGTAGGTTGGCTCAACATCTACCCCAATACTGTTGCGCCCCCAGTTGGCGGCGGCGACACAGGTTGTTCCCGTCCCCATAAATGGGTCAAGTACGGTGTCCCCTGCAAAGGAAAACATCCGCACCAGCCTTTCTGCCAGTTCCAAAGGATATGGGGCGGGGTGTTGCCGAGTGGAAGCGCCTTTGACATCCTGCCAAATCTGTTGAAACCACTGCCGATGCAGGGTTTCTGGTATCACCGATAATACCCGTGCTGTGAGCGTGGGACTGCGGTAGCCCCCTGGTTTGCGCTGCATCAGGATAAATTCGATGTCGTTTTTGATGACGCCTCCGGGCTCATAAGGTTTGCCGAGAAAGCTCGTGCCGTTCCCTGCTGCTTCCAAAGAGGCATTGGCGATTTTATACCAAATAATCGGTGCGAGGTTATCAAATCCCAGATGGCGGCAATGCTCCTGAATGCTAGCGTGCAGGGGAAATACCATGTGTCTGCCAAACCGCCGGCGGGCCACACAGACATCCCCCACGACAATCACCAGCCGCCCGCCTGGAACTAACACCCGCCATACCTGCTGCCATACTCGATCGAGCTCTTGCAAAAACTGTTCGTAGTCTGCTATTTCCCCAAGCTGGTTTGGGTTTTTGACATATTCTTTTAAATTCCAGTATGGGGGCGATGTGACTGCCAGATGCACGCTTTCATCGGGAATATTTGCGAGGTTTCGGCTATCGCCCTGTACCATGGAATGGAAGGAGGGCAACCCCTGCACCCGATGCTGAATTTCCTGGATTAATGCCGTATTTTTGCTGATGGCAGGAATGGCGCGTTGCTCGTCTGCTGCTAGTAATGCCGTTGCTTCCTCGGGTACAAGGCTTTTATCTTGTAGTGCTTGTTTCAACGGTTCGGCTGCTTCCAGACACAGAAACCGCGTTGAAATATTAACCTTGCTTAAACTCGAAGACTTCATAGATTTGGTACAATAATCATGTTCATCAGATCAGCTTTGCGAGCCACAAAAAATCCTAAGAGCGTTCTTTGATGATTTTAGACTATAATTAAAGTAGTGCGACTGTTAAAAAAGTAGATTTTTTAGTGACAGCAAGGTTTGGCAATTTCAAATTAGAATCTAACATTAACTGATGTTGCAAAGAGAAGAACTGTTAAAAGGTATTGAAAATCGCGAATCGGTGGCGCGAGTAATAGATTGCGCCGAACAAGCTATCAAAACTTGGGAAGTTACTCTGACTGATTTTATGTCGCCTCCTGAATTGGCGGATGCTAAGGTTGTGTTTAAGCGTTTGAGTGATGTGGAGTTAGTGGCTTGGGGCGGCTATCCACAAGGGGAAAGACAGAGAATTGCGATCGCCCGATCGGAAATCCCGATCGACTCTGCTAGTGTTGACATGGCTGCGGTAGAAATTGCTGGCAATTTCCTGTTTGACACCGCCAGTCACCGCGACTTTTTGGGGGCGATGTTGGGCACAGGAATTGTCCGCGAGAAAACGGGTGATGTGATTGTGTTGGGCGAACGCGGCGCGCAAGCCATTGTCATACCTGAGATGGTAGAGTATTTGGAGATGAGTTTGCAGCAAGTGCGATCGGTTCCAGTAAAAACTCGGCGTATTGAGTTGAGCGAACTCAAAATTAGAGAACCCAAAAAGAAAGAAATGACCACCGTTGAAGCATCGATGAGATTGGATGCTGTTGCTTCGGCCGGATTTGCCATGTCTCGCAGCAAAATGGTTGAATTTATTGACAGAGGCGATGTGAGAGTTAACTGGAAAGACATCACCCAATCTAGTTATCACGTTAAATCTGGAGATTTGATCGCTGTTAGCGGTAAGGGAAGATTGGAAATTGGGGAAGTTATGGTGACAAAAAAAGAACGCTATCGAGTGCAGTTAACTCGATATTTGTAATTTTGGCCGCCGCGCCCAAGTTCAAAGAAACCGGGTTTTTTACGAAATTTAAGGCGACAACGAATTATTTCGTAAAAACCCGGTTTCTCCCCACCCACACTAACTCAAGAAACCGGGTTTTTACGAGATTTAGGGTGACAAGAATTATTTCACTAACTCAAGAAACCGGGTTTTTACGAGATTTAAGGTGACAAGAATTATTTCGAGAAAAACCCGGTTTCTGGCCGCCGCGCCCAAGTTCAAAGAAACCGGGTTTTTTACGAGATTTAAGGCTACAACCAATTATTTCGAGAAAAACCCGGTTTCTCGCCACTCTACCCTTTACCCATAAATACCTTTGCTATCGAATTCACCAAAAGTTCTCGCGGCATAAATCGGGGCATATTTACGATTATGGGATTCGGGAATCCGCCCGTCACGACGTTAGACTGATTTTTCTCTAAAGCTTTGAGTGCATCTCGCACTACTTCATCGGCGGGGACGAGTTTTTGCCCGCTGCTAGATGCCAAACCTTCGGGAAATTCGGCTGCTTTAAAAAAGTCCGATTCTGTAGGGCCCGGACAAACTGCTAAAACGCGAACTCCTAAATCTTTGTTTTCTGCCCAAAGTGCCTCGCTGAAACTGAGTACAAAGGCTTTACTTGCGGCATAAATTGATAAGTACGGCATCGGTTGAAAGGCTGCAATAGAACCAATATTGATGATACTTCCGGATTTTCTCTCCCGCATTCCCGACAAAAATAAGTGCGAGAGTTCTACTAATGCTACAATATTTAGTTGCAGAATTCCTACTTGTTTGGCAAGCGGGCGATCGGCAAAAGCACCGTAATCGCCAAAACCCGCATTGTTCACCAACAAATCAACCGTCCAACCTTTTTGAACAACCGCATCAAATACAGCATTTGTGGCTCCTGGCGCGGTCAAATCTTGAACGATAATTTCGACTAAAATATTGAATTCCTGTTGCAGTTGAGCAGCTAGCTGCTGCAATTTGGCTTCGGAACGAGCTACCAAGATTAGATTGTGCTGGCGTTTAGCTAATTCGGCGGCAAAGGCTGCACCAATTCCGCCAGAAGCACCGGTGATTAAAGCAGTTGGCATGAACTTAAATTCGGATGTTTGATGTGGTCTTTATATATTTTAACAATTATCTCGGCGAACAACCTGTAGAATAATTAAAAGGGAATAGGTGAGTTTTATGGTGCGTCTTACCGATCGAGCTTTTGACATTTTGCGGGCCGAAGTTGACAAATGTGCGACGGCTGATGGTGTAGCTGGTAATGTGTACCGGAGTATGGTAATCAAGCGGTTGGAGAAGTTGCGATCGCAAAACGGCACTTTCGCCTCAATAGACGAAATCCGCGATACCTTCAAAGACGAATTTCCCAACTTCAGCGAAGAAGCTCTCAAAGCTGCTGTCAAAGCCAACCGCGCGCCCGGATTGTTCGGCAAAATTATCTTTGCGGGCGGTTTCTTGGGCGCTGGGGCGGGGATAATTTGGCTGCTAAATCTGCCATTTCCGATGATTCGCTGGCCAGTCGCGAAGACGATGCCGGTATTATTGTTGCCCAGTTTCATCAGTATGGATCACAATTACCGACAGGCGATCGCCCTTGTGGAACAATCCGATCAATTGATCAACAAAGCCACTGCTGTCGCTGATTTCGACTTAGGCGAAACCAAATCAAAACAAGCTCAAAAACACCTCGATGCTTTGCCGGTTTGGTTCCTCGGTTACTATCCAAAAACTTATTGCTCTTTTGCTGGCTGCCGTTGGCGCTTTACTGTGGATGAATTTCAAGCAGCCCGCAAAAATGTCGGGCGGATGGATGCTCAGATTTTCCAACAAAAAAATGCTTTTACTCAGCTAAGTCAAGTTGAACAAAGTCTCGTCAGCGCCAAACAAGAGTATCAGCAAGCAAAAAATGCCGCTGATAGACAAAAAGCTAGCATAAATTGGCAAAGTGCGATCGACCAACTAAATCAAATTCCTGCCGAAACCCTCGCCGGAGAAACTGCTAAGAAAAAACTCCAAGCAGCAGAGAGAGACTTTCAAGCAATGGGCGGCGTCGCCACCGGTTCCGTACGTGCGGACAACTTAATCGAAGCAGCAAAAGAATTTGCACTTTCAGCCGCTGTAGCATCCCAAAAACCACCGCATCCCGCCGCCCAGTGGGAACAAATAGCAGGATTGTGGGAAGAAGGAATTAACCGCCTAAAAATGGTTCCTGTGGATAATCCGGGCTATCTTAATGCTCAAACAAAACTCGCTGAATATCAAAAAAATTTAGGAATTGCTCAAATTAGGCTGCAAGCAGAAACCGACTCGGCAAAAGCTTTTCAAGAATCTAAAAGCTTGTTAGCTAGTTTGCAAAACACTGTAAATTCTACCAGTCAAAATCCCGGTTATGCCGTCAGCCAATTGCAGCAAATTATCAACCAGTTAGAATCAGTAAAACCGGGAACAACTGTTTATCCAGAATCCCAAAAATGGCTGCAATCGGCTCGTAAAAAACAGCAAGAATGGCAAAAGAATTAAAGATTGGAAATTGGGCATTGGGCATTGAGCATCGGGAATTGGTAGAGTGTCACACACAACCAACAACCAACTAATGACTAATTACCAAACTGGGTCAACATACAGATTAATTGTGACTTCCTTTTTCCCGGAAGGTACGCCGGAAATACAAGCACAAATTGTATCCCCACCGTCAATTTCTACTTCGCAAGCGTGACAAGAACCCATCAGACAGCCTGTAGGAATAGAAACCCCTGCACGTTTAGCTACATCTAGCAAAAGCTCTCCTGCTTCAGCTTCAACTGTCACATTATCTGGCAAAAAAACAATCTTTGTCATTCAATTTTAATCTCCGCTTTAACTAATAAATGATATTCAATCCGGTTGATTGAGCATCCGGTTGGGGCGGGGCGGGTTTACCTGTATTGTTGGCTGGTATTAGAGCTGTTGCTGAACCCGCCCCTACGGAATCTTGTCTATTTAAATTGAGCATCCGGTTGGGGCGGGGCGGGTTTACCTGTATTGTTGGCTGGTATTAGAGCTGTTGGTGAACCCGCCCCTACGGAATCTTGTCTATTTAACCGGATTTGATGTCATTACTAACCTAAAATATGCTTGATATCTAAATGCTTTTCCACTGTATCTGCTAAACTTTCTAACAGAGCTTCTCGGTGTTCTCGGTAATTCGGAATACCTGTAGGCAATGCACGGAGTCCTCGCTGTTGGCGCAAGTGATTTAACCAAGCTCGCCGCCAAGCTCCATTATCAAAAACGCCGTGCAGATATGTGCCCCAAATTGATTGAGAAGTGTTGACCATTCCTAAACTCGGATCGTCAAATAGCGGTTGAGTCGAATTAGACTCCAGCATTTGCGTTCTTCCTTGATGAATTTCATAACCGGAAACTGGTAAACCCGGTTGAGGATAGTTGGATGTTACGATGCGTTGGCGGGCAATTTTGTGCGGTGCGATCGCAGTTTTCAAAGGTAGCAATCCCAATCCTTCAAATTCTCCCTGCTCTCCTTCAAGCCCTTCTTTATCGGTGATACTTTTTCCCAGCATCTGAAAGCCACCGCAAACTCCCATGACAGTACCGCCTGCTATTAAGTAATTTTGAATCGCTTTTGCCATACCTGTTTGTCGCAGCACGTGCAAATCGGCAATTGTAGTTTTAGAACCAGGTAAAATCACGGCGTCTGGATGGCCTAACTCGTCTCTGGGGCTGACATATTTGACTGTGACGGTGGTTTCCGATTCCAGGGGGTCAAAGTCGGTAAAATTGGAAATTCGGGGCAAGCGGATGACGGAAATGTTTAGGTCGGTTTGAGAATTGGGAGAACGCCGATCGAGCAAATCGAGAGAATCTTCGGAAGGAAACACTTCGTCTATCCAAGGAATCACCCCAACTACGGGGATTCCCGTCCTTTCTTCTAGCCAAGTCAGCCCCGGATCTAAGATCGATTTTTGTCCTCGGAACTTATTAATGATGAATCCTTTAATTAAAGCGCGTTCGTCTGGATCGAGCAATTCCAAAGTGCCGATGATATGAGCAAAAGCGCCGCCGCGATCGATATCAACTACTAGCAAAGTTCGAGCATTTAAATGTTTGGCTACTCGCATATTTGTCAAATCGCGGTGTTTAAGATTGATCTCAGCAGGGCTACCTGCTCCCTCACAAACAACCATGTCAAATTCTTGCCGTAGAAATTCTAACGATTCCCGAATAGCTTGCCAACCGATATCAAAATACTGCTCGTAATATTGAGATGCTCGCACATTTGCGACGGCTCTGCCTTTGATAATCAATTGAGATGTCATGTCTCCTTGCGGCTTGAGCAAAATCGGATTCATTTCTACCCAAGGTGCGATGCCCGCGGCCCAAGCTTGGACTGCTTGAGCGTAGCCAATCTCTCCGCCGGCGGCTGTGACATAGGAATTCAGAGCCATATTCTGACCTTTGAACGGAGTTACCCGCCAGCCCGATCGAGAAAAGATGCGACATAATGCTGAAACCAGTAAAGATTTTCCTGCGTGAGAGGTTGTTCCCACGACCATAATTGCTTTCATAATATTTAGGGTAGAAGGTAGATCACAAAAGAGATGGCAGTTCGGTAACGGATTATCTAACGGATTTAACGGATGGAAGATGCCAGTTCGGCAACGGATTATTTAACGGATTTAACGGATAGAAGATGCCAGTTCGGCAACGGATTATTTAACGGATTTAACGGATGGAGAAGAAGAAGGTAGAAACCAGAATTACGAAAATTCTGGTTTCTACTTTTTGCTTTTTGTCTCAAGATGAGGGTTGAGCTTTGTCGGATATATTATCGGAATTGGATTCATCGGCCCGTTGAGCAGCTTCTACTAACTCTGAAGTTGGGGGATTTGGGCGAATTAATTCCGGTTTTTCTTCCGTTTCAGATGGTTTTTGATCTGTGGATTCGATCGACATAACTGTTACTGAAACCGTTTCTACCACTCTCAACTCGGGTTGTTCCGATGCTTCCATTTCCACAGAGGCTACTGAAACGATTTCCACTACAGTCATTTCTAGAGATACAGCAGGGGCTTGTGCTTCTGGTTCACTAGGCGCAGTCGGCGGTGTCTGGGTTTCAGTGGACGATCGATCTTCGATCGAACTTTCTTCTATTTTGGCAGAACTTGGGGTTTCTGTCACCATCAACTCGGCCATTGCTTCTACATCGGTGGGAAACGAGACTCCTTGGCTGGTTTCGGCTGTCACTTCGGCGGCGGCTTCGGCTAATTCTGTTTCGAGAATGGAGTCGATATCCGGTGCGGGAATTGCCGTTATTTTAGGTTCAGGGGCGATCGAATCTCTCGTCACTTTCGCTGTTGGCGTCTGGGGAGTTCCATCAGACTTGTTTTTACCCGTACCCAGTCCCAACATACCGCCGAGACTATTTTTGAGATTGCTGAACAGACTTCCGAAACCTGCGGATTTTTTATCGACTTTGGCAGGAGTTGAGCTTGCCTCTGGGACTGCTGTTGCTTCCACCGTTGGGGCTGCCGTTGGTGTCGCCGTTGGATCAGCAGGCTGGGTAGCCCTCGCTCTCCACATTTCGTCAAAATCATCATCATCATCAGTCTGCTGTTTCACCTCTGGCTGAGCCTCTACTGGCTCCACAGTTGCTCCGGCGGCAATTTCTGAAAAGTCTAGAGGTAGAGGGAGAGGAGTGAAGCTGCTGGCTAATTCTGCTGTTGATTCTGAAGTCTTAGCATCAGGAGTTTCGACGGAAAATACTGGTGTTTCAGATATTGCAGGTGCGCTCTTGTCGGGAATTTTTGAGTCAGGGACGATCGAACTTTCGGCAATAATTTCAGGAATCGCCGGCTGTTGTTCTACTTTCACCTCGCCCTCGGTAACAGGTGATGAAACAACATCAGCTTTCGGTTTGGGCGATCGAACAAACTTCGGTTTTTTCGTGGCCGGTTCTTTTTTCTTACCAAACAAGCCTGCAAACGGCAAGCCCGCCACCAAATTCGCTGGCCCAGGAATCGGCGTTTGCTGAGCAACGGGCGCCACCAACCTGCGCAAAGTTAGAGTTTCCCAGGCAAAGGAGCCCAACATAGCCACCCCCGCCATTTGACCCAGCAGGAGAGCACCAGTAATTCGCCCCGCACAGGCCCATAAAATTAACGCATAAAAAAGTCCTACCCCGCTCCAGGTAAAATCACTTTTGCGGTGAACTTCTGGAAAAAAGAAGGCCGCCATGTAAATACTGAAGCTGCCTAGACCGACCGCCAAAGCCAGAATGTATGCAAGCATCTTGTCGGTACCTCCGCTGTGTCAAATAAACTTCTACGCGCTAATTCTACCTTTGACAGAGACTCAACGGCTTCTTTCTCAAGGATAATTCTCAATTTGCAACGACGAAGCAGAGGGAAAATTTTTGGGATCACCCCATTTTTGTAAATATATCCGTAGGGGTGAGGCATTCCGGCAGTGAGTCTCTGCTGATAACTAATAAATTATCTGCCGGAATGCTTCACCCCTCCAAAATTGGGATGCACCCAAATTTTTTCTCCTAACCCTCTGACCCCCTCACCCTCTGACCCTATCCTGAGTCGTGATATTGGTCACTTAACTGCGCTTGTACGATCGCACATACCGTAGAGGATGTTCTGTATGTTGTAGGTGTGAGAAGAATTATGCCCTAGAGGGTATCTATTGGAGACAGTACCATGTTTGAAAAACTGTTGTTAGCGGCGGCCTTAACCTTATCGGTTCACGTATTTGCTGGAGTCAGCACTTCCCCGAAGTTACCGAAAACTTTGGTATTGCGATCGATCGACCGTCCGACTCAAACCATGAAACTTCCCCTCATTCCAGTACCTCTGGACTTCAAGTCGAACGTCGAATCCTGATCGTACCCGGTGGATAGTACGTGATCGAGTGCGATCGAACCAGACGCAGAGTCGGTCTATAATATTTTTTGAGAGCTGTTCTCTTTTCTATTTAACCTTAAAACACTTTGGCAATCCTGAGTAAAGGATCAAAATAAATATATACTTTCCAGATAAAGCTCAAAGCTAATCAGGACATTGATTATTAAATCAAAGAGAGTGAAAATGGGACTTAGCGATATTCTATTGAATGAAAATAACAGAGATAATTTTGTTGACGACTGTGTGAAGTTGATAGACAAACAAGTTGCTTCAGCGCCGGGATTGGGTGGTCTTGCTCTGAAAGCTGCCTACTCTACTGTCAAGGGGATACGATCGGACTATTGCGCCCAAGTCGTCGATCAACTTCTGCCCCAAATCTCGATCGCACTCGATCCGATGTGGACTGAAGCAGTAAACAATGGCAACCCAGTCGAATATCTAACCCAAAGAAAAGCTCAAGTAGCAGATGAATTGCTCCAAATCAGCGACCAAAAAGCCGAAAACAGCACAAGAGCAATAGTTAAAGGTGCTTATGCCAAACTCCGCCCCTCCGCTAAGACTTATGTGGAAAAGGGAGTGCCGGATTTAGCCGAAATTATTAATAAACATCATAAGCTGTCCAGCACTTAAATTGGATGTTGAAAAACAATCAAATTCTTGTGGGGTGGGCGTCCCGCCCGCTCTAAATATACAATTTAAATGCGCGACAGCTTAGTGCCGTTAACAGTTAACAGTTAACAGTTGACAGTTGACAGCGTGGGATGGGCGGGAGAGCCCGTCCAAAAAAGACGGGCTCTCCCGCCCATCCCACAATAACAATTAAAATTGTAAGTTATTTAATTCGCGCTCCTAACTTAATTTTGAATTGTCACTTTCCTATTAGTATACTGAGGTATCCAGCCTTGAGCAGTGGTGTAATACTGCACGGCTTTCAAGTACAGCAATGGAGTGAGATAAAACCAATGTTCGGTATTAGCGGGCACTTTAATGTAATCTGCTGCTTGCAGCATTAACTGTATCTGAGAGCCGTTAGCATACACAAAACCAAAAACACATTCCCCAGCTAAAATGTGAATAACTTCTGCATCTGCGTGGGTGTGAGTGCGATTGCTTTGAGTCATCAGCGCGTAAATTTGCTGAGAACCGGGTTGCAGGACTTTTAAGTCGCACCACTGACATCCGCTGATACGCTTGAAGTAGGCAAACTCAGTTTTAAATGCTGTAAGAATCTGCTGTTTTTCCGTGACATTCAGAATGTCTTGAGCTAGTAGTTCTTGAATCGTAGGATTTTCGTTTGTTGGCAGGCGATCGATCTCAATATTTAAAACAGCCAGTTGACTCGCAATCGCCCCGATATTTGTATATATGCTACCGTCTTCCAGTTGTAGAACAGCCATATTGCACCACCTAGTTTGTTGAGCTTTGAAAAAAATTTAGTTTCCATTTTAAAGCTGCCTTTTTAAGCTACCTTCAGAAACTAAACTCCGGCTTGTTTTCAATAATAACCGATCGCGAAAACTCGATATCCTACCTTCACAATCATCAAAGAATTAGGAAATATGAGATATTTTCGGTTTTTTTTAAGTTTTATTTCTAGTTCTCAGGATTGGGCTAGGAATGTAGATCGATCGACTCTGGCTATTTTTTCTGGTTCGGTGTTTAAACGGGCGATCGGCAGAACACCGCCTACAGCATCAGAATACAGAAACAGAGGGTAAATCTATAAAATTTCGGTCAGATTTAGCTAGACAGGCGGGAATCCCCAGCCCATAATCTTTGATAGGCGGGTGGGATGAGAGCCGCGCTCCTGCGAGGAGCGATCCTGCCGCGATGTTGGGCCCAGCCAACCAGCATTCTTTGGATGGCGACTTTCTGGAGCACGCATTGTAATAATTGTGGTAGAATACTCGTATCTTTGATCACAGAATAACAATCTAGATCAGGATAAAACAGCTTTGATGTGACAAGTGGGGCGGGACGTGTTCCTCACTATAAAATGCCGTAAAGGGAAACAAGTGGAGTACCTTGAAGGAAGATTCTTATATCCTTGACAGGACTCAGATGCCTACACCATACTGCTTGCGGTTGGTGTAGGAGCGTCACCATACAATACAAGACTAAAGCTCAAAATTACGGCGCAGCCTGAATGCTGCTACTTTTATGCCTCTACCTATAGTTGCTATTATTGGACGCCCCAATGTAGGCAAATCGACGATCGTCAACCGTTTAGCCAACAGCCAAGACGCGATCGTCCACGACGAACCCGGAATCACGCGCGATCGGACATACAGACCAGCATACTGGGCCGATCGCGAATATCAAGTCGTAGACACCGGCGGGCTAGTATTCGACGACGACACCGAATTTCTGCCTTTAATTCGCGAACAAGCACTGGCGGCGCTGGCAGAAGCGAGCGCAGCCATCTTTGTAGTAGACGGACAAGTCGGACTCACCGGTGGTGACGAGTCGATCGCATCTTGGCTGAGACTGCAAAAAGTCCCCGTCATTCTCGCCGTCAACAAGTGCGAATCCGAAAATACAGGGCTTACCCAAGCAGCAGACTTTTGGCAATTGGGAATGGGAGAACCTTACCCAATTTCCGGTATTCACGGTAACGGCACCGGCGAATTGCTCGACAAATTAATCACTCACCTTCCGACAGAAGCACTACCGGAAGTAGACGAAATTAAAGTAGCAATCATTGGTCGTCCCAACGTCGGAAAATCGAGTTTGTTAAACGCATTTCTCGGAGAAAACCGCGCCATAGTCAGCCCGATTTCCGGCACTACCCGCGATGCGATCGACACATTAGTAGAGCGCAACGGCCAAACCTACCGCCTGATTGATACAGCCGGAATTCGTAAAAAGAAAAACGTCGAATATGGCGCAGAATTTTTCGGCATCAACCGCGCTTTCAAAGCCATTCGCCGCGCCAACGTCATACTGTTAGTAATTGACGCAATTGACGGCGTTACAGATCAAGACCAAAAATTAGCCGATCGCATCAGCCAAGAAGGTCGAGCCTGCATCATAGTCGTCAACAAATGGGACGCCATAGAAAAAGACTCCGACACCATCTACGACTACGAAAGAGAAGTAAGAACCCGACTTTATTTCCTCGACTGGGCAGAAATGATTTTCGTCAGCGCCGTGAGTGGACAGCGAGTTGAAAAAATCATTGAATTAGTAGACAAAGCCTCCGACGAACACAAACGCCGAGTCGCTACCGCCGTTATTAACGAAGTAATAGAAGAAGCCACAAGCTGGCATTCAGCCCCAGTTACCCGCCAAGGAAAACAAGGCAAAATCTATTACGGTACTCAAGTACGATCGCAGCCGCCGACAATTGCACTGTTTGTCAACGATCCCAAACGCTTTACCGAAAACTATCGCCGCTACATGGAAAGCCAATTCCGCAAACATTTAGGCTTTACCGGTACACCAATGCGACTGCTGTGGAGAGGCAAAAAAGTTCGAGAATCCGAACAAAGCAGCACAAACAGAGCGCTACGTGTGAAGTGATTTTAGATTTTAGATTTTGGATTTTAGATTGAAGATAAAACGCAGTTTAATGATATGATTAGATTGCGATTTTCTTCTTTTATCGACATTCAATCTCCCAATCCCCTAATTTTCTAATCGAAAATCAAACAATCTAAAATCTAAAATCGCCCTGTGGATGAGCAAGAGTTTAAAAGAAGAACGAAGCAGCTAGCATTGAGAGTTATTAAGCTAGTAGATGCGCTGCCAAAAGGAGCAGCTTCTCAGGTAATTGGCAAGCAGTTAATACGTTCAGCAACTTCTGTAGGAGCCAATTATCGAGCGGCTTGTCGCGCTAAGTCAACAGCAGACTTGATTTCTAAACTGAGGATAGTGGAAGAAGAAGCGGATGAAAGTCTTTACTGGATGGAGCTAATAGTTGAAGCTGAATTGGTAGATGTCACTAAATTAAAAAGTATCATGTCAAAGACTAATGAAATTTTAGCGATGACAGTTGCATCCATCAAAACCTTAGTGACTAAGAACCAAACAGCAAATCGAAGATAAAACAATCCCCCAATCAATCCCCCAATCAATCCCCCAATCTAAAATCTAAAATCGCCAGATGGATTTATTAAGATCGCTCCCCATAGGACTTTACCTAGAACAACCTGTTACCTGGCTTCATCGTCTCGACTCCCGTGTAAAATTAGCCTGGTTGATGACATTTTTGATCGCACCAATCCTCGCCAATCCAATTTGGCGATTGATGCTAGTCGGAATGTTAATCGTACTGACACTCACAGCAGCGATTCCCTTCCGCGTGTGGAAACAGCAAATGGGACTGCTGCTACTATTCTGCGTTTTAGTATTTTGCCTCAGCGCGATCGCCCCCGATGCACTTCCTTCAGAACACCAACCGCGCCTTCCCGCTGACGAATTAACCTTTTCCCAACAACCAGCAACCCTTCCCGAACCAGCTCCCAAAAAATCCTGGTACAATCCCTTTAATTTAGGCTCAAACTCCCAAACCCAAAATCCCAAATCCCCAATCCCAAAATCCCTCCCCCAACCCACAAAATATAGTTATGTTTTATTCAAGCAAGGCCCGATTAAAATAACCCGTAAATCCCTAGATTTAGCTATCAACGTCAGCACCCTATTTTTCACAGTAATTTACAGCACTAACCTCTATCTCCTTACCACAGCCAGCGAAGAAATCACCAGTGCGATCGAAAACTTAATGCAGCCTTTGCGTCGCTTAAACTGGCCTGTTACTGAAATAGCATTAACATTAACTTTATCTTTGCGATTCATTCCTCTAGTCTTAGAAGAAATACAAAATTTAGTGCGATCGGTTAGTACCAGAGCCATAAACTGGAAAAAACTTGGATTTCGTCGCGCCGCTCAAGTTTGGTTGATGATAGCCGAGCGACTGTTACAAAACTTGCTTTTGCGAGCCGAACAAATTGCCAGCGCCATGAAAGTTCGCGGCTTCACCAGTCCCGATCGACACCGCGTAGAATGGCACCAATTACACTTCAAAATTAGAGACTGGATAGCGATCGGCTGCTTACTCGTGCTTTGGAGCGCCCGCTTAGTTTGGGGCTGGGACAGTTAACAGTTGACACGATCCTGCTAGAGTAATAAAGACAAATATTTATAGATCCAACACTTTGAACATCTATCTTGGGACAGATATCGTGTACGTTCCCCGCATTCAAGCCGCATTAGATCGCTTTGGCGATCGCTTCCTCCAAAAAGTTTACACGCCGGCCGAACAAACAGACTGCGGACAACTAAATTCTCAACACAGCAGCATTAAAGGTAAAATGAACCGAGTTTCTTGCAACCAACTAGCGGGGCGGTGGGCTGCCAAAGAAGCTGTTGTCAAAGCTCTAGGCACGGGATGGCGGGGAATACGGTATGCAGATGTGGAAATTCGGCGCGACGAGCGCGGTGCTCCGAAGCTGCAACTGCACGGAACAGCAGCAGCACAAGCCTCTGTTTGGGGAAATTGCCAGTGGCAATTAAGCCTCAGCCACGACGGAGACTATTCCACGGCTACGGCGATCGCCCTTTGTACCCCGTCTGAGAATAACCCCGTCCCGCCAGAACAGCGAAACTAAAATCTAAAATCTAAATCTTTAATCTAAACTCGATCGATTGTGAGCGTGAGTCAGTAACTCAGCCCTAAAGGGACTGAGCTTGCAAGAGAAATCAAGCAAGCTATACTGACCCGTCTAAGTCTTAACTGACTACGTTTTTTGAGTCAAGACACCTTGGAATGCGAAGCTAGTTCCTTGCTCTGTCATTTGCAATTAAATAGTTCTAAAGTCACTGGAACAGTGTTGCAAGTCTAAAAAGCTCTTAAAACATTGACTAAGCTAACATTACCCGAAAGGAGGGACTTTATGTCCAAAATATTTATTTTAGACACTGAGCAAAAACCATTAGACCCAATCCATCCCGCACAAGCGAGGCAGTTATTACGAAACAAAAAAGTAGCAGTTTTTAGACGGTTCCCATTTACTTTAATTCTCAAAGAATTGCATCTTGAATCGACCATATCACCTCTAAGATTAAAGCTAGACCCAGGCGCGAAAACAACGGGAATGGTATTAGTTGATGATACTGGAGAGGTTGTATTTGCGGCTGAATTAAAGCATCGTGGTTTTGCGATTCGAGACGCTTTAACTTCTAGAAGACAGTTAAGACGTGGTAGACGTGCTAGAAAAACCCGCTATCGTCAACCCAGATTTAATAATAGAACTCGTCCTAATGGATGGTTAGCACCAAGCTTACAAAGTCGGGTTGATAATATCAAAACTTGGGTTAATAAGTTATGCCGATTTGCACCAATTGAAGTGATTAGTCAAGAATTAGTACGTTTTGATATGCAATTAATACGTAATCCAGATATTCAAGGTAAGGAATACCAACAAGGAACTTTAGCGGGTTACGAAACGAGAGAATATCTACTACAGAAATGGGGCAGACAGTGCGCTTACTGTGGAGTAAAGGACGTTCCGTTGCAAGTAGAACACATTTTTGCGCGTGCTAAGGGAGGTTCTAATTCAATCGCAAATTTAACTTTAAGTTGCGAAAAATGTAATACCAAAAAAGGAACTAAAGACATTAAAGATTTTCTCGAAAAAGACCCATCTAGATTAGAGAAAATATTGAAACAAGCTAAAAGACCCTTAGCTGACGCAGCCGCAGTAAATACAACCAGATTTGCGTTACTGAATGCCTTAAAGTTAACTGGACTACGAGTAGAAACAGGTTCGGGCGGTCTAACAAAGTTTAATCGCTGTCAACAAAATTTAGAAAAAACTCATTGGCTTGATGCTGCTTGTGTAGGTAAATCAACACCGATTCTAAATATTAAAGGTGTCAAACCTTTGTCGATTACGGCTACTGGTCACGGTTCTAGACAAGCGTGTCGTACTGACAAATTTGGTTTCCCATCTCGCTATGTACCCAGATTTAAGTTTGTCAAAGGTTTTCAGACTGGTGACATAGTAAAAGCTGTCGTCACCACTGGCAAGAAAGTAGGCGAATATGTTGGAAGAGTCGCAATTAGAACTACTGGTAGTTTCAATATTTCCGCCAAACACGGGTTGATTCAAGGTGTTAGTTATAAATATTGTTCGGCAATTCATAAAAAAGATGGTTACGCATACTCAAATTAAACCAAGATTCAACGCGGTTAAAACCGCCCGTGTCGCTTCCCTCTCAGCCCTAAAGGGACTGAGTTTCCCGCATACCGTGAGGTCTTATGACTACCGAAACCTACCTGAATCATCCAAACTTTGGCCTCCTCTTCAGGGTATCCCAGGTTGAAGACAGCCAAGAATTATTTACCACCCTATACGCCCAGCGCCTATTTTTTTTAGTGACAAACGGCCCTGGCGGCCTGAGATTTGAACCAATCAGTCGCTCCGACGCTCGCCTCATGGTCGAAATTCGCCTGCGAACCCTGCGTCGCAGCGGTCTATATCAAGAGTACGACCAATTGCAGGTTGTTCACAAGCGGACATTTCTATAGCGAAAATTGGTAATCGGTAATTGATAACTTGGTAATTGGTAACTGTCTTAATTTTCCTTCCTTCCAGTTCCCAACATTCAACACCTATGACCATTGCCTCTCGAATTAATAGCATTCGCCAACACTTGCCCGAATCAGTGCGGTTAATTGCCGTTACCAAACAGGTACCGACTGATGCTATCCGCGAAGCTTATGATGCCGGCATCCGAGATTTTGGAGAGAGCAAGGTTCAAGAGACTGCCGAAAAACAAAGCCAACTGCAAGATTTGCCGGATATCAACTGGCACTTAATCGGCCACTTGCAAGCCAACAAAGCCGCCAAAGCCCTAGAGCATTTCCAGTGGATTCACTCTATCGACAGCTTAAAACTCGCGACTCGACTCTCGCGCTTGGCGGGAGAAATGTCTTGTTCTCCTCAAGTCTGTCTGCAAGTCAAAATGTTGCCCGATCCAGAAAAATATGGGTGGAGCGTCCCAGAACTGCTTGCCGACCTCCCAGAACTGAACAAATGTCAGCATATCAAAATTCAAGGTTTGATGACAATACCTCCGCTAGGATTAGATGACTCGCAAATCCTAGAATTGTTTAATAGCACCCGCGAACTTGCTGACAAAATCCAGGAGCAAAACTTGCCCCACATTCAAATGCAGCAGCTCTCGATGGGGATGTCGGGAGATTATGATTTGGCAATTCAAGCAGGTGCTACGATGGTACGCGTCGGACAAACCTTATTTGGCTCTAGGAGGGGATAAATTGTTCCAATCGGACGATCGGCACAACGTAAGTTAAATATAGAATAGTTAGCGACCCGCGGCTAACCCGCAACGCGAGTTATAGTCGGGGTAGCAAAATCGTGATGGAGGGTAAATCATGAACCTTATTTCCAAGATGCGAGATTTCATAGGCTTCAACAATGAGCCTGAATACGATTACGAGTACGACGAAACCGAAGGCGATCGCTTTCAGAACTACCAACCGCTTGAACCGAACGCCGCTACTGCCGCCACCGCAGCAGAAGAAGAACGTCGCCAAAATCGTAGAATCCGGGAGCGGTCAGTAGTAGGATCGACAGGTACGGATGTTGTTGCACCAACCGGGGGAGTAGGATCAGTAATGAATAACGTGATTGGAATGCCTGGAGCTATGAACGGGATTTCGGAAGTAGTAGTCATGGAGCCGCGCACTTTTGAAGAGATGCCGGCAGCAATTAGAGCTCTTAAAGAGCGCAAGTCTGTAGTTTTGAACCTGACGGTGATGGACCCAGACCAAGCCCAAAGAGCTGTTGACTTTGTGGCAGGTGGTACTTACGCCCTTGACGGTCATCAAGAGCGAATTGGCGAAAGTATTTTCTTGTTTACACCTAGCTGCGTGCAGGTGAGAACTCAGTCTGGTGTGGTTCACGAAGTGCCGCCAGCCCAGGGACGACCCCGCGCTGCTGCTGCTCCTGCACCGACTGTCTGGCCCGCAGAACAAGCTCAAGCGGCTCAGTAATCTGTTGACTGTTGACTGTTGACTGTTGACTGTTGACTGTTGACAGGAAAGCAGTTGGCAGTCGGCAGGAAAGCAGTTGACCAATAACAATAGGACTAAGACCAAAAAAATGTCTGCTATCGTTAGTTGGCAAGGTGCGCATTGCGCACCCTACATAGAGTGTGTGTGCGTCCAGTACCGAACTAATAACAATAAAAAAACAATAAAAATAACAACTAATAACCTATAACCAATAACCAATAACCAATAACCACTAACCAATAACCAATAACAATAACGAATAACAATAACCAATAACCAATAACCAATAACCAATAACCAATAACCAATAACCAATAACGAATAACAATAACCAATAACCAATAACCAATAACTAATAACTAATAACTAATAACTAATAACTATGATCAAATTTGGTACGATCGGCGGCGGGGTAATGGGAGAAGCTCTTTTATCCCGCTTAATTGCCCAAAAAGTTTATTTACCCTCAGAAATATTGGTCAGCGATCCGCAACTCCAACGGCGCGAATTTTTGACGGAAACCTACGGAATCGCCACAACAGCAAGCAATCTAGAAGTTGCTACCGCTACAGAAGTGCTGTTTTTGGCGATTAAACCGCAAATGTTTGATACGGTAGCTTTGGAGTTGGCGGTGGCAGCCGATCGCCAACAAGGAAATAATGGAGAAACGGCTAATTCCCAGCCATTCGCGGTGATAGTATCGATTTTAGCAGGAGTCCCGCTGAGCAAGCTCGAACCCGCGTTCCCGGGGCGGGGAGTGCTGCGGGTGATGCCGAATACTCCGGCGACGGTAGGGGCGGGAATGAGCGCGATCGCCCCTGGGAAACTCGTGCAACCGGCTGATTTAGAATTGGTAAAGCGGATCTTTCAGGCTGTGGGAGAAGTCGTGGAAGTTCCCGAAAGTATGCTGGATGCGGTGACTGGGCTTTCGGGTTCTGGGCCTGGTTATGTGGCGATTTTGATCGAAGCCTTGACAGATGGCGGAGTTTGTGCTGGTCTGCCACGGGCGATCGCCTCTCAATTAGCCCTGCAAACAGTATTTGGTACGGCGAAACTATTACAAGAAACGGGAATGCACCCAGCAGAATTGAAAGATAGAGTTACCAGTCCCGGCGGTACAACGATCGCCGGAATTGCTACATTAGAGAGCAACGGCTTTCGATCTGCTTTAATTGAAGCAGTGAAAGCAGCTTGTTTGCGTTCTCAAGAATTGGGGAAATAACCACAGAGAATTTAAAGACGTACAATAAAAAAATAAGAGTTGAGTTCAAGTGAGGACGATCGCCAATGCCAGAAAAGTTAGAAGAAAGGGTTGCCCTCTTAGAAGCTGAAGTTGCCCGCCTCAAAGACAAAGTAGAAAGTGACTCGTTTTCTAAACCTTGGTGGGAACGAATTGCTGGAACATTTGCTGACAATCCGGCTTATAATGAGGCGATGCAGTTGGCTAGAGAATACCGTGACTCTCTGCGCTCAAATTCTACCGAACAATCCGAAGATTAAATGTAGATTATTGATACTAATCGTCCGATCAATCGCTAGCTGCTGTTTCCAATTTCTCTCCAATTCTCGGTTCCGTACCATTCAACAAACGCTGAATATTGCTGCGGTGCCGCACAATCACAAACACGCCGCCCGCAATTCCAAACAATACATAAGCCAGCGGTTGATGTAAAGCAAACATCAATCCAGCAACGCTAACTGCTCCGATAATCGAGCTTAAAGAAACAATTCGCGACAGTGCAAAAACTATTCCGAAAATTCCGAAAGTTCCCAAACCAACTGGCCAGTACAAACCGAGCAAAACTCCCAAACTCGTCGCCACCGATTTACCGCCGGTAAACCCCAGCCAGATAGATTTGCTGTGGCCCAAAACTGCAAATAAACCTGCTAAAGTTGCCATCCAAGGGATGATTGTTGCAGTATTTTCTAAATTTGCGGCCGTTGCTAGCTGGCTGGTAAACTCTAGAGAGTAGATGTAGCGGATTAGAGCGATCGCACTTACGCCCTTCAACACGTCAACCAGCAACACCCCCAACCCCGGCCACTTCCCCAAAGTCCTGAGTACATTAGTCGCACCAGTCGAACCCGAACCTACCTCTCGAATATCAATTCCCAGCATCCATTTCCCCAATGCGTACCCAGTCGGAATCGATCCCAGCAAATAAGCTGCTATTAACAATGCTGCATTTAAACTCAACCACCCACCCATAATAAATTCCATCCTTGATTACTTTTGAGGACTAAAGTCCTCACTACAAACTTAACGATAATTTTTCAACCTGATGCCCTCAAACATCTCCCTAAATTAAATTTAATTCTTGGATTACAAGAAATTAAAACTAATTTATGAAGATGTCTTTGCTTCCTTCTTCCTTCTTCCTTCTTCCTTCTTCCTTCTTCCTTCTTCCTTCTTCCTTCTTTAAAAATCCTTAGCAGTCATCAAACTTTGCGGATCGGGAGCAAAGGCTAGCCACAGCGGAAATTGCAGCATTGACAAACTAATTAAATCCTCAGTTTCATCAATCACAATTAACGGCAACTTTCCATCTTTCACCAGTCGATCGGCTTTTTGAGCCAAAGCCTCCGCAGACTCAAACATAATAATGCCACGTTCCGGGCCAAAATCGCTGCGAGTAATGCCCAAACAGTCCTGCAAACCCCGACGCCACTCTCCCAAACGTTCGGGGCTGTTTGCGAGCACCAAAGTCCGTACGCGTCCGCCGTAGACGCTTCTGAGCACAGAAATAATTGTCGAAGTAATCAAGATATTTTGCAACCGCGAACCCATAGTCCGCAAAGCGCCCCTTCCTCCTTGGGTGAAAAACCAGTTAGAAACTCGTTCGGCGTGGATTGGTTCAAAGGTGCGGCGGAGTTGCCAAGGCGGGCCGTAATAGTCGGGGAGAGTCCGGTATTGATCGAGAATGCGGCGAATTTGTTTGGCTTGTTCTTGAAATCCCTGTTCGGCAAATTTGGGATTTATTGCTGCTGAGGATTGAGATTCGTCGGCAGAAATTTGCTTGGGAGTTTCTTGCACCGGCGGCGTCAAATCTAAGAGTTCGGCGGTGGCGGCTAAATCCTGCAAACTCCCGACTAGATAGTCTTTGAAACCCTGGACTCGGATTGCTAAATCTTGGGAAACGCCGGCAAAAGTTGTCCGCATTTCCTTTTGAATTCGATCGCGCCGCCGTTCCAATTTTTCTACTTCGATTTGTAGGGCTTGTTTTCGATTATCTAGTTGAATCAAGCCGTCTTGTACCAAACGCCCGATCGACATTTGAGTCTCGCCCAACGTTTCTAAAGCCTTGGCTTTGTCGGCTTCCAAGGTGGCAATTCTTTCAGTCAAATCTTGTTCTTGTTGCTGCAATTCTTTGACTCGCAAAGCCAACTGTTCGGTAGTATTTTCAGGGATGTCTGTTACCGTTTCTGCGGTTGCTGTTGGCTGGGAGTCTGTGGTTGGCGAACTTTGCTTGATCGAACTTTCTGATGCGCCATCGTCGGGATTGGGCCCAATTCGGGCTGCGGCGCTTGCTTCGTCCACGAATTGGGCGAGGGCGCTATCTTCCTCGTCCCAGGGGTCTGCTTCTGGCGCTTGTTGGGCTGGGACTTCAAGAAGGTCGATCGACAAATCCCCTGTCTGAGATGGAAGTTGGTTATCCCTCTCATTCACAGGTGAAGTTGGTTCGCCATCAGCGGCTGGTTGTGTTTGCGGTTCTTGGGTTGGAGTTTCGTCTGGATTCATGGGAAATTTGGTTCGGCTTGGGGCACGGAAAAGTTAAAAATTTAAAATTAACAACTTTTTCAATCTTGACGGGGACAGCGCTGTTCTAAGCAAGTCTGTAGCATTTTACGATCGAACAGAACCGGTAGAAAGTGAATGCTGTTAATTTCTTTGAAATAGAACAAAATTGGCACAGCGGGCCAAAATATCCGCCAATTTTGCCATTCTCGGAAAGGAAACTTGCGGATTAAGTTGGACGATCGATAAATGTCCAAATCGGTGAGGGTGAATTGTAGCCGGATGGTGGCGGCTTGGTACATCAGAAACAAGCCGAACAGCGCCAAGGGCAAACTCACCCACTTCTGCACGAACAGCAGCGGTATCGCCGCCAGTAACAGGACTGTAGGAATCGTGAAACTCGGGGCGAGTTCGATCGTACTTGTCGGCGTAGTCGAATCAGCAGTTATAGTCATGGGCTTAAGTTAAACTAATTTTGTCAATACTTGCTATTTTACCGTTTCCTAGCAGCTTATAAGCCTTTGAGTACGCTAGAGCCCGTGCCCTGAAACATCAGCCAAGTCATCAAAAAGTTAACCACAAAAATAGCCAGCAAAGCCGTCACCACCGCCGTCGTAGTCGATTGTCCGACGCCTTTTGCGCCGCCAGTGGTCGTCAAACCCCAGCTAGTACCGATGACAGCAATCAAACCACCGAACACAAAAGCCTTGATTGCCGCGCTGCAAATATCCCACAAACTCAGGAAATGGCGGACTGATTCTAAAAACACAGTTTGAGAGATGCCGTACATTGTCGTTGCAATCAGCAGTCCGCCGGCGATGCCCGTCACGAGAGACAATATGGTTAAAATTGGCAGCATCAAACAGCAAGCGATGACGCGGGGAATTACTAGATAGTCGATCGGGTCTGTTCTGAGCATCAGCAGGGCATCTATCTGCTCTGTGACCTGCATCGTGCCAATTTCCGCCGCAAAAGCCGAACCAACCCGTCCCGTCACGATCACGGCTGTTAAGACGGGGCCGAGTTCGCGAGTCAAAGACAAAGCCAAAACGCCGCCGACGACATTCCCAGCGCCGAGATTAATAAACTCCCTCGCTACCTGAATCGTGAATACCATGCCGACAAAACCCGCCGTCAGCAAAGCAATCAGCAGAGATTCCGGGCCGACTGCTGCCATTTGGTCAAGGGTGTTGCGGCGGTTAATTTTCCGAGTCAGCAAGTGCAGCATGACTTGGCCGCCCAATAAAATGGCTGCAAACAAGCGCTGACTCCACAAACTGAGGCTCGATGGTGTGGTGGTACTCAAGGAATTTTGACTGTAGAACAACTGCAAAAAATGAGATATATCTACAAATCTTAAACAAGTTTTCTCTCTAACATTTAAGATTTTTGACGAATTGGTCGCGGAGGGCGATCGTTGCCTATCGTAGAAAAGGACAAGTTTTGTTTGCTTGCACCTTTCGGCAGTTTAGCTGAATTTACTAACTATTATGAGCATCTTTCCTAATTTTCTGCGCTCTGTGCTCTTGACGAGCCTGTTGAGCTTTATCGCTCCCTTATTGTTAATCGGTGCAGGATTGACTAGCTTTTCGTTAATCGGCCTCGTGCCTGCCTTCCAAGGAGTTGGTCGTTCTGGGGAAGACCAGATTTTGCAGTTCTTAGCTACTTTCGGCAGTGGCTGTCCCCTCCAGGGGTTTTTGGTGATTGGTCTAACTTTTGGTTTGGTGGGTGCTTTGTTTGATACTTATGCTGCTTATCAGCATTCGCGCTGGGGTTAAACGTGTTTCGATACAGAAAATCCCTAGGGACATAACGATGTTGTGTCCCGCAAAATGTATTGTGTTAAACTTAAACCACCAATGGTTGGTGAGGAAACTTGGCAATGCCGAGTCAGGGAGCTGGAGGAAATGGAACTGCATCGGAATTTGGAGACTTAACCGGAATGACTCGCCAAGCAGTCAATGACTTTTTGCGCGACGAATTGGGTGGAGAAATCAGAACTACTAAAGGTGGTTATCTTGAATACGAATTTGCCGATCGTTCGCGAGTCAATATTCGTACTGATGGTGAAGTTATACGCACCCCAGCGCCTAGATACGGTTCAGATGGCAGAAAAATAAACAAAGGTTTACGTCTTGATAAAGACGGCAGCTTGGTCAAAACACGCGATGAGTTTGGCAACCAAATTCTGGGGACACACAATACGGGAGAAAAAGTGAGGGATTAATATGCCAGATGACTACAACTTGCTTAATTTAGGTGAACTGACATCCCTAGTAACCAATGTCAATGTCTCTTTCTGGGGAAATGAAATTGTATTTGAATGTATTTACGATCCCACACGGGATCGATTGCCTTATACTATCGTATTTCATGACTGCCGAGATATCAGTTGGGAGGTTTTCCACCCAGAAGATGTACAAGAGCCTGAAGCTGATTTGATTGGCATTCATTTGGGTGAAGACGCGCACCGAAAAGCTGCTTTAATCCATACGGATATTTTTGAAATTTCAATTTTGTATGGCAGTTTCAGTATTCATAAGGGAGAGGATTTAAATTCAGAACTAGGAGAATTAGAAACAGAGGTTTTAATATCTGAACCGCAAGCAGTCTTGTAGCAATTTAAATGAGTGATTGGAAAGACGACTATAACTTGCTGGGCTTGGGTGGATTGACATCTTTAGTCACAAATGTCAAAGTATCTTTGTGGGGCAACGAAGTATCAATCGAATGCGTCTACAATCCTGAAGAAAAATTGCCTTATGTGCTGGCATTCAAAGACTGTCGCGATATCAGGTGGACTGTACACGATGAAGAGGAAGTCGGCGAACTTGAATCTGAATTTTTCGGGATTTATTTGGGCGAATCTGCTCACCGCAAGCCTGCTGTGCTGACTACAGACATCTTTGAAATTTCAATTCTGTATGGCAGTTTTAGAATTCACAAGGAAGAAAACCTAAATCCTCAAATGGCAGATTTAGAAACAAAGGTTTTGGTGTCATAAGCAACCGCAGTCTTGTAGGAATTTACAAATTTACAAATTCGCAATTATCAGCATTTTCAAAAAAGAGAGTAGCTATTCAGGATTTACGGACTGCGACCAAGAAACCGGGTTTTTCAACGAAGATTGAGGGTTTGAACGAAGTATTCTGGTTGAAAAACCCGGTTTCTGCGTCTAGGAGTGTATTGTTGCCCGCATCGGTTTAGGATACTTAATATAACTTTTTATCCCAGACGAGATAGAACACCATGCCTGATATTGTTGATATTGCCGTAGGTGCAGGTTCGTTCCAAACCCTGGTAACGGCGGTGCAAGTAGCTAATTTAGTAGATGCACTCAAAAGTCCGGGCCCTTTCACTGTCTTTGCACCGACTGACGATGCTTTTGCGAAATTGCCGCCGGGAACTATCACTACCCTAGTCCAGAATGTTCCCCAACTTGCTAGGATTTTGATGTTTCACGTCGTCTCTGGCAAGTTTATGAAGGCTGATTTGGCAAAACTCGGTTTTGTGACTTCCTTGGAAGGTTCGCCGATTAAAATTGATTGTTCTGATGGTTTTGAGGTGAAAAATGCTACAGTTGTTGCGGCTGATATCGAAGCTGACAATGGCGTGATTCACGTAATCGATAATGTAATTTTAATGGGGTAGTTTCGCCTTTAAACCTCGCTGCTGGAGCGAAGCAGGTGCCTTGCGGTGTCGCTTCGCTCCCGATCGCACTTTGGTTTTTTAGCAATTAAAGGTAATATAAATATAAAAAAGTTGTCTTTTCGCCGGATGTATTTTAAGATGATTGTTTAAAAAACTTTGAAAATGAATAATTATAATATAAGCAAACCAGTGTGGTGAGCACTATGCAAATCCTAGCCGCCAGCCTCAAGGCAAAAGTCCGCCAGCGTACCTTGGAACTGCAAGTTCTCAATGAACTTACTGCAAAAGTACAAATCTGTCTGAGTGCTGATGAAATTTGGTCTGCGTGTCTGGCACATCTGGCGCGCCTGATTCCTGGGGAGACGATCCTCTTCGTTGGCGCAGCCCCCGTAGGGGCGGGCTTCGCTAACGCACTTTTAACTCTACCAGACAATACAATACACCTGCAACAACAGTCACAGCCCTTAACAACCCGCGCCAGAGCTGAAATTGAAGCACGCTTACAAACAGCCCGCGTGGAATGGCTGGCGGGAAATCGGGATTGGGCGCACAACATGGCTTCGCCACCAATTGCTCAGTTTAAGTCGGTCTTGATGGTACCGGCTAACCCGGATCAAAGTGAAGAATTATTAGCAGTATTTTTTGTCGGTGCAGAGCAGGCATCTGCTTTTAATTTTGAACACCTTTGTTTGCTGCATATTGCTGCTCAAATCTGTGCTAATTCGGTAATTACTTTAGCAGATAAAGAGATCGATGTCAAGGGGGAAACTGAAAGAATGCCACGATCCGATGCGGATGGTAATGTATTTGCAGTTTTAGGTATTTCTCGCGAGATTGCTCAATTGCCGGCCACAGATGAAGCCAGAAATCAAAGCCAAGCCAAACTGCAAAAAATTACTGCTAGCGTACCCGGTACGGTATATCAAATTGACTTACTTCCAGACGGCTCAATGGCTTTCTCGTTTGTGAGCGCGGGCTGCCGAGAATTGTATGAAATAGAACCGGAGGCGGCTCAGCAGGATATTAATGTAATTGTTGAGATGATTCATCCCGAAGATCGAGATGATTTTGTTAACTCGCTGAGGCTTTCTGCTGAAAATTTGCAGCCTTGGCGGTGGGAAGGAAGAATTGTCACTCCGTCGGGAAAACTTAAATGGGTGCAAGGGCATTCGCAGCCGGAAATGCTCGGATCGGGGGAAGTAGTTTATTATGGCTTATTCACGGATATTAGCGATCGCAAACAAGCTGAGTTAAAGCTGCAACTTTATCAACAAATCTTTTTGAAATCCAACGATGCGATCGCCATTTTAGACCCCCAAGGCTATTACTTAGAAACAAATCAAGCTCACACGGCTTTGCTGGGTTACAGTTCGTCGAAATTGTGGGGAAAAACCCCTGCAACTCATATGGGAGAACACGCATTTGCATCGGTGCTGCAAAGCTTGGCCGCAACAGGGAGTTACCGAGGCGAAATGACCTGTATTAAGGCTTTGGAAGGGGGAACTGTTGAGGTGGATCTTTCGACTTTTGCGGTTCTCAATGATGCCGGAGATGTGGTTTGTTACGTCAGTGTCAAAAGAGATATCACCGAACGCAAGCGAGCTGAGGAAAAACTTAAACTTTATCGAGAAATATTTTTAAATTCCAATGATGCGATCGTAATTATCGATGCTGATGGGTTTTTTCTCGAACAAAATCGCGCTCACCAATCGCTGCTAGAATATACAGACGCGGAATTAGAAGCAGAAGCGCCGCCGCTGGTGGCGGGCGAGCGATTTTCGGCAATTGCCAAAAGTTTAGCGAAAACAGGAACTTTTCGGGGCGAAATTACTAACTGTACCAAAAAAGGCCGCACACTGGCGATCGACGTGGCGGCATACTCTATGATTAACAACAGCGGCGATGTAATTTGTCACGTCTGCGTCAAGCGCGACATTACCGAACGAAAAAAAGGAGAAGAAGAACGGCAAAAATTTGTGTCGCTGATTGAAAATAGCAGCGATTTTATCGGTATGGCTACTCTGCAAGGCCAAACGCTGTTTGTCAACGAAGCCGGACGAAAATTGGTGGGTTTAGAGAGTCTTTCGGAAGTGGTTGATACGGAGATATGGGATTATATCGGCCAAACTTTTAAACAGGAATTCAGTCAAAAGATTTTGCCAAGAATTATCAGTCAGGGCCAGTGGCAAGGAGAAGGTCAAATGCAGCACTTGCGCAGCGGTAAACCCATTGATGTTGTGATGAATGCTTTTCTGGTCAAACACCCTCAAAGCAGCGAACCGCTGTGCTTTGCTGCGGTAATTCGCGATGTCACTGAACGCAAGCAAGCTGAGAGAATGCTGCGAGAACAAGCTGAACAGGAACGGCTGGTTTCGGCGATCGCCCAGCGAGTGCGACAGTCCCTCAACCTCACTCAAACTCTGAGCACTGCTGTACAAGAGGTGCGGCAATTGCTGGAAACCGATCGCACGGTGATTTATCGCTTTGATTCCGATGAAACAGCGATTGTGGTTGTGGAATCTGTAGGCGATGATTGGATGCCGCTGCTGGGCAGAAAACTTCAAGAAACATCTTTTGGCGAAAGTTATGTATCCTTGTACCGCGCTGGAACAATTCAAGCAATAGCAGATATTTATACTGCCAGTTTGACTGAGATTCATCGAGATTTTTTGGTTAGTTTGCAGGTAAGGGCTAATTTAATTGTACCAATTTTTATCGGCGATGAAAGTCAGGATTTGGTAACAGAATATTCGCCGAAAAATCGCGGAATTGGGTCGCCGATCGCGAGTTTGGAACTGAGTCCAAATCGATTGTGGGGATTGCTGGTTGTCCACCAGTGTAGCGGCCCGCGCGCTTGGACTGATTCTGAGGTGGATTTGCTGGGAAGGTTGAGCGTACAGTTGGCGATCGCCATTCAGCAATCTACTCTGTTTGAACAAGCGCAGCAGGCCCGAGAAGCCGCCTTGGAAGCGTCTCGAATGAAGTCGCTATTTTTAGCAAATATGAGTCACGAAATCCGCACTCCGATGAATGGAGTGATGGGGATGACTGATTTGCTGCTGAAAACGCAGCTTACTTCTGAACAGCTAGACTTTGTGCAGACGCTGAAACTCAGCAGCCAAAATTTGCTGTCGATCATTAATGATATTCTCGATCTGTCCAAACTGGAAGCAGGAGAAATGCGCTTGGAAATGATCGAATTTGACCTCAGTATCTGTCTAGATGAAGTGCTGGATTTGTTGGCAACTCCCGCACAAACCAAAGGTATAGAATTGGTGGCGCTGATTGACAGCGACGTGCCACTGCAAATTAGAGGGGATGCAGCCCGGTTGCGGCAAATCCTCACTAATTTGGTCAACAATGCGATTAAGTTTACGGAATCAGGAGAAGTAGTAATTGAGGTTTCGACTGGCAGGGTTCCGGGGTTATTGGCAGCCAGCGGCGACCAGAAAGTTTTAGAGAATATCCAACCGTTAAAACTCGGAACCAGTCGATCGCTATTTCTGATGTTTAAAGTCAAAGATACAGGAATCGGGATTGCGATCGAAGACACAAAAAAGCTGTTTCAATCTTTTAGTCAAGTTGATGCTTCTACTACGAGAAAGTATGGTGGTACTGGTTTGGGATTGGCTATTTCTAAGGAGTTGGTGGAATTGCTAGGTGGTAAAATTGGTGTAGAAAGTACCCCTGGTAAAGGTTCTACTTTTTGGTTCACCGTGCCGGTTGTTAAGGAAAATTTAACTGCGGTTGGGACAGCGTGCGAAGTGAATTTGCAAACGGTGCTGGCTGGCCGAAAACTGTTAGTTGCTAGCAATAAGCCGACAGTCCGAAAAATGCTGATGAGAATGGCTGTTTTGTGGGGAATGGAAGTTGAAGAGGTTGAAAATGGTTGGATGGCGATCGCATCTTTGTACAAAGCTGTCAGCATAAAATCCCCTTTCGATATCGTTTTGGTTGATATTCAGTTGCCGGAAATGGTGGCGGGAAGTCTGGAACGTTTGATGATTGCTGAGCCGGCAATGCAGCAGACAAAGTGGGTGGTGCTGACTTCAATTACTCAGATTTCGGAGGCGAAACGCTTTGTAGATATCGGTTTTAGCAGCTATTTAACTAAACCTGTGAAAGCTCATCGGCTGTTTGATTGCTTGGTGAATGCGATCGCCCCTAATGATGCGATCGATCCGCTACTAGAAAATCCAACGGCAAATTTAGCCTCAGCTATTGACAACCGGGAGTTAGCAAGCCTAAAGATTTTGTTAGTTGAAGATACTCCGATCAATCAAAAAGTTGGTCTGAATCAACTCAGAGTTTTGGGATGTGTAGCGGATGTGGCAAATAACGGCGCTGAGGCGCTATCTATGATTGCCCTCAAAAAGTATGACATTGTGTTGATGGACTGTCAGATGCCGATTTTGGACGGTTACGAAGCGACTTTGGAATTGCGCCGCCTAGAAGCGGCAGAGGTTGCTGTTGGTTCGATCGAGCCGCATCAAAAGACGGTGGTGATTGCGATGACGGCGAATGCTTTGAAGGGCGATCGAGAAAAGTGTCTGGCGGCGGGCATGGACGATTATATTAGTAAACCTATTTTGATCGAAAATTTAAAATCTGTACTACAAAATTGGTCGGTACAGTTAAAAATTGAAAGTCCCAACTTTAAGAGTGAGGAACCGAAAAACTCCGCTTCGGATCTCGAATCTGTAGTCGATATGGCACGCTTGCACGAAATTGCGGGCGCTGATTTAGATTTTGAGCGGGAAATTCTGCAAGCTTTTGTGGTGGATACTGGCGGTTATTTAGAAGCTGCTAAGGGGGCGATCGTCTCGGGAGATGTGGAGACACTAGCCCGTCGCGCACATCAAATTCAAGGTGTCAGCGCTACGGCGGCGGTGCGGTTAATGCCCGAAATGGCTGCTCAACTTCAATTCCTGGCCGAATCAAACGATTTGGAGGGGGCCACGATAATCATCGCTGAGTTGGAAATAATTCTGGCGGGGGTTGAAAAGTTGGCTGCTGCTCTCTCTTAGAATCCAGCACCCATGTCACTAACAAGCTCAAACAAGAAGTACAAGAAGTGCGATCGGGCGGTCATTTTGTATTCAACTTGACCCCCTAACTCCCGTATTTTGGGCAATAAAAAGCCTCAAACCGTTGATTTCTCGTTGATTTGAGGCTCATATATTCGTAAGCGGGCAGCGGGAATCGAACCCGCATAGTTAGCTTGGAAGGCTAAAGTTTTACCACTAAACTATGCCCGCAAACACATAGAAGCTAAGCATACCACAAGTTTATCTTGATTGCAATAGGGTTGTGCAAAATTTCTGAATACCTCCCTCTCAGTGGCTGAATCGGGACTTGCGGGTCCGATCGCCCAATCCACCCAAAAATCTCCCTTTTCAACGCTGCCAAAGGCTTTACGGATGAAAATAATCGTAAATTTGCTGCGCCAGACGCGGGCCAATCCCCGCAACTTCTGCCAACTGTTCGGGAGTCGCTAAACGCAGATAGTCGATCGACCGAAAATGCGCTAACAACAGTTTTTGTCGGTGGTGTCCCAATCCCGGAATGTCATCTAAGCGCGATCGCTTCATTCTTGCACTTCTTTGATCCCGGTGAAAACTTACAGCAAATCTGTGCGCCTCATCCCGCACCCGGCGCAATAACTGTACACCAGGTTGCTCAGAATTAGTTGGCAGCGGCAAAGATTCCCCCGGCAAAAATATCTCCTCTCGCTGCTTTGCCAAACTGACAACACGCAACTCTTCTAGCAAATTCATCTCCCGCAAAACAGCCACAACTGCTGACAGTTGACCCTTCCCACCATCTATCATAATTAAGTCAGGTTTGTCAGAAATAGTATGAGAAACTGAAGACAAACTGCTGATTTCTTCCGGTTCTCCTACATTACTCAATTCATCTTCATTTCTTCTATCCGTTAAATCCGTTACACAATCCGTTGCCGAACTTCCTTCTTCTTTTTTATCTCGGAATCGTCTACCGATAACTTCTGCTAAACTAGCAAAGTCGTCAGAATGACCAGACTTAATTTCAGGATTTTTAATTTTGTAGTGGCGGTAATGTTGATTGGCCGGCAAACCATCAATAAATACGACACGGGAAGCTACCGCGTCAGAACCTTGAATGTGAGAAATATCGTAACCTTCAATGCGGTGCGGAACTTCTGGCAAATCGAGAACTTCTGCTAAATCTTGCATTGCTTGAGAATTGCGATCGCTAAATCGTTGCATTCTCGCCAATTCATACTCAGCATTGCGTTCCACCATCTCAATTAACTCTGCCTTAGTTTGCCGCTGCGGAGTTAAAATTGTCACTTTTCGACCCTTGCGATTGGTCAGCCAATCTGCTAATATTTCCCCTTCTGGTAAGTCGTACTGCACGGAAATTTCGCTGGGAATTTCTACCGATTCAACATTTTGATAATGTTCTTCCAAAACCCGTTGCAAAATCGCTCCGGCCTCTACCGCCCCAAGCCTTGGAGGGGACGAAAGAGAAAGTTGAGATAACTCTTCTTCCCCGAAATCTAGGGGCAGTGCCCCTGTCTCCGCCCTGGGTATTTCCGCCATAAATCCCAGTCTTCCGACTAATTGACCGGCACGAATTTGGAATAGTTGAATGCAAGCGTGCTCGGTGTCTGCTGCAAGGGCGATCGCATCTCTGGAAACAGTATCATTAGGTAAAGACACTTTTTGACCCGCACTCAAAGACTGCAAACCCTTAATTTGATCGCGAATCCGCGCCGCAGTTTCAAAGTTTAAATCTTCGGCTGCTTGTTCCATTTGTGGTTCCAGAATATCCAGCAATTCCTGAGTCCTTCCCTGGAAAATCATCGCTACTTTTTGGATAATTTTTTGGTAATCTTCCGCAGACACTAACCCTTGACAAACACCAACACAGCGCCCGATGTCGTAGTTTAAACAGGGACGATCTTTAAACAGTGGTTGAGGGCGTTGCCGCAGGGGAAAAATCCGCTTAATTAAATGCAGCGTGCTCCGCAGCGCGCCTGTATCGACGTAGGGGCCGTAGTAGCGGTCTTTTGCACTACCGGCGCGGCGTTTGCGGGTGATGAAAATGCGCGGGTATTTTTCCGACCAAGTTATGCACAAATAAGGATATTTTTTGTCATCTTTAAGGAGGACATTAAAGTGAGGTTGATGCTGTTTGACTAGGTTTGCTTCTAACGCCAAAGCTTCCGCTTCTGTGTCGGTGGCGATGAACTCTATTTCGCGGACTTGCTGCACCATCATCGCGATGCGGGGACTGAGGTTTTGGCTTTCGCGGAAGTAGGAACGGACGCGGTTTCGCAGTTTTTTGGATTTGCCGATGTAAAGGATGCGATCGCCCTCATCGCGCATTAAGTATACACCAGGAACTGCCGGAATTTCTTTGAGGCGACTTTCTAGGCGTTCTGCATCTTTAATCAGCGGAAGCATTCTTTGGATCATTAGTTATTTGTTATTTGTTATTTGTTATTTGTTACTTGTTATTTGTTATTCCCAATGCCTAATGCCCAATGCCCAATGCCCAATTCCCAATTCCTACAATATCTGAGATAAAAACTTGCGCGTGCGTTCTTCCTTCGGATTCTGAAAAAACTCTTCCGGCCCTGCTTCTTCAACTAAAACGCCGCCATCCATCAATACAATGCGATCGGCAACTTCGCGCGCAAACCCGACTTCGTGAGTCACCACTACCATTGTAATTCCAGTTTGAGCCAAATTGCGCATCACATCTAAAACTTCTCGCACCATTTCCGGATCTAATGCTGATGTTGGTTCGTCAAATAGCATGATTTTAGGCTGCATTGCCAAGGAACGTGCAATAGCTACTCGCTGCTGCTGTCCCCCAGAAAGTTGTCCGGGATATTTTTGCGCTTGTTCCAAAATTCCCACTCTTTCTAACAGTTGCATTGCCACTTCTTCAGCTTTTTTCTTGGGCCAGCGACGCACCCACACGGGCGCTAGCATGACGTTTTGCAAGACGGACAAGTGGGGAAACAGGTTGAATTGCTGAAACACCATTCCTACTTCTTGGCGAATTTTGTCGATGTTGCGCAAGTCGTGGGAAAGTTCGATTCCGTCGATCGTGATTTTGCCCTGTTGATATGCTTCTAAAGCGTTGAAAGTGCGAATAAACGTCGATTTACCCGAACCCGATGGGCCCATCACAACGACGACTTCACCTCGGTTGACGTTCATGCTGACGCCGCGTAGTACGTGAAATTGTCCGTACCATTTGTGGACGTTTTCTGCTACGATTACTGTTTCTGGGCTTGTGGGTTGAGTTTGCATAATTTTTTATTTTTTAACCGCTGATGAGATGAACGCTGATAGAGCTGAGGGCGGGTTTTGCCCTTTTTTTTGTCATTTGTATCATATATTTTAGCTAAACCCGCCCATACAAAATGCTAATGACTAATGACTGATGACTAATGACTAATGACTAATGACTTTTTTCTAGACTTCGCTCTATTTTGCGGCTGGCTAATGACATTGAGTAGCAAAATACCCAATAGATGATGCCGACGAATATGTACACTTCGGCGTATCTGCCGATGTAGGATGGATTTGCTAAAACTGCGCGGGATATTCCGATTAATTCTAACATTCCAAATAGGGCAAGTAGGGATGTATCCATGAATAATCCGATGAATTGTCCGCCGATCGCCGGAATGACTGTTCGCAATGCTTGAGGGAGTACAATCAGAATTGTGAGTAGGGGTGTGTTTAGCCCGATCGACCTTGCTGCTTCTATTTGCCCCCTGGGCACAGCCTGCAAGCCGCCGCGCACGTTTTCCGCCAAGTATGCCGCACTAAATAATGTTAATCCGGCAATGGCTCGAATGACTCTATCTAATTTGGGATATTCTGGCGGCAAGAATAATTGCAGCATCACTTGACCTAAAAACAAAATGCCAATTAACGGCAAACCCCGAACAATTTCAATGTATAATGTTGAAAACAGTTTGACGACTGGCAAAGAACTTTGTCTGCCGAGGGCGAGCAATACTCCCAAAGGAAAGGAAAGAACTATACTAATCACTGCTAAAAACAGCGTCAACACTAAACCGCCCCAATCATTTGTTGACACTTCTGTCAAGCCCAAACCGCCTTTAATCAACCACAGAATTACTGGGAAGGAAAGAACCCAGATTGCAGGCATCCAACCCATGATTTTAGGGTTGATTTGTCGCCCGGCGACATAGCTGGCGGTGGCTGCGATGATAATTGCTAAGAGGTAGAGGCGAGAATTTAGGTCGATCGGCGAAATGACCGCACCCACAACCGCAGCACCAAGTATAATTAGTAAAGGCGGATTCCAAAGCCGTTCTTCTCGCTGAATGTTTCCCCAAGTCAAGCCGCCCAACAAAGCAATTATCGCCGTTACTATCCACAGTCGCCAGTAGGATTCGCTGGGAAATCTGCCTACAAAAAATAGTGGCAAGTTGGCTTCTAACACACGCCACTGAGCTTTTGTAGTTACCCAGATGATAATTCCTGCAATCACTTGGAAGGCGACAATTAGGCAAACTACTGTCAGAATGCTGTTGTACCAGGTACTAAACAAATTTTTGCGCGCCCAATTCCAAGGTGTGGGCGATTCGGTGGCTGGAGGCGGCAGTACAGGAATTGTTTCCATAGTTTTCGCTATTTTAGATGTGAGATTTTAGATTGGATACTGATAACGAGCGAAGTTTGTAACTTATACAAATTCTCTCAATTTTTGCGACTAAAAAAAGTATTAGACTTGTTTCAGAATACCGTTTATCAGGTGCGTCGCGGTGAGATTGTCTGTAAAATTTAGGGATTTTCAACGGCGACACACCCTACGACTATTTATTGTCGCCGATTTATCCAATCTTCGCCACCTGGTAACTGACTTAAATGCTGGGCTAACACTGCGGGTAAATCTTTTGCGGAATGGATATAAGTCAAATTCAATAACCTCACAGCAGTCTGGATAATCACGTTTCTATCTATCATTTCTGCAAGTTGAAATTGAGTATAAACACCATTCAAAACTTCCTCCGCCGCCTCTGCAATCGCATCCTCAATCACCTCTTCTTCGAGGAGATTATCCCATTCCTCACAATTGATGTAATAAGATGTTTTATTGTCTTTAATATTTGCCTTTTTAATTTCTCTAATTGCATTGCGAATTGAATTTACCCAAGAACCAGTTAATCGCTGTTCAACTTGATTTTTAATTAAGTGAATCAGCAAAACATTTAAAAAAGATTGAATCTGTCGCAAGATTGCCTGTTTGCTCATTCCATCTAACTCATCGACTATTGCTAAAGCATCCGTATATCTTCCTTCTAATATGCTATTTCTAAGGGCGATTAATTCTTGTGTCATTTGATTTTCCTCAAGTTTGATGCTGGTAAACCAAAGTGTGAGTCATTAACTTTTAATTGCACTTGCTAATATTCCTAATATTTTATTGACATCTATTAGGTAATATTCTGTCAAGTCAATTTCAATGACTTGCTCTTTTAGTTTCAAAAATCTCCAGTTAGTCCCGCTAGTCACACATCCATAAATTGTCGCAATCTGGTTGCCTTCACGTTCATTAAATATTCTAGCTGCCAACATTCGGGCTACACATGGCCCCAAGCTGGCATTAATATCTTCGTTTTGTGCTTCTACGATTGCAACTACTGGTGCGGTAAGCATTAATAAGTGCGAAGAACGACTAATCAAAAAATCGCAATTTCCATTGAATCCTTTTTCGGCATCAACTGTAAAATCTATTCCACAAAAAAGACCAATTTGATGGTTCAACAGTTTTCTAAGTTCGATTAAAATCGGTGCGGTAATCATGGATGATCGAGACTTGTCAGTATTGCTGCTTAAAGCAATGGGTACGTTCTCTTTGAGATTTTCTACAAGTAAGGGACTTGGTTCTAATTCTGGCACAGTAGCGAACAGACTGATTCGATCGCTAATCGTCAAATGGTATTTTTTTCTTACTGTCTTTAAGTCAAAATCTCTGTAAGTCATTTCAACTTTAGTTCCAGATTATAATAAAGTTAACTTTTGACTTCGCACTCATCTGTCAACTGTTCTTTACCTTTCCTTGAGTTGTACCGTGCTATTGTACCAATTCATGAACAGAGAAATTATCAAACTAATTGTCAGGTATGTTACCATGATAATTAGCATTGTTTCGATCGCCCTTCCGGTCTGATTCAGCGTCGGAGAGCCCACAACAAAGTAAACGTCGGGATAAGCAACCGCAACCGCTAAACTCGAATTCTTAGCTAAATTTAGGTACTGACTGGTTAAAGGTGGCAAAATCACCCGCAAAGCTTGCGGCAAAATTACCATCCGCATCATGGTTCCAGATTTCAGTCCCAAAGACTTGCCCGCTTCCCACTGGCCTCGCGATACTGATTGAATTCCGGCGCGGACAATTTCTGCAATGTAACTGCCAGTATACAAGCTGAGTCCTGTGACTAGGGCTGCAAATTCTGGAGTTATTTTTAATCCTCCTTGGAGTTGCAATGCTGGTGTCAGGCGGGGGAAATCCAGGCCCAAAGGTAGATTTTTGGTGATAATCCAAGCTAAGATTGCACTTAGACCGATCGCACCTACAGCCCAAAACAACTGTCTTCCTGGCTTAGCTTCTTCCAGCATCACCCGCGCCCGCCACATCCACAGCCCAGCCGCCGCCAAAACTCCCACAGTTAGCAAAATCAACCAAATCTCAAAACCTGGCAAAGCCGCAGGCCAAGGTACAGCAATGCCGCGATTTGTCAAGTAAATCGGCCCACTCATCTGCGGGTTGTCTTCCAGTTTTGGTAGGGAAATGAAAACTGCAAAATACCAGAAAAATAATTGCAGCAATAATGGCGTATTCCTCAAAATCTCTACATACAAACCAGCCAAAGTTCGCAGCAACCAGTTGTCTGAAAGACGTGCAATTCCTACAGTCAAACCCGCAACTGTTGCGAAAATCAGCCCCAAACCCATCACCCGCAGCGAGTTGATTAAACCGACAAAATAAGCTTGTCTGTAACTGTTTTCGGGACTGTAGGAAATCACGCTTTCGCCAATGTCGAAGGATGCTTGGGAATTGAGAAAATCAAATCCAAAAGCAATCCCCAGTTGCGCGTAATTGGCACTAAGATTGTCCCAGAGAATCGCGATGACAGTTATTACTAAAATTACGAAGATCGCCTGTCCAGCTATTTTCCAGAAGCGATCATCCCGCAGTAGTGTTGATATATCTTGGAATTTGGATGATTTCTGAGTTTTGCTGTCTTGAGGTTCTGTATTCATAACTTAAATTATCAGCGCAATTATAAATCTAGTTCTGGGCGCATCAAGACGAAAGAAACCGGGTTTTTTGCTGAATCTCGTGGCTGCGATGCAGGATTTTGGTAAAAAACCCGGTTTCTGATTACCCCTAAGACGAAAGAAACCGGGTTTTTTGCTGAATCTCGTGACTCCGACGCAGGATTTTGGTAAAAACCCGGTTTCTGACTACCCCTAAGACGAAAGAAACCGGGTTTTTTGCTGAATCTCGTGACTCCGACGCAGGATTTTGGTAAAAACCCGGTTTCTCAGAGGAAGCGCGTATCAGTCCCGATGAAATTAGCGGAAGGGCGGCGAGTAAAGCAAACCGCCATCTTTCCAGAGTTTGTTTTGACCCCGGTCTAACTTAAGTGTACTTTTCGGGCCGAGGTTGCGATCGTACATTTCCCCGTAATTTCCCACTTTCTTCACAACACGAACGGCGAAGTCGTTCGGGAGTCCGAAACCTTTGCCTAAATCTCCTTCTTTTCCTAGCAAACGTTTGACACTCGGATCTGTAGTGCTTGCCACAATTTGGTCTATATTTGTAGAATTAATTCCCAAATCTTCGGCTTCAATCGCTGCAAAAATTATCCATCTCACCGCATCCGACCATTTAGGATCGCCGCTTTTCACGGCTGGGGCTAACGGTTCTTTTGACATCACGATCGGCAAAACAACATTATTCTCGGCATTTGGTAGAGTTGTGCGCTTCGAGACGAGTTGCGATCGATCGGCAGTAACACCTTGACAGCGACCTTCCTGATACGTCGCAAAGGTAGCATTCACATCTTCAAATACCACAGGAGTGTATTTAACTCCTAATTTTCGCATTTGGTCGGACAAATTTTGTTCGGTGCTCGTACCTGTCTGCACGCAAATAGATTTGCCCGCAAAATCTTTTAAACTTGTAATGCCGCTGTCTTTTTTGACCATGATGCTTTGAGAGTCATAAAAGATTACCGGGGCAAATTCCAGTCCGGTAGTGCTGTCGCGACTCGCAGTGTAGGTGGTATTTCGGCTGAGAATATCGATTTCTCCGGCCTGCAAAACTGTAAATCTATCTTTCGCGTTGAGCTTTCGGTATTCGACTTTTTCGGGATCGTCAAATATTGCCGCCGCTACAGCCCTGCAAACATCCACATCGAGTCCCGAATATTTGCCTTTTTCGTCTACAAAGCTAAAACCCGGCAATTCGCCGCTAACACCACAAATCAGTTTACCGCGGCTGACAATTGTATCTATCCGGCTCGAAGTTTGTTGCGCTTTGCCTTCACCAGAAGTTGTTGCTGTATTTTGTCCGGTTTGTGCCGATCGATCTCGACAAGATGCCAACGATGCCACAAACAACACACTTGTCAGCAGTAGAAATCCCCATTTACGCATAATTTTTAGTAGAACGCTTTCTCGACGATCCTACCTTGTAGCTGTCGAGAACTGTTGCTATCTATCAGCGATCTACAACAGCCGACGGCTCAAAATTGGCTATTCTGAACCTAGTTATGCACCCTGAGAAGTTTACTCGCTACCCACGTGTGATTTTTTTTGCCCGCTGCGGGCGATCGTCCTTTGCTGCAATAATATCTATGGAATTTTAATTGAATTGGCTTAGAACCGCTCTGGTGCTAAGCGCTGCTCAGCTAAATCGCGGATTAAAGACAGCCGAGACTCGATGTACTCGTTCAACATATCTGTTTCATTGCCATTGAGCGCAGAGTTGGTCTTTAACTGCTTCAGCAGCCACTGTACCAGAGTAGCATCGTCCAAAGTAACTAAAAGTGTAGCTTGGGTGGTCTCAATTAGTGACCAGAGTTGGCGTAACATGACTGGAGTCATAAAACCTCGTTGAGCGTAAATACGCACTTAATGGGCTGGCATAGCGAAAAGTTGGTCTTAGTCTCTCAAGCCGACATACGAAAAGCACTCTCAGAGCGATCGGCTTAATGATTATTTTATATTTGACCACATTAACTGAATATAGTAGTGTCAAAAGCTACAACACACAAGATGTTACCAATGTTTCCAATTTCTTCACATTGAGATACATATTTTGATAAAAAATTACAAATCTTTATATAAAATTTGAGGGACGTGGGATGGGCGTCCCGCCCGTCCTTTCTGCACGGGCGGGACGCCCATCCCACAAGAATCATCAAATTGTAAGTTATTTAATTTTCATTCCTTAGTAGGGTGCGCATTGCTAGCCACGTCAAAGTGTATGCTGAGTCTGCTTGATAGTCCCTGGAACCCTTGAAATTTCCTTTACTGCGATCGCTCGATCTGATCTTTTTGAACAGTTTACAACCATAAATTTTGTTTATTATTGTAAGCCAATCGGTAGAATGACGTAAATAAGTCTAAATAGGTAGGAGGACATTAAGCTGTTCTGCATTTAAAATTGTATGTTAAAAATTGTATGTTAAAAAACAATCAAACAATGAGTGGGGTGGGCGGGATAGCCCGCCCTAAATGTATAATTTAAATGCGCCACAGCTTAGTCCTTAGACGATCGATCTAGGACTTACGCATTGACAAAAAATGTTATCTATGTATTATAGATATCCAGCTTAGTCTAGACTTGATAGTGGTGGGTAAGTATTACGAAACGGATGAGGCATCTAGCGGGAGCTACTAAATGAGTTTATCTTTTAAGCAATTGACCCTTTATGTGACTTTGCTGTCGATCGGCGGAGGTATTGGATGGTTGGGAAATCGCTATCTCCAAAGTCCCAACAATCTCGAAACCGGATTGGTTTTACCAGTGGTGCGCCAGCAAATCCCCCCCTATGCATCTCCTCCTGTTCAGGAAAATCGCGCAGTCGATCGCACCAATTCCAATTTTATTGCTGAAGCAGCCGAAAAAGTCGGTCCCGCTGTCGTGCGGATTGACGCCTCGACTAAGGTGACGAATCAGGTACCGGAAGCTTTCAAAAATCCTTTGTTTCGTCGGTTTTTTGGGGACAATTTGCCACAGCCGGAAGAACGAATCAAACGCGGCACCGGTTCGGGGTTTATTCTGACTGCTGACGGCCGCATCGTGACTAATGCTCACGTTGTCTCCGGTACGGATACTGTTAAGGTGACGCTCAAAGACGGCCGCGAGTTTGAGGGTAAGGTGCAGGGGGTCGATTCGCTGACGGATGTGGCTGTTGTGAAGATTAATGCTAAGGAATTGCCGCAAGTGGCTTTGGGCCGATCGGACAATATTGTACCGGGACAGTGGGCGATTGCGATCGGCAACCCTTTAGGTCTCGACAATACCGTAACTGTGGGCATTATTAGCGCCACAGGTCGATCGAGTTCCCAAGTCGGTATCCCCGACAAACGAGTCCGATTCATCCAAACCGACGCAGCCATCAACCCCGGCAATTCAGGCGGCCCCCTGCTCAATGACCAAGGCGAAGTCATTGGCATCAATACCGCCATTCGTGCCGACGCTCAGGGCTTGGGATTTGCAATTCCGATCGAAACCGCCAAACGAGTCTCCGACCAGTTATTCGCCAAAGGTAAAGCCGAACATCCCTACCTCGGCATTCAAATGATCAGCTTAACTCCCACCACCAAAGCAGAAGTCAACAAACAGCTCGATCAGAAAATTACGATCGATCAAGGTGTAGCCGTGACGCGAGTCGTGGAAAATTCCCCAGCCCAACAAGCCGACTTGCGCGCCGGAGATGTCATCCAAAAAGTTGACGGAATTGCGGTCAACACTCCAGGAGACGTGCAAGAACGGGTGGAAAACACATCTGTAGGCAAAGAACTCGAAGTGGAAATTAACCGTTTGGGTCAAGTTCAGAAACTTAAAGTACGTCCCGGTGCTTTTCCCCTATCCGGTAGCCCTGCTGGTGGTTAATTTTCAGCGGTGGAGATGAAAGATAAATCTGATGCTTGCTCAGTAATCGGACAAAACTAATCACACAAAGGCTTTTGACGCTTACAAAGCTTTCAGGTGAGATTGTCTGTAATTAATTCTGTACAACTACCGATCTGGCGAGGTTCCTGCTATGGGACAGACTTGATTTTTTTTAGGAAAAATGAGCGCAATTGCGCTCATTTTTCCTAGACAGGATTTAAAACTCAGCTTTGAGGAACCAAAATAATTATGTATTCTGAGTTCTCAAGGCGAATGCCTTTGAGGATCAGCAATCAAACAAGATTAATTACCAGAAAGAATTGGTTTAAAGCCGGAACCCTGATCGGGGAGAAATTAAAATCAGACTATTCATTACTCCAATCCTCGGACTTCTTTTGTCAAGTGCTGTCAACTGTCAACTGTCAACTGTCAACTGTCAAACAAAGGCTTTTGACGCTGACAAGGCTTTTCGGTGAGATTTTATGTAATCAATTCTGTACAACTACTTAGTTGGGGACGCAGAAACCGGGTTTTTTGACCAAAATCCTCCGTGTAGCGCGAGGGATATAGGATGGAAAACCCGGTTTTTTAATGGCCTGTCCGTCCAGGATTGTTTGTTTTTTGAACAACATTCATCTTTCTGGCCTCCCCAACCCGTTCATCTTTTTACTTTTCTTTGGGAGAGTTTGGTTGAATCGAGCTCGTGCTTGCTAAATTTTCTTCTAGCTGCATCCTCTGCTCCATTTGCCTGAGAAAATAGCCTGTCATCATCGCTGAAGCTAGCAAACCTGCTAAGTTTTCGCGGTCAGTGGTAATTTCGACGTTAAAATTGTCTGAAGGCAAGACGCCGACAAGTCCTTGAACGTTATGAGAGATAATTTCTCTGATTTCAGGGCTGGCGGACTTGGCGATGCGGGCTAGAACCTCCGGAGATTGGTGTTGGAGGTACTTCAGAAGTGGATTGACTGCGGTTTGTTGGGCATTGGAACTGTCAAAGTCAGGGTGAAAAACCATTTGGCGATTCTTAATTTCTGGCTTGCTATATTGTACTTCAAACTACTCCTCATTGCTTGGGTACAAATTTGCCTGAAAGTCAATTTGTAATTGTTTGGGCAATTGGTCTACTTGAAAATACCGATGAAATTTTTCGGTAACTTGTAGCCAATACGATCGCCCATCCGTTGGCTTCCGTTTCCGCACAAAACCCATTTCTACCAGTTCCTGCACCTGTTGGTAAGCTCCCGAACCCCGCA
>Ga0335395_10000132_pt1 | contig 46796 bp, 35 predicted proteins | sample MAT02_FD_205744 | JGI IMG/M metagenome (GOLD analysis project Ga0335395, IMG submission 205744) | Freshwater microbial communities from Lake Fryxell liftoff mats and glacier meltwater in Antarctica - MAT-02 (spades assembly) (version 2) ... | reverse complement strand
GGTACAGGTCGAAGTCGTTGGCGTAGTTCATCTGGTCGACGAGCTTGCCGCCTGGCGAGCGCGCACCGATCTCGCCGAACACGACCTCGCCGTCGGGCTTGCGAAACCACTCCATGTGCGTGAAGCCAGTGCCCATGCCGAGCGCCTTGAGCACCCCGCGGCCGAGCTCGATGCCGCCGCGCAGCTCCGGCTGGTAGGGGTCCCGGAACACGATCTGCGCCGGCGTAATCCACTCGTGGTTGCGACCCTCGAGCGGCTTGGGATGGTACTGCGCGACGCTCTCGAACACCGGCGCACCGTCGATGCAGACCGTGTCGTAGGTGAACTCCTCGCCGTCGATGAACTCCTCGAGGTTCATCTCGCTGTGGTGGCCGACCGCCCCGAGCACGCCGCGCAGCTCGGTCGGGTCGTCCGCGCGGTACGTGTCCGCGGTCCCGGCTCCGGCGATCGGCTTGACGATCACCGGGTAACCGATGTGCTCCGCGGCGTCCAGCGCCTCGGCGGCCGTGCTCACCCGGGCGAAGTGCGGCACGCGTAGGCCCGCCGCCATCACCCGCTCCTTCATGATCGGCTTGTCGCGGAAGCCGAGCGCGACGTCCGGCTGCATGCCCGGGACGCCCAGCGCCTCGCGCACGCGCGCCGCGAGCACGATGCACGGCTCCCACATGCACTCGACCCGGTCGAGCCCGAGATGCCGGGTCGCCGCGACGATCCTGTGTAGCGCCTCGTCCTCGTCGAACAGGCCGGGCACCTGCAAGTAGTCCCGCAGGTGGCGTTGTGTCTGCGGCGGGAGGCTGCCGCGCGGCGTGTCGCCGACGCCGTAGACCTGCGCCCCGACCTCGGCGAGGCCGCGCGTGAAGTCTTGCATCTCTTCCGGATAATGCGGGGAGATAAAGAGGACTTTCATGATGACGCTCGCTTGGTAGAAGAGGACAGGTGCTTCGGGACAGGCGACTCAGCCGGCGCGCACGCGGACCGTTCGCGCGATGATCTCGAAGATCTCTCGCATCGCGTCGTAGTCGGGGTGACGCATCTGGATCCATGCGTTGGCCATGTAGCCGGCCTCGATGCCCTGCGTCGGCGTACCGGCGGGCGGCAGGTGGGCCTTGGTGACGTACTCGCCGAAGCGCCGCTGGATCTCCTCGACGCCCTCGTAACCGACGATGCGACCGTCGCGGTCGGGGCGCAGGGCGATGATGCCGCTGGCGAACCGCCGCGAGGGCTCGCGCTCGACCCGGCCGTGTACGACCGCGTTGGCCCACTCGCGATAGATGTCGAGGTCGTTGCCAGCCGCGTACACGTCCCACTGACCCACGCCGGGCGGGCGGGCGCCGATCTCCGAGAACTTGAGGCCCTTGGGCCCGTAGAACCACTCCATGTGGGTCGCGGTGGTCCCGAGGCCCATCGTCGTGATCACGCGGCGGCCGAGCGCCTTGAGGTCATCGTAGCCCGATGAATCGATCCGGTTGGTCGACACGATGTACGGCGAGATCCAGCGGTCACGCATCGCCTCGAGCACGTTCGGGTAGTAGTGCGAGACGAACTCGAGCACCGGCACGCCGTCGACCGACATGGTGTCGTAGAAGCCCTCGTGGCCCTCGATGAACTCCTCGATCGCGACCTCGCCGCCGCGGCCGACGTGGCCCTCTTGCAGCGCCTGGGCGAGCTGGCCGTCGTTGTCACAGCGGCTCGTACCCGACGCACCGGCGCCCGCGCGGGGCTTGATGATCACCGGGTAGCCGTGCTCTCGCACGAACGCCACCGCCTCGTCGACGGTCGAGATCCCCGCCGACGCCGCGCAGGGGATGCCATGTCGGCGCAGGTGCTCCTTCATCTGCGGCTTGTCCCGGCACAAGATCGCCGCCTGCACTGACAGGCCCGGGATCTTCGCGGCCTGACGTACTTCGGCGATCGGCAGGATATGCGCCTCGATCGTCGACTCGAGCCGGTCGACGTACTCCCGCCGCTGCACGCGACGCACCGCGTCGAGCACCGCCTGCTCGTCGCACACCGATGGGACCTGCTCGTAGCCATGCATCCAGCTCTTGAGCTCGCTGTCCATGTGCTCGAGGCCGGCCTCACCGATGCCCGTCACACGCGCGCCCACCGAGTGCATGGCGCGGACAAAGTGCCTCTGGTAAGAGGGGAAGTGCGGGGCGACGAACAAGACATGCATGATGCGTTTTCTACCCTCGGGGCAGCCTATTGCGCTCCTACCATGGCTCCGCGCCCAGGGACAGATCCATGACCGTGGGCATGCTGCTCGGGCCCCAGCGCCCGACCCCCATCGTCGGCGAAGCCGTGGCGATGCTCGAGGTGGACCGTGTCCGTGGGAACGGTCGCATCGCCGCGATTACCGCGGGCTGGCAAGAGCGGGAGGCCGAGGACCAGGAGATGTCCGCCGCGTTCGGCAACCGCACCATCAACCTGATGTTGCACGCCCGCGGTGAGGCCGTGTTCCGCGAAGACTCGGATTTCTTCGCCGCGCACCGGGCGAAGCAAGACCGCCTGCGTCAGCTCGAGGACCTCTACCGGCTGCGCCTCGCCAGCGCCCTCAAGGGCGCACGTCGGGTCCAACAGGCCACAGCCCCGCGAGATCTCATCGACGCCGAGCTCGAGGAGGCCGTGCAGGCCCTGCGCCTGCTCGACGCGCACCATGTCCTCAAGGTCAGGCAGCTCGAGGAGGACTTCGAACGCAAGCAGCGACCCCACGAGCGTCGGTCCCTGCGTCGTCACCTCGACGAGATCGACGCCATCCTCAAGGACTGCAGCGCGCTCGCCATCGCCGGCGGTCACGTCGCCGTGCTCGCCAATCGCCTGCGCCTGTTCGACCTGCGGACCTACATCGTCCGCCGCCCCGAGCTGCCCATCATCGCCTGGTCGGCCGGCGCGATGGTCGTATCGGACCGCATCGTGCTGTTCCACGACAGCCCCCCGCAAGGCCGCGGCAACGCCGAGGTCCTCGGACCCGGCCTCGGCCTGTTTCCGGGCGTGGTCGTGCTGCCGCACGCGAGCCGCCGCCTGATGCTACGAAACCACGACCGCCTGACGTTGTTCGCCCGCCGCTTCGCGCCCGCGGTCTGCGTCGCGCTCGACCACCGCTGCTGGATCCGCTTCGCCGACAACCGCTGGAACCTGGGCCCGACCACCTACCAGATCTGTATGGACGGCCACCTCGTCAACACCCACGGCGACCGACCACCGCCCTCCGCCGCCGCCACCACCACCGCGACATCCACGGCCCGCGCCTGACGCGCCCATGAAATCAGCGATCCAGACGCTCCTCACCCAGGGCCCGGTCGACGAGGCCTCGATCACCGCGTTCCTGCGCGGCCACACCTTTCCGATCGTCGAGGGCCGCCAGGCGACCTTCGTCTATCACGGCGCCGCCGAGGCCGTACACCTGCGCCACTGGGTCTTCGGCCTCGCCTCGTCGCAATCCTTCGAGCGCATCGCCGGCACCAACCTCTGGTATCACACCCTCGAGATCCCCCCGCAGTCGCGCGTCGAATACAAGCTGGAGGTCATCCAGGACGGCAACCGCCAGTGGATCCGCGACCCACTCAATCCCAACCTCGCGCACGACCCCTTCGGCGCCAACTCGGTGTGTCACGGCAAGGGCTATGCGCGGCCCGCATGGACCGAACACGACCCCGAGGCCCGCCACGGCACGATCAAAGAGATGGTCTTCACCGAGACGGCGCTCGGCGGACCGCGGCGCGTCAGCGTGTACCTGCCCGCGCGATTCCGCGAGACCCGGAGATACCCGCTGCTCATCGTCCACGACGGCGGCGACTACGTCCGCTACGCCAGCCTGCAGACGGTGCTCGACAACCTCATCCACAACCTCGAGGTCGCCCCCCTGGTGGTCGCCCTGACCCACCCCGTCGACCGCCTCGCCGAGTACCCCAACCACGCCGGGCACGCCACCTTCATCGCCGAGCAACTGCTCCCGGCGATGCAGGACAAGTTCCCGATCTACGAGACCGCCGCCTCGCGCTGCCTCATGGGCGCGAGCTTCGGCGGCGTGGCGGCGCTGGCGACCGCGTGGCGCTACCCCGGCACCTTCGGCCGCCTGCTCCTGCAATCCGGCAGCTTCGCGTTTACCGACATCGGCGAGAGCAAGCGGGGCCCCGCCTTCGCCGAAGTGGTCAAGTTCATCAACGCCTTCCGCGACGCGCCCGGCAAGCCCTCGGAGAAGGTGTTCGTGTCCTGCGGCACCTACGAGTCGCTGATCTACGAGAACCGTACGATGGTGCCGGTCCTGCAAGGCACCGGCATGGAGGTCCGCTACGAGGAGGCCCGCGACGGCCACAACTGGGAGAACTGGCGCGACCGCCTCCGTAGCGGTCTGTCCTGGCTATTTCCCGGGCCGCTGTGGATGGTCTACGAGTGAGGCTTTCGCTTGCAAAGGCTGGGGCAATTCGCCGATAGTCCGGCCATGGCGAACGTCACGCGCAACATCGGTCTGTCGCTCGGCGCCGACATCTGTTGGCCAGGCTGCTACGAGGAGCTCGTCAAGCGGCTCAACCTCAGCATCCCGCACGGCGGCGACACCCTCGACTTCCACGTCGAGCGCGTCACCGTCGAGCCGTATTACCTGCGCCAGCCCGTCCGCTACGACGTCGTCCTCGACCGCCTGACCCACTGGTTTCAGACCAGCCGCGAGTGGATCAAGAAGGCCGTCATCATGGACGGCCTCTACGTGCTCAACAACCCCTGGTCGCTCCAGTCGATGGAGAAGCACTCGACCTACTCGGCGATGATGAAGCTCGGGATGCCGATCCCCGAGACCTGGATGATCCCCCCGAAGGAGCTGCTCAGCGACAACCCGGACGTCCACCCGACCATGGAGCGCTACGGCCGGCACTTCAAGCTCGACGAGATCGGCGAGCGCCTCGGCTACCCGTTCTTCATGAAGCCCTACGACGGGGGCGCCTGGGTCGGCGTGTCGCGCATCGACAACCCGCGCCAGCTCCACGCGGCCTACGAGGAGTCCGGCAAGCGGATCATGCACCTGCAAAAGGCCGTGGACCCCTTCGACCTGTTCGTCCGCGCGATCGGCGTCGGACCGCAGATCCACATCGTCAAGTACGACCCGGCCGCCCCGCTGCACGACCGCTACAAGGTCGACTTCTTCTTCGTCGACGGCGAGGAGTGGCAAGTCCTCACCGACACCTGCCTCACGATCAACGCGTTCTTCGGCTGGGAGTTCAACTCGTGCGAGTCGCTGCGCAAGGACGGCGTGTTCCACCCGATCGACTTCGCCAACGCCTGCCCGGACTTCCAGGTCACCTCGCTGCACTACCACTTCCCGGAGCTGGTCAAGAACATGGTCCGTTGGTCGCTGTTCTGCGCGGCCACCAAGCGCGAGATGCGGATGAACCAGGACTGGGCGCCGTTCTACGCGATCGCCAAGAAGGACCTCCCGTACCACGAGCGCCTCAAGGGGTACGCCAAGATCGCCAACGAGCGCATGGAGACCGACCGCTTCCGCGAGTGGTGCGACAAGCACCTGTCGCACCTCGATGAAGTGGCCCTCGAGTTCTTCGGCACCGATGTCGCCAAGGGCTACGTCCGCCAGAAGGTCGCCGCCCTGTTCCCGCAGCACGAGGTCCCGCGCTTCACCGAGCACTTCTGGGGCCTGATCCAGTTCTGGCGCAAGACCGAGACCGACCGCCTCAACAACAACAAGGCCGCGAAGACCCCCGAAGCCGAAGCTGGCCAGCAGGCGATCCACATCGACACCCACGCGCCCGAGACCGCCGCGCACATCGAGTCCAACGAGCACGACCCCTCGGCCGCGCAGGAGCCCGCCGCCGCCGCCGCCGCCGCTGCATCCGCATCCGCATCCGCGTCCGTATCCGCATCCACCGCGAGCGCGCCGCCTGCGGGCAAGCCGGGCAACAAGTTCAATGGCAAGAAGCCGAACAAGGGCAAGAACTAGTCGCGCCAGGGGGGCACCGGGCATGGAGAAGGTGCGCACGACCTGGTATTCGCCGCGTCTCCGCAAGGACGTCGCGGTCGCCCGCTTCGGCCATTACGGTGCGCCGCTCCTGTTGTTCCCGACCGCGGGTGGCGACGCCGAGGAGTGCGAGCGGATGCTGATGATCCGCGCGCTGAGCCCCTTGATCGACGCGGGTCGGCTCAAGGTCTACTCGTGCGACTCGGTCGCCGGCCAGACCTGGATCGACATGAACGCGAGCCCCGGCCACAAGGCGTGGGTGCAAAACCAGTACGACGGCTACGTCTACGAGGAGCTGGTCCCGTACATCCGCCGCGACTGCAACTCCACGGACATCGAGATCTTCAGCGCAGGCTCGTCGATCGGCGCCTTCAATGCGGTCGCCTCGGTCTGTCGCCACCCCGACGCGTTCAAGGCCGCGATCTCGATGAGCGGCACCTTCGACTTCACCGGCTGGATGGAGGGCCAACACCCCGTCGACTTCCACATGGCCTCACCGATCCACTTCTTGCGGCACCTGAGCGAAGGCCACCAGCTCCGCGCGCTGCGAAGGCGCCTCATCATCCTCGCCGTCGGTGAGGGCCGCTGGGAGAGCCCCCGCAACTCGTGGGGCATCGCCAACGCGCTCGGTCAGCGCGGCATCCCCAATCGCGTGGACCTGTGGGGCAAACACCACGACCACGACTGGCCGAGCTGGCGTGAGATGCTCCCCAAGTACATGTCCGAGATGGTCTGAAGTCGTCGCGCGCGCCCGCCCGCGACGCGAATGGAGTGCCCGCCCATGGTCCGCGTCGTCTTCGTCGCTCCCTTCAACATGCCCGCCACGACGCGCTTCGTCAGCGCCGTCGCCGAGCTCCCGGATGTCCAGGTCGGCCTCATCACCCAGGAGCCCGCCGAGGTGCTCTCGCCCGAGCTGCGCCAGCGCCTCGCCGCCCATTACCGGGTCGCGGACGCGCTGGACGTCCAGCACCTGGTGCCCGCGGTCCACTCAGTCGGCAAGCAGCTCGGCGGCATCGACCGCATCCTCGGCACGCTCGAGCAACTGCAGGTCCAGCTCGGTCAACTGCGCGACCGCTTCGACGTGCACGGCATGGGCGAGGCCAACGCCCGCAACTTCCGCGACAAGGCGCGCATGAAGGACGTCCTGCGCGCCGCCGGTGTGCCCTGTGCGCGCCACCGCCGGCTCAGCTCGGCCGCCGAGGGCTGGGTGTTCGCGCGCGAGGTCGGCTTCCCATTGATCGTCAAGCCGCTCGACTCCGCGGCCGCCAAGGGCACCTTCCGCGTCACCGACTCGCAGGGCCTCCAGGCCGCGCTGCACGCCCTGCAGCCGACCGCGGACCACCCATGCGTCGCGGAGGAGTTCGTCACCGGCCTCGAGCGGTCGTTCGAGACGGTCAGCATCCGCGGCCGCGCCGTGTGGGACTCCTCGACCCGCTACAACCCGGCGCCGCTGCACGTGCTCGAGAACCCGTGGATCCAGTGGACCGTGCTGCTGCCGCGCGAGGTCGAGACCAGCGACACCCAGGCGGTCCGCCCCTACGCCCACGCCGCGCTCGAGGCGCTCGGCATGCACACCGGCATCAGCCACTTGGAGTGGTTTCGCCGCGACCGCCACGACACCGGTCCGGTCGCGATCTCCGAGGTCGGCGCCCGCCCGCCCGGCGCGCAGATCCTCTCGATCAACTCCTACGCGCACGACACTGACTTCTTCCGCCTGTGGGCCCGCCTCGTCGTGCACGAGAAGTTTGATCCGCCGAACCGCAAGTACGCGGCCGGCGCGGCGTTCTTTCGCGGCCAGGGCGGCGACCCACGCGGGCCCCGTCGCGTCGTCCGCCTGATCGGCCTCGAACAGGCCCAGAAGGAGCTCGGGCACCTCGTCGTCGAGGCCAAGCTCCCGCAGGTCGGCCAGCCCCGCTCCGACTCCTACGACGGCGAGGGCTACGCGATCGTTCGTCACCCGGACACCGCGGTCGTAGAGAAGGCGCTCGAGCGCCTCGTCTCCCTCGTGCGCGTCGAGCTCGCCTGACCTCGTCTGTCCCTTAGGACCTGGCCTGCGGGACATGTCCTCACGGTCAGGCCCGGTCGCGCGGGTCCTCGCGGACAACGGAATGGTTTCGAGCATCTTGCATCCTGGCGTCGCCGGCGCCGGCTGGCACACGCGCTGCGGCGCGCCCATACAGTGCGTATTTGCGCGCACTGATGTTCTCGTCCGTACACGTCCGACGCAGCCAGTTGCCAGCGGAGCATTGTTCTCGCGCGACCGCGCCTGTCACTCCCATGCGCGGTCGCGGCCGCTGGAGATCGGCTCTTGACCCGGCGCTGCGTTCCGCCGCTTTAATGGAGGCTTACGGGGGGGTCGATGCGCACTCAAGACGTCAGCGAGCAGCTCGAGATCAAGGAGTTCGCCCGGTTCGAGGCGGCGCAGGGCGTCCGCGTCAAGCCCAGGTCACGGTTCCCCGACGCCAACGTGTACGGCGACGACTTCGCCCTGGTGGCCGTGCGTGACGGCTTCTACGCCGACGAGCTGCGCGTCTACTACGTCTCGCGCGGGCGCGTGTACGTGGTCCGGTCGCCGCGCATGCGCTCCGGTCAGGGCTATCGAAGGATCTCCATGTTGCCGGAGGATACCCGCCCGCTCGACGAGTCCTGCTTCGACCCCGACGACGCCGAGGACCAGGCCGTGTTCGTCGTCGCCGATTGCATCGACGGCATCGGCTAGCCAGGCCGCTATCAGAGGCCTTAAAAAAGGGCCGCCTCGTCCAGGGCACGGACCCTGCTGACGAGGCGGTCGAAGCCGCGAGACCTTGCTCTGGGCTTCCGTTGGAGATGGAGGCGCCGGGAGTTGAACCCGGGTCCGAAAGCCATCAGGTGGGACCACTACGTGCGTAGTCGATGCATTTGGTTTTAAGATGTGAGCTTGCCCATCGACAGGCCCCCCCACATCCGATCCTCTGGTTCTCGCAGGCGCGCCCGAGGCTTGCGCGCCCACCAGCTCCTGTAATTACACCTCTGTCCCTACTGGAACTCCTTGGGCAGAGACGTCGCTAACGTAATTACTTACGCAGCGATGGCCATACGGCCGTAGTTGCCATCGTTGGCATCTGTGTTTCCTACATATTTTGACGTGGCTATGTAGGCAGCCCCGGCACGCAGCCCTCACGTTCAGAACCCCCGTCGAAACCGTGACACCCCCTTCAGACGAAACACAAAAACCCGGGATCTTACCCCTGGTCAACGTCTCTGGCGCGACGGGCGTGCTCCAGAGACGAGCCCGCATTATGAAGCAGCGGGCCAGCACGCGCAAGGCCTCGCCTGTCTATCACGGGCCTAAGGGCGCTCCCGAGCGCCCGCAACGGGGGTCAACGGGGGTCAGCGCCGGTATAGGGGGCTCCTGTGCCCGGCTGGCGCCGTTCGCCGAAGTTGCGTGCCGCCGGCGGCCGGGGTTACATGCCAGACATCACCACCGGCGGCCCCGATACCGTGACCTCGACGCTCACCAAGCGCCCGCTCGGCGACCGCACCGGCGGGCCGCCGCACCGAGCCTTCGTCGTCGTCCTCGCGGGCGACCGCATGGGCGAGATGGTCGAGCTCGACCCGAACTACACGACCATCGGCCGCGGCCTGACCGCGACCGTGCGCATCAACGACGAGGGAATCTCCCGCACCCACGCGGCCGTTACGGTCGACAAGGGCGTCTACTACCTCTCCGATGCCGGCTCGACCAATGGAACCTTCGCCAACGGCGAGCGCGTCGACAAGTACCCCCTGCGCGAGGGCGACAAGATCCAGCTCGGGGCCGCCAGCGTCCTGCGCTTCACCTTCACCGAGGACACCGACGACGACCTCCAGCGCGACCTCTACGAGTCGACCCTGCGCGACCGCCTCACCGGCCTGTTTAGCCGCAGCTACCTGGAGAACCGCCTCGAGAGCGACGTCGCCATGGCCCTGCGCCACGGCAAACCACTCGCCCTCGGCATGTTCGCCGTCGACGACCCCCGCGCCATCGTCGAGGCCCACGGCCAAGCCGTGCTCGACCAGGTCCACCGCGAGCTCGCCCGCCGGGTGTTGGAGATCACGCGCAGCGACGACCTCGTCGCCCGCCACGGCGATGAGTTCGTGCACGTCTGCCGGGATGTCGACGCCATGCGCGCCGCGCGCGCTTCCTTGCGGATCCACGCCTTGCTCGCGGAACACAGCTTCTCGACCGCCGCCGGCTCGCTGCGCGTCACGCTCTCGCTCGGCGTCGCCGACCTCGCGCTGCTCCACGAGCCGACCGCCGACGCGCTGCTCAAGGCCTCCGAGTCGGCCCTCGCCGCGGCCCGCCGCGCCGGCGGCAACCGCATCGAGATCTACGACCCCGAGAGCGAACAGACCCGCCTGGTCTGAACACCCGAGCCGGGCGGGCGGCAGCAGCGGCGAGCCGCTCCAGCCACGCGCCCATCCTGAAGCCGACCCCGGCGATAGTTCGCGGTTTCGCGATCCCTGGTCTACTTTCCGACTTCCCGTGCTGCCCGCGTGGCCGGCGAGGAGATCTCCATGCGTGAGCCCGTCACCTTGACCTCATCCCTGCGGGGCACCTCATCCCTGCGAGGGCTCTGCCTGGCCTCCCTCGTCCTCGTGGCCTGCCGCGGTGACACCACCCCGCCGCTCTACACGGCCGCCGCTGATGCCCCAGACGCGCCCACCAGCGACCCGGCGAGCGCGCCGATCGCCGAGCCCGGGCGCGACCTGTGGTTCTCCCGCGGCCCCGGACGCGACGCGATCCTCGCCCGCGAGCGCCAGGACCACGTCGCCGCCGTGGCGTCGCTCGATCAACTGCTCGCCACCTCCGACCTCGGACCCGACGACCGCGGCGCCGCGCAGTGGCTCCGCGGCCTCGAGGACCTGCGCGCCCAACAATTCTCGTCCGCCGCCGAACGCTTCGCCGAGGCCCGCAAGGCGCCCGCGCTCGCCAGCGTCGGCGACCGCCTGCGCCTGCGCGAGGCCCAGGCCTGGCTCGACGCCGGCGAGCCGCAGCGCGCGCTCAAGGCCGTCGACGACCTGTCCGAAGGGACAGGCAACCTCGCCGCCTCCGCGCTGCTGATCACCGCCGACGCCAGGGCCCGCGGGGACGACCCGAAGGCCGCCGCCGCCCTCTACGACCGCTATCTCCAGCGCCCCGGCGAGTCGGGCCGGCGCCACGAGGCCCGCGCCAAGCTGGCGCGCCTGCTCGCCGCCTCGGCCGAAGCCGATGACCTACGCAAGGCGCTCAAGCTGTACGAGCGGCTCGCCCTCGACGTCCCGCTCAGTGACTACGGCGAGGAGGCCACCGAGAGGATCCCCGCGCTCGAGCAGAGCCTGGGGATCCGCAAGTCGTTCGCCGAGAGCCGCGAGGCCGTGCGCCAGCGCAGCCTCGCTCGCCTGCGCGACGCCCTCGCGCGCAGCCGCTACGCCGCGGTCGTGCGCGACGCCGACGAGTTCCTCGGGCTGTCCGCGCTGGCCGACGGCGACCGCTGCGAGGCGCTGTTCCTCAAGGGCAGCGCCGTGTTCAAGCAGCGCAAGCGACCCAAGTCGCGGCCGATCTTCGAGCAGGCCGCGACCGCTTGCCGCCGGGCCGGCGCCGCCAGTCAGGACACGCTCGTCAAGGCCATGTATCAGGGCGCCCGCGGCCGCTACGCCGAGGCCACATACGAGTCCGCCGCCAAACAATTCGAGTCGATCGCCGACGAGTTCGGCGGCCACTCCTACGCCGATGACGCGCTGATCCTCGCCGGTGAGTCGTGGGCCGAACACGACGACCACCCGCGCGAGCGCCTCGCCTACGAACGTGTCCTTAAAGACATCCCCTCCGGCGACATGGCCGGCGAGGCCCGCCGCCGGCTGATCATGCTCGCCTTCGTGCAAGACCGCGTCACCGACGCCCAGAGCCTCGCTGAGGCCGGACTCGCCGCCGCGCCGCACCCCAAGTTCGACCTGCGCGAGCGCGCCAAGCTGCACTACTTCCGCGGCCGCGCGCTCCAGCGTCAGGGGCAGACCGAAGCCGCCGTCGCCGCCTGGCTCGACGCGCTGACCGCCGGTCCGCTCACCTACGCATCGCTGCAGGCGCTGTCGCGGCTGCGCGACGCCGGTGAGGAGCCCTTCGCAAAAGGTGTGGCGATCCTCGAGCACCCGCGAGGCAGCGCGGCCGTCGAACTCGAGCTCCCCGCGACCCCGGCCGCCAAGCGGGCCCAACTGCTCGCGCGCCTCGGCCTCGGCGAGGAGGCCGGCGAGGAGCTGGCGGAGGCCGGCGTCGCCGGCTGGCCCGCCGTCGCCGTGCTCGCGCAGGCGGGCCTGTTCGCCGAGTCCCAGCGCCTGCTCGGCGGCCTCGGCAGCGCCTGGCGCGTCAGCCCGCCCGCGGGGCCGATCAAAGATCTATGGCAGATCGCCCACCCGATGGCCTTCGGAGCGATCGTCCGCGCCGACGAGACCACCCACGCCGTCCCGCCCTTCCTCGCCTTTGCGATCATGCAGACCGAGAGCCGCTTCGACCCCGGCGCGACCTCCTGGGCCGGCGCCCGCGGCCTCATCCAGTTGATGCCCGCGACCGCCAAGGACCTGGCGAAGCAGGCCGGCCTCGCCGACTTCAACCCCGACAACCTCTACCAGCCCGCGCTCAACCTCGACCTCGGCACCCGCTACCTCGGCAACCTCGTGCGCCGTTACGGGGGCGACGACGCCGCCGTCCCGCTGGCGATCCCCAGCTATAACGCCGGCGCCGGCGCGGTCGACAAGTGGCTCGAGCGCCGCAAGTCGTGGGACTTCGACCTCTTCATCGAGTCGATCCCCTACGACGAGACCCGCGCCTATACACAGTCCGTACTCGAGCGCTGGCTGACCTACCGCTGGCTGCACGGCGACCCGCAGGTCCCGGCCAGCCAGCGCATCCCCTACCTGCCGCTGGCGATCCCCGGCCGCACCGGCGCCGAGCGCGGCTGACTCTCGGGACAGGTCGCCAGGAACCGCTCGAGCAGCGGCGCGTGGATGTCGGCCTCACTGCGCCCCATCTCCAGCGTCGCCTCGACCCGCTCGCTGCTCGTGTAATCCCAGCACGTCACCGGCGTGAGCCCGCTCGGCGCGAGATACAGCCGCGGGCCATGGATCCCCAGGCTGCGCGCCGGGTAGGGCCGCGTCATCATCACCAGGTTGCGACGGACCCCGGCGACCTCCTCGACCGCGAAGGCTGGCACGTTGTCGACCATCCCGCCGTCGAGGTAACGCTCGCCGCGATAGCTGCCGAACGGCAGGAACGGCGGCGTCGCCGACGAGGCGAGGATCAAGTCGGCGACCTCCTCGGGGCTCTCGCACAGACGCGCGTCGAACACCCGCGGCACGAACCCGATCTTTCGCCCCGCGCGTGGATGCAGCGTCGCCGGCCAGATCTTCTTCTCGGCCATGTACACGCCGTAGCCGAACAGCATGCCCGCCAGCGGATGCAGCCGCCGCGGCGGCACCGCGACCATCACCAGCATCGGGATCTCGCACGCGCGCAGCGTCTCCAGCCCGCCCTCCTGAAACGCATAGACCAGGCTGTCGCGGTACACCGGGCCCTGCGGCGTCGGCCGCTCGCCGCGAAGCAGCCGCCGCCACTCGAAGTTCGACTTCACGTCGCGCCGCCGCCAGTGCCAGAACTCGCGCATCGCCTCCGTGCGCCCCGCCAGCCACACCGCCGACACGCACGCCCCCGCGCTCACGCCGGCGACCGCCGCCAATCGCGGCCGCAGCCGCGCGCCCCAACGCTCGAGCAGACCGACCTGATAAAACGAACGACTCCCGCCACCGGCCAGCGTCAGCCCGAGGTCGCGTGGCACAATGGACATGTCCTCGGGGACAGCTTCGGTCATGGCAGCTCCAGCGGCACGCGCGTACACCCGGTCAGCGCCGGCGTCGCCTGGTCGGTCCGGCGCAGCTCGTCGTCGGCGATCGCATAGACCCCCGACGCCTGCTCGAGCGCCCGCGCCGGCTCCTCGGCGCGCGCCCCCGGCAGCCGCCCGCCGACCGCCAGCACCAGCATGCCCTCGCACACCCACGGCACCAGCGCGTAGCTCGGCCCGAGCGCGGTGCTGTCGCCGTGCGCCGAGGCGCCGTACCACAGCGGCGTGAAGCGCAGCGTCCCACCCCCGAGCGCCGCGCCGATGAACGCCGCGTCGGCCAGCTCGCTCGCGGGGTCGTGGCGGGTCGCCAGCACCACCGGTCCGAGCGCGGTGCTGGCCCCCGTGTAGCTGCAACGCGCCCGGCAAGCTTCCGGCGGCACGACCACCAGCGCCCGCGGAGCGACCATGTCGGTCGCGCGCAGAGCCAGCTCGCTGCGGTCGCCCACGAGGATCCACGGGCACGGCGCGTCGGCCACCAGCGCCAGCGCAGCGGCCGGCGGCGGCGCACACACCGGCGCCAGCTCGACGCTCGGCGGCTCCGTCATGCTCGCGGCCTCCCGCGTCGCCGGGGGACTACAGGCGAGGCTTATTAAAAGCACCCCGCCCGCACCCCGCAAACCAATTAGCCGCCGATGGGCTGGACGTTCGCCTGAATGCATCCGCCGCCACGAAGCTGCATGATGCCGCGCTTGTCGCCGAACGACTGCACCTGCCACAGCGCGTTGCCGTCCTTGTCCTCGCCGATGACGCCCGACAGCGCCGACAAATTCACGAAGGGCTTCTCCGCGTCGCTGCACTCCGCGAAGTCCGGAAGCGGACCGGGTCCCCACAGCAGCTTGCGACCGCTGAGCTGGTCCGACTTCGGCGTGAGGTACGAGATCGTCATGTAATAGGCCTCGGTGCCGGTCTGCATCAGGACCTGCTGGAATTCCTCGACCTCACACTCGATGCGGCCCTCGACCTCCTCGCTGCACAGGCGCTCCTTCCACTCCTCGAACACCGCCGGCCCAGCGGTGCCGTCGAGCCGCATCTCCGGGTGCTTGTTGAGGTAGTAGTCCTTGAGACAGCCCTCGTAGTTGAGGCGCACTCTGATCCTGTACGTCCCGATGTACGGGTCACCCTCGACGCTCTCACCCGTGTTGAGATCGATGCAGGTGAACCCGAACTCCTCCGGGTCCTCACTCTTGCAACTCATCAACGAAAGTCCGCCGACCATACAGCCAGCCATCAACAGCAGCGCGCGCACTTGTGCGTTCATCGCCGTCAGTCTTGCAAACAGGGCCATGCGACCGCAAGTTCCCTGTACCTTTGGAGCTGCGCGAAAACCGCAGTTTGGCGTGAAAACCCGGTGCCACGCGAATCGACTTTCACCCCCGTAGACAGCGTTCTAGAGGCCATTCGAGCGGCTCGAGCCGCCGCCCAAGTGTGACGCGCATCACTCCGTGCGCACCTGGACGCATGTTAGCTTCGTACGGCCTGCGCGCGGGCTTTTGGTCGCGCAGATCGCCTGATTCTCTGTATGCCTGCTCTCTCTCCTATTCGGATGCCCACGCAAGGCCGCCTCCGGGCGGCGATCGCCCGGGCATCGGCCGCCGCTGCCTGGTGGCGCCAACAAACTCCCGTCCACGCTCCCGCCCAGCACGAGCGCCCCACCGCTGGCACGGCGCCCCACCTCCTGAGCATCCCCGACATCGGCCTCGCCTGTGAGGTCCTGCTCGCCGACCAGTTGTTCCACGACCTCGCCCCCGCCGAGCGCGACGGCCTGGCCGGATGGATCCGCGCCAGCCAGCAGCCGTCGGGCGCCTGGCACGATCCCGGCGGTCGTGCCGACCTGTCGCGCACGGCGCTCGGCTGGTGGGCCCTGGTCGAGTCCGGCGATGACCCGGCCGCCGAGCACCTGGTCCGCGCGCGTCGCATCGTCCACGAGCTCGGCGGGGCCCAGCGCTCCAGCATCGAGGTCCGTTTGTGGCTGGCGATGGCCGGTCACATCCCGTGGGCCTGGCTGCCGACCATGCCGGCCGAGTTGTGGCTGCTGCCGACCGTCACCTGGTTATCGCCGAGCCGCGTCTCGCCGTGGGCTCGCGGGGTCATGACCCCGTACTTGCTGCTCTCGCGGGCGCCCGCGCGGGTTCACGTCAGCAACGCCTCGACCCTGCTGCTGACCCGCCCCGACGGCGAGCCGATCTTGCCGAGGTTGGTCCAGCCCGGCCTGCTCGGCGACTTGCTGCAGGCCTTCGACCAGGGCGTCAAGCTGATCCGCAAGTTCCCGCGCGGTCCGATCTTGACGGCCGCGCTCGGCCGCGTGCAACGCTGGATGATCGCCGCGCAGCAGGCCCATGGCGGGTGGTTCGCGGCGCACCCGACCCTGCTCTCGCTGATCGCGCTGCGGGTGCTCGGCGCCAACTACGACGACCCGCGGATCGTCCGCGGCCTCGCCTATATGCGACGCGCTCGCGGCCTCGTGAGCACGCCAGCGGGCCCACAACTGGCCCAGGGCCTCACCACCGCCCCGCTGACGACCGTGGCCCGCCTGGTCCGCCTCGCCCTCGCCAGCGGCGACCCGGCCGGCGAGGCCGCCATCCCGTTCTTCCTCGCCGAGGAGATCCGGCACGTCGGCGAGTGGCAGCTTCGTACCAACGCCCCCGCCGGCGGCTGGCCCTGCGAGGCCGGCGCGGACAAGTACGTCGACACCCTCTCGACCTGCGCCGTGCTCGACGCCCTGCACGCGCTCCCCAAGGCGTCCCCGCATCAGAGCCAGGTCCGTGCCGCGATGCGCCGCGCCGTCGAGGTGCTGTTCGCGATGCAGGAGCCCGACGGAGGGTTCGCCCGCTTCGAGCGCGGCGAGTCCGAGGTGTTCATGACCCGCTTCCCGCTGCGCGACGCCCGGCTGCTCGCGGCCGGCAGCCCGACCGACCTCGCGCGCGTGCGCGTCTCGGCCACGGCGTTGCGTCAGCTCGCGCGCCTCGGCTTCCAGGCCGACGACGACCGGGTCGCGCGTGGTTTGCAGTGGTTATGGCAGCGCGTGACCGTCGACATGGCCGGCTTCGACCTCGCCACGCTCGGCGAGCTCGCGCTGTGTACTGCGGCCCTGTGCCCCCCGACCCATCCACTACGCCAGACGATCGAGCGTCAGCTCCGCGGGCGCCAGCGCGAGGACGGCGGCTTCGGCAGCGCCGTCGACACCGCGGTGGCGATGCACGGCCTGATGGCGCTCGAGGGCGCCGCCTGCATCCAGACCCAGCGCGCGGCCCGTCACCTGGTCCAGTTGTTGGACAGCGCCCCGCCCGAACTGGCACAAGCAGAGCTGTCCGAGCGGCTCGGCGCCGCCTGGACGGCCGGACTGGGGCTGACCCCGATGTGCCAGGACCCGAGCGCCGGCGTCCGCGAGGCCGCGCTGGCCCTGACCCTGTTCGCCGAGCATGGCGGCCAGATCTGATCCGATCTCCACGCTCATACGAACCATCATCGAAGATCCGAGGAACCCCTATGAACGCAGCGATCAAGCTCTCGTCCGACCTGCCCGAAGCGTCCCCGGCCAGCCGCTATGACGTCGTGATCATCGGGGCCGGCATCGCCGGATGTGCCGCAGCGCAGGCGCTCGCGCTCGCCGACACCTCCGGTCGACGAAGGATCTTGCTGATCGACCGTCACCCTGGATCTTCGCCGCGCTTCGCCGGCGAGTTCATCCATCCTCGCGGCGCGCAGATCCTCGACGACCTCGGCTTTTATGGCGCGCTCAAGGCCGCGGGCGCCGTCGATGTCGACGGCTTCACCGTGCTCGAGCGCGCCGAAGGCCGCTACGTCGAGCTTCCGTACGACGAGATCCCCGGCCACCGCGCGCAGGGCCTCGCCGCGCACCACAAGATGCTGGTCAAGACGATGCGCCAGGTCGTCCGCGAGCGCCCGCAGGTCGACCTCTTCGAGGGCTGGATCATCACCGACCTCGTGCGCTCCGGCGAACGGGTGGCCGGCGTCGTGCTCACCGGCCCCAACAACCGTCAGGTCAAGATCCACGCCGACCTCGTCATCGGCGCCGACGGCAAGGCCAGCGCGGTCCGCAAGCTCGCCGGCATCCCCGACCAGCGCCGCACCGTCGGCTTCACCGTCGGCCTCGAGCTGCGCAACGCCAAGCTGCCCGCGCCCACGTGGGGCAACATCATCCTCGGCGCCTGGGGCCCGGTGCTCGTCTACCCGATCGCCCGCGAGCAAAACGGCGACCTGCTCTACCGCGTCACCCTCGACCTGCCGGCCAACTTGCCGGCCAAGGGCGCGCGCCTGGCCGAGTTCCTGCTCGAGACCTTCGTCCCATTTCTCCCGCAACCTCTGGCCGACCAGATCGCCCACGCGATCACCAGCCACAAGGGCCCCTTCGAGATGGCGCCGACCGTCAACCTGCCCGCGCCCACCGCCGTGCAGCCCGGCCTCGCCCTGATCGGCGACGCGGGCGGTTGCTCGCACCCGATCACCGCGAGCGGCATGACCATGGGCCTGCGCGACGCCGAGTGTCTCGGCGAGGAGGCCCGCCGCCGCGGCGACGCACCGTCGCACGAGGCCTGGGTCGACGACTCGAGCCTGCGCCGCTACCGGGCCGAGCACGACCGCTACGTCCCCACCCGCCAGGCCCTCGCCGACGCGATCTATGAGGTGTTTCGCGGCGGCAACGAGGGCGCCCGCGCGATCCAGCGGGCGCTGTTCGAGTACTGGGCCTCCGGCAAGACCGCCCGCGCGCGCTCGATGGCCCTGCTGTCGTGCGCCGAGGGCCGCCCGCAGGTGTTCCTCACCGAGTACCTCAAGGCCGCCCGCTACGCGATCGAGTCGAGCCTGGTCGCCCGCCACGCCGCCCACCTGCCGACCCGCGACCGCCTGCGCCAGGTCAGCGGCGCCATGCAGCTCGCCAGCAATAAGCTCGGCCTGGTCGCGCAAGTCATGTGGGCCCAGGTCCGCCCGACCTGGCTCCCGCACGACCGCACGTTTATCTGAAGCGTCACGGTCGGCAAGGCGCTCAGGCGGCGTGGCGACCATCATCCCGCGCCAGGAAACGGACCAGACAAGCATGGAGCAGCATCCAGCCGAGACGGCTCATGCGTGCGACGACTTGCCCCTGTTCCTGCAAGGCACGCTTATGAACCGTGACCGGATGAACTAACTCGCCGATCCGCAAAACGGCGCTGCCGTCCACATCCCCGGGCCATGCCGGAACCAAGAACCTTCGATACATTTCGAAGCGTCCAAGCGCCCGCGCAGTGGATGGAGGGATCTGGTTGGTCGGTACCCGATCGATCGGGATCATCTGCGACCAGTCAACGTCCACACGCTCGAAATCGCACGTGTTTCCTACCACCAACCAGAATTCGAAGGCACCGCCAGCGCTTGGCATGCCGGCTTCATCGAGCAGCGGCAGTTGAGTCGCTAGACGTATGACGTCGCCCTGAAACACTCCGTCTTCAATACGCCCGTCTGTGAAGAAGCGGCCCTCGAACTCATGTGATTCGATCAACTCCCGAATTTGTCGGGCAAGTTCTTCCGCGTCATAGGTCGGCGGCCATCGATCCCTCATCGCGTCGAACATGAGGGTCGCCTAGATGCGGGGAGCGAGCGGACGACGTGGTTCCAACCGACGCCGTTCGGCCATGAGCCTATCGAGAGATGCCTCGGCCTCATCATCGACCGGCGGGAGCGCCTTGGCGAGGGCGTGGACCAGCTTCGAAGCATCACGAACCAGATCTTCGACAGTTGGAGCGGCCTCCAAGTCGCCTGTACCGTATAGCCACGTCTCTGTTGGAGCCGCGCTCAAGGCTGTCTCACTGTTGCACGTCCACCTGTGGCCGACGATTAGTGAGTCTCCCCGCTCACGTATGGGCAACATCGCAGTGCCAGATAACAGTGAGACGAAGATGAGTTCAGGCCCCATGATTTTTTGGCTCCGATTGCTCCATCCATTCGCGGAGGGTCGTCGCGGAAGCACTCTCGAAAAGCGCGAAGCAATCGTCCGTGAACTTGGCCAAGAGGTCAGGGATACCTGACGCGTCGACCACTCCTTCAAGATAACGGTCCATGTCGAAGCGGAAATAAAGTCGGTCTGATGCCTGCGGTGTGGGGAGGAGCCCGTATCGAAACGTGAGCGCACCGGGCGTGAGAGGCGCAGTCAGCTCGTGGTAGCTCCGTGGAAGGTCCGCATCAAACAGACGCGGCGTGCGAAGAAAATCCTCGGTGACGAGCTCTGACCAGGTGACCTCGCGCCCGAGGTCCGCCCCGATCCTCTCGCGGGATACAGCGTTCACGAATCGTAATCCGAGCCTAAAAAAACTAGGAACTCCGACCCCCTTCGTGAGGGCGTGAAGGCCCAGCGAAAAGTCCGCGCTGAGGTCCTCGCGTCGGTTGTAGTCCCTCACCTCCAGCGTCAACGAAGTCGTTGTTAGCTGGATGTGGCGTGGGGCCAACACGCTCGCGAACCTGAACAGTTGATCGCTTCGCACCTGCGTGGTCCCGTCGGGGAAAACCTCGACAGACTTGAGGTGCTCATCGGCGTAACTCGGGAATCGTTCGCGCACATGTTCCTGAAACTCCCCGATACGCGACGGAAGTTTCAGGATCGGGTGAAAGCGGACCTGAGCGAGGACGACCTCCAGCGAGTTTCGCGGATAGCGCCTGCGGTCTACTTGAGGCAGTCGCCACATGGATCGAGTACAAATAGCATGAGTCCGAGGGTGTTGTCTAGAGCAGAAGCGGCCTTGGTGCCAGCGCGCGGCTGACCCGCACTGGCGGACGCGAGGCCTGAGCCGCGCCGCCGGACGCTGTTTCCTGGTCGCTCTTCGGCTATTCAGGTCCTCGTCCCACACCGGGGCCGACCTGATCTACCTTCGAGCCGATGCCCGCTGACCGCGAAACTGGCGACCTCGAAAGCGCCGGGCTGGCTCCCACGCCGCATCTCGCACGCGAGCCGCTCGGCGACCCGTTCGGCGACCCGCTGCGCGACCCGATGTCCGATCAGCCGCGCGTGCGCCTCGAGGGCGACCTCGCGGCCGAGGTGCGGGGCACGACCTTGCCGCCGCCGCGTGAACGCGACGACGAGCTGATGGACAACCCGCCGGTCGGCGACTACCACCTCGGTCGCCTGGGCGGTCATGAGCAGGGCCGACGCATGCGCCGGATGTTCGCGCTGGTCGCCGTCGTCCTGGCCGTGGTTGGTGTGGCGTTGAGGGTCTGGTACGTGCGTACCCGGCCGCCGCAGCACGCCAGTCAGTTCGAGTTGCCGGCCGGCAGTGAGCTCGAGGGTCGGCCGCGGGTGATGACCTGGACCGGCGGCAAGGCGCGCCTCGGCCTCGACCGCAAGCCGCCCGGCGTGCTCGAGATCTCGCTGCCCGACCGCACCTTGCGGCTCGCCGAGGGCAGCGACCAGGCCCAGTTCAAGGTCGACGTCGAGGACGGCAAGACCGTCGCGCTCAAGGTGCTGTTCGGCGAGGTGGTCGAGGAGCTGGCCCCCGGCGCCCGCCCGTTGCTCTCTCCGTGATCACACGATTGTCGTGCATGGCATGATCGCCGCGAGGTCAGCCGGCCACGGCGCCGCGAAGCGCACGCGCTCCTGTGTGGCCGGGTGGTCGAAGCAGATCGACGCGGCGTGCAGCGCGTGGCGTGCGAGGCCCAGCTCAGCCTCGAGCTCGGCGAGCGCGCGGGCCGGTGGTGTGCTCGAGCCGGAGCGCTCGCCGTCGACGACCGCGAGGAAGCGGGCCTCGTCGAGGCCGTAGAGCTTGTCGCCGAGCAGCGGATGGCCGACCTCCGCCATGTGTACGCGGATCTGGTGCTGCCGGCCGGTCTCCGGTCGCAGCTCGATCAGCGTGATCGGCAGGCCGCGAAACTCGCCGTGGGCCAGCGGCGTGACCCCGGTGGCCGCATGCACGCCGCCGTCGTCGAGCGCGCGCGGCCCGATCTTGATGTGGACCTCCGAGTTCTTGGCTGGCCCGAGAGGCATGTCGATACGGATAGGTTTCGAGATCCGGCCGGCGCACAATGCCCAGTAGGTCTTCTCGACCGTGCGCTCGGAGAACGCCCGCTTGAGCACGCTCGCCGAGCCGCCGTGACGCCCGAAGATCAGCACGCCCGAGGTCTCGCGGTCGAGGCGGTGCGCCATGTCCCAGCCGTGACCACGGCCCATGCGCGAGCGCATCACTGCGGTCAGCGTGTGGTTGTGATAGCGGGCCGACGGGTGTACAGGCAGGCCCGCGGGCTTGTCCAGCACCAGCAGGTCGGCGTCGCGGTGCAGCTCGGTGTAGTCGAGCACCACGCTCGGCTCTTGCGGCGCGGGGCGCTCGATGACCAGGGCCTCGCCGACGCGCAGGCGCTGGGCGGGGCGCAGGATGACCTCGCCGGTGTCGGCGCGCCGGACCCGGCCGGCGGCGACGATCTCCTGGACGCGGGTGCGTGACAGCCGGGTGATGCGACTGACGAGGAAGCGGTCGAGGCGAAAGCCGTCGCGGGCGCTGTCGACGACCAGCGGGATGTAGATCATGGCGTCGCCGGCTTGCGGCTCCATGTCCTGGTCTTTCGCGTCCACGTCGCATGTTATAACGTCCCGGCGATGACCGACGCTGCGCCGAAGTCGACCTCCACTTCCCCCGCTCCGGGCAACTCGCCCGCGGAGGAGCCGCAGGGGGCGCTCGGCGCCGTGCTCATCGGCGGTGCGATCCTCGTGATCGCGGCGCTGCTGATCTTCTGGCCGGGCGGCGGCGGATCCGGCGTCGGTGTCGGCGTCGGCGGGAAGGGCGGGGGCGCCGGTGGCCAGCAGGCCTACAACGGCATCGACGACGACGGCGGCGGCGGTCGTAGCCGCGGGATCTCGCCGCGTGAGGTCGACCCCGCGGAGGCTCGCGTCGCCCCGCGCGTACGTGAGGGCCTGCTGGCGCCGACCAACGGTATGGCCATGGTCCCGACGCGCGAGCCGGAGCCCACCAGCTTCCCCAGCGTCGCCGCCGAGATCGCATACCTCGAGAAGAAGCTGGTCGAGGCGCGCTCCAACCTCGAGGCGCGCGGGGTGTTCCTCGAGCGCATGAAGAAGATCCAGGCCAGGGCGCCGATCAGCGAGCACGAGCGCAACACACGGCGCGGCAAGGTCGTGCAAGAGAACTACGACAAGGCCCAGACCCGCGTCGACGACCTCGTCTACAAGCTCAAGTTGCTGCGCAAGCCTTGAGATCGTGAAGGTCCCGCGGGCCCTCCGGCACCGCGAGCAGGCCCAGCGCCGCGGCCCGCTCGACGCGCAGGGTAGCGAACGCGCGGTGCCAGGTCGGGTTGGCGTCCGGGTCCCATGCGGCGACGGGGACGAGGCCGCGGGCGGCGAGGTCGCGATGCAGGGACAGCTCGGCCGCCGGTTCACGCGAGAACGGGAACGGGTTACGCGCCTGTTCCTCGGCGATCTGGCCGTACACCGGGTCGTCGACGGCGATCAGGCCGAGCATCACGTGGGCGCGGCGCTCGAGGTGATCGAGGAAGACCGTGTCGAAGGGGCCGACGCCGGCCCGCAGGTCGGGGTCGCGGCCGACCCACTTGGCCCAGTCGAAGCCGTACACGAAGTCGTGCACGTAGCTGAAGCGGATCGCGGTGTCGCGGCCGTAGAGCCGCTGCAGGCGGCAGACCTGGCCCAGACGGTCCGCGACGTCGTCGGCCGGACGGGCGGTCGCGCGGGCGCGTCGCAGCGTGTGCGCGACCAGGAAGTCGAGGTCGCAGCACAGGTTGTCCGGGAAGCTCTCGCGCTGCGCGTCCGCCAGCTCGGCGACGCCGGTCGCCAGCATCATCAGCGTCTGCGCGTGGTCGGTGGGCACGGCCGCGGCGGCGCACACTTCGAGCAGCGAGCGCGACTGTTCGCGTCCGGGGGCGAGCGACCGGCGGCCCCAGGCGTGGTCATCGAGGCTGCGGTCCGCCGCGACCAGTGTTGCGCGCGCCGGGGCGGGCAGCGCCTCCGGATTCACGGGCCGACCCCGAGCACCCGCAGCAGCACCAGCGCGAGCGCGAGGGTCAGGCCGCTGCCCCACAGCGCTCGGTGGAGCCGCTGCTTGTAGTGGGCGATCTCCGGGAAGGCGTTGGTGACCGCGCGCGGCGAGATCGCCATGACGCCGCGCCAGTGCCACAGCAGCACCGCCAGCGCCGCGCTGAAGGCGAACGGCGACAGCGCGTGTTGACCGACGCGGGCCGCGACCGCCCACAGCATCGCCCCGGCCATGACCGAGTACTCGACCGCGTCGCGGGCGGCGTGGTTGCCGAGCCAGGTGGTGACGGTCGCCTTGCCGCCGGCGCGGTCGCTCTCTTCATCGGCCAGCCCGCTGGCGACCGCCGAGGCGAGGGCCAGGGCGGCCAGGCCGGGCGTCACCAGCAGCAGCTCGCGGGTGACCAACTCGCCGCTTTGTGCATAGGCATTGAACCATGGCAACAGCACGCCGACGCCGACCGCCTCGACGAGCTCGCCGGTGCCCCGGTAATTGAGGCGCAGCGGCGGCGCGCTGTACAGCGGGAGCATCGCCAGGCACACGAGGCCCGCGAGCGCGAGCCCCACGCGACCGGTCACGAGCTCGCCGCACAGCGCGATCGATGCGGCACACACACCGAAGCCGATGCCCGCGAGCAGGACGGTCTGCGGGTGCAGGATCGCGTCGGGGATCGTCTTCGGCGAGCCGACGTTCGGGAACAGTTGTCGCTTGATCGCGTCGACGCGGACGTCGAACCAGTCGTTGAGCAGCACCAGGTAGCACAGCATCGCCACCGTGAAGCCGAGGCCGACCGCGGCGCCGCCCCACGACCAGGTCCCCGAGGATAGGACCCCGAGGGCCTGACCCACCACCATCGGCACCAGCAGCTTGGGCCAGCTCGCCGGCTTGAGGGCGTACAGGAGCCGGCGCGGCAGCGGGAGGAAGGCCGGGTGCATCGCGCCTAGCCCTGGAGCCTGGCCAGCTCCGCGTCGATCACCTGCGCGATGCCCTCGACCGTCGGGTTGCCGCCGTAGGTCTGGCCGTTGACGAAGAAGCTCGGCGTGCCCTGGACCCCGACCTCCTGGGCCTTGCGCATGTCCTCATCGATCTCCCCGCCGACGGTGCCCGCGGCCAGGCACGCGTCGAGCTTCGCGGTGTCGAGGCCGGCCGTCGCGGCGACCTCCTTCAACATCTCCGGCGAGAGCTCGCGCTGGCGCGCGAAGATGCCGTCGTGCATCTCCCAGAACTTGCCCTGCCGCTGCGCGCACTGGGCGTACTCCGCGGCCGGCTTGGCGTTCGCGTGGAAGCTGAGCGGGAAGTGGCGATACACGAACTGCACCGGCTTGCCGGCGTAGCGGTCCTTGAGGCCGCGCATGGTGTCGGCCGCCTTGGAGCAGTAGGGGCACTCGAAGTCCGAGAACTCGACCACCTTGACGAGCGCGTCCTCCGGCCCGGCGAAGGGCGCGTGCGCGGGGTTGCTGAGGTCCATCGGGGGCGGGCTGACATCGGGCAACATGCGCTCGACCTTGGCCTTGGCGCGCAGGCCATCGAGCAGCGCGGTCAGCACCTTCTCGCGGCCCTCGGCCTTCATCGCCTGGATGACCTGGTCGCGGACCAGCTCGAGCGCGGGCGCGGTCGGTGACTTGTTGGCCTCGTAGAACGCTGCGATCGCGGCGTCATCGGGGGTCGGCACCTCGGCGTCGACCTTGCCTTGCACGAAGCTGTTGATGTCCTTGCCCTCGGCCTCCGCCGCGGCGGTCAACGACTTCTGCTGCAAGAAGTTGTCGAGCACGCTCGTGCGCGCGTTGGAGACCTCCTGGCAGTAGGTGCGCAGGGCCGTCCTCTCGGCGCTCTCGAGCTCGCCGCCGAGGTCCTCGACGGTGATGTCCTTGCCGTCGACGCGGGCCACCACGGTGCCCTTCGGCAGGGTGAGCGCAGCGCCGCCGCAGCCGCTCGCCGAGCCGGCCGGAGCGATCTCCGGCTGCGGGCGCGCGGCGACCTTCGGCGCCGGCTTACCAGGCGTGCCAGGCGTGCCAGCCTTCGCGGCGGCGGCGACCACCTTCGCATCCGGGACCGCACCACGCTCGGGCAAGCATGCACCGGTGGCGACGGTGAGCAGGAAGGCGGCGCTGAAACCAAGGAGCCGGGCCGGGGAACGGGCGAGGAGGCGAGTCATGCGGGCGCGAAGGATATCCGCCCCGGACCCGCCCCGCCACCGCGCCAACTTGTAAAAACTTCGGGCTACGCCGAGTTTGGCGTAGCTTCCCCGGCGTGATGAAGCGTCCCCTGGTTCTGCTGCTCGTTGCCTGGAGCGCCGCCCTCGCCTGCGGCAAGCAGGGGCAGGGCCAGGCCCGCCCGCCGGAGCCGGTGGCCGCGGCGGGGTCCGCCGCGAAGCCCGAGGCGCCGCGAGGTCCGGGCCACAAGACCCTCCTACGCGGCGCCGCGATCATGACCGCCACCGGCAAGAGCTACGCGCGCGCCGACCTCCTGGTCGAGGACAGCAAGATCGTCGCGGTCGGGGAGAACCTCGCGGTGCCCGAGGGCGCCACCGTCGTCGAGCTCGCCGGCAAGACCCTGACCCCCGGCATCATCGACACCCACTCGCACATCGGCGTCTACGCCGCGCCGGGCCTGACCGCGCACGCCGACGGCAACGAGGCGGTCGCGCCGAACACCGCCGGGGTGCGGGCCGCCGACGCCTACTTCCCACAGGACCCGCAGATCGATCGCGCCCGCGCTGGCGGCATCACGACCATGCAGATCCTGCCCGGCTCGGCCAACCTGTTCGGCGGGCGCACCTTCACCGTGCGCCTCCACGCGGGCGCCCGCAGCTCGGCCGAGGCGCGCTTCCCTGGCGCACCCGAGGGCATCAAGCTCGCCTGCGGTGAGAACCCCAAGCGGGTCTACGGGCAAAAGTCCGGGCCCCAGACCCGCATGGGCAACGTCGCCGGCCACCGCGAGGCGTTCCAGAAGGCCTCCGAGTACCAGCGCAGTTGGCAGAAGTATCACAAGGACCTGTCCGAATGGACAGCCAGGAAGTCGAAGCCGCAGCCCGCGAGCGACGGTCCCGGCAAGGAGGGCCGGCCGCCCGAGCAGCCGCAGCCGCCCGCGCGGGACTTCGCGCTCGAGACTCTGGCCAAAGTCCTGCGCGGCGAGATCCTCGTGCACATCCACTGCTACCGCGCCGACGAGATGATCATCATGCTCGACCTCGCGGCCACCTACGGCTTCAAGATCCGCAGCTTTCACCACGCCACCGACGCCTACAAGATCGCCGACCGCCTCGCCGCGGCTGGCACCTCCGCGTCCGTGTGGGCCGACTGGTGGGGCTTCAAGGCCGAGTCCTTCGACGGCATCCGTGAGAACGCCGCGATGGTCACGAAGGCCGGCGCGCGCGCGATCATCCACTCCGACAGCCCGGTCGGGATCCAGCGATTGAATCAAGAGGCCGCCAAGGCGATGCACGCCGGCCGCCGCGCGGGCATCGAGATCTCCGACGACCAGGCCCTGCGCTGGATCACCGTCAACGCGGCGTGGGCCCTCGGCATCGACGAGATCACCGGCTCGCTCGAGCCCGGCAAACTCGCCGACTTCGTCGTCTGGAACACCGACCCCTTCAGCGTCTACGCCGTCGCCGAGCAGGTCTATATCGGCGGCGAGATCGTGTATCAGCGCGGCAAGCTCGAGCCCCGCACCGACTTCGAGCTCGGCTACCTGCCCGGCGACCTCCAGCACAGCAGCCCGCCCCCCGCGACCACCCCCGCACCTGCGCCCGGAGCCGCCCGATGAACAAGCTCGCCGCCCTCGCCTTCGCCAGCGCCCTGTGGACGCTCTCGGTCCACGCCGCGCCCGCGCCCACGCCCGCCACGACCTCACCCCGCGCGCCGGCCCGCGCCGGTCCGGTGTACCTGGTCGGCGCTGAGCTGCATGTCGGTGACGGTACAATCATCAAAGACGCCGTGATCGCCATGGACGCCGGCAAGTTCACGATCGTCGGCGGCGTCGAGGCGCGCGGGCGGCTGCTCGACGAGTCGACGGCGATCGACCTGCGCGGCAAGGTGGTCACGCCGGGCCTGTTCGCCGCCGACACCCAGCTCGGCCTCGTGGAGATCGACCTCGAGGCCGCGACCCGCGACGACGGCAAGGACACCGAGCACCCGATCCGCGCCGCACACGACGCCGCCTCGGCGCTCAACGCCGAGTCCGGCCTCATCCCGATCCAGGCCGTCGAGGGCGTCACCTCGGCCGCCGTATCCCCGACCGGCGGCCTCATCTCCGGGCAGGTCGCGATCATCGACCTCGTGTACGGCGACCATCGAGGCATCGCCGCGCAGCCGCGCGCGGCCATCGCCGCGCACCTCGGCCACGCCCACGCCGGCTCGCGTGCGGCGACCCTGGCCAAGCTGCGCGAGGTCCTCAGCGACGCGAAGTCCTACCCGGCGCGCCGGCAGGCGTACGAGCGCGCCCAGTCGCGCGAGCTGGCGGCGCATCCGCTCGACCTCGAGGCGCTGCAACCACTGTTTAAACAACAGGCGGTGCTGACTATCTCGGCCGACCGCGCCTCGGACATCCTGGCGGCCCTCGACCTCGCCCGCGAGTTCAACCTGCGCCTGGCGATCATCGGCGGCGCCGAGGCGTGGAAGGTCGCCGACGAGCTCGCGCGCGCCAAGGTCCCGGTGATCGTCGAGCCGACGCTGAACATCCCCGGCGGCTTCGACAGCATGGGCGCCCGCCTCGACAACGCCGCGCTGCTGCACCGCGCTGGCGCCCCCGTGGTCCTCTCGGCGCCCGGCGGCACCCACAACCTGCGCAGCCTGACGCAGGGGGCCGGCATCGCGGTCGCCAACGGCCTGCCCTGGGAGGCCGCCCTCACCGCGATCACCCTCGGAGCCGCGCGCGCCTACGGCGTCGAGCGCACGCACGGCAGCGTCGCCGTCGGCAAGGTCGCCAACCTCGTCGTCTGGAGCGGCGACCCCTTCGAGTTCTTCAGCGCCCCCGTGCAAGTCTATGTGCGCGGCGCGCTGGTCCGCAACACCACGCGCCAGACCCTCCTGCGCGACCGCTACCGCGACCTCGAACAATTTACTCGCCAGAGCAAATAAATTCGGTCTCTGCGCCCCGCGTGCCCCGAGGTATAGATCGATCGCGTATGCCGAGTCACCGCCCCAGCAACTCCCAGCTCGAGCACGGGCCGATCTTCTCGTGGTACCGGGACCACAACGGCTTCATCTTCACCTCGGGTCACGCGGCCGTCGACATCGAGACCCACAGCATCACCCTGGGTGACCTCGCCAGCGAGACCAACGCCACGCTGCAAAACCTCAAGCGCACGCTCGAGAAGGCCGGCTCGGGCCTCGACCGCGTGCTCAAGGTGACCGCGTACATCACCGACATGGGCCAGTTCGCCGTGTTCAACTCGGTGTACGCGAAGTTCTTCCCGCCCGACTCCGCCGTGCCGGCCCGCACCTGCGTCGAGGTCTCGCGCCTGCCCTTCAACTTCAAGGTCGAGATCGAAGCCATCGCGCACATCTGACGGTGCGCCCCTCGTCGGGGCGCGGCCGACAGTCGGCGAATCTCAGCGCGCCAGGTACGGGTAGCTCTGCAGCAGGCCCATCGCCCAGGACTCGCCGAGCGTGGTCTCGACGGCGAGGTGGCGGTCACGCAGCCACTTGATGATGCGCTCGACGTCGAAGTCCATGGCCGAGAGCGTGTCCTCGCAGGTCGCGCCCATCTTGATCTCGAAGGTGAGGGTGGGCGTCAGCTCGACGCGCTCGGAGCCCGGCAGGACCATGTCGTCGTCGGGGCTGCGGAGGATGACCTCGTGGCAGCGACCGAACAGGTTGTGGACGTTGGCGAGGCTGTCCTGGTAGGCGCCGGTCATGAAGAAGCCGAGGTAGTACTTCTCGTCCGGGCCGCGCCGCTCGTGCAACGGCAGGTACGGCAAGTTCTCGTCCGGGTGGGCGAAGGTCTCGACGCAGCCGTCGCTGTCGCAGGTGATGTCGACGATCTGGGCGTGCAAGGTCGGCTTCTCGGCGTGGCGTGACAGCGGCGCGGCGGGGAACACCTGGTCGATGCTCCACGCGTCGGGGATCGACTGGAAGATCGAGAAGTTCGCCAGGTACTTCTGCTGCGCCTTGCCGAGGAAGTCGGTGATCTCCTCGGACGGGTGCGACAGGGTCTCGACGATCTTCTCGACCTTGGCGCGGATGCGGTGGAACAGGCCCTCGGCGCAGGCGCGCTCCTGCAAGGACAGGTAGCCGCGCGAGAACAGTTGCAGGCACTCGTCGCGGAAGTCGATCGCGTCGTGGAAGTACTCGTCGACGTTCTTGGCGTTGATGTTCTCGAGGGTCTCGCGCAGCTCATCGACCAGGCGGTGCTCGTCCTCCGTGGCCTCGGGCACCGGCAGCAGCTCGCCCTGGACCTCGCGCAGGTCGGCGATCGTGACAGCGTGGTTGGCGACGACGACGCGGCCACTCTCCGTGAGCAGGGTCGGCTGGCGCGCGTTGACCTCCAGGCAGGCCTCGGTGACCTCGAACACGACCTGCGAGGCGTACTCGTCGAGGGTGTAGTTGGCCGACGACGGGTACGAGGTGCGGCTGCCGTCGTAGTCGACGCCGATGCCGCCGCCGAGGTCGAGGTAGCGAAGTTGCGGGCAGTGCTCCTGGAGGTCGGCGTAGATGCGGGCGCCCTCGCGGACGGCGGTCTTGATGCGCTTGATCTGGGTGATCTGCGAGCCGATGTGGAAGTGCAGCAGCGACAGTTGCCCGTGCATATTGGCGGCCGCCAGCTCGCGCACGACCGCGAGGATCTCGTTGGTGGTCAGGCCGAACTTGGAGCTCTCGCCGCCGGAGCTCTGCCAGCGGCCGCTGCCGCGGCTGTACAACTTGGCGCGCACGCCGACCTCGGGCTTGGCGATCCAGTCCTGCTCATTGAGCACGTCGAGGTAGCGGCGGACCTCGCGGGTGCTCTCGAGCACGATGATGACGTGGTGCCCGAGCTCCGCCGCATGAAAGGCCATGCGCATGAACTCGCGGTCCTTGTAGCCGTTGCAGATCAGCAGAGACTGCTTCAAGGCCGGCTGAGCCATCGCGAGCAGCAGCTCCGGCTTGCTGCCGGCCTCCATCCCGTAGTTGAGCCGCTCGCGCGCCTTGACCACCGTGTCGACCACGCTGCGCCGCTGGTTGACCTTGAGCGGGTACACGCCGATGTGGCCGCCCTGATAGCTGTTCTCCGCGATCGCCTTGGCGAAGGCGCTCTTGAGCGTGTCCATCTGCTTCTCGATCATCGTCGGGAAGCGGATGACGTAGGGCGTGCGGATGCCGCGCCGGGCCAGCTCGACCGACAGCGCGTGCAGGTCCACCGGCGGGCAGTTCGGGGCCGTGAACACCAGGTGGCCGTGCTCGTTGCTCCGCAGGAAGTCCTTCCCCCAGCGGTCGAGGCCGTAGCGCTTGAACGAGGCGTCGACCGCCAGCGCGTGGCTCTGCGCGGCCCGCTTGTCGGCCTCGATCGCGGCCCCGGCCGCCTCGACGGCGGGGAGGTTGGTGCCCGGAGTGGTATCCGGAGTGGTGCCCGGAGTGGTGCCCGGAGTGGTGCCCGGAGTGGTGCCCGGAGTGGTGCCCGGAGTGGTGCCCGGAGTGGTGCCCGAGCTGGGCGGGAGCACGTCGGGCGCCTCGGAATTGGTCTGCGCCTCGGAACTGGCTTCGACATCGGATGCGTGGCTCATCGGGCCGGGATTATGGGAGCGGTGTGCGCGGGGCACCAGCCCCCGGCCGGCGCCGGCCCCGAGATTTCGCACAGTTTCTCGCGCGGCGCCGAGGAGGGTCGCGCGGTTGCGGCACGGTGCTGGTATCCTCCCGCCGCGCGCGCCAGCCATGATCGCATGATCAGACGAGCGGGCCGCCGAGGAGACGTCGAGAGCCATGGTCGCCTATCAGTACATTTACACGATGAAGGACCTGCGTAAGGTCTTCCCCAGCGGCAAGGAGGTGCTCAAGGGCATCTACCTCTCGTTCTTCCCGGGGGCGAAGATCGGCGTTCTGGGCGCCAACGGGTCCGGCAAGTCGACCCTCCTGAAGATCATGGCCGGCGTCGACAAGGAGTTCCTCGGCGAGGCCTGGGCGGCCGAGGGCGTGAGCGTCGGCTACCTGCCGCAGGAGCCCGCGCTCGACCCCAAGAAGACCGTGCTCGGCAACATCGAGGAGGGCGTCGCGGTCATGAAGGGCGTGCTGAGCCGCTTCGAGGAGGTCAGCATGAAGCTCGGCGAGCCGATGAGCGACGCCGAGATGAACCGCCTGCTGAGCGAGCAAGCGGAGCTTCAGGACAAGATCGACGCTGGCAACGGCTGGGAGCTCGACCGCACCCTGGAGATCGCGATGGACGCGCTGCGCTGCCCGCCGGGCGACGCCGACGTGACGACGCTGTCGGGCGGCGAGCGGCGCCGCGTGGCGCTGTGTCGCTTGCTTCTGCAACGTCCCGACATGCTGCTGCTCGACGAGCCGACCAACCATCTTGACGCGGAGAGCGTCGCGTGGCTCGAGCGCTTCCTTCAGGAGTACCCGGGCACGGTGGTGGCGATCACTCACGATCGCTACTTCCTCGACAACGTGGCCGGCTGGATCCTCGAGCTCGACCGCGGGGCGGGGATCCCGTGGAAGGGCAACTACTCGTCGTGGTTGGACCAAAAGGGCAAGCGACTGGCGCAGGAGGAGAAGACCGAGAGCAACCGGCAACGCACCCTCGCGCGCGAGCTCGAGTGGGTGCAGATGTCGCCGAAGGCCCGCCAGGCCAAGAGCAAGGCCCGCGTCAGCGCCTATGAGGCGTTGCTGGCGGCGTCGGACGACAAGCGCACCGACACCACCGAGCTGAAGATCCCGTTCACGCGGCGGCTCGGCAACACGGTGATCGAGGCCAAGAAGCTGACCAAGGGCTTCGGCGAGCGCCTGCTGTTCGACGACCTCAACTTCACGCTGCCGCGGGGCGGCATCGTCGGCGTGATCGGCCCCAACGGCGCCGGCAAGACGACCCTGTTTCGCCTGATCACCGGCAGCGAGAAGCCGGATCGCGGCGAGCTGAAGATCGGCGACACCGTCGACATCGCCGCGGTCGACCAGAGCCGCGACACGCTCGACCCCGACAAGTCCATCTACCAAGAGATCTCCGGCGGACAGGAGACGCTCAGCGTCGGCGGCAAGGACCTCAACGCGCGCGCCTACGTCAGCAAGTTCAACTTCAACGGCGCCGACCAGCAGAAGAAGGTCGGCGTGCTGTCGGGCGGCGAACGCAACCGCGTCCACCTCGCCAAGCTGATCAAGAAGGGCGGCAACTTGCTGCTCCTCGACGAGCCGACCAACGACCTCGACGTCGACACGCTGCGCCACCTCGAGGAGGCGCTGCTCAGCTTCCCCGGCTGCGCCGTCATCATCAGCCACGATCGCTGGTTCCTCAACCGCCTCGCCACCCACATCCTCGCGTTCGAGAGCGACTCGAAGGTCGTGTGGTTCGAGGGCAACTACGAGGACTACGAGGCCGACAAGAAGCGCCGCCTCGGCGACGACGCGCTGACGCCCCACCGCATCAAGTACCGCAAGCTGGTCCACTGAGCGCCTGTCCGCGAGGACAGGTGCGGCCGGCCCGAGAGGGTCGGCCGCGCTTCATTTAAACCTCAGCGGTCCCACAGCCAGGACAGCTGGAGCTCGACCGACTCGAATGGCTCCGCGCGCACGAGTCGAGGGCCCTTGTAGCTCGCAGCGAGCAGCCAGTTGGCCCCGTTGTTGCGATAGACCTCGAGGATCTGGGTGACCGGATCGATGAGCCAGACGTGTGGGATCTGTTCGCGGAGATAGATCGCCATCTTCTCGACACGATCGGTCGCGTGGGTCGACGGTGATAGCACCTCGCAGATCCAGTCGGGTGCGATGTTCGTCCAGGGGGCGTTCTCCGGTAAGTCGTCCAGACGTCCGCGGCGCCAGCCGGCCAGGTCGGGCACCAGGATGTCGGGCTCGCTGCCGAGGTGCAGTTCGGGCTCATCGACGATGGTCCAACCACCTGGGCCACCTTCGCCGAAGCGAAACCGGCTGGTGAGAAAAGCACCCAGGTTGGAGCTCACGATCGCGTGCGGGAAAGCCGGGCGTGGCTGGGTGTGCAGCGTGCCGTAGATGACCTCGGCGATCATGTTCGGCGGGGCGTCAAGCACGTCCTGGTAGGTGGCGCGGCGAACGGCGGGAGCGGGCACGACCTGGTCAGCGTAACAAAGGATGGACGCGTGTACACGCGTGGTCTCAGTCAGCCCCGATGCGCTCGGCGAGCACGGCAGTCAGCACGGCGCGTACGCCGGCCGTGTCGAGGCCGCGCAGGTGGCCGAGCATGGCATCGAGGTGGTTTTGCAGGCCGTTGCGGGTCAGCTCCAGCGGGGTCAGGGGGCACACGAGCTCGCCGCGGTGGAGCAGGCTCAGGGCCTTCTTGAGGTCGCCGGTGGGGACGCTGGTCAGGGCGAAGATCCGCACGCGGCGGTACTTAGCACAGGCGACGTGCGCTGCGCGACGCTTGTGTCTCGCGCTATCCTCGGCGTGTGGGCGGCGCGGGCGAGCGAGCGCGGGTTGCCGCTGTGGCCCCGCGTGCAGCGGTCGCTCGCGATCGGCGACCGGATCGGGAACCGCCTGCGTAGGCTGGCGCTGTTCCCGATCGAGCGGCGTGCTTGAGCCCGACTACTGCGGGCAGACGACGTTGTTGATCTGCCCGCCGGCCATGTCCGAGTAGGTGTAGGGCGAGTTGAGGCCGGTGTAGGTCGCGATCTCGAAGGTGTCGGGGTGGATCCGGTGGGCGACGGTGGTGCCGAGCGGCACGGACCAGATGTAGCCGTCGACGTCGACGCCGATGCCGCGGGAAAATCCGTTGTTGGGGATCATGACCTTGCCGCCGACGATCATGGTCTCGGAGTCGAGCCAGCCGAGGCCGCCGTTGGTGGCGTGCCACACCCGGCCCTTGAGGTCGATGGCGACCCCGCTGCCGCCGTTGGGCTGGAGGTCGCCGATCTGCGTGGCCCACTGCTTGGTCAGCGGGTCGTAGCGCGAGCCGTCGTCGAGCCACACGCGGTCCTTGTTGTCGACGGTGATCCCGTAGAAGCCCTTGTTGACGACCTCGACCGCGAGGGTCTCGTAGTCGACGCGGAAGATGACGCCGCCGCCGAACACGAAGAACCACGCGTTGTTCTTGGTGTCGACCGCGGCGCCGTAGGCCCCGAGCGCGCCGCAGGTGATCTGCGGCAGGGGGAGCATGTCGTCGATCATGCCGGTGTCACCATTGAGGCGAAACACCGTCACGCCCGGCGCGCCGCCGCACGCGTTGTTGACGTCCTGGCCGAAGCTGGCGGCCGTCCAGATCTGCTGGTCGTCGTACTCGCAGGTCTCCTCGTTGTAGACGCCGGAGGTCCAGGCCACGGGGCGCTGGGTGGACGCGCCGGGGTTCGGCGTATGCCAGGCGATGCACTCGTCGAGCTCGAACGGGAGCACGTTGTTCTTGCCGGTCGAGGTCTCGATCGTGCCGTTGCCGTTCTTGTCGGTACAAAACTCCGGGCGCGACCAGATCTTGGTCCAGCCGCCGTGGCGGTTGGCGACGACGACGGCCTTGCCGTCGATGCTGACCGAGGTGCGCGAGGGGCTGCCGAGCTTGTCGGGGCGCGTGTAGTAGCGACCCTCCTCGGTCATGTCGCGGGTGTTGAGCTTGCTGACCGTGTTCTCACCGCTGTTGGCGATCCACACGTAGCTCCAGTCGACGTTGCCGCACTTGACCTCGCAGTTGTTGCCGCCGGTGGTGGTGCCATCGGTGGTGGTGCCGTCAGTGGTGGTGCCGTCGGTGGTCGTGCCGTCGGTGGTCGTGGTATCCGGCATGACCCCCGAGGTGGTGCCGCTGGTGCTCGTCGCGTCGGTGGTCGGGTCGCCGGTGGTGGTGGCGTCGGTGGTCGGGCCGGTGGTCGGCGCGGTCGAGCCGGAGCTGGTCCCGCTGTCGGAGACGGTGCCCTCGGCGGAGCCGCCGGTGGTGGTCGGCGTGGCGCCCGTCGAGCCGGTGGCGGTCTCGCCGGAGGTCTGCGGCGTGGTCATGGTCGGCGAACCGGTGGTGCTCGAGCCGACGCTCTCTGCCGTGTCGTCGCCGCAGGCGCCGAGGCCGATCAGGAGAGAAGACGCGAGGATCCACGGGGCAGCGCTATGGCGAGACATGGGATCACCCTAACGCCCTCCCGGGGACCACCGCAAGTCGCGACGCGTCGGGCGGATCCACACCTGGCTCACGGGCCTTTCAGCCCTGTGGGTTGCAGGTGACGTTGTTGATCTGTCCGCCGCCCATGTCCGAGTAGGTATAGGGCGCGTTGAGGCCGTCGTAGCTGGCGAGCTCGTAGGTCTCGGGGTCGATGCGAAACGCAGTGTTGCCGCCGAGCATGACGGCCCAGATGAAGCCGTCGACGTCGACGCCGATGCCGCGCGCGAGGCCGTCGACCGGCAGGGTGACCTTGTCGCCGACGATCATCGTCTCGGCGTCGACCCAGCCGACGCCGCCGGCGGTCGCCTTCCAGATCCTGCCCTTGAGGTCCTCGGCGACCCCGCTGCCGCCATTGCCGGGCAGGTCGCCGATCTGGTTGGCCCACTGCTGGCTCAGCGGATCGTAGCGCTGGCCGGAGTCGATCCACACGCGGCCCTTGGTGTCGACTGTGAGGCCGTACGAGCCGCCGTTGATCGTGTCGTACTCGAGGGTCTCGTGGTCGACGTGCACGATCGTGCCGGCCGACCAGATGTACATCCACAGGTCGTTCTTGCTGTCGACCGCGGCGCCGTACGGGCCGAAGGTGCCGCCGCAGGTCACGTCGGGCATCGGGATGGTGTCCTCGACGACGCCGGTGTCGCCGTTGACGCGGTAGACGAAGATGCCCGGTGAACCATCGCACGGCCAGGTCGCGCCCTTGGTGCCGTTGGCGGAGGCGGTCCAGATCTTCTGGTCCTCGTACTCGCAGGTCTTCTCGTTGTACACGCCGGAGGTCCAGGCCACGGGCCTCTGGCTGGTGGCGTCGGGGAAGGCGGTGTACCACGCGACGCACTCGTCGGTGTTGAAGGGCAAGACATCGGCCTTGCCGCTCGAGGTCTCGATCGTGCCGTTGCCGTTCATGTCGGTGCAATACTCCGGGCGCGCCCACACCTTCATCAGGCCGCCGGAGCGGTTGGCGACGGCGACGGCGCGGGCGTCGATGCTGACCGAGGTGCGCGAGGGGCTGCCTTGCTGGTCGGCGCGGGTGATGTAACGACCGACCTCGGTCATCGTGCGGGTGTCGAGCTTGCTGAGCGTGTGCTCGCCGCTGTTGGCGATCCACACGTAGCTCCAGTCGGTCTCGCCGCACTTGAAGGCGCACTCGCCGGTGCCGAGGTCCCCGGCGGGGGGCAGGTCGAACTTGAAGCCGCCAGTGCTGGCATCACCGCCGGTGCTCGGGTCAACGGCGGTCGTGCTCGCGCCCGCCGACGCGCCCGCCGTGCCTGACGTGCCTGACGTGCCTGACGTGGTCGGCGCCGCGTCCGTGCTTGTGGGCTCGGCGGTGCCCTGGCTGGCGCTCGAGATCTGCCCCGAGCTGGCCCCAGCTTCGGCGGTCTCCATGGTCGCGTCGCCGCAGCCCACGAGCAACATGCCGACACTCGCTAGCAAACCGGGGATCCACGTGCAGCGAGCCATGCGAGCACATTAGACCCGCGCGCGGCGGCGGTGCAAGCGGGCGCGTGACGAATTCGCTCGCGGGGGCACCGCGGCTTTTTCGCGGGGCTTTTGCGATGATGCTGCGCTTGACGGGCAAACCGAAGGCGAGCGACGCGACGCAGTTGGGCGCGACGCAATTCGGTGCATCGGCACGCGCTTCGGTACTTGGCGCTTCGCAACTGGAGGCGACGCAAATGGGCGCGACGCAACTGGGGGCGTCGCAACTGGACTCGACCCAGATCGCAGGAGCCGGGACTGCACCGACGTCGGTCGCGGAGGAGCCGCGCAGGATCGGGCGCTTCGCGGTGCTGCGGGTGCTCGGTGCGGGCGGCATGGGGGTCGTGTACGTCGCCTACGACGAGGAGCTCGATCGCCGGGTGGCGATCAAACTTTTGCAGGTGCGGGCCGCCGTGGACACCAGTCAGGGACACACGCGGCTGCTGCGCGAGGCGCAGGCGATGGCCAAGCTCTCGCACCCCAACATCGTCACGGTGTTCGAGGTCGGGCTGTGGAACGGCCAAGTGTATATGGCCATGGAGCTGGTCGCCGGGCCCAGCATGGGCGAGTGGCTGGCCGCGGGTCCGCGGTCCTGGCAGGACGTGCTCGCGGTGTTTATGCAGGCCGGTCGCGGTCTCGCGGCGGCGCACGCCAGCGGTCTGGTACATCGCGACTTCAAGCCCGACAACGCGATCGTCGGCGAGGACGGGCGAGTGCGGGTCCTCGACTTCGGGCTCGCGCGGGCCGTGACCGATACGTCGCAGGAGCTGCGGATCCCCGCGGCCGCACCGGCGCCGCTGACGAGCTCGGTGCTGTCGGCGCCGCTGACGATGACGGGCGCGGTGATGGGGACGCCGGCATACATGGCCCCCGAGCAGCACCGCGGCGAGCCGGCCGACGCGCGCTCGGACCAGTTTAGCTTCTGCGTCAGCCTCTATGAGGCGTTGTATGGCCGCCGTCCGTTCGCGGGCGACGACCTCGTCTCGCTGGTCTTCAACGTGCTCACCGGCGAGGTCCAGCCGCCGCCGCGAGACCGACGCGTGCCGGGGAGGCTGCATGCTGCGGTGGTGCGCGGGCTGGCGGTCGACCCGGACGCGCGCTGGCCCGGGATGAACGAGCTGCTCGCCGCGATCTCCATCGAGCCGCCGCGCCGACGCTGGCTCGCGGCGGCCGGCGTGGCGGGCTTGTTGGTCGCGGCGGTCGTCGGTGGCACGGTGGTGCAGGCGCGCGCGGCGGGGCGCTGCGGCGGGGGTGAGGCGCAGTTGGCTGCGGTGTGGAACGACGAGCGGCGCGCCGAGGTGGACGCGGCGTTGCTGGCCACCGGGTTGCCCTACGCCGCCGACACTGCGAGCCGCGTGCGTCAGGAGCTCGACGTCTACGCGGCCGCGTGGGTGTCGGGTCATCGTGACGCGTGCGAGGCGACGGTGGTCCGTCAGGAGCAGTCGGAGGCGATCCGCGACGAGCGGATGCTGTGTCTGGCGCAGCGACGCCAGCACCTCGACGCGCTGGTCGACGTGCTCGCGCGGGCCGACAAGACGGTCGTGATCTCGGCGGTCGAGGCCGCACGTGGGTTGCCGGGGGTGGACGCGTGCGCGGATGTTCGTTACCTGGCGGCGGCCGTGAAGCCGCCGGAGGACCCGGCGGCGGCGTTGCAGATGCACGCGCTGGTGCAGGCGCTGGCGGTGGTGGAAGCCAACGGGGCCGCGGGCCGCTACCGCGAGGCGGAGGCGCTGCTGCGCCCGATCTCCGAGGCCGTCGAGGCGCTGGGTCATGCGCCGCTTCAGGTGCATGCGGCGCGCGAGCGGGCGTGGCTGCTCGAGCGCATGGGTCGCTTTGCGGAGGCCGAGGCGGTCGCCGAGCAGGCGTTCTTCGACGCCCGCGTCGCCGGCCTCGAGGTCGAGTCGAGCGAGCTGGCGAGCATGCTGATTATGATCGTCGGCGACCGGCTCGAGCGGCCGGTCGAGGGCCTGATCTGGGCGCGTCACGCGTTCGCGGCGCAGCGGCGGCTCGGCGACCCGCTCGAGGAGGCCTCCTTGCTGCGGGCCCGCGCCAACGTACGACTGCACCAGAGCGACCTGACGGGCGCGGCCGTCGACATCCAGAGGTCGATCGAGCTCGACGAGCAAGACCCGTCGCCGGACCCGCTGCGCCTCGCCTCCGCAGCGCGGGCGCTGAGCACGTTACGGCGGCAGCAGGGCAAGCACGCGGAGGCCGAGGCGCTGCTGCAGCGGGCGATCGACCTGCGGGTGCAGGTGCTGGGCCCGGAGCACCCGACGCTCGCCGACCTGCACACGATGCACGCCAAAGTGCTGTCCGTGCTGGCGCGACGCGACGAGGCGATGGTCGAGCTCCAGAAGGCGCTCACGATGCACATTCGTGACGGCGGCGCTGAGCACCCGTGGGTCGGCGAAGATCTGCAGGAGATCGGCAACAACTTGCAGACGCAAGGGAAGCTGCCGGAGGCGCTGGATTATCTGCAGCGGGCGCTCGCGGTCCACCTCAAGGCGCTGGGCGGCGCACACCCGACCGTGGGGAGGACGTACAACAGCATGGCCACGGTGTACTCCCGGATGGGGCGCAACGCGGAGGCTCGCCAGCACCTCCACCGCGCGCTCGAGATCTATCGCGCCGCGTACGGGGACGACCACGCCGACGTCGCGCGGCTCTACATCAACCTCGGCGTGCAACATAAGCTCGTCAAGGACTACGAGGGCGCCGCGGGGTACTACAACCGCGGGCTCGCGCTGCTCGAGCGCCGCCTGGGCCCGGGGCATCCGACGCTGGGACAACTGCACGGCAACAACGGCAACCTGCGGGTCGAGCAGGGCCGGCTGGACGAGGCGCGCGACGAGTATCGCCGCGCGCTCGAGATCCTCGAGGCGGCGCAGGGCAAGATGCATCCGGACCTCGCGGGGGTGCTGATCGGGCTCTCGACAGTCGAGACGAAGCAGAAGCATCCGGACGTCGCGCTGGCATATGCCGAGCGGGCGCTGGCGATCCTCGCGGCCGTCACGAAGCCCGACCCGATGTCGGTCGCCAGTGCCGAGCTCGCGGTCGCCCGGGCGCTGGCCGCCGGGCGCCGCGACCCGGCCCGGGTCAGCACGCTGTCCGGGCACGCGCGCGAGGTGTTCGTGGCGGGCGGACCAGGGGCAGCCGAGGACCTGGCCGAACTCGACAGGTGGCTGGCGCGCGAGCGTTAGTCAGCCGATCTCGAGCAGCTTGCCGGGGTTCATGGCGCCGGCGGGGTCGAGGTCGTCCTTGATCGCCGCGAGCATGGACAGGCCGATCGGCCCCTTCTCGCGGCCGAGCCACGGGGCGTGGTCGGTGCCGACGCCGTGGTGGTGCGTGACGGTGCCGCCGCCGGTGACCATCGCCTCGGTGGCAGCGTGCTTGACCGCGAGCCACTGCTCGCGCGCGGCGGCGGCGGAGGCAGCGGGCCCGTCGCCGAGCTTCTGCGGGAAGACCATCGTGAAGTACAGGCTGGCCCCGTCCTCGTAGGCGTGCGAGAGGTGGCACATGACGATCGCGCTGGCGCGCTCGTCGGCGGCGTTGGCCGCGAGGGTCTGGCGGATCGTGGTGTCGAGGTCGCGATGCAGGGCCTCGAGGTTGGACCAGCGGGTCGCGGTCTCCAGGGTCTCGACGGCGACGCCGCGGTCGAGCAGCGGGTCGCGCAGGTACGGCATGTTGAAGCGGCGCGCGTACCACTTGCGGCCGGGGCTGGCGCCGATCGACATGCCGCCGTGACGCGTACACACGCCGCGGGTCTGGGCCTGCGACTCGAGCACGGTCTCCTGCTCGCCCTCGAGGCCGATGAGCAGCAGGCAGCGACCCTCGCCGTAGCCGCGCCAGGCGACCACTTTGGCGCCGAGTCGAGTCGCCTTGCCTGGCGGGTGCTGGGCGGCCGAGAAGCTCTGCAGGAAGTGAGTCTCGTGGGCGTCCGAGAGCCGCAGCATGGCCACGGGGATCTGGCGCTGGACGACCTCGCGGACCGCGGCGACGCCCTCGGCGAACGAACGAAACAGGTAGCCGCGATAGTCGCGGGCCGCGGGTACCGGATGCACGCGGACGGTGGCCTCGGTGATGATGCCGAGCGTGCCCTCGCTGCCGAGCACCAACTGGTTGAGGTTTGGACCCGCCGCCGAGGCGGGGAATTGTTCGGTGTGCCAGGCGCCGCGCGGCGTGGCCAGGCGGGCGCCGAGCAGCCACTTCTCGGCCTTGCCGTAGCGGTTGCTCTGCTGCCCGGCACCCCGCGCGGCGATCCAGCCGCCGAGGGTCGAGAATTCGAAGCTCTGCGGGTAATGCCCCAGAGTGTAACCACGGGCCTGGAGCTGACGCTCGAGCTCCGGACCGTAGACGCCAGCCTCGAGCGTGGCCGCGTGCGAGACCTCGTCGATGTGCAGCAGCCGATGCATACGCGTCATGTCGACGGTCACGACGCCGGTACGTCGGCCGCGCTGCGCCGTGACGCCGCCGACCACGCTCGAGCCGCCGCCGAAGGGCACGAGGGCGAGGTCGCGCGAGACGGCGAGGTCGAGCACGCTCTGGACCTCGTCGGCGTTGGCGGGGTACACGACGGCGTCGGGCACGTGCTCGCCGAGGTCACCGGCGCGCAGACAAATGAGGTCGAGGTAGCTCTTGCCGCGGCTATGGAAGGCGCGCTCGTAGCGGTCGGTCTTCACATGTGCGGCGCCGACGATGCCTTGCAGGGCGGCGAGGGTGGTCTCGTCGAGGCGCGAGGGCGGGAGCTGGATGTCGGGTAAGGGGACGGCGGGGGTGCGAGCGAGTTGTTCGCGCCCGAGGGCCCTGGCGATGTAGTCCCACACCTGGGTCTCGCGGTGGCCCATATCGAAGGTGGCGTGGGCGAGGCCCCAGCCGTTCCAGCGCAGCTTTCGCCGATCGATCGTCATATTGTTAGCACCTGAACTTGAGGACAGCCGGGAGGAGGGTGAAGGTGGCGGGGAGCCGGCCGGGGGTCTCGCCGTCGACATCGAGGAGCGCGTCGGGTCCGGGCAGCGGGGTGGCGACGACGCGCCGACCTTGCAGGGTGAGGACCTTGGGGTTTTGAATGTGCGTACCGCGGTAGATCGCGTTGGGGTCGCGCAGCAGCTCGCGGGTGCTCATGTCGTGCATGACCACGAGGTCGAATAGGCCGTCGTCGGGGCGGGCCATCGGCGCCATGTGCATGCCGCCGCCGAAGTAACGGCCGTTGCATATGGCGACGGTGTTGACGCCGAGCTCGAGCGGGGGTTGGTCGTCGACCACGATGCGCACGCGCGGCATCTTGTAGCCGAGCACGGACTGGAACGAGGCCCAGAAGAACGCGAAGCGGCCGCTGATGCGCTTGGTGAGGTGGGCGCGGTTGACCCGGTCCGAGACCAGCCCGGACAGGCCGAAGCTGGCGATGTTGTTGAAGTAGCGGGCGGCCGGGCGACCCTCGTGGTCGGTGTAGTCGATGCGGCCGACGTCGATCGCACGCACGTTGCCGCGGGCGATCCGCTGGACCTGGGCGGGCAGGTCGGCGCCGAGGTCGAAGGTCTTGTGAAAGTCGCCGCCGGTGCCGGACATGAGGATCGCAAGCTCGGTCTCGGGACGCAGTGGGAAGTCACCCGCGGCGGTCGGCGGGGCGAAGAAGCCGTTGACGACCTCGTTGACGGTGCCGTCGCCGCCGACGGCGATCACGAGGTCGACGTCCTCTTGCAGTGCCTCGCGTGTGCGCGAGGTGGCCGACAGCGGGGCATCGGTGAACACGGCCTCGACCGGGCCGAGCTCGGCCTCGAGGGCGCGGGCGAGCTTCGGCCAGGCCGCGCGTGTGCGGCCATGCGAAGAATTCGGGTTGATGATCGCACGGACACGCATGCGCAGAGAGCTTCAGGCCGCCGCGACGTAATGGTCAAGCACCCGCTCGACCTGACGCAGGCGCTCGACCCGGTCCCAGCCGAGTAGACCACCCATGAAGCGGGCCGCGGCCATCAAGGCGGCCTCGCCGGGGTTGCCGAGGGTGCCGAGGCCAGTACGCCGCAGAACGACGTCCGCGAGCGACACGGCCATCTCGGCCCGGACCGCGTGGACGACCTGCGCGCCGATCTCCGACAGGCCGTCGGCGAGCGGGCGGGCCAGCGAGGCGTCGGCGTCGGCGAGGCGCAGGACCTCGCCCATGCGACCGCCGTAGTTGCGCGCGAGGTGCTCGATGAGCGCGGGGTCGTGGCCGGGGTGGCGACGGATCCCGGCGCCGACGAACGCGCGAAAGTTTCCGATCGCGCCGCCGGGCAGCGGGGTGACGGCGGTGCTGCAGGCGACGCGCTTGCGGCCGAGCTTGCGCAGCGCGAGGTCGACGACCTGCTCGGCGAGGTGGCGTGAGGTGGTCCACTTGCCGCCGACGGCCGACAATAGACCCCTCGGACCGCCGAGCGCGGCGTGATCGCAGACCTCGGACCTGCGGCTGGCGTCGTAGGTGCTGGCGCCGTCATCCACCAAGGGGCGCAGTCCACCATAGAAGTGCAGGACGTCACCGCGGCCGAGCTGGGCCGCGGGCAAGTGCTTGTTGACGGTGGCGAGCAGCCCGGCGATGTCGGCCTCGGTGACGTGGAAGTCGTCGGGGGCGCCGTCGTAGGCTTCGTCGGTGGTGCCGATGATGCTGTGCCCGCGCCACGGCAGCACGAAGAAGTGCCCGCCGTCGCTGGCGATCGCAAGGGCGTGGGCGGTGGTCAGCGCGCGCGTGATGATGTGGACGCCCTTGGAGCGCAGGAGTTTTTGTGCGCTCGCGGTGTCGCCGAGCACGAGGTCCGCCCACGGACCGGCGGCGTTGATCACCAGCGAGGCGCGTAGATCGAGCGTGGCGCCGGAGAGGTCCTTCACGCGCACGCCGACGACGGTGTCGGCTTCTCGCAGGAGCCCGACGACTTCGGTGTAGTTGAACAGCCGGGCGCCGGCCGAGGCGGCCGAGAGCAGGCACTCGAGCGCGAGGCGTTCGGGGGCGAACATCTGACAGTCGTAGTAAGTCAGGGCGCCGGCGAGGTCCGTGGCGGGCAGGTCGGGCTGCAGCTCGAGCGCGGCGGCGGGCCCGAGCACGCGATGTCCGGGCAGGCGCTGGTCGGTGTCGGCGAGCCAGCGGCGGTCGAAGGCGAGGAGGTCGTAGATCGTGAGGCCGGCGCGCAGCAGCGGGAGGCTCTCGCGGTGGCCGCGGTACACCGGCAGCAGCATCGCCAGCGGATAGACGAGGTGCGGTGCGGTGCGCAGCCACATCCGGCGCTCACGCAGGGACTCGCGGATCAGTCGGACCTCGAGATTCTTGAGGTAGCGCAGGCCGCCGTGGATGAGCTTGGAGGACGCGGCGCTGGTCGCATGCGAGAAGTCCTGCTTCTCCACCAACACGACGGAGAGGCCGCGCAGGGCGGCGTCGCGGGCGATGCAGGCGCCGGTGACTCCACCGCCGACGACGATGAGGTCGTGGGCCTGTGCGCTCGCGCGGGCCAGGTCGGGTCGCATGCCGGGGCAAGGCTACTCGCCTGCCTGGCCCGCGCAATGGCCTGGGCGGCCGCGGATGCGCTCGCGCCGGGGCTCCCCGCGGACCGCGCAGACCCCGCAAATAGGCCGGCATGGGCCCCTGGGATCGCGTATCCTCGCGCCCCGCACATGACGAACGATCGTCCGATCTCCAGCTTTATCCGCAGGCATTACCGCCATTTCAACGCCGCGGCGTTGGTGGACGCCGCCGAGGGCTACAACCGACACCTCGCGGGCGGCGGCAAGATGCTGGTGACGCTCGCCGGGGCGATGAGCACCGCGGAGCTGGGCATCAGCCTGGCGGAGATGATCCGCCAGGGCAAGATCCACGCGATCTCGTGCACGGGCGCGAACCTCGAGGAGGACGTGTTCAATCTGGTCGCGCACGACCACTACGAGCGCGTGCCGAACTACCGCCAGTTGACGGCGCAAGCGGAGCAGGCGCTGCTCGAGCGGCACATGAACCGCGTCACCGACACCTGCATCCCCGAGATGGAGGCGATGCGGCGGATCGAGGACGTGGTGCTCGCCGAGTGGGTGCGCGCCGACCAGGCCGGCGAGCGGCTGTTCCCGCATGAATTTTTCTATCGGATCCTGCTCAGTGGGGTGCTCAAGGAGAGCTACCAGATCGACCCGAAGGACTCGTGGCTGCTGGCGGCGGCCGAGGCCAACCTGCCGATGATCGTGCCCGGCTGGGAGGACTCGACGCTGGGCAACATGTTCGCGGGCCACGTGATCGCGGGCGACGTCAAGAACGTGCACACGGTGCGCACCGGCATCGAGTACATGATCACCTGGGCCGACAAGTACACGGAGATGACGAAGGACTGCACGCTCGGCTTCTTCCAGATCGGCGGCGGCATCGCGGGTGACTTCCCGATCTGCGTGGTACCGATGCTGCATCAGGACCTGCGCCGCACGGAGGCGCCGCTGTGGGGCTACTTCTGCCAGATCAGCGACTCGACCACGAGCTACGGGTCCTACTCGGGCGCGGTGCCGGGCGAGAAGATCACGTGGGGCAAGCTCGGCGTCGATACGCCCGGCTACATCATCGAGTCCGACGCGACGATCGTCGCGCCGCTGATCTTCGCGTTCGTGCTCGGCTGGTGATCCGCATGCACCCGCGCGCGGCGTTCTCAGGGGAGCTCAAGGTCTTGACGGAGTCGGCGGCGGCGCTCGGCTACCGCATGCCCGCGGAGTGGACCACGTTGGACGCGGTGTGGCTGAGCAAGCCGCACAACCCGACGACCTGGCCCGGCTGCCTGGCCGAGGCGCAGGCGCAGCACGCGAACTTCGCGGCGCAACTGCGGCGCTTCGTGAAGGTGCAAGTCCTCGGCGAGGACCTGCCGCTCGCCACCGATGACGCGTGGATCCGCGACTACGGGCCGATCTTCGTCAAGAACGCGGCGGGGCAAGTCGCCTGCCACGACTTTCATTTTAATAACTGGGGCGGCAAGTACGGCGATTGCGGCAACGATGACGTGGTCCCGCAGCACGTGGCCCGCCTGCTCGGCGTGCCCCTGTGGATCCACGACTTCGTGCTCGAGGGCGGCAGCATCGAGGTCAACGGCGCCGGCACGGTGATGACCAGCGAGTCGTGCCTGCTCGGGCCCGGTCGCAACGCCGGGATGACGCGCGCGCAGATCGAGGCCGCGCTGCACGGGTACCTCGGCACGAGTCGCGTGATCTGGCTGCCGGCCGGCATCGAGGGCGACGACACGGACGGCCACATCGACGACCTCGCCCGCTTCGTGAACG
>Ga0335395_10000131_pt1 | contig 46933 bp, 37 predicted proteins | sample MAT02_FD_205744 | JGI IMG/M metagenome (GOLD analysis project Ga0335395, IMG submission 205744) | Freshwater microbial communities from Lake Fryxell liftoff mats and glacier meltwater in Antarctica - MAT-02 (spades assembly) (version 2) ... | reverse complement strand
TCTGTTTAGTTTGGATATGCTGTCGGTGGCTAGTGAACAATCTTGGACGAAAACAGCACAGGATTTGTGGGAAGCGCTGCAAGTGGGATTAATTTTACCTGTAGGGGATGCTTATCGGATACCGCAAGTATTTGAGCCGGAAGAGTTGAAAAAGTTGGGGATAACGGCTGGAGATGTGTGCTACAAATTTATGCACGATCGCGTTCAGCAAGCTGCTTATGCCATGATTCCTGACGCACAGAAAGAACTTGTTCATTTGGCGATCGGGCGTTTGTTGTTGCACAGAAGTACCGCATCCCAACGGCAAGAACGAATTTTTGATATTGTCAATCATTTGAATTTTGCTGGTGGGTTGATTTGCGAGTTGAACGAAAAGTATGAATTAGCTGACTTAAATTTGCAGGCTGGCAAAACTGCGAAAGCTGCTTCTGCGTTTGAAACGGCGCTGAGTTTTTTCCAGTCGGGCTGCAACTGTTTGCCGGCACAAAGCTGGGAAGATAATTATGCCTTAACTTTGGCGCTGTATTTTGAATTGGGCGAAGCTGAATATTTGAATGGAAAAAATGACGAAGCTTTGGCAATTCTAGACTTCATTTTGCCTCAAACTAAGACATTGTTAGAACGGTGTCGGATTAATGAGTTGAAAATGACTTGTCTGCGGATGAAAAATGATTTGCCTGCGGCTTATCGGTTAGGTATCGAAACGCTGCAATTGTTGGGAATTGAGTTTGAAGCTTACCCGGATGATGCGTATTTGCTCAGGGAGTTGGCGAAGACGAAGGAGATGATTGGGGGTTCGATCGCCAATTTAGCCCATTTACCGACACTCACCGATCCGCTGCAACTCGCCGCCCACCGGATTTTGAAAGAACTTTACCCCATTGCTTACTTTACCAGTCCCAACGCTCAATTTTTGTGCGCGATCGAGTTGGTGCAGGCGACAATCGAACACGGAAATTGCCGGAGTTCCGCCTTTGGCTACATTGTGTATGCTTTTACTTTGATTGTTAAATATGGTGAAATTGAGGCTGGTTTGGCAGCAGGAGAACTGGGTTTAACTCTCTACGAACGCTGGGATGCTAAAGAGTTAGGCGCTTATATTTTTCAGGTGTGGGGGGCTTTGACTTTGCACTACATTAAACATATTGATGAGTCCAAAGTTTTTATCCTCAAAGCTTTTAATATCGGTTTAGAGACAGGTGCTTATCAGTGGTCGGGATATGCTGCGGTTAATTGTCTTTGGCTCAGCTTCTTCGGCAATGAATCGCTGCAAAGAACCGCCGCCGTTGTTGAGGAATTTATACCTGTTTTGGAAAAAATTGATCGCAATATGTTAGCATTCTTTATGCTAAATAAATCGGCAATTTATCAGCTTACTTGTGTTCCCGAGAGTGCAGAAAATTCCCCAACTTTCATCGACGAAGAGTCGCTATTAGAATTTGCTGAAGCCTCGGCAGATTTGACGACTTCTTTTATGGTTTATCTTTACAGACTAACCGTGGCGAATTGGTTTTGCGAGGTCGATCGAGCATTAGAATATGCCAATATTGGTGCTAAATTCTTGCCTGGTGTTGCCGGGACTTTCCTGAGTCCGGTTTTTTGCTTCCACCGCGCTATAGCGCTGGCTGCTACTTGTACAAATGCCAGCGAGGGCGAGAATCGCCAAATCTACCTAGAACAGCTCAACATTAGCCTGGAAGAGCTCCGAGAATTTGCGAAAAACTGCCCTGCAAATTACCAACACAAATATTTAGCTATCCGGGCGGAAATGGCGCGGTTGTCGGGACAAAAGTATGAGGCAGCAGAATGCTACGATAGTGCGATCGCCCTCGCAATAGAAAACCGCTTCATTCAAGATGCCGCACTCGTTAACGAATTAGCAGCCAGATTTTATTTATCGCAAAATCGGCTGATTTTCGTCAAAAATTATCTCAACGATGCCAGAGTTTGCTATATCCAGTGGGGCGCGACAGCGAAAGTCCGTCAACTCGAACAATATTATGGCAATTTATTTCCTGAAGCTGTCGAGTCGCGGATTGCTGCAACTATAACTGCGAGTACATCTAGTCATGCTAATATCCTGGATTTAGCCACGGTAATCAAAGCATCTGGGGCAATTTATAGTGAAATTGTCTTAGAAAAGTTGTTGAAAAAATTGCTGCACATTATCTTAGAAAATGCTGGTGCACAAAAAGGCTGCATTATTTTAGAACGAGACGGGCAATTGTTTGTTGAAGTCTCCGATACTAACCGCATGACTTCAGCAATATTTCAGGATTCAATGCTGCTTGAAAATAGCTCAGATATTCCTATTTCTATCGTCAAGTACGTTGGGATAACTCAGCAACCGCTGGTATTGAGTGATGCAAGTCAAGAAATAATGTACCAATCGGATATTTACATTCAAAATTACCAACCAAAGTCGATTTTATGCGCGCCGATTTTGTATCAAAGTAAGTTGATTGGCATTGTGTATTTGGAGAATAATCTGGCGATTGGAGCATTTACGCGCGATCGGCTGGAACTGTTGCAACTGTTAACAGCACAAGCGGCGATCGCCATTGAGAACGCCCGCCTCTACGCCCGGGAACAACACAAATCCCGCCAGTTGACAGAATCTCTCGAAACCCTGCAACAGTTCCAAGTCGAACTCGTCCAAAAAGAACAGCAATACCGCAGCATATTTGAGACGGTAGCAGACGGACTTTCGCTGATGGAATTGGAGACTGGTAAAGTCATCGCAACTAACCCCGCACTCTGTCAAATTTTTGGCTATTCTCAGGAAGAATTTTTGCATTTAAGTCCGGCTGATTATACTGTCCCAGAATATCTGCATTTATTCGCCGAATTCCAACAAACTGTCAGCAAGCGCCAAGAATTTACGTGTCAAACTGTCATAAAGAGAAAAGACGGTACGCTGTGCGATATTGAGGTAAAATCCAACTTTTTTGAGTACGATGGGCAACCCCACGCCCTGGTAATTAATCGCGATATTAGCGATCGCAAACGTGCCGAAACAGCTCTGCAAACATCGGAATCCCAATTGAGACAAAAAGCTGAAGATTTAGAAGCAATCCTCGTTCAACTCCAACAAACTCAAGCACAATTAGTTCAAACCGAAAAAATCTCGCAACTCGGACAACTGGTTGCTGGAGTAGCCCACGAAGTAAACAATCCCGTGAGCTTTATTTCTGGTAACTTGCATCATGCCAAAGACTATATTAGCGATTTGATAAGTTTAGTCCAGGTTTATCAAGACAACTTTCCCGATCCCGGACAACAAGTTTTAGATGAAATAGAAGCGATTGAATTTGAATATTTAGTAGAAGATTTGCCGAAGATGATTGACTCGATGAAATTGGGAACCGATCGCATCCGCGACATCATGCAATCTTTACGAAATTACTCGCGTACCGACGGGATTGAGAAAAAACCAGCAAATATTCACGAAGGAATTGATACCACATTAATGATTTTGTCGCACCGACTGAAAGCCAATAGCGATCGCCCGACGATTAAAGTCATCAAAAACTACGGGGAATTGCCCAACATAGAATGCTATCCGGGGCAATTGAATCAGGTATTTATGAATTTAATCGCTAATGCGATCGATGCTTTGGAAGAATCTAATTTTGGTAAAACCTACAAACAGATTGAGAGCAATCCCAATGTAATTACAATTTCGACCTCTGTAGCCAACAGCAGCGAAAAGCTGGAAAATGATACAGTGAAGATTCGGATAGCTGACAATGGATTTGGGATGCAAAAACACATCAAAGACCAACTATTTACGCCATTCTTTACAACGAAAGCTGAAGGCAAAGGAACCGGATTGGGATTGCCAATTTGCCACGATATCATCACAAAAAAACACCGGGGAAGTTTAGAATGTGTTTCAGCGCCGGGAATGGGCACGGAATTTGCGATCGCGATTCCCGTGCGCAGCAGTTCCACCAACGAGAAGTAGGGACATGGCATTGCCATGTCCCTACTTAAGGATAACGATTTTAAGTGTGATTAATGCGGTAACTTGCTCAGAGCGTGCCAAGTTCTCGCCCCGACAATTCCATCGGCTGGTAAACCTTTAGCCGTTTGGAACTGAATCACTGCTACTTTTGTCATCGGCCCGAAGGATCGGTCAATAAAACCGAAATAGTATCCATTGAATTTCAAGACATCTTGAACAATTCTGACATCATTACCTGAACTACCAATCATCAGAATCGGCTTAATAGGTGCACCAGAGTATAGTGTTTGCCAGGTTAGAGAACCCACAATCCCATCTTCAGGTAAAAAGACGCGGTGTTGATATTCTTTAACGGCGCTTTCAACATAGACGCCGAAAATACCATCAATCAGACCGAAATAATATTGCCAATGAAATAGAAGCTGTTGCAGTTCCTTGACAGATTGACCTGTAGAACCGCGTCGCAAAGTGGGTTTAATAACTCTAGATGCTTCAGCAAATTCTAGATTTTGCCCAGCATTAGGATCGGCGGCGAGAGCCAGAGTTTCATTGTTCGTGGTTCTTTCTTCGGTATACATAATCTGATTCCTTTCAAGAGTTAAGTTCTGGTCTTGGATATTTCAGGTATAACTGGTAGGCTTGATGACTGCACAGTCACTTTTTCGAGTGTCACTCACTTGAGTGTCACTTTTTCGAGTGTCACTCACTTGAGTTAGCGAAGTTGTTAACCGTTAATGAGTTAGGTGTTCTGTGCACACTCCCAGGAGCTACAAGCCTGTAAGGTGCTTGCTAAGCACACCCTACAGTTATAGTGAAAGCGTAATTCCTAGGAATGCCAGCAGTCATTAGTGTGGTAATTTGCTGAGAGCGTGCCAAGTTCTTTTCCCAACAATTCCATCGGCTGGTAAACCCTTATCTGTTTGGAATTGAATCACTGCTACTCTGGTCATTGGCCCGAATAATCCGTCAATCGTACCGAAATAGTATCCGTTCAATTTCAGGACTTTCTGAACAATTCTCACAGCATTACCAGAACTGCCATTCATCAGAATCGGCATATTCACAGGTGCGCCAGAGTACAGTGCTTGCCAGGTTAGAGAACCGACAATCCCATCTTCAATTAAGAAGACGCGGTGTTGATAGGCTATGACGGCGTTTTTAACTTGGATGGTGAAATTACCGTCGAAAGGGCCAGAATAATATCCCCAATGATAAAGAAGCTGTTGTAGTTCCCTGACAGCTTGACCTGTGGAACCGATTTGTAAAGTGGGCCTGTTGAGTGCAGTCGTCAGACCAACTGCAAAAGTTGATTGAGCAGTAGTATCGGCGACGATAGCCATAGTTTCATTGTTCATGTTTCTTTCTTCGGTGTACATAATGTGATTCCTTTCAAGATTTAAGTTCTGGTGTTTGATATTTCAGGTATAACTTGTGGGATTTATGACTGCACAGTCGCTTTTTCGAGTGTCACTCGTTTGAGTGTCACTCGTTTGAGTTAGGCAAATGTGTTTGTAGTTAGGAATGCAAGTCCTGTGATTTTCCTGAAGACTTCCATTCTCACTACAAAATATAGAGGTGCGCAGTGCACACCCTACAAAATATCTACAAAATACTGTTGATTATCTACTTAGAAAATTCCCGCAATGTTGGAATTAAATATTGTGTCAAAGTAAAGGCATCTACTCCCAATTCTGTCCGTTCTTTGGCTGCCATGATTCCTGCTTGAGCGTGCCACCAAACGGCTGTTGTTGCAACTGATTGAGTTGGGGATTTGCGGCCGATCGCAGTTGCCAACAGTCCCCCTAACAAGCCGGTCAAAACGTCGCCGCTGCCGCCTCTGGCGAGGGCTGGGGTGCTTTCGGGATTGAGATAGGTGATGGTACGCGCGGCGTAGCTATCCGGTACGGAATCGCCCTCATCCTGCCAACTGATGCAAACTTTGGCTCCTTTGAGCAATACCACTGCACCGCAAAGCTGCGCCGCTGCTTGAGTTGCGGCAATTCGATCGTCGCCCATTTCGTCCGCTAATTCGGGAAACAAACGCTTGAATTCGCCCGGATGAGGTGTGATAATTGTCAGTGCTGAGCGTTCCGACAAAATCGGGACTGTGCCGAGTTGAGCGAGAATATTTAAACCGTCCGCATCTAACACCAAAGGTCGATCGCACTCCAGTACAGATTCTACAGCGATCGCGGCTTCCAATGTCAGACCAGGCCCTACTGCGATCGCATCATAGGAACCCAAATCAATTGCTACCGGCAACTCCTTAATGCCACCGCTTGGAGTTTCAGGACATCCTATAACTAAAGCTTCTGGCAAATGACTGCTCAACATCGGTTTAATCGACTCAGGAACAGCAATTGACAGCATTCCCACACCGCTAGCCCTTGCTCCCAATGCTGACAAAATTGCCGCTCCGCTGTAGCGGCGGGAACCTGCAATAATTAGTAAGTGACCGTTGGTGTATTTGTACGAAATTGGCGATCGGGGTAATGACAAATGCTGAGTTGCCGATGCTTTAGTAATGCGTTGGATTGCTGGAAACTCGCCCAATATTGCTGCAATATCTGCTGTGGGAATATCAAAATCAATTAACTCCGACGTACCGATATATTCTAACGCCTTGTCTTGCAGAAATGCCATTTTCCACAAACCCAAACACAATGTATGTTTTGCCCGGATTGCCGTCCCCAAAACTGCTCCAGTATCTGTATGAATCCCCGATGGAATGTCTATACTAAAAATAGGTATATTTAAATTATTTATTTCATCAATAGCAGCGGCTGTGGGATTAGTAATTTCTCGTTCTAATCCAAAGCCAAATAAACCATCGAGCAGCAAATTGCAGTTTTTCAGCGATTCAACTTTGTCAAAAAATGGAATATTTAAAGAACGCGCATAATCAGCATGACTTTTTGTGAGTTCTTTAAGCTTAGAAAACGGACAGTAAATAACTATTGGGAATCCTTGAAAGTGCAATTCCCGTGCCACAACCAAAGCATCGCCGCCATTATGTCCCGGCCCAACCAATACGCCGATAACTGGCAATTGAAAATTAACAATCTTTTTCCCTTCTCTCCTTTTCCTTAAATCCGTTAAATCTGTTAAATCCCGTACATTGCTGGTTGCCGAACTTCCTTCCGCCTGAATGCGTCTAGCAATCAGTCCCGCGACTTTTTCCATTAAAGCGGCTTGGGGCATTCCAGCGGCAAAGATTCTGGTTTCTATTTGCCGCATTTGGTCGGCGGTGACAACAAATTTTTGAATAGTCATAATTAGTGATAAAATTTTAGCTAAGTAGGTAAGGGCAAAAACATAGAAACGTAATTTCAACCGCTCTGTCTTCAACCCACGGAGGTGGGTTTCGTTTGTATAGACGCGGTTTCAACCGCCCGGTCTTCTTTGTAGTATTTTTGATTTCAACCGCTCAGTCTTCAACCCACGGAGGTGGGTTTCGTTTGTATAGACGCGGTTTCAACCGCCCGGTCTTCTTTGTAGTATTTTTGTGGTATAATCAATTAGCTCGATCGAACTCAGTGACAGTAAAACAGTAAAATAGCAATTTATTTCCGAACCATGAACAAGATTGTCGTAGGCCTCTCCGGCGGGGTCGATAGTTCCGCAGCAGCCGCAATTTTACACCATCAGGGCTATGAAGTGGTGGGTTTAACGCTGTGGTTGATGAAGGGCAAAGGTCAGTGTTGCTCTGAGGGAATGGTCGATGCCGCTAAAATTTGCGAAGATTTGGGCGTTCCCCACCACATTGTGGACAGCCGCGAAGTCTTTAAGGCAAGTATTGTCGATTATTTGGTGGACGGTTACAGTGCAGGAATTACGCCTCTGCCTTGTTCGCAGTGCAATAAAACTGTGAAGTTTGGGCCGATGCTCAAGTTTGCTCGCGAAGAATTAGGAATTGAAAAGATTGCGACGGGGCACTACGCTCGCATTACTTATGATACAGCTACGGGTCGCTATCAGTTGCTACGGGCGATCGACCCAGCGAAAGATCAGTCTTATTTCTTGTATGATTTAACACAAGATTTACTCGCGGGTACGGAGTTTCCTTTGGGGGAAATTACCAAAACTGAAACTCGCAGAATTGCGGCGGAATTTGGCTTGACAACCGCTGATAAGCCGGAAAGTCAGGATTTGTGCTTGGTGGAAAGTAACGGTTCGATGCGGGCTTTTCTGGACAAGTACATCGCGCCGCAAAAAGGTGACATTGTTGACAAGGCCGGCCAAGTGCTCGGACAGCATGACGGTGTGCATCACTACACCATCGGCCAGCGGAAAGGACTCGGCATCGCTGCACCGGAACCGCTGTATGTGATTGAACTTGATGCTGGTGCAAATCGGGTAATTGTGGGCGATCGACAGTTGGCGGTAGAATCTGATTGTACGGTCGATCGGGTAAATTGGGTTTCTGTGGCGGAACCGACGGCTCCGATTCGGGCTTTTGTACAGATTCGTTATCGATCGTCACCCGTCCCCGCTACAATTATTCCTGTGGAACCCTCGCAAGCAGACGAAAAAGCCAGTGGTACAAGAGTCAAGGTGATTTTTGACGAACCGCAATTGAGCATTACCCCCGGACAAGCCGCTGTTTGGTATGACGGAGATGTACTGTTGGGCGGCGGTATCATCGAAAGAAGACCGAGCGGTTGAAACCGCGTCTACACAAACAAAACCCGGATGGTGTGCGGGTTGAAGAAGAGCAATTAAAATTACGTTATTTTCTTCAGAAGACCGGGCGGTTGAAACCGCGTCTACACAAACAAAACCCGCCGACGCGGGTTGAAGAAGACCGGGCAATTGAAATTACGTTATTTTCTTCAGAAGACCGGGCGGTTGAAACCGCGTCTACACAAACAAAACCCGCCGACGCGGGTTGAAGAAGACCGGGCAATTGAAATTACATTATTTTCTTCAGTCCGCGGAGGCGGACTTCGTTTTTGTAGGCGCGGTTTCAACCGCCGTCTCATCTTTTTGTGGAACCGGCTAAGATTTTCCTAAACTGTTTTCTTTTCCAAACGCAACACATTTCCCCTAGCATTGGTGCGGTAAACCCAAGTTTGGCGACCATCAGAAACCACAACCCGCCAACCTTCGACAATCATTTGGCCGCAAATTTCATCAGCCTTCGCCAGCCCCAAACAAGTATTCGGCCAACTTTGCAGTTTCGATTCAGTTACTTTCAACTTGTCAGCAGCAATTCCAGTTTGGCGCGACAAGTCTTGGCGAACCGCTGCTGCTAAGGTTGCGGGCAATTGGTTCGAGGGATTTTGGCGCGTACTCTCCGCCAAATTGCCCGGAGAGGAAATTAAACTATTTAGTGCCAATCCAGAATAGCTAATTTTGGGGGACACAGCCGCTGGCTGCTGTGGACTTTCCCACTGGGCGAGGGACTGTCTGAGAACACCCGCGTTAGCCGCAGCGGTGTGTATTAGCGCCGGATACATTTCCCAGGCGAGAAGTCCTGTCAACACCAAAGCCAAGATTAAAGGATTCGGCTGCTTTTGGGCTCGTTTTTGACTGTTTTGAGAGTTATTTGAGTTATTTTCGGAGATTGGTTTGATCATACGCTCTCTTCCTCACTTTACACTCTTGTGCGATCGCTCGACTTGCACTCAACTCCAGATACTTATTTAGACACTTTTGCTGGTGCCGTTGGTTCCTTTGTCCAGAACCCATTTGACTGCTGGCGCAGTGCAAGTATCTCATACTCACTGCCAACACTCGTATTTTGTGGAAACTTGCACTACCTAGTTATTACTTAATTTTTACTCGTACTCTCGCGGTATCAAGAAAAACTTAGGCATAAATAAATATTCTGAAAAAAATCTGATTCTGGTTGAGAATCTCAGTATAAATGACTATTCATCCTGCCAAAACTGCTAAAGGTGTTTTAGACTGTGGGATGCGAGCTAAGCCTTTGATATCAAAGAGATACCGCACAATCTGTTGCAACTGGATGGGAACGCATTACAAATTAAGCCAGCTATCGCTGATTAATTGTAGCATTCTGTTTTTGAAGAGCGATCGTCGAAACTATTTTAGTAGCGATAGCTACTTTTTTAGTACAATCTTGTTGAAATGTATTGATTATGAACAGAAAATCCCTGGGAATCCATTTAATGAATCGACTGAGCTATCCTCAAAAATTTACCTTAATCGGTTTTCTATTTGCCATGCCGTTAACCTTGGTCATATACCTGCTAATTTCCGAAATTAACAGCAGGGTTGATTTTGCCCAAAAAGAAATCTACGGTAATGAATATCTGCGCCCGCTGCGACAGTTGAGGGAATACATACCGAAGCTTCAACTGTTAAATTATCAGGATTTAAATCGCAATTTAACCAATCTCGATGCCACCAAAAATTTAGAAGCTAAGATAGAGGAAAACTTTCAAGCTCTGGAAAATACAGACCGCCGACTAGGAAAGATTTTAATTAGCAGCGACAAATTTAATCAGATATATCAAAACTGGCAAAATTTTAAACTCCGTCGCAGCCAGTGGAGTTGGGAAACCTACGATGTTGTATATTATAAAATAATAGCAGATATTAATAGATTGAGCGTTCACGTCGGCGACACTTCCAATCTAATATTAGACCCGGATCTAGATACCTATTATTTGATGGATGCCACTTTACTGAAGCTTCCAGAAATGCAAAAAGTCTTGTCAGAAATTAGGCTAATTTCTCAAAAAAGTAGCGCGCGTTCCGATGCCACACCACAGGAAAGAGCGCAAATGATTACTTTGGCGGGCAAATTGAGAGAACTCAATCAGGATTTAGCAATCAATATGGAGGTAGGATTTAGCAATAATCCTCACGGGAATCTGCGACCGAAACTAAGCGAGTCTTTGAGGAAATTTAATGCGGTAGTAGAACAGCTAACTGGGCAACTAGATAAACTGATTTATCCCACAGCCGTAGTGGAATATTATGCCTATCTAGATGGCAGCGATCGAGTTCTGACTTCGAGTTTTGAACTGTGGGACGAAAGTCTCACTGAATTAGACTTTCTCCTGCAAAAGCGGATTGATAGTTTTGTTGCAAAAAAGCGCATAATTGCTATTTTTGTGTTAACAAGTTTAGCAATAGTTATTTATTTGTTTGTATCTTTTTACCGGGCAGTTATGCAAACTGTATTTGTGCTGGACGAAGCGTCAAAAAAGATGGCAAGCGGCAATCTAGACCACAAAATCTTTTTGGATAACAGAGATGAACTCGGACAAGTTGTGGGTTCGTTTAACAAAATTGCCGATGCCTTAGTTTATGCTAACCAAGAAATTACTGTTCTCAACGATCGCCTAAAAGCTGAAAATATACGGATGAGCGCCGAACTTGATGTCACTCGCAAGATTCAGCAAATGCTGCTACCGAAAGATTTAGAACTGAAGGAAGTTATTGGCTTAGATATTGCAGGATTTATGGAGGCTGCTGAGGAAGTAGGCGGCGACTATTACGATGTGCTCCAGCACGAAGGTAGAGTGAAAATTGGGATTGGCGATGTGACGGGACACGGATTGGAAAGCGGCGTTTTAATGATTATGGTTCAAACGGCAGTCCGAACTTTGCTCGCTTACAACGAACCAGATCCGGTGAGATTTTTAAGTGCTATTAATAGTGCAATTTATGATAACGTGCAGCGGATGAAATGCGATAAAAATGCCAGCCTTGCTTTGTTAGACTATCACGAGGGAATTCTGAAGTTGAGCGGCCAGCATGAAGAAATGATTGTGGTGCGGTGTAACGGTTCTGTGGAGCGGTTTGATACGATCGATCTGGGTTTCCCGATCGGGCTGGATGCAAATATTGCTGAATTTGTTGCTGAAACAATTGTACAGTTGCATTCAGGAGATGTGGTAGTGTTGTACACTGATGGGATTACGGAGGCTGAAAATATGGATAAAGTGCTTTATGGTTTAGAGCGATTAATTGAGGTGATACAGATTAATTGGCAGCAAACGGCTACAGAAATCAGGCACGCTGTAATTGATGATGTACGATCGCACATTGGGGAACAAAAGGTTTTTGATGATATCACCTTGCTGGTACTCAAGCAAAAATAGGGAATTGGCCAAACAGGCCAAACAGGCCAAACAGGGCATTGGTAGCAACTAGCCAATAACTAATAACCAATAACCAATAACCAATAACAACAGTCAACCAACAAATAACAACTAACAAACAACAAATAAGATGATTCAGACTTTCGGAGATTTCATCGAGCCAACTCCCAGCCAGGAATACTTAATAATTGGATTTTCCCCGAGTTCGATCCCCCTCAAGCAGCGGTGGCGGAACAACGGTTTGTCGGCGGATTTTCTGGCTGACTACTTGACGAGTTTTTTCCCAGGAAACGAAGACGACCCCTCGACAATTGACAGACAAGCTGAAATTAAAAGTGCTGTGAGCTACATTGCTAATGAGTTATTAGAAAATGCGATGAAGTTTAATGATGAAACCTCAGATTACCCGATCGACATTAAACTACAATTAAAGAGCGACGGACTGATTTTCTCAGTTGCTAACAGCATCTCTCCCCAAGCTGTGGATCAGTTTCAGGGTTACATTCGGCAGTTGCTAGCCTCTGATCCGAGCGAGCTGTACATTGAGCAATTGGAAAAAAATGCTGCTGACGAGAGCTCTACTGGTTCGGGATTGGGCTTGCTGACGATGCTCAGCGATTATACCGCCAAAATGGGCTGGAAGTTCCAGACCGTGCAACAAGACCCGGAAGTAATTACGGTGACAACTATGGTGCAATTAAGAGTATAGGTAAGAGTGGGCGATCGATAATATCTAAGGAACTTTTTACGACAATGGAAATTAAGACAAAAGATTACGGGATCTGTTACGATCCATCAACGGCAACCGTGAGTTTTGTTGGATCTCTAAGGCTGAGCGGGGCCGAAGACTACGCGCCGATAGTGCAGTTGCTGGGTGAGGTAGCCGACGTGGAACCGGCGAAAATTACCCTCAATGTGCAGCAGTTAGAATTTTTGAACAGTTCTGGCATCAATATGCTCTCGAAGTTTATTATCGAGGTGCGCAAAAAAGCTCGGGTGCAAATGGTGGTACAAGGCTCTCAACGCATAGCTTGGCAAGGTAAATCTTTGAAGAATTTGCAGCGCCTGATGCCTGGTTTGCAGTTGGAATTACTATAGACAAATGATTACTTTTAGGGTGCGGACTGTTGAGCAATTTTCTGTTAGTAGAGGCGCACATTCTCGGGTCATGCTGGAAGAACAACCATCTAGAGAACAGCTACTTTTGGAGATAGAAAGATTGCGCCAGCAAGTGGAAGACTTGAAGGAAGAAAAAGCGGATCTGGAAATCTTGCTGGAAACTACTGCTGAACATTCTGATAGTCTTGCTAGTGAGTTGCAGAATCGGGCATTGGAAGCGGTGCGGGAAGGCGAAATCAAGTTGGCTCAGTTTCTCGAAGCGATTCCAATCGGGGTGGCTGTGCTCGATTCTCTGGGCAAACCTTGCTACGTCAATCGTGCGGGAAAACAGTTGCTTGGTCAAGGGATTGTGCCGTTAAATGCTGTTGATGATTTGTCAGAAAGTTATCAAATTTATATAGCGGGAACTGATACTATTTACCCGTTTGAGAATTTGCCGATTGTCCGAGCTTTGAGGGGTGAGAGCACAACGACTGATGATATGGAAGTTCATCAACCCGACAAGAAAGTTCCCATTGAGGGCTGGGGAACACCAATTTTTGATGAGGCTGGCAAAGTTGCTTTTGCGATCGCAGTTTTTCAAGATGTCACCGAACGAAAACAAGCTGAAGCCGAGCGCCATAAATTTATTAATGAACTATTTAAACTCAAAGAAAATTTGGAAAAATCTCTGGATGCCGAATCAGACTTAACTGATGCCTACGGGCGATTTGTGCCGCATCAATTTCTAAATTTATTGGGATATGAAAGTATTCTCGATGTCAATTTAGGCGACCAAGTGCAGGAAGAAATGTCGGTGCTGTTTGCGGATATCCGCGACTTCACAACGCTTTCGGAAACTATGACGCCGCAAGAAAATTTTAATTTTATCAATGCTTACCTGTCGCGGATGGAGCCTGCTATTGCTAGCCATAACGGCTTTATTGACAAATATATCGGCGATGCAATTATGGCTCTGTTTAGCGACTGCGCAGATGATGCACTAAAAGCGGGTATTGCGATGCTAAATATCCTGACTGATTACAATGAACACCGTCAAAATATCGGCTACATCCCGATTCAAATTGGCATTGGTATCAATTCGGGTTCTTTGATGCTGGGGACAGTCGGCGGCGCAAGCCGAATGGACAGCACTGTGATTAGCGATGCTGTTAATTTGGCATCTCGCATTGAAGGATTGACTAAAGAGTACGGCGTACCTCTGTTAATTTCTCAGCAGACTTTGGAACGGTTGCGAAATCCGGCTGATTATGCTATACGGATTGTGGATAAAGTACAGGTTAAAGGAAAATCTCAATATGTCACAGTCTATGAGGTATTTGATGCCGATCCGCCGGAAATTCTGTCGGCTAAGCTAGCGAATTTGGCCCTATATACTGAAGCTATGTTACTGTGCGATCGCAAGGAGTTCCGATCAGCGGGAAAATTGTTTGAAGAGTGTTTGCGGACAAATCCGAGCGATCCGGTAGCTCGCATTTACCTGAAACGCTGTCGGGATTGGCGATCGCTCCTCAAGGGAATTTAGAAGAAGTCATTAGTCATTGGTTATTGGTTATTAGTCAGTAGTCATTAGTCAGTAGTCATTAGTGCTGTCCCCGCGATCGAACAGCAGTCAGCAGTCAGCAGTCAGCTTCGATCGGTTTCGCGACAGACTATCTACCAAGAAACCCGGTTTATCATCTAAGAGTGCGTAAGTCCTGATAATATAATTAGTAATTTGGAGTGTCAAGAAATAACGATGGGAATCAACAAGCGGCAGCCGAGAATATCTATAAAACCTTCAGTGATTAAAGTTATAGCTCTGTTCTGCCTGTGCTGCTTGTTAACTGCAAGTTGCGGACAGGGGGCTTCTCGATCGCCCAATTCGACAAATTCGACAAATAACGGCAATAGCGATCGCGTGACGATTGGCACAACCTTGAAATTGCGGACGATCGACCCCGCTGACGCTTACGAAGTGATCTCAGGACAACTGCTGCGCAATTTGGGCGATACTCTCTACACTTATAAGTCGGGAACTACTGAGTTAATCCCTGGCTTAGCGACAGCAATGCCGAAAGTTAGCAAAGATGGATTGACTTATACAATTCCTTTGCGTCAAGGGGTTATTTTTCACGATGACACACCGTTTAACGCAGCAGCAATGGAGTTTTCCTTGCAGCGGTTTATCAAAAATGGCGGCCGTCCATCTTTCTTATTGAGCGATGCTGTAGAATCGGTGAAAGCGACGGGCGAATACGAATTAACTTTTAAATTAAAAAAGCCTTTTGCTGCTTTTCCTTCCCTATTGACATTTGCTGGTATTTGTGCTGTTTCTCCGAAAGCTTATGAGATTGGGGACGGCAAATTTAAACCCGATACGTTTGTGGGAACTGGACGCTACAAGTTGGCGAAGTATGGCAGCGATTCTCTCAGGTTTGATGTGTTTGATAAGTATTGGGGGGAAAAGCCGGTTAATCAAGGCATTGACATTTTGCTGCTTTCTAGTTCGTCAAATTTGTTTAATACTTTTCGGACTGGTGCGATCGATGTTGCGTATTTATCTCTGGATGCAGATCAAGTTCGCAGCTTGGATGAGGGAGCAAAAAAGGGGAAATGGCAGGAATTCGCCGCCGAGAGCAGTACAGTCAGTTATATGACGCTAAATATCAAGTCTAAACCGCTGGATAAGTTGGAGGTGAGACAGGCGATCGCCTCCGTGATGGATCGGCCCCTGATTAACGATCGCGTATTGCGGGGACAAGCGCAACCACTGTATAGTCTGATTCCCACAACCTTCGACGTTCACAAACCCGTTTTTAAGGAACTGTACGGCGACGCCAACATGACAAAGGCGAAGGAACTGTTGACGAAAGCGGGATACTCGGCGGCTAATCCGTTGATTCTGCAAATTTGGTATCCTTCGGCTTCCACAAAGCGAGCTTTGGTGGCGAGTACGATCAAAGCTTTGGCCAAACTGAAGATGGACGGGATAATGGAGGTAGAAATCAACAGCGTTGAATCTCCGACTTTGTTTCAGAATATAGAGAAGGGGATTTATCCTGCGGTGTTAGTGGATTGGTACGCCGACTTTTTTGACGCTGACAATTATATTCAGCCGTTTTTGGATTGTGCGACGGGTTCGGCGGCTGACGGGTGCTCTAAGGGTGCAAGTCAGGGGCAGGGTTCGTTTTATTATAGCGATCGAGTAAATCAACTGATCGACAAGCAGCGAAAAGAAGCAAACCCCCAAACCCGCAAAGCTTTGTTTGCTGAAATTCAGGACATACTAGGTAGAGACGTACCTTTCATCCCTCTTTGGCAGGATAAGGACTATACCTTTGCTCAGAAAAACGTGACTGGTGTCCGTCTCGAACCGACGCAATCCTTTCCCTTCTGGTTCCTGAAAAAGCAATAATTCTTTACAAGGATTTGTAAGAGTTGAAACGTCAACAATTATCTCATGTTTTGTGCACAACAGGGTGATGATTGTCACAGTTTATCGAAGAGACTAATCACCTAACTCTCTCCAAAAATGTTGGATATTATTAGAGAGAGAGACATCGCTAAGGGTGAATATATGAAACTTGGAATTTTAACAACAACTGGGCTTTTAATTGCGATCGGCTTTGCTTCTGGAGTCAAAGCAGAAAACGTATCACAAGTCAAGCAACTATTAGAAACTAAAAAATGTAGCAAATGTGACTTGACAGGAGCGCAGCTTGCTGGTATGAACCTCAGCGGAGCAGATTTGAGCGGTGCAAATTTGACCGGTGCCAATTTAAACGGTGCTAACCTCAACGAAGCCAAACTGAATCAAGCAAATCTGAAACAAGCTAAATTGCAAGGTGCGAGTCTAATTGCGGCTAAAATGCACGGGGTCAATTTGGAAGGTGCTGATTTGACTCGCGCTAACCTGAGTCTGGCGGGTTTAGTAATTGCTAGTTTAAAAAATACCAACCTCACCAGTGCTAATTTAGTCGGTGCTAATTTAGAAAGTGCTAATTTGGCAGGTGCGAACCTGAGAAATGCTCGTCAGTCTGTAGCGAATCTAGCGAATGTCAGTCTCCGGGGCGGCAGTTTGTCGGGAATAGACTTACAGGGCGTCAACTTGCGGGATGCAAATTTGACCGGTGCAAATTTGACTGGTGCAAATCTGAACGGTTCGGACTTGACTGGTGCTAATTTAAAAGATGCCAATATGGCAAATGTAGATCTGAAAAATGCTTCTTTGCCGTAGGACGATCGCCAGTTGTTATATCAAATTCCCGTGTTTAACCAACTTAATATAATCATGTAGGGGCAATTCCGTAATTGCCCCTATAATTTTAATTATTGAATTTACTCAAAAAAATTAACTGTAGGGTGCTGATAGTTGCACCTTACACTTTGTTAGGAATGAGAATTAAATAACTTCCACAAGTTTGTGGGATGGGCGGGACGCCCATCCCACAATAACAATTAAAATTGTAAGTTATTTAATTCGCGATCCTTAGTAATTAATCTTCCTCGTGAGTATCTTGGGGGAAACGAATAATGTCATCATCGCCGAGGTATTCGCCATTTTGGATTTCAATCATCACTAGGGGAATAACGCCTGGATTTTCGACGCGGTGAGGTGTATTCATGGGAACATAGGTTGACTGTTTCTGCATGAGAATCGTCTCGTTGTCGTTGCAGATTACTTTAGCGGTACCGGAAACCACAACCCAGTGTTCGCTGCGATGATAGTGCATTTGGGTGCTGATATGGTGGCCCGGTTTGAGTTCAATCCGATTGATTTTGTAACGATCGCCTGCGTCTATGATTGTAACTTTACCCCAGTAGCGGGTTTGTGTGCGATGATCGTCAATTGTTTCGATTGTGTCCACTGTTTCCACCATGCTGTTGATCTCGCTAACGGTGTGTATGAAAATAATTGTATTGAAAGTATATCATTCGGTAAGTGCGATCGGGCTTTTGGCTGAGTTTTAAAGGCGCTATTGAGCTTGATCAGATTAATCGCCATTGGCCATCCGTCCACAAACTGACAAAAAAGCCCTAACTTTGTTGTAGCAATTAAGCTGTTGTGCATTTAAACTGTATATTCGGCACGGCGTCGAAGCCCATCCCACAAGAGTGTTTGATTGATTTTTGACACAGAATTTAAATGTAGGGCAGGGTATTGCCTACCCATACAAGAATTGGGGTTTAATGTTCCGCAGTCAAAAGCTGAAATTCTTCAGCACTAATCCGATTTGCTTGATACAAAATCTGAGCAATTTCTGAAAGGGCTAACACAGAATGAGCTTGATAACCATTGGCTTGCAATTTATCTTTAACTCCCCGTTCGTGGTCAATCAAAACCACAATATCTTCCACCTTCAACCCAGCAGATTGCAACTTACCTGCACCTTCCATCACACTTTTGCCACTAATCAAAATATCATCAACTACTACAATAGTTTCTCCAGCCTGAAAATGCCCCTCAATCAACTTTCCAGCACCATAAGTTTTCACCTCCTTGCGCGGAAAAATCATCGGGCGTTCCATTCGTAAAGCTAAACCAGTGGCTGTGGGTAAGGAACCATAGGGGATTCCGGCAATGCGATCGAATTTTAAGTCTTTGAGAATGTCGGCGTAGGCACTAACAATTTGGTGAAAGATTTGCGGAATTGAGATGATTTTTCGCAAGTCAATGTAATATGGAAATGTGGCCCCCGATGCTTGTACATGATCGCCAAAAACTACGCAGCCAATGTCATAAAGTTGCAAGATTAAATCGCGGTTGGGTTCCGGTTGCAAAAAGCAAACGTCCGGCAGCCACAATTCGCAAGTAGGACTACCTGCGATCGCCTTTAAACGCTCTTCATTAATATTATCCCGCAATTTTTGCACTTCTTCGCGCGGATTTGACTCTGCAAATAAACTAGCAGGTATTGGCAACAATAAACCCTCACCATTCTTGCTTAAACCAGCCGCCAGCAGTTGAGAGAGGTCATTGGCTTCTGCGAGGTCATTTTCTGCTGGGATATCTCCTTCAACTAAAATTAGGCGTTCTGGAGCAGCTTTGCGGATGCGGGCCAACATATCCGGCATTACTCCTACTTCTAAACCAACTTTTTCAGGAGTTCCCCAAGTCTGAGAAACGCGGACTAATTGCAAGTAAAAAGGGTTTTCTGGTGTTGGGTATTCTTGGAAAATGGCGGCGGAGGGATTTGCTGTGGCACAGAGGACAAAAACAGTTTTGCCGGGATACAATAAAAATGGGGCTACTTGATCGAATCCGGCATAAGGACTTAGAGTAATAGCATCAACTTGCCAGTCTTCAAATACGGTTTTTGCAAATATTGTGCTAGTATTTAAGTCGCAGTGTTTGGCATCTAAAATTACGGGAATATGACCCGGAATAATTTTCAAGATTTGTTGCAGTAATTCCCAGCCTGGAATGCCCAGAGATTGGTAAAAACCGAGACTAAGTTTGCAAGCACAAATTAAATCTGCTGTTTGGTCGATCGCGAATTTAGCCTTTGCCAACAAATCCGTCATTGTTAACAAATCGAAATTTTCGCGATCCGGTTCAAGGGCTAAATATAGCAAAGTTTGATTTTTTTCAATCGCCTCTAAAAGCTTGTCGCTGAAGTTTGTTTGATTTATCATCGGTATTTGGGGATAGTAAGGGGAGGAAGAACACTGATATGCTAAGCTTTTATGCCAAACAACTTTCGTAGTAAGGATTTTAGTCCTTTTAAAAAAAGTAAACCATGTTGATAAATACGATCGCCTTTAAGACTTGGGACAATTTGCTACACAGCTATGTTGACGATTTTGGGCGCGTGAATTATGGGCGGTGGAAAGCTGAATCGGCGGATGTTTTGAGACAGTGGCTAGAAAGTTTGGCGGATGTGGACTTGGCGGGTGTTGATACAGATGGACGGCTGGCTTTGTGGCTGAATGTCTATAATGCGATCGCAATTTCTCAAGTTATTGAAGTATATCCGATCGCGTCAATTCGTCCAAAAGTTTTGGGAATTCCCAACTGGCTAAGCTTTATGGATTTTTTCGCCCGTTCAACTTATACAATTGCGGACAAAAAGTATAGCCTCAATCAAATCGAACATGAGATTTTGCGTCGGGATTTTGCCGAACCACGCATCCATTTTGCTTTGGTTTGCGCTGCGGTTGGATGTCCGATGTTGCGTCGCGGGGCTTATTTCCCAGAATCGGTACGAACTCAACTGGAAATAGACACGAACCGTTTTATTCAAAATCCCGATAAGGTGCGGTATGATGCGGGGAAAAAGACTCTTTATTTGAGCAAAATTTTTAAGTGGTATGGTGAAGATTTTGTGAAGGCGGCGGGCTCGGTGGCTGGATATGTAGGTGGTTATTTGGGCGCGGATGTGGTTATGGGGGATGAATGTGCGATCGTTTTTTTGCCTTATGACTGGAATTTGAATCGGGTTGATGGATAAAATTTGCGCCTGTGGGTAGGTGTTTTTTTGAGGGGCTAATTTTTTTCGGCTGTCGTTACCCCTTCAAATTGCCAGATTCAACAGGGCGATCGGATGACTCCGAGGCAACGGCGCGATCGACTGACTGACACGTCTGCACAGTCGCACCGCTGGCACGGTCTAGATTTTTTGCGTCAAGGGTGCGAGTTTAAAGTTTGTTGATTTTTAAAAATTGAACTTGCACAGAAAGGACAGAAAATCGGTCACAACTCAATTTTATCGGGTAATATAAATCTAAACCCTTTACATCAAAAAGTTAAGCTATGAGAAAACCACCTTATTATTATTTAAAAAATATTAGCCGTCGTTGGCACACTGAAATTAAGAAAGTAGATGGTAAGGTAATAATTCTTTCTCCCTACTTAACATCAAAAACAGCAGAAGGAATTTTAAGAGATTCAAAATTTTCTGAGTGTGAGATATATACAATCTTTTCAGTCCACAATTTTATTTCGGGTGCTTCTTCATTAAAAACCTTAAAATGTTTATATGATAAGGGTTGTAAACTTTATCACTTACCAAGACTTCATGCTAAAATAATTATTTCACCTGGTAGATTTGCTACTATAGGCAGTCAAAATTTAACTAGAAATGGTGTTAAAAATAAAGAAGCTAGTGTAATAACATTTGATGTTAAAGAAGTTAATAAAATAGAGGAACTACTAAATCAATGGATTCCTCAACGCAAATGTATAACTTCTGAAATGATTCAGCATCTAGAAGATAAAATAATAAATTTACGTAAAAAGTTTAATTTAATAAATCGTGAATTAAAAAAAGAAATAAACGATTTACAGGATGAAATTTGGCAGGATGAAGAGGAACGTATTGAGATAGAAAGATTAAATAAAGAAGCTGAAGAAAAAAGATTAAGAGAAGAACAGAGACTACAAGAATTAAAGAGGGTACAAGAAGAAAAGAGGAAACAAGAAGAACAGAGAAAACTAGAAGCAAAGAGGGTACAAGAAGAACAGAATAGAAAAGTAGTTAACACTATCAGAGATACATTACAACAACTTACACCACATGGACAGATTAAAAAAGAACTTGCCGAAGAATTTATTAGGACTTGTGCTTATTGGGATCAGTTCCCTCGTGGTGATATAGTTAATGCGCCAAAATACGCTAAACACATAAAAAATTATAGAGATAACTGGATAGTTTATACTGGTAATTCATTTTCGATTAGTTATGCAATTTACAATTGTCAACAAGTTTTATTAGAATTTTTGCAAGAAATAGAATCGGGAAAGGTGATGTCTAGATCCCAGCTTTTGGAAAAATTAGAGTTAATTGTTAAAACGGCAGTGATTAAGAGTAACGGAGATAAATTCATAAATTACTATAATGAAAATTGGGGTAATTTTTTATGGTTTGGAAATCAAGGTATTTGTATTAGTGATTTTGTAAATTTAATTCTTACTAAAGGTGGTATTGATGACCGCCTCTTTGGTTTGATAGAGTAATTTGATGAAACTGTAGCAGTTCTAATTCTTACGTCAGGAAATTAAAGTATTAGTTTTGGTTGCAGGGTCGCACGGTCGCAGTGGTCGGAGCGGTTGGAGAGGCTGGCACGATGTTATGGATGTGATACAACTATAAGTAGTGTCACTAAAAGAATTCATTATGACCATTAAAGTCTTTTTACATACCCGCGACCCAAAAGAAAGTGAGGGTAATAACGAGTTCATTGAATTCGAGCGCATCCCTGTTGTTGGAGAATACGTCTCGCTACAAAGCGCAGATACACTATGGTACAAAGTTGTACTTGTTGTACATACACCGTTCCCCTGCGACTGTGACGCTGAGGTATACGCTGTTGGACTAGATCATTTAGAAGCTGTAAAAGCATCAGGATATCATGCTGTATCTTGACGTACTTGTAAGGGTTGTAAGCGCTACATAAGGAAATTAACGTTTCCTTATGTGGTTTCAATGCTTGCAGGTTCTAGGCGGGGAAATACCAGTTTCCCCGCCTAGATTTATTTAGCAAAGTAAGGTTGGTGATATTCTCACGTCACTATCTAAAAATGGTGTGACTGTTAGAGCGAAACTTACAGGTTGCAATCAACCTAAATCCCTATCAGGGATTGAAACAGATTTAAGGATATCTAACTCTTGTTTTGCGTCTTCAAGTTGGAATCAACCTAAATCCCTATCAGGGATTGAAACATGGCCTCAATCAGCTTGAGGGTGGAGATTTTCACTAATCGGTAGGTGGTTAGATGAATGCTAACCAATTAGCTATTGATCCGCCCTTAAACCTCTCCACTCAAAATCTGTTGAACCGTCAAACTTAGCTGTGGAAACATGGGAGATACGATCGCCTCCCCATCCCGAAACACCCCAACCTCAACATATTGCCCATCCTGAAGCCGCAAAACCGTCACGACTTCTTCAATTGGATCGATCGCCCAATACTCTGCAATGCCCCGCGCTGCGTACTGAGCTCGTTTGCGCTCGTAATCCCGATCCCTACCCAGTCTACCCCGACTGACTACCTGCACAACAAACCGAGGAGGCAGCATATCGAAAGTGATAGTTAGCCTGGTTGCTGTCAGCGGAATGTGTTCAGGTTCCAGAATTATCAAATCGGGGTAGCGGTTGGCGGCATCTCCCGATCCTCTTCGAGGGCTTCGCCAACGCAAAACAGCAACTTGAACCTCGCAATTATGCGTTTTAATCAGTCTAAGTGGCACTAGCCCGCTGCTAGCAAGATAGAAAAATAGATAGTTAGCAATGAAATTGTTAGGCTCAGATTCTGGTGGCAAAGCGATTAACTCTCCATCAATTAATTCATAGCGATTATCGGTGTTGTCTGAGTAGTTAAGATACTCATCAAAGGTTAATTTGCTAAGTTTAACTTGTACCATATTGCATTCCTTGATTTCTTAGTCCGCGGAGGCGGACTTTGTTTGTGTAGAAGCGGTTTCAACCGCCAAATGATATTAATCAAGTCTACTGTGCAACTTTAACAGGTGTCCCACCTTCCACCTACAATCGCCATACAAGTGAGATATTAAAAACTATCACGGCTCAAATCCTCTGGAATATAAACAATGATTTCAGATAAATTTCGACAAGAATTGCGATCGCAAGCTAAACTCTGGCAAGCAGAAGGACTCATCGATACTTCATTGTACCAACAACTTGCCGATCGCTACCAATTCAACACCCTCGAAACCGCCTCCCGCAACCGCTTCCTCAGCATTCTCATCAGTCTCGGTAGCATTCTCCTGGCGATAGGAGTCATCACCTTTGTGGCAGCCAACTGGCAAGTTTGGCCGCGGGAAGGCAGAGTTACACTGCTACTGAGCTTATTTGTAGCAGTGAATGTAGCAGGTTTTTATCTGTGGCGAATTCCGCCATCTCGCGGCAAAAATTCCCATCCAAATATGCCCCCAACCAAAGGGCGAAACAAACTTTTGGGTGAAGGATTGTTGCTATTAGGTGCTCTGATTTTAGGAGCAAATATGGCCTTGATGGCGCAGATGTTTCATATTGGCGGTTCTTCCTACGGACTTTTCCTTGCTTGGGGAATCGGCGTGCTCGGAATGGCTTACAGTTTGCGCTTGACTTCCTTGGGCTTTTTATCAGCACTTTTAGTCGGTTTAGGCTATTGGTTGGCTGTGCTAGATTCGTCTGCAAAAGTCGAGTTTTCTTGGCTCGAAATTTTGGTGCGACAAATGCCGATCGCAGCTAGTATCATGTTTATACCACTGGCTTACTGGTGTCGATCGCGTGTTATATTTGCCCTAGGTGCGATCGTCCTAATTTTTTCCCTACAAGTTTCGATAGCGCAAGGGTTAAATCTAAACTGGGGTGCTGCAATTTTTTGTGCTCTACCACCAGCTTTGTTGTGGGGATACGACGATGCAATGTGGCCGAATATAGACAGCAGACTGTTTCAAGCTACCGCCCGCAGTTTAGCACTGGTATTTTTGGCTGGTCTTTTTTACTTTCTTTCCTTCCACTGGCTGTGGCAAGATTCCGTCAATCCTTCGCAAATTTCGCTGGATTGGAGTGTTTTGGCAAATGTGACTGTTTTGGGTGCTTTGATGGTGTTTGAGTGGCTGCATTTGGGACGTTTGGAACTACGGCGACCAAAACGAAAAGGTGTGGATTTGACTACAGGTGCGATCGCAATTTTTATAGTCATCACCGCTTTAATACCATTTTACCACTTGAGTTTTAGTCCGATTCCACAATTAGCGACTTTTCTGTTTAACGTTTTATTATTTCTACTAGCTGTCGGTTTAATCCGAGAAGGTTTAACACTAGGAAACCGCCAGACTTTTTGGGGAGGAATGGTATTGATAACCTTGCAAATTATCAGCCGCTTGTTTGAATACAATACTGAACTGTTGCTCAAATCTTTCGTATTTGTGTTGTGTGGAATAGGTGTAATTGCCGCTGGCTTGTGGTTCGAGAGACACTTCGCCACAATCAAAGATGAATAGAAAGAGAAGTCCGGCAACAGATTATTCATCCCTCTCTCTTTTCCATCTCTGCGGACTCTGCGCTCTCTGTGGTTTAATAATTCCGGAAAAAGCCAAAACAATAACTCATAAATAATATGAACACAAACAAGATTGACTTATTAGTTGAAAATCCAGCAGATACAACAAATCTGTTTCAACTTCCCCCAGAAGCGAAACGCATTCCTGTGTGGCGATTATGGATTCCTTTGCTCCTGCAAATCGGACTGATTGCCGCTGTACCCGCTCAATCAGTTTACACTTTTGTCACTGGCAAAACAGTCATTTTACAAACAGTACCAGTAGACCCTTACGATTTGCTGCGCGGATATTACCAAGTTTTGAGTTATGATATTTCTCAGAATAACAATCTTGAGAAATTACCAGGCTGGAAAGATTTACCAAGTGACAAAACACCTTGTCCTCCCGGCACTATTTGCCCAAAGGCAAAAAACTATAATGTCAAGGCAGGAACCAATTTTTATGTTATTCTGGAATCACCAAAAGATGTAGTTAATTCTGGTAGTCCGAAAGCCTGGAAACCTGTGCGCGTCAGTTTGGAAAATCCATCTAATTTACCTGCAAACCAAATCGCACTTCTGGGTAAATATAACGGCTGGCAGATGGAATATGGTTTAGAAACTTATTATATGCCAGAAAACGAAAGGGAAAAGGTTAATCAGGATATTGGTCAAGCTCAAAGGAGAAAACCGCAATCTTTTGTGGTAGAAGTGAAAGTAGATAAAACAGGTCATGCTGTGCCCGTGAGTTTGTGGGTGCGCGATCGCAATTATCGATTTTAGCTGAAGGGGCGATCGACCGCAGCCTAGTTTTTTGAGTATTTATGCTGATTTTTTTGTGAATTGCGAGCGATCGACCCTTCAATTGCTGTAAAGTATATAAAGACTTGTGCAAATCTTGCAGATTCAACAAAAGCGCAAGTTCAGACTCTACTGGAGCTTCTCATGTTAGCCGAGCTAATCTCTGCCAGACAAATAGTCAAGGCCAAACTCATCGACTTCTTAGGACTTCCCGGCAATTGCCAAGACAAAACAGATCACCTCGTTAGCACAATTGTATCCGTGCTAGAAGTGGACACAGCCGAACAAGCAAGATTTTGGGAGACATTCAAAAGTGAATTAGCCGTCGATCCGGTAGAATTAGAAGAAATTCTCAAGTGTTCGGCGGCAGAACGCCAGCAGTGGATTGAACAGGGCAAGCTTCCTATCCTAGAATACCGCTCTTTCCGCAAATCAGGAATCCATTTAGAATATCCCGTTCACGACAGAAGATTTATCTTAAGTCTCACGCAAACCGACATTAATAATTGGCGGAAAGAACCCAAGGATCTGATTCAAAACCATCGCCAAAGACCTGTCCAAATCAATACAGAAAATACCGAACAAAACGAACAATCGCGAGTAGCTTTTAGTTCAGCTTGGGAAAAGATTATTGTTGATTGGAACGAGCAAGGTTCGGCGGAAATTTCAGCAACATTCCAGCTAGCTTACTGGACAGTTTGGGCATCGCGATGGGCAAAAGAAAATCAGCTAAACAGCAAAGCAGTTGAATCTAACGAAATCTACGAAACTCACCAGCAGGAATGGTACGAACGCAAAAATCAAGCAGTCAAGTTACTGATTGAAATGCCCTATGCCATGCTTTACTTCTATCGTCCCCCCGGTGCTGATAAATTATATTTGGAACTGTGCGACGACCACCAGGAAATGATGAAAGATGGCTACTATTGGGATAAGTGGGAGTTTTTTAATCAGAACCGCAGACTGGTAACTAAGTGTCGCGAATGCGTGTACTGCGAAACCAAAGATTATTACTCGCTTTATTACCTGGAAATCAAGAGCGATAAGTTTCCCGATTTTAGTTTTTCTTACCACACGCCGTACACGATAGGTCGAAAATTTTTGCCGCATCCAGAAACTTTACCTGCTGTGGATCACGTAGAACAAGATGGCATTTTTAGGTTTGGCCGTCCGCTGCTGGAACAGGAGAAAGTTATTCACACAGAAAAGGATGTATTGTTGAAGTTTGAGGCGGCTTTATTGTGTGCTAAAAAGTTTGTTAGTTAATAGTTAACTGTTAGCTGTTAGCTGTTGATGCTTAACAGTTAACCGAAAGCAATTTGGTTACAGCCTCTCGATTCATCGGTGGGGTCAATTATTCAATCGAAAATCCAAAATCCAAAATCGGTTGATGCCCCGAAGCATCCAGTTTTGTGGCATCATGGGAATGTTACACAAAAAAGTGCGTAGCTCGATCGCCCTGATTGAAGATCAAAACGGGCGATCGCATCCTACAAGCACTGATACCCATAGCTTAAATCTGGAAAAATTGTTGCCAAAATCAAAATTATGTGCAAGTTGCTATCGACTTAAGATATCATAAAGCCATATTGTGAAAATAAATAACAAAACTAAAACGATCGGAGAGCTGTAATCGTTATGGGCCGTGTAGGAGTATTGCTATTAAACTTGGGCGGGCCCGATAAAATCGAGGATGTCCGCCCTTTCCTGTTCAACTTGTTTGCTGACCCGGAAATCATTCGCATTCCGTTTCCGTGGATGCAGAAACCTCTCGCCTGGTTGATTTCAACCCTGCGCTTTCAAAAATCCCAGGCAAACTACCGCCAAATCGGGGGCGGCTCTCCTTTGCGTCGCATCACAGACGAACAAGCCCTAGCCCTGCAAGAAGTTTTGCAGCAAAAGGGACAAGATGCTCAAGTATATGTAGGGATGCGCTACTGGTATCCTTTTACTGAAGAGGCGATCGCCCAAATTAAGCGCGATCGCATCGAACAACTGGCTATCCTGCCACTGTATCCTCAATTTTCCATCAGTACGAGCGGTTCTAGCTTCCGACAGCTAGAGGAAATGTGGGGCAAAGATCCAGCCCTTAGTCAGATTGAATACACTGCAATTCCTTCTTGGTATCAGCGGCCAGGCTACATTCAGGCAATGTCTGAATTGATTGCCCAAGAGTTAGACAATACTCCTAATCCCGATGGAGTTCACATCTTTTTTAGCGCCCACGGTGTCCCCGCCAGCTATGTAGAAGAAGCTGGAGATCCCTATCAGCGCGAAATTCAAGATTGCACTCGTCTAATTATGGAGCATTTGAATCGATCGAACGAACACACTCTAGCCTATCAAAGTCGGGTCGGGCCGGTGGAATGGCTCAAGCCTTACACCGAAGATGCCATCACCGAATTGGCAGCAAATGGAGTCCAAGATTTGTTGGTAGTTCCGATTAGTTTTGTTTCCGATCACATCGAAACTCTCCAAGAAATTGACATGGAGTATCGAGAATTGGCAGAAGAGTCGGGGATTCACAATTTCTACCGAGTACCAGCGCTAAATACTTATCCGGTGTTTATTGAGGCCTTAGCCGATTTAGTCATCGAGTCGATCGAATCTCCCAGCGTTAAGTTCTCTGATGTGATACGCCCTTCCAAAAAAGTGAAGATGTATCCTCAAGAGCAGTGGGAGTGGGGTTTGACGACGGGGGCGGAAGTCTGGAACGGTCGTGTAGCAATGGTTGGTTTTATAGCATTAGTGATCGAGTTAATTACGGGTCAAGGCCCGCTACACTCGATCGGCTTGCTTTAGATCCATTATCATTAGTTGATAGTTAACTCCTGATCATACCGAGGACACGGCACTGCCGTGTCCCTATCCAGATTAGTAAGGAAACAGCACTGCCGTGTCCTGATTTCGGCTAATATTAATAACAAATAACCAATCACCAATAACCAATAACCAATCACCAATAACTAATAACAAATAACCAATAACTAATAACTCAATTAATCTGGATCGCGCTTACTTTGGCGGGGATTTCCCAGTACGCCCCCAACTCCCTGACTTCTGTACCATCCGTACCACTCTTTAGAACTGCGAATAGCCATCCACAGCAGCAGCATCGCAATTAATCCTCCCTGTCGCGGGGCGTCAAAAGCAAACAATACCAAGGAAATGCACAGAACATCTTGGAGGAAAATCATCCAAATCGGCAAACTTCGCAGCCGATAAAGCCATCCTGCTTGTACCAGTTGCAGCACTAAAGCCAATAACCCTCCGACAACGCCAATAATCCACAGTATCCAAGGATGAGCAACAATTTCGTCGATCGAACTTACCTGTGCGATCGCAATTCCCATAATTGCTCCTACAATAGGACTGAAAATAATTTGCACAATTTGCAGCACCCGCATTCCCACAAAAGTTTTAGAAGCAAATAACTCTAACAGCGACCAACTCACCAAAACCGTAATCACGACTTGGGGGTTAACCCGACATAATAAAGGTATTTCCGACCAAAGTTTGTCGATGCGTAACAGACCAATTAACAGCAGGGGCAGGGCAATTCTCATACCCCCTGCCGCAGACGCAGAGAGCGCAGCTAGGAGTCCAATCATAAAAATTAACTTTATAACGTCAGCTACAGCATCGATCTATTTCAGAATTTAATTCCCCTGGTGGCTGACTGTGATTTGAGCGATCGAACTCAAATTACTACTTGAGCTTAAATATCTCTCTCTATTGTAAGTGTATTTGCTGAATTGCTGCTTGGGACTGTAGGATTGTCGATCGACACAAACTAGAAGGCGCTTGTGCAGAACTAAACCGCGATCGTGATTAAATGAGAAAGTATGGGAAAACCAGCAGTTAAGCCGAAATAATTAAATTTAAAATACCACCTAACCCAGAGCTTCCGGCAAATTACTCCCCTATTTTCCCTCTTCCTTCTTCCTTTTCCCGTCTTTCCTCTTCCTTCTGTCAACAGTCAACAGTCAACAGTCAACAGTCAACTCTTCCTTCTTCCTTCTTCCTTCTTCCTTCTTCTTATGTCTGATTCATTATTTGCCGATGCCAGCCGCCGATTAGAACGAGCCTTAAAATATGTGTCTCTTTCCGAAGATACGATCGAGCGACTGAAATATCCCAAATCCAGTTTGATTGTATCAATTCCGGTGCGGATGGACGACGGATCGCTGCGAATTTTCCAAGGTTATCGGGTGCGCTACGACGATACTAGAGGCCCGACAAAAGGGGGTGTGCGCTACCACCCCAAAGTATCCCTTGATGAAGTACAATCTCTAGCCTTTTGGATGACTTTTAAATGTGCGGTTCTCAACTTGCCATTTGGAGGAGCAAAGGGCGGAATTACTCTTAATCCCAAAGAATTGTCCAAACTGGAATTGGAACGGTTGAGCCGGGGTTACGTGGATGCGATCGCAGATTTCATCGGCCCGGATGTCGATATTCCCGCGCCGGATGTCTATACCAATCCGATGATTATGGGTTGGATGATGGATCAATACAATATTATTAAGCGCCAGCTCAGTCCGTCAGTGGTAACAGGTAAACCAGTCACAATCGGGGGCAGTTTGGGCAGAGAAACGGCAACAGCAACTGGTGCTTTTTTTGTAATTCAAACTTTACTACCCAAATTTAAGCGAATTCCTAGCGAGACAACTGTAGCCGTGCAAGGTTTCGGCAATGCAGGAGCTGAATTAGCCGAATTACTCTGGAAAGCTGGTTACAAAGTTGTGGCTGTCAGCGATTCTCAAGGCGGAATTTATGCTAAACAAGGGTTAGATATTCCCAGCATTCGCCGATTGAAAGATGCTAATAAAGGTATCAAAGATATTTACTGTGAAGGTTCTGTTTGCAGCAATATTATCGAACACGAAATTTTGACAAATGAGCAACTTTTAGCATTAGATGTAGACCTGTTAATTCCAGCAGCTTTGGAGAATCAAATAACGGAAGCAAATGTCAATGATATCAAAGCTAAGTTTGTTTTTGAAGTAGCTAACGGGCCGATTAATTCGGCTGCTGATTTGATTTTAGAAACGAGGGGAATTCAGGTGATTCCTGATATTTTAGTCAATGCTGGCGGCGTCACTGTTAGCTATTTTGAGTGGGTGCAAAACCGCTGCGGGCTTTATTGGACGCTGGAAGAAGTTAATCAGCGGTTGCAGCATAAAATGGTCGAAGAAACTGAGGCAATTTGGAAAAAATCTGAGGAATTGTCAGTTTGTATGAGAACTGCTGCTTACGTGTACGGTTTGCACCGACTCGGTGCAGCGATGAATGCAAAGGGGACTAGGGATTATTACGTAAACGGTTGAGATGCTGGGAAGTTCGATCGTTCCTTACACGAATGCACGATGCTCAAAAACACGCTAAATGGTTTGTGAATCGGGAGTTTGATGTTCTGGTGGGGCTTCTAGAATTGGCTTTTGTGCCTGTTCGACAAAACTAAAGATCCAATACGTCTGTTTCTGTGCAGGTACGCAAGCCTGTCCCCAACAGGCAGCTAATGATCCAAAACTTGCTTGACAGAGATTGACTAATATTATTTAATACTGTAAAATTCTGAACTAAGGGTCGTTAAAATTTTAATAATTAAATACGGCAAGGGGTCTCCTGTGAATTCGATCGAGTTTAACAGGAGAGAACGTAAAAATCTTTGATTGATCAAAACTATATAGGCTACCCAATGAGACAACCTTTATTTGGTACGATCGCCGCCGGTGCGATCGTCATAGGTACATCGGCTGTTTTCTCCTCCTCGGCAGTCGCTCAAACCAGAAATCAATTCTACTGCGGGATTAGCGAAGGCAAACCCGCAACCATAGTTCGCACAGCGGCGAGAGGGAACATACCCTTGATAGTCTGGAACAACGAAGCTTTTTCAGTTTCCGGCTTCCCTCCCAAAAAGCGCTGCGAGGAGGTATCTGCCAGATTTCAACGGTTCAACGACAACGGACAGCTCAATTTCATGAGAGCAGGGAGGTTCAACGGGCAAAAAGTATTGTGTGTCGATCGAGCCAAAGGCAGTGGCAATTGTTCCAGTGCTGGATCAGTAGTGCTGACATTACCCCAGCGCAGCAATGCCAACCAGATTCTCGAACAAATGCTCGATACCCGGAACCGTGCTTCCAAGCAACCCCTGTATTTGAGTGGAGAAAAGCAGTTGGTAACATACGAAAATGGCGATGCTAACGTCAATCTAAATGTGTTGCTCAACAACGAACCCGCCGCAGACAACCAGCCTTTGTGGTAAAAGTAGCAAAGAAACCGTGAGCTAAATAAACATGGATTGGCGTTCACTGATTATGGCAACTTGTATCGGCGGCATCTCAATGATGCTGCCGGCACAACTCCCGCCTGCCAAAAATTCCTTAAAACAACTACCCATCGAAATATCGCAACAGAAATTGCAGCAGCAAGCTGAGTCAATAGCTGTGAGGATTCGCTCGTCGGGACAAGTTGCAGGAACAGGAATCGCCATTCGCAAGCAAGGTTTGCAGTACACCGTACTGACAAATGAACACGTCCTCAAATCCGGGAAAGCCCCCTACCAAATCCAAACCCCAGATAATAAAATCTATCAGGCAACAGAAGTTAAAGATGCTAATTTTAAAGGCAATGATTTAGCCTTGTTGCGCTTTACTAGCAGCGCTGAATACACGACAGCTAAGCTGGGTGCTGTGCCAAAAGTTGAAGATCAAGTATTTGCAGGTGGCTTTCCTTTTTCGGAAGAAGGTTCAAAAGACCGAGGATTTGTTTTCAAAACCGGCAAAGTTTGGCTGGTGCTAGAGAAAGCTTTGGAAGGCGGCTATCAAATTGGTTATACCAACGATATTGAAAAAGGAATGAGCGGTGGGCCGTTGCTGAACGCTCGCGGCGAGGTGGTGGGTGTTAACGGCGTCCACGCTTACCCGCTGTGGGGAGACCCTTACCAGTACAAAGATGGTAGTGAACCGAATGCAGCGCTGCGAGAACAGATGAGTAAGTACAGTTGGGGTATTCCGATCGACACTTTCAAGCAGCTAGCACCTTCAGCTTCTGAGATGACAAATTCTCTGAAAAAATAGCCGATATTGTGCACTGATCAGGGCGGTGCACGAGGATTCATAATTTCCGATGGAAAATATCTGTAAGCCTGTCGTGCGATTGCTTAGATTAAATTAAATAATTGGAAAATGACAAACTTTTATAGCAGAATTCCAGCCGTACTGATCGGGACAATCGCGATCGGCTCATTTCAAATACTGGCAGCAACCGCCCTAGAACCAACAAAAATCAGTGAAATTGCCCAAAAAATTACAGTGGTGATTGATGGCGACTGCAAAGGCTCGGGAGTAATCATTGAGCGTCAAGGCGAAAATTACACCGTCCTCACCGCCAACCACGTCGTAGCAAAGACGACTGGCCAATGCTTCATCAAAACCCCTGACGGTATGAGCTACAAACTCTACGAAGCCCGCCTCGTTCCTCGAACCGATTTAGCCGTGTTGCAGTTCCAGAGCAAACAAAACTATGCCGTTGCGCAAGCCGGGAGTTCTGTGAACTTACGGCCAGGAGCAACAATTTATTTCGCAGGCTATCCCAGTCCAGGACAGGTTGACACCAAACGCAGCTACCGCTTTGAAGAAGTCCGCGTTACTAGCCGAGTGCAAGGTGCGAGTGAAGGTTACGAACTATCGTACAGTGGCAACGCTCTCCCCGGTATGAGTGGCGGGCCGGTGCTCGACGGCACTGGTCGCTTGGTGGGAATTCACGGCAGAGCTGAAGTGCGGGAAATTCAAGGCGCTGTGGGCAATTACGGCGTTCCGTTTGAAATATTTTTGGCAAAAGAGAGCCAAAGGACTCGCGAGGAGCGATCGACCTCAGCCCAAAGACCGCCCGTGGAAATAGAACCGCCAGCCCCCGCACCTGCTCCCGTACCTGCTCCAGCCCCAACTCCAGCTCGCACACCAGCACCTGCACCAGCAGCTCGCGCCCCAGAACCGGCGGTGGAAGCACCAGCCCCGGTAGAAGCACCAGCCGCGGCTTTCGCTCCACCAGAACCGGAACCCATTGCAGCTAGGGAAGCGCAATCGCCTGCGGAGTCGGCAATTAGTTCGATGGTTCGCAGTCAGCAAACTCATGTTTCTCGCAACCGCAATTTTCTCAATTCTGTGCAGTCGATCGCCAAAACCTTTAGCATTTTATTGCCACAGGATTACAACTTTGCCATTCGCACCACGACTAGAGGCGCTTTTCACTACGCAATACCGAAGTCTGCGGACATGAAAGCTTATGTGGGAGCGATTTTCTTGGAGGAAAGCAGCAATTTAAATAATCCGCTGACTGTCTCAATTGTCTGCGAAGCAACAACCGCAACCAACGTTCGCCCTCCCGATCCGACTTACGGCAGAAGCAATTTAGCTTGCGGTGTGGGTACGAATCTCAGAAATGTCAGCAGTTTGCCGCAGCAAAATCTAGTAGCTCGGCCAGCACCGACTCCCGCAGCCCGGCCAGCACCAGATCCCGCGGCAAAACCTGCATCGGCTCCCGCAGCCAGACCAACTCCGCCTCAAACTAGAGCAGCAGCGCCGATCAGTTTTTTGAGTTTGGTGAATGTTTGCAATACTTACGACCTCAGCGGTCAAAATCCCCACCAAGAGCGAGCTTTAGAGTGGTTGCAGGGCAAAATCCCCGCCCAAACCATGCAAAAATTTGCTGAAGAGTGGCGCACTCAATTGATCGCCAAAGCTGGTAACAGACCGATTAATTTGGTCGATGTTTGCAAAGTGTACGATCGGGCAGGCCTCCACCCGCACCAAAATCGAGCATTGGAATGGTTACAGCAGCAAATTCCCAAAGAAACGCTGACAGATTTTGGTAAAAAGTGGCAAAATCAGCCAGGTTCGTAGTGAGGACTTTAGTCCTTCCTCAAAGTCTTAGGAAAAAAAGAAGGACTAAAGTCCAAACGATCGAACAAAAGAATTAATTGATTTCTAAGGAATTCATCATTGCTTCAGCCGTCTTTATATATTCCGAATACTCAGATTTTTCGGCCGTGTAAGTCAGCACATAAGCTTTATTATTCATCAGCGTCCAAGTTTGCATAATTTGAGTAGCTTTTTGCCCGTCTTGGGCATCAAAAATTACTGTATGACCTCGATTATTTGCAAAAGTTTTTGAATTTTCTTCAAGAATTTTGACATCATTAAAGTTAGTTTTAATTAAATTAATAGACGACTGATTGTACTCATCTAGAGACATCGGTTTTGGCAAATCTTCTATGCTGACAGTAATTTGTTCTTGAAAAGAATCAGCGCTGTTTTTTTTCGGGGCGAGGAAGACAACCACGTCGCTAATTAATGTATTTTGCGACTCTTGCTTTTCCCATTTTTCAGGATATTTGATTTTAAACTGATGGGTGGAACTTTGATAAGTTAATAAGTTCTCAACTCCAGTTTTCGAGAAATTTTGAATTGCGAAGGCGGAAGCTGCGATCGCCCCAGCAACTCCGATCCCGATTAAAGCTGGCTTCCATCCCAATGTAAATGTAGAAGTTTTCGTAATGGTAGATGTAGATGTTCGATCGACCATTTTAACCAAGCGCTGCAATAAAACCTGCGTATCTTTCGGCCGCCCATTCGGGAAATAAGCCATCAAATCATCAACCAAATCTGCTACGGGCTTCGATGCTTGAGTCGCCAAAGTACGCCAAATCAATTTACCCGATCGCGGATCTTCCTGCAAATTTATCGGTTGTTGAGCCGTTAGCAAATACACAAAAGTCCGCCCCAAAGCAAAGAAATCCGAACGGGGTTCGGCCTTACCATTTTTTTGTTCATGTGGAGTGTAACCCGCCGAAGAAATTCTCGTCACCTCTCCATTCGTTCTCTGAACAGTTTCTGTAAACTCCCGCACCGCCCCAAAATCAATCAATACTAATTTACCGTTCGATCGCCACATGATATTCTGCGGCTTAATATCCCGGTGAAAATAATTTTGATTGTGAACAAGATTCAAAATTTCTGTTAGTTGCGTCAACCAGTCAATAGCTAGCTGTGAGTCTATAGGTTGATGATTCTGATTTTCCAACCACTGCAGCAAATTCTTACCTTCAATTTTCTCCATCACCAAACAGTGCAAAGAGTTGGTAGTATCGTTAGGCTTGAAAGTAAAATAGCCGTCAGGTTCTACTTTCGGGAGTCCCGGATGCTTCAGCCGCTGCAAAACATTAGCTTCTTTCTGGAACAGTTCTACCCCTTTAGGTTCAATATAAGTGAGAACTTTTAAAACTTTCCGAGTCCCGTCTCTATCTCTGACTTCAAAAGTTTTGCCAAAGCCTCCTTGCCCCAAAACACTAAGTACCCGATAGCGTTCGTCTATTAACAACTTTGAGCCACAGCTTTGGCAAAACTTGATAGTCGGAGGATTTTCTGGATGGCGGCAGTTGGGATTAATGCAGTAGCTCATGGTAGGGAGGAATTAGCTTGGTAGAAATAGTATCTCGTGCCAAAGCAGCTTCCTGAAAGCTATCCGAATTGGGACAGCTTGGGATTAGTGCGGTGCTTGTCAGCATTGATTATTAAATATGATATAACATTACTCATGTTTTGAATACTCAATTATCGCACAATCTAAAACCTAAAATCTAAAACTTAAAATTTCATGACAAATCAAACCCGTCAGAAAACAAACAGGTGCATCAGGGCGAGTGTAAGGGTTCTCGCATTCCGGCAGATGATTTATTAATGAGAACCAGAGATTTACTGCCGGAATGCCAGAGCCCCTACGAATATATTTGCAAAAATGAGATGCACCCAAACAAACTTAATCGCCAGCCCTATGTAGAAATCGACTATCAGGGGGAGGTTTGACGCTACACGTACTGGGGCGCGATATCCAAAAAGCTTACTTGTTGGTTCCTCAAGATTGGGAGAAGCTGTCGAGATGTCAAGGGATTTTTGACAAAAAGAATGGGAGTCAGGCAAATAGCGCTTTGCCTTTGCTGTTAGCCCCGCAAATTATTTTTTTCGGGTGTGCTGTTCACTGTGGGAAGTTTGTTTAAAATAGAGAAAATCGGTCAGTATCTGTCGTGGTTGACGGTCAGCCGGTGGTCTGTGGGGGCTTACGGCAGCTTGGTAAATGTGAACGCGATGGTGCCAAAGCCGATCGAATTACCCGATCGAACAATCTTACCGCAGTTATTCGAGAAAAGCGCCGTCTACGAACCAACTTTGCAAAACTTAGCCTTGAATTGGGGAATTTTAGGATTGCACGCCGCAGTTTATTTAACCGTAACCTTGCTGCTGCAAAAGCGGAAAGATGTTTTCAAATAAATGTAGGGTGGCACCTTACCGGGATTGCATCAACCAGCAACTTTCGCTAAATTATCCGGCGACAACGGAGAAATCGCCAGCAATTCTTGAATAGAGAAAGGTTGACGTTGAGGAATTGCAGCTTCAGCGTCCATAAGTTCTCTGATTTTCTCAAAAATCAAAATTGCTTCTGGTTCTCCATCCGTTAGTTTTTCATAAAAATACGGTATCGAGAACCAATGCTCAAAAGCAATCTCTAACAAACCGTTAGTTGCTAATTGCACTTGCCAGTACCGAGAATATCTGCCATCAATTATCTCAAATAACGGCGCTGGATTCTCTAGAGGATAATAAGTATAGCGCTCATCGCAAATATAGTACCCTAAATTTCCTTGCCATTGGGAGATAGCATAGACAGTGTACTCTTTACCAACTATCAATTTAAATTCAGTTTTTTTGGTAATGTCTAGCGGTGGATTTAGGTAATTTTCTGGCAGGTTGGCTCCTTTGTTGGCAATGCAGCGAATTTTCATAGATTAACCTCACTGGTTTTTAGGTGCTATTTTAGGGTGTGTGCGTTTAATTTTGTACTCCACATTTTGGAGAGTGCGGGCACTTCTATACCAATGGATTTCAACGACATATCCCTCGATAATAGCGGTTTGGTTACTAGCCATTTTATACCAATCTTCAGCCTGACCGCCATAATGTGCAACCAATCTGGGAGCATCTCCTAGTGGTCTCCTGGAGCCACCTTGAATCATGATGGCAGGTTGAGCCTTAGCGTCTTGCAGCAGTATTTGTTCTTGTAAATTGGTGGGAATATCATCTGGAAGCGCACCTCTGATCATGTTGATATTAGTTACAAACTCTAAAAAATAGACTAATCTAATTATACAATCATGTGATCTGCACCCCCCATGTATTCTCCAATGTGAATGAGAACTTCAGCTTAGGTATTCCGCTTGCCTGTAAGCGATTTGTGATAATATCTACAACTGCATTGTATGACATATCATCTTTAGAACCAAATGGGATAGCTGCTTTCCATTTCCCATTTAAGGTGACAGTCAGTGTCGCAGGCACGATAAATTTTTGAGTCGATATATACACTTTGCTTACAGAGGCTTCTTCTTCGTTCCGCTTTACCTTAGCAAAATCCGACAAGTAAGTTTCTAGCAGTAACCAAAACACTGTGTCTACTGTAGCTATCAAATAAACTTCTTGGGAATTCCAAAGAAATGACTTGATAAAAACAGTCATTCTTTTATCTCCGATGTTGTCTATGTAATTATCATCTTTTGGTATGGACTCTAGATACTTGTTAACCCCGTAACGATTTAAGTCAAGACCGCGTTCCGTTAATAAGGCTGTCAGATATTTTTTCTTATCAGCAAGGTTAGCTAGCCTGACAAGAAGACCCGTATTACTATCGCGTAGAGTTCTGGTATCTGTTGGCAATAATTGCGGCTTACTTAGATCGATTTCTTCATTAAATAGTAGTTTAACCAAATCTTGTTTATAAGGATATATTCGTTCGATTGCCTTGCTAGAAAGTTGATCGTATGAATAATCTTGATTTTCAGTCGCCAAATATACGCCTACATGGCTAAGCAAACACTTCTTTTTTAGTAGAACTAAAGAATCTTCATCCACAGCCCTTATATCTACATTGGCTAGTTGAATTAATACATAGTTTTGAATTAATTCAAATGCTTCTGGCTTGATTTCATATACTTCTATAACAAAGCCGTTAACTAACAATCTTCTCGGTGGTAAGAATTGATATTTACTGTCATCTTTACAAGCAAAATTCCAGTTGTTTGAATAATTACTGCGCTTCCTAAAAATTTTATTGAGGAAACGTATCCCTGAATTTCCGTTTTTCCCGATCCATAATTCGCTTACATTTATACAAATGTGTATCACAGTAAGAGGTAAAACAGCTTTCTTAACTCTCCAATAAGCTTGTCTGCATATAGAATCTTCGATGAACTTCAGGTCTAGTTTTCGGGCTGATTCTACACCTAATACAAAACTGTAAGGCGCAAGGTTAGCTAGCGTTTCCCGTAATAGTGTTTCTGTTGGACGTAATTTCCTAACCTTGACTTTAGTTCCATTCAACTGCGGGCTGTGCTGCTCAATGCGCTGCTGTTCTGTAGCATCAAGTAGCGATTCAGGCACTAACTCATAATAGATGGTAAACAGCTTTTTTCGTTGCTTTTGTAGTTGATCGAGTCTGTGATGGCTGTCACCGGCCCAGCGGGCACGTAGATTCTTTGCTTTTCCTATGTACCAAATTATAAATTTTTCGTCTATAACGTAATATATTCCCGATAGTTCGGGAAGTATAGCTCTGTTCTTTAAACCTATATGGGGTAATTGCAGGATATCTTCGTCTGCGTTCATGTTTTTGTTCTATAGTTGCTGCGAGATATTTCTACAGATAATATTCGCAAGTTTGCCAGCTAATGTCAATAGAGAGCGCAGTTTTTTTAGCATTTTTGTGCAACACAAAAAAAGAAATCCCCAAACACAGGGGATTTCTCATATTTAAGCCAAAGCTAAATCTACTTAGTCTCAGGCATCAAACACTTGTCAGAATCGCAGCCCGCCGGCCCAGAATCCATCATTTCACCCAAATCATAACGGCTCAAAGCTACGTGGAAAACCTCAGTTTCGCGGCGCGATAAAGCCTCTGCTACCATTTTGGTGTAAGTTTCCTTGTTTATCGGTTCAAAGGGCAAACGTGGGAAAGTTTCCAGAGCATCAAACCGCGCTAAAAGCGCTGCGGAAATGTAGCCTTCGTCATCGCGAATTGCTTCGTAAATCCGAGTGCCCAAACTTTCAACTTCATTTTCCCGCAACTCAATCGTGGCCGAAGTGTTGTGTCTGACATAGAACTTTTGCACCTGCATATAAAAGTCCATTTGCGCGGCCGCTGAAAACTTGTTAATGTCAATTGCATCAGCACCGGGCAAGTCAGCCCAACTTACCGCAACAGGTATTTCTACCAGCCATTCCGTGCAGCGTTCATCGAAGGGATTGTTCAGCAAATTGCCGTTTTCATCTTTGTCAGATTGAGACGGAATCACGTTGTATCCGTAGTCGATGCAGGCGAGGGCTACGGGGTCGTTTTTGCCGAAAGTGATTCGGCGAATAAAACGCTGGGCTTTGGGCGGATGCCACCCCGGAGAAGCGCCTGTGAGCAGAGATTTGGTACCCGATGGTTGTACGGTTGTGCAGCGATTGGGGCGTTTTAAGGAATGGCGATCGCAATAATCCCAAACTACCCGATTCACAATCTCCCGCCAACCAGTCAAATACTCTTCTTCCCGTTGTTTAAACGCGATTCCCTGGGGAGTTTGCGGGCGGCCTTCCACCCACCAGCGCAGCCACTCCACGCCGAAAGCGTGAACGAAGAAATCGAACAATCCAGTAAATGATACGCCGACAATCGGGTCTAATTCGCGGCTGTATTGATAGCGAGGTTCGCTAAATTGGTGATTGAGAAGTACCGCGACAGATAAACCTGCGGCGGTGAAAGCTTCCTCTTGTTCTTTGAAGTTGTAAGGGTCAATTTGATTGAGGTGAACCTCTGAAAGATTACAGTTTCCAGTTAGGGTATTGCCGAAAACTCCCTTATGAAACTCTGGTTCATTGAAACAGTAAGTATCATGCAACCCTGGTAATTCTTCGACACTTCTGATAACTTGCCATTTACCTTTGTGCTTAGCCTTCGTCCCTTTGCTCACATCTAACCGCTGACAAGGAATTTCACCACAGTCAGTAATTTGCAAGTAGTACAAATCCCGGCTTCGGACACCGTAATTAGTAACTGCTCCTTGATGAGCACAAAGATTTAGCGATGAGCGAATGCCACATTTGGTCAAAAGTAACTGAACTCTGAAAGCGCGATCGCGGTCAGAAATATAAATTCTGATACCATTACTATGGGTATTCGATCCGTCCGTATCGGCTAATCCAGCAATAAAATGTAAAATTGCTTGCCGATTCCAGCTCGCAATTACATTTAGTGCTTCTGGGTTAACTTTCAAACTTTTCAGAAATTCTCCAGAAAAGCTCAAGTTAGTTACATCTGTAAAAGCAGGTAAATAGTCATAGTTTCTTTCAGGCGACTTATTTCCTGCTACTGACAATGCCATTTTGCCTTCGTAAAGTCGAACTTTTGCATTGTCATTTTTGTCTGTAGTTCCATCTCCTACAGCCACACCCAAAGTGTAAGCATAACCTGAATCGATATTCATGCCATCTTGATACTGAATTGTAAAAGGTTCAGTATGAATGCTATATCGACTTGTATCCATCAAGTCTTTAGTTTGGACTTCTTGGTAAACTTTACAAAAGCGATCCTTGACAAAGAAACGATGATATTCTGTGGCATCCAGATAAGTACCATCAGCAAACTTTACACGATAAAGTTTGCGTCGCCCGCCATTGATATCGCTCGTTGTCTTAAATGGTGTGACTGAGCTCCATCTTTGACCATTCCAAATTTCGATTTCACTTCCAACAACATCCTTTATTTGATGCAGTCCGTCTTTAGTAATTAACAGAGTCTCCCCACTGACACAGTGAAAATTAGAGCCGATGATTTCCAGTTATGTTACCCTAAAGGCTTTTTATCCTCTAGTTCTACAGATTCTATATTCCCTGTAGCTCGGCGTACTTTTTCATCTACTTTAGTTGTAAATGCCCCGCACTCTTGCCAGGATTATGTTCTTCAATTAAGAAGGTTCACCTGGTACGCTCTACGGTGGTAAAGGATTTTTAATTCCCTTACTTACCTCGGAGTTAACATCTCAGTCTTCTCCGATTTTGCGAGGTTTTTAACGTGAGGCAAAATTACTTACCACACGGGTTTAAGCCCAAACGGACTGACCGATGCTCTAATTCTTCCGCAGTCATATTAGGATGACGTTCTTGCAACCACTCTTTAGCTTTTCCTTCGTCGTAAGCTTTCAAAAACTCAAGTTTAAGACTCGGTGTTGAAAGTAAGTCAACGTTAGCTCTAGCTACAGCTTCGCCCGCCCACTGAATCGCACCTTCTCCGCTATAATACTGTTGGCGAACGGCATCAATACATTCTTCCCGCGTTGGTTTACGATGAAAAACGCGAGAGTGATTTGCCATTCTCAAAGCATCTCGATCGGGGTCAATTTTCCAGTTGCCGTTTGTATCTTGTTGCCACAGATTATTTTTAGCATTTGCGCCCAGTTCATCGCTAGAATCAAACTGACGAATCCCCGCGCTTCTTCTAATGTTGCCGGCCACGATTGTGACCGCTGCTTCGTCAATTAACACGCAGCATTCTACTGAATTCAACTGCCGCCCTTGAGCTTTATTCAAAATTGCGGCGCACCGCTGATAAAGGTCGGGCAATTTCACCGGATTTGCTACTCCGCCAAAGCCTTTTAAAGGTTCTCCCACCGGGCGAACGTCGCTCAAATCGATGTAGATTTCAGCTGCTCCTGCAAATCTTTCATCTGTGGATAATTCCAGCAAAGCTTGATAGGATTTTACCCAACCTTGGCGGGAATCTCCGACATAAATAGTGGCGGTTTTTTCGTCTATTTTTACTTCGGTTTCTTGGCGGCGCTCTAAAGCGGGTGTAGAGCCGATCGCACCTTGGACTGTCACGGTTAAGCGGTTGCGGATCGGCGGCAGTTGGTTGATGTATTTTGGTTCCAAGACTGCGCCTGTGCCGCAGCCCATCATTGCCAAATCCATCAACAAGCCAAAGGCCCGCCAGTCGATAATATTTGTTGACGAACAGTTATATGCGCCGGAAAAGTTCTCTGGTTGTTCGATCCATTTGCTGCCGCCCACCCACAGCCAGCGGCCTGAAGCGAGGGTTTTGAGCTCGTTTTGCATCCGGTGCAGCAGTTGTGTCTCTTCCGGGGTGAGGTTTCCCAGCTTTTGTAGACCCTTGACGGTTCGATCGCACACTTCGGCCCAAGTCTCCCGCCCTGTCTCGGTACGGCGGCTGTACGTCCTGAAAAATACTGGATTGGCTGCGGGTGCTGTTTCGGGGAAATCGGACAGGTTGCGTTTCTCGCGGGCACTCGATCGCTCTAATTCTCGAACCATAGGTTGTGTACTGACGTGTCGGAATATATATCAACAAACTACGAATATACAACAGGATTCAGATTTAGGGTGAAAGGTGAATATATTTGACAATTTGCACTAGATGTGGGGCACGGAAGTTGGCAAGCTCGATCGGGCGATCACCCAAAAACTTGACGAAAAAACCCGATTTCTTCCAGAAACCGGGTTATACACAAATGTTGTCAATTGTCAATTATTTGTCAATAAAAACTCAATATTCGGCACCAGCGGATCTTGAACAACCCCGACACCGTTAAAGCCCCAACGTTCTAGCAGCTTTTTCACAGACGAACCAGGAATCGATTCTACTCCGAATCGATCGGCAACATCGGCCGCGTGGGCATTGAGATAACTCAAAGCGTCATAGTCTTCGCGAAACATCAGCAGGTAACTCACCGCCGAGTCTGGATTAGGATTGGCTGAGAGATATTTGCCGTCAGCACGGGATCGGAGCAAATAAAAAACTTGGGATAACATTTTATCTTGTTTGTCAAAATAATAGATTAACTCAAATTGGGCATCGGGAGTTGGGCATGGGAAATTGGCGATCGAGAATAACGCAAAATGCCATAGATGTTAGATCCCCGGCTTCTTAAAGAAGTCGGGAATCGGTGAGTTCTTTTTCAAGCTTTCAGCAGTGCTTTAGAAGCTGATTCTCCGGCGAGTCTCAGTTGCGATCGCAATTTGAGGTTCAACAACAGCAACACAGTCCACTGACTGAGTAAGGAAAACAAAATCGTACTTCCTGACCCTGTGAAAGACGACGAATAAAACCCAAAGCCAGCAAATGTTGAAAACAACCACAAAATAGGAGCTTTTTCTGGAGTCAGCAACAGCATCGATAAAACCAGAGGCGGCAACAAGATAGCGCTACCGACAGTGCCTGCGGCCCAAATTTCCTGATTTCGGGTTTTTGTAAATAGGAATAGTTGAGTGATGCTGGCGTAAATTAGGATGAGATTCAGGGAACACATTAGAGGCCAAAATGTGCGTGTATGAAACTCTTGGAAATCCCTTATCTGATATGGATAAAAACACTTCACAATCAGATATATGTGAATTACTAAGCAGAGAAAACTTATTAGTAAGCTACTAAGGAGATTAATCGCGATCGCAACTATTGCCGGACTTTTTTCGCTCCAAATCAAATCGAGTAGCGGGTAGCGCCTCCACAATTTGTGACCGCTGGGAACGATTTGTTGCCGATATCTTGCCCAATCGTACAAAGATTGTCTGTCAGACGTTAAAGCTGCAATTAAAGCTAAGAACATCAGCAAGTTTAACATCAGTAAAGCTGAGATGGTAGAGAGGTAGTCGCGAGTTAGTTGGAGTGAGAATCCTAATATGATTAACTCACAGCAGATCACTGCCAAATAACTTTGTCGCTTGCTCAAAACAGTAGCACTGGGATTGGGAAAGCGGCGCTGCCATCCCTGCCACAGCCAATAGGTTCCCGTACCGCAAACCAACAAAGACAAAGCAAGACCGCTCGCAATATTTGTACCGACTGGCGAGTAAAACCATAACTTGTCTAAATCTTCAACTAACCAACGCAAATCATGACTTTTATTACCAAAAACTCCAAAAAGCAGATATCTCAGGACAGCAATGGGAGACAAAAATGTTAGCAAATCCCAAGTAGTTTGCCTTAACGGGAACGTAGAAATTCCAAACATAACAAAAGCCGTACCGCTAGCTAACCAAGGTTGAAATCCTCCCAACCAACTGGTTGTCAATCCAAATAGCATCGCACTGCTGTAAAATAAAGCACAGCTAGCTGCAACTGCTATGTAGAAACATAAAATTCCATTCAGGGGTATGTGAGCAGCTAATCCACTGTACAGATGCAGCGGCACTGCCAGAATTGCTGCTAGATAAAGTAGAATTGGTACGCCCAGAATTTTGCCGAGAAAAATTGTTTTGGCAGACTGGGGACTGAGGCGAATAAAGTTGATCGTGCCTCGGCGTTCCTCCTTGTCTAAGTCGCTGACAAGTAGATAAGTCCCTGCTACTAATAGGGCTAACACGCTAAATATGCTCAGCCAAATGAATATCTCTAGCCACCACATCGGCCAGTTAATAGCAAAGTTGCCCAAGGCATCTCTGACGCATTTCGGCTCAGAGACAACAGAGGGATTATTGAAGAAAGTGCAAAATGTGCGAGAGATTGAGTTAGTGTACTCCCCATGAGGAGGAGCAACTATCTGGGCGCTGAAATACATGAACAGCAGCAGTTGAACGCCCAGGGAAAGGACAGAGGCGATCGCAATATTGCCAATTTTCAAGCGGCCTTTGATTTCTCGAAATAACTGGGGATTCCAGTTGCCAATTTTGTCAAGTAAATTGAGTGTCATAGGTTATTACTGATTAGTTGTTGGTAATTCTCTCTCTTCTCTTCCTCTGTGCCCTCTGCGATCTCTGCGGTTAAATAATTCCGATCCAACCATAAAGAATATGACTCAGTTATAACTCACTGTTCATTCTTTACAGGAAAGCTTAAAAAGCAAATTAGGATGCTTGCTGGTGTCCCATTTTGAGGAAAATGGTTTCTAAATCTTCTTGAGTACAGTGAAATTCGGTTAGAGGAATGTTAGCCGCGACAAGTTCACGTAATAAATTTGCTGCATCTTCCTGGCTTCCTGAAAAGTTAACACATACCTGCTGAGTTTCCTGGACTATTTCCCAATTTTCTATCCAAGGAAAGTTTTTCAATTCGGATATTAGCGCTTCTAAATTATTACCTAAAACCGACATGAAAATTTGCTGACGGCTGAGGCGTTTGTAAAGTTCTCGTAAAGGTGCGCTTTCGACCAAATATCCGAGTTCCATGATACCAACCCAGCTACAAAGTTCGGCTAAGTCGCTCAGAACATGAGATGATATGACTACAGTCATGCCGGCTTGTTGCAAAAGTTTGATAATTTCGCGAAACTGCATTCGGGCGATCGGATCTAAGCCAGAAACAGGTTCGTCTAACAATAGTAACAGCGGCTCATGGATAATAGTTCTCGCCAAACTCAGGCGCTGTTTCATCCCCCGCGACAGGGTGGAAATTGAGCTATTGCGCTTGTTGGTTAGTTGTACGAGTTCTAAAACGGAGTTGATTCGCGATCGACGGCGCGACTGCTGGAGGTTGTAGAGTCGAGCAAAATAGTCTAAATAATCCCAAACAGTCAAGTCGTCGTAGAGGGGAAAGTCGTCGGGAAGGAAACCAATGCGTTGTTTGAGAATTGGATGCGATCGATCGCGCAATAACCGATCGCCATTGATGTATATTTCCCCTGTAGTCGGTTCCTCAGCCGCCGCCAACATCCGCAGTAAAGTAGTTTTCCCCGCACCGTTGGGGCCGATGAGTCCGCATACTTCGCCTGCTGCTACTTGCAAATCGATGTCATTGACTGCGATATGGCGATCGAATTGTTTCGTCAGTCCGCGAGTTTCTATTGCTAGTTGTTGTGCCATGTTTTGAGCGGTGAGTGAAGTTTTATCGGTGCATCTCTGGCATGGAAATAGATGTCTACACCTAGCCTAGCCTTTCCTTCAATGAACTGTCATCC